>Ga0334901_1000127_pt1 | contig 121180 bp, 103 predicted proteins | sample GraSluR3_MG_3_FD_207216 | JGI IMG/M metagenome (GOLD analysis project Ga0334901, IMG submission 207216) | Sludge microbial communities from methane-producing bioreactor in Wageningen University, Netherlands - Granular Sludge_15_08-R3 | ecosystem: Engineered > Bioreactor > Anaerobic >... | reverse complement strand
GGCTGGTTTGGGATTCGTAGGTAAAAATTCATTTTTGATAAACAAGGAACATGGGCTGCACACTTTTATAGGGAGTATTGTGACAGATGCCAAACTGTATTATACAAACCCAAAGGAACCTCTGGAAAACTTGTGTGGCAGTTGTACAAGATGTATAGATGCTTGTCCGGCCGGTGCAATTATTGCACCTTATACAATAGATGCAAGAAGATGCATATCTTACCAGACTATAGAAGACAAGAGCATGTATGAAAATACAGGAGAGTCTGGCCATAGGTCGGGAATGGTTTTTGGCTGTGATATATGTTTGGATGCATGTCCTTGGAGTAAGAAAGGGAAAACCCACTCAATCAAGGAATTTGATCCCTTGGTTCTTAGTAATGGCAAATATGTCACAGAGATAGATTGGGATGAATGGATGGATATGGATGAGCTTTTTTTTAAAAAAGAATTTAAAGAGAGCCCATTGTCAAGGGCAGGGATGAAAAAGATAAAAAACAACATAAAGTATGAAATGGCAAACAATTGTAGAGGCAGGGGAGTTGACCCCGAAAATTAACTACAAAGACAAAATAACATTGGTGGGATCTTGTTTCGCCTCGGAAATTGGAGGCATTATGGGCAATTTAAGGTTTAACTCTGTTACAAATCCATTAGGAGTGATGTTTAATCCCGCTTCTGTTGCCAATACTTTGACCAGGATTGAAGATTGCACTTTTTTTACCAATGAGGATGCTTTTGAAAACGGTGGGGTTTACAAGAGCTTTTACCATGGGAGTGAATTTGCATCAAACACCATTGAGGGTTTTTTGGATTCAAACAATAAATTATTGGAAAGAGCTTCATCGCATTTTAGGGAAAGTAAATTTGTCGTTATTACATTAGGGACATCTTGGGCGTATGTAAATAAGTTTTTTGGCAAAGTGGTTTCAAATTGTCATAAACTTCCTGCTTCTGATTTTGACAGGGTGTTCCTGACACACGAAGAGAGTTTTGCTTTGCTTGCACCTATAATAGAAAGGAACAATGACAAAGAATGGATTATTACGGTTAGTCCTGTAAGGCATTTGAAAGATGGGGCTCTCGGAAATCAGGTCAGCAAAGCAAATCTTATAATATTGGCAAATAGGTTGAGGTCACATTTTAAGAACGTTACATATTTTCCTGCTTACGAAATATTCATGGATGAATTGAGGGATTATAGATTTTATGCATCTGATATGGTACATCCATCTATCGATGCAGTAAGGTATGTTTGGGAAAGATTCAGGCGCTTTTCAATTTCCGGTGATTGTGACCATAAGATCAAAATGGTGGAATCTTTGAATGCAATGAAAAATCATAAGGTTTTATTTCCCGATACTGCAGAGTATTACATGTTTTTAAAAAAGATAGAGGAGTTGGAAAACAAAATTTCTAAGTTGGAAGTGTAACTCATTGACTGCATCTTTTGGCAGAGATATTCTCCTTTTTGCGCCTCATTGGTTGGGTCATTTATATAAAATCAAGATTAGTAATATTATATTGCGCTATAATTTAAGAATTATTCTGATGTTAAAAAGAGGATTTTGCTTTGTTTTTTATAATTAATAATTTTATATTTGTATCGAACACAGTTAACTCAACATCCTAACTAATAAATTATGAACAAGGCAGAATTAATATCAGCAATCGCAGCTCAGACAAATCTGACAAAAGTTGATGCAAAAAAAGCTCTGGACGCATTCATTAATGTGGCAGGCGAAACTATGAAAAACGGAGACAGGCTTACTTTGGTAGGCTTTGGTTCATTTTCCGTTACGGAAAGGAATGCAAGAAACGGACGCAATCCTCGTACCGGTGATAAAATCAAAATTGCAGCCAAAAAGGTTGTGAAATTCAGAGCCGGGGCAGAGCTTGAAGAGTTTATAAACTAGATTGCTTTGGAAAATGGAAAGGCGCTCTTGCACAGGAGCGCCTTTTTTATTTGTAAGTTGTAAAGACAATGATTGGATTTCCTGAGCGAATCTCTAATGAATATTCATTGGATGTGCATTCATTCAAGGAGGCTTTCCACCAATTATCAAAAACAACATCGTCCAAAGGATACTTAAGTCCCTTGGATGATATTCTTGTGTTTGTATCGGTTGTGAAAAAAGATATTTGGACACCTTTTGATGATCGGAAAACACCACTTTTTGTGATAACCCTGAATAGTCCGTGGTTTGTGTACATTTCTACAGGTACACAGCTTTCATGCGCATATTCTGCCAGGAGGGAGATGTTTCCCAATGTATGATCTTCCCTCATTCCTGTTGCACCTAGTATTGTTATTGAACTCGGATCAAGTTTTTTTGCAAAGTTGAAAGCTTTTGTCAAGTCATTTGTCTCTTGACAGTAATCTTGATGCAAAAGCTCTTGGAATTTCTCTTTCAATCTTGTGGGTAAGGAATCCAGGTCTCCGACAATTGCATATGGCACCATACCAAATTTGTCAAGTTTGGAAGCAGCTCCGTCGCAACAAATAATGCAAGTGCTGTTTTCCAATTTGGAAACCGGAACAGGGTGGTTGGGAAATTCGCCATCTGCTAATATTACAATTTCACTCATGTTCAAATAAATCTATATGTTTTGGCTTCCCTTAGACCAGCAAGGAACTCTTTGATGGCCATCCTTTTTTTGCCGGCAGCCTGTAGAGATTCAATATCCAAATATCCTTCACCGCAACCTACCCGCAGATAGTTTTTACCATCGGTTTCAATCGTTCCAGGTTCCAAATTTTTTTGGCCGGGAAGTTCTTTTGACTCGAATATCTTTACCGGAACATTTTTTATCCCGTTGGAAAGGGTAGAGCTGGCTGCGGGATAGGGAGACATGCCTCGTATGAGGTTGTGTACTTTATCACATGGTTGAGACCAGTCTATTGTACAAGTTTCCCTATTTATCTTTGGTGCGTTTTTAAGGGTAATATCCAATGGGAGGTATTTCTTTTGATCTATAGGGGTCACATTGCCTTTTATGAGCTCCCGTACGGTTTTCTCTACCAATAATGCCCCTTTTTCCATTAGCTTGTCATGGAGTGTCCCGGCATTGTCTTCAGGCTCAATTTTTACCTCTTCACTGAACAATATTTTCCCGGTGTCAATTTCCTGGTCAATAAGGAAAGTAGTAACACCTGTTTTTTGCTCCCCGTTGATGATTGCCCAGTTGATTGGAGCTGCCCCACGGTACATTGGCAACAATGATGCGTGTAGGTTGAATGTTCCTTCTTTAGGTAATGACCATACCTCTTTTGGAAGCATCCTGAATGCTACTACCACGAACAGATCGGCATTCATGTTGCTAAGCTCTTGGATAAACGAACTATCTTTCAACGAGGTTGGCTGAAGTATTCTCAATCCATTTTCCAGAGCATATTTTTTAACATCGCTTTGTGCAATCCGAAGACCTCTGCCTACCGGCTTGTCAGGGGCCGTTACTACAGCTGTGATGTGGTAGCCTTTATCTATAAGTTGCCTGAGAGGAGCTACGGCAAACTCGGGTGTGCCCATGTAAACTATCTTGCAATTCTGGTTCATTTTATTCCTTTTCTCCTTTATACTTGTTTATCCTGTCCATTATCTTTTGGAAAAACATTATGTATGTGTCTGCATTGAACAATGATGAATCCCTGGTAGATTTCCATGTAAGGTAAACACCTATCGGGAAAAGCACGGCAGAAGAGATCAATGTACCCATAGCTGGAGTCAATACCCCGTCTGTAGCGAGTTTCTTGCCACTTATGTCAACTACCCAATATACTACAAAAAAGAGCATGGAAACAATAACCGGAGTACCCAACCCTCCTTTCCGTATGATTGCTCCCAAAGGGGCTCCAATAAAAAAGAAGATGAAGCATGCTATGGAAAGTGTGAACTTACGGTACCTTTCTATTTTTACTTTCCTCAGGGGGAGAACATGTTGCATCTCTTCAATTTCGTATGTAGAAAGTGTGCTGATTGAGCTTTGAAGGTGGCTGCTGGCCATTGAAAGTGCTTCTCTTTTGTCTTCCAGACTTTTCCATTGATAAAGGGAGTCGTAGGGGATTTCGGCCTTGAACTGTTTGCTCAGTGATGTGTCCAGTTCCCTTCCGTATGACAATCCTCCGCTGAGTATCAGGTTACGGTATTGGTATTTATGTACCTCTTTGTACACAGAGTCCAGTGAATCCCTGGCTACTTTCAATTGGGAAAGGTTTTGTGCCATAACTTCGTTGTTGAACCTGTCCTGGTCACTGCGTTGGAAAGCATAATTTGCAAGGGATATTATCATCTCTTGTCTTTTGAATCCAATCCTTTGGTATGTGAAAAGGGTATCATTGGCACCGAATGAGCGAGGTTCCTCTTCGTAGGAGTAACCATCGTACAATGTAAACAGAAGGTTCTGCTTGTCTGCTGTAAACTTGATGGATCCCGAGTCGGCAAGTGTAAGGCTTGTGTTGCCTCGACCCTCTTTGTGGGTGTAAACCATTACATTGTATATGCTTCCGCTTTTTTCGTCCCTTTTCCCGATTCTGATGTTGTATCCCTCTATACCATCGTAAAAAATGCCGGTGGGAATCCGTATCTCTTCTTTTGTGTTGCTGATATCATCGCGCAATGAGTAGATCTTTGAGTAGGAAACAGGGATAAGGTTGTTTGAGGCAAAAAAAGCTCCTATGCTAACAATAAAAGAGACAATTATTATGGGTCTGAGGATTCTTTGCAGAGGTATGCCGGCTGCTTTCATCGCAAGCAGCTCGTTGTCTTCTCCCATCCCTCCCAAAGTCATGATTGATGCCAGCAAGGTTGCAATTGGTAATGCCAGAGGTATCAATGTGGCTGAACCCCAAGCTAAAAATTCAAGGATGACCAATGCTCCAAGACCTTTACCTACAAGCTCGTCTATGTATAGCCACAAAAACTGCAGCATCAGTGCAAAAATCACGATGAGGAATGTAAGGACAAAAGGTCCCAGGAACGAAGTAACTATGAATTGGTCTAATTTTTTCAATGGTGCTCTTTTATTCGATTATGCATGTTGGGTGGCAAGTTCTATAAGTTTGTCCATTGCATAATCTATGCCTTGCACATCTTTGCCCCCTGCAGTAGCATAAAATGGTTGTCCACCTCCGCCACCTTTTATTGATTTTGCTGCCTCCCTGATCTCTTTGGAAGCGTTTTTCCCATGGGCAACCAAGTCGTCGCTGTACATTAGCGCCAAATATGGTTTCCCCTCAAATATATAGGCTGCAGCAAACACTGAGTTACTTTTTTCTTTGCGAATCATAAACGCCAGTTCTTTTACAACTTCGCTGCTGTACTCACCCTTGAGGATATACAAATCTACCCCGTTGATATGATTGGATTGGGCTGTCACTTTCTCTTTTAACTGCCGGGCTTGTTCATGCTGCATTTGATCTACTCTTTTTTTCAAACTTTCGTTTTCTGCCAGGATTTTTTCGAGAGAAGCCAATATATTCGGGGAGTTGTTAAGTTGTGATTTGATATTCTTTAACAACTCTTCCTCTTCTTCAATTATCTCCTGGGCGTATTTGCCGGTAGTGGCTTCTATCCTTCTTACTCCTGCAGCAATTGCACTTTCGGAAAGGATTTTGAACAATCCGATGTTACCGGTTGCAGAAGTGTGAGTGCCACCGCAAAGTTCAATGGAGTCTCCGAATTTTATTACCCTGACTTTCTCGCCGTATTTTTCTCCGAATAAAGCCATTGCTCCCATCTGTTTTGCTTGTTCTACAGGAACTTCCCTTTTTTCATCCCTGATGTGATTTTGCCGGATGTATTCATTTACAAGGTTTTCGATTTTTTTCAGGTCTTGATCCTGGATCTTTTCGAAATGAGAAAAATCGAAGCGGAAATGGGTGTTGCTTACCAGAGACCCTTTTTGTTCTATGTGTGAACCAAGGATTTCCCTTAATGCTTTATGAAGCAAGTGGGTTGCTGTGTGGTTGTTTGCTGTTTGGGTCCTTTTTTGCACATCAACTTTGGCAACAAAGCACTCTTTTGGATTGGTTGGTAATTTTTCACAAATATGGATGTGCAGGTTGTTTTCTTTTACAGTATTGGTAATGTTGATACGTTCGCCGTCGTGCTCGAGATATCCCGTGTCGCCAACCTGTCCGCCGCTCTCTGCGTAGAAAGGGGTTTTGTCCAATACAACCTGGAAATGTTTTTTGGATTTTGTGGAAACCTCCCTGTAGCGGACAATCTTAACTTGCGCCTGAGTGTTTTCGTATCCACAAAATTCTGTTTCTGACGAGTCCATTAATTCTACCCAATCGCCCTCCTGTGTAGAGGCTACATTACGGCTTCTGTTTTTTTGTTTTTCCAGCTCTTTTTCAAAGCTTTTATGGTCGATTGTATAACCTTTTTCCTTTGCAATAAGTTCGCTTAGGTCAATAGGGAAACCAAAAGTGTCGTAGAGTGTAAATGCCTCTTCTCCTGAAATGAGTTTGTCCTTGGAATTCTTTTCCATTATGTTGTCCAGAAGTTTGATGCCTTTGTCCAGAGTCCTTAAAAAGGCCTCTTCTTCTTCGTGTATAACCTTTTCTACCAATTGTTGCTGGGAAACCAGTTCTGGGAATGCATCTCCCATATCATGAACCAGCTGAGGCACCAATTTGTACAACAGAGGTTCCGGACACTCAAGGAAGGTGTATGCATAACGTACTGCTCTTCTCAAAATCCTTCTTATGACGTAGCCTGCTTTTACATTGGACGGCAACTGACCATCTGCAATTGAAAAAGAGATAGCCCTGATATGGTCGGATATAACCCGCATGGCAATGCCAATTTCGGGTGTTTGGTTGTAGGTTTTACCGGTCAAGGATGCTATTTTGCCAAGCATGCCGGTAAAGACATCGGTGTCGTAGTTACTTTGTTTGCCTTGCATTGCCATACAAAGTCTTTCAAAACCCATACCTGTGTCTACATGCTTGTTTGGTAGCGGAACAAGTTGTCCGTTGGCTTTTCTGTTGTACTGTATAAACACCAGGTTCCATATCTCTACAACAAGATGGTGGTCTTTGTTAACCAGTGAACCCCCGTCAACAGCTTCTCTTTCGGAATCACTCCTCAAATCTACATGGATTTCACTGCAAGGTCCGCATGGCCCGGTGTCTCCCATTTCCCAAAAATTATCTTTCTTGTTGCCATAAAGGATTCTTTCTGCAGGCAAATATTTTAGCCATTCATTGCGCGCTTCTGTGTCCTCAGATACATTGTCGTCACTATTTCCTTCAAAAACAGTGGCATAAAGACGGTTTTTGTCAAGTTTGTATACTTCTGTCAATAATTCCCAAGCCCAGGCAATGGCTTCTGTTTTGAAATAATCCCCAAAGCTCCAGTTTCCGAGCATTTCGAACATGGTGTGGTGGTAGGTGTCATGCCCGACTTCTTCAAGGTCGTTGTGTTTACCGCTGACCCTAAGGCATTTTTGGGAATCGGCAACCCTGCTGTATTGAACCTGGCTGTTTCCAAGGAACCAATCTTTGAATTGGTTCATACCAGCATTTGTGAACATAAGGGTTGGATCATCCTTAACCACCATTGGTGCAGATGGGACAATCTTGTGCCCTTTGGATTCGAAAAAACGTAAGAAATTATCTCTTATCTCTTTTGATGTCATATTATACAAGGAATTATTGATCTGTTCAATTTAATTCACAAAAATAGGTTTTTATTTAAAATTATTTAAATTTGCAAAGCATTAAGAGTATAAAATTGGAATGAAGGGTAACAGAAAGTATAAATTCAACCACGAAACATTAGCATACGAAATCCATCAAATCCCAGCGAAAGCAAAGCTATCCAAGGGTTTGATCATGTTTTTGCTAAGCATTGCCGTATCGTTGGGTTATTATTTCATATACACTGAATATTTTAATCTTGAAACTCCCAAGATGTTGTCCCTGAAAAGGCAGAACGAAGAGTTGGCAAATAGTCTGGAGCTGGTGAACAAAAGGTTTGAAAGTGTAGAAAAATCACTGGTTGCTTTACAGATGAGGGATAACTATGTCTATCGTCCTATCTTTGGTATGGATGAGATACCAGAAGATATCAGGAATGCAGGTTTTGGTGGTGTGGACAGGTATTCCTACCTGCAGAACTTTGAAAAATCTGGTGTTCTAAGCAAAACCGCATTTACTTTGGATGTACTTTACAAGAAGGCATATGTTCAAAACAGGTCTTTTGAAGATTTGACCCAATTGGCAAAAAGTGCAGATGAAATGACATTTTGTGTGCCGGCCATACCTCCTGTCAATATTGGTTCTAAAAGGATAAGGTATTCAAGTAGTTTTGGTTACAGAAAAGATCCTTTCCATGGGGATTACCGTATGCACAAAGGTGTAGATTTGTCCGGACCCGCCGGTGAGCCAATTTATGCCACAGGAAACGGTAAGGTGGTTGAGGTTGGGCACGACTTTTTTGGGTATGGTAATTTTGTAATGGTCGATCATGGTTTCGGGTACAAAACGAGGTATGCTCATCTGACAAAAGCTAATGTAACTACAGGAAGGATTGTTAAAAGAGGGGAGGTAATTGGTTTCATGGGCAATACCGGGCGCTCCAAAGGCCCTCACCTCCACTATGAAGTTATATACAGGAACAAGCCGGTTAATCCTTTGAATTACTACAACCCAGACGTTGATGAGGAGAGTTTTGCTGCACTTATTAACACAACCGGTTCCAATGAGCAAGTATAAATTCAATAAAGAGCAACTTAGTTTTACAGAAGACAAAAAGGGTATTGCCGGGATGCTGAAAACAGCATTCAGGTATCTTTTTGGCAGTGTTTTGCTGGCAATATTGTATTACATTGTTTTTGCCTTGCTGTTCAATACCGGCAGGGAAGAGAGGATGCAGAGGGAAAATGATTTGCTGAATGCAGAATACCAAAGATCCACGGAAAAACTGGAACTTTTGGATAAGGTGATTAATGACTTGAAGGTAAAGGACAGGGAAATATATATGAATATTTTCAAATCTGACCCGCCGGATATGATTTCGGAATATAATCCAAGTATTTATTCCCAGTTGGATACCTCTTCTGATATCACTCTTGTGAACCAGACATCAGATAAAGTGAAGTTTGCCGAGTATCTGGCAAACGAACAATTCAAGCGGATAGAGTCTATATACAACTTTTTGGAAACAAAGGATAGTGTCACTTATTTGCCCTCTTCTTTTCCATTGGAAAACCTTTCGGTTTCACAAACCGGAGCAGGAGTGGGAATGAAAATCCATCCATTTTACAAAACCAAAGTAGAACATAAAGGAATAGATCTTTTGTCCGGGATTGGAACAGAGGTGTTGGCAACTGCAGAGGGAACGGTGGTGTCTGTAACCAGGTCGGAGAGGGACCGTGGCAACCAAATAAGGATAGACCATGGGAATGGTTACGAAACCTATTATGCTCATTTGGGAGAGATGTTTGTACGTAATGGGCAGAAAGTTTCCAAGGGCAGTGTAATTGCCAGGGTTGGGAACAGCGGTTTGTCATTTGCTCCCCATCTGCATTATGAAATTTCATTGAATAAAACTACTGTAGACCCTGTGAATTATTTTTTTGCAGAGCTTGATCCATACAATTACAGGGATATGCTTGTGATTGCATTGAATAACGGACAATCTTTGGATTGACCATACCTATTTCGAATAATCTTTAAATCTTTCAATTATGCCTTACAAGGAATTTAAAGTAGAAAAATTGTATTATACAATAGGAGAAGTGTCGGAAATGCTTGACGAGAACACATCCCTTGTCAGGTTTTGGGCACAGAAGTTCCCGGAGTTCATAAGACCGGCACGAAACAAGAAAGGGAACAGATTATTTACGGCGCAAGATGTTACTAATTTCAAGATGATACACTTCTTGGTCAAGGAGAGAGGGATGACACTGGAAGGTGCTTTGAAACGGATGAAGGATAATAAAGAGGGTATTGACCGAAGGATAGATGTGATTGAGTCCCTTAACGGAATCAAAGAGAAACTGGAGGCTGTTGCTGCTTCACTTTAAGTTATTTGAAAATGAGAGTAAAAGATATAGCCGGAATCTTGCAGGAGTTTGCGCCGGAATCGTTACAGGAGAATTGGGATAACTCCGGCTTTATGGTGGGAGATTACAATACCAATGTTACCAAGGTCCTTTTGGCACTGGACTGTACAGAAGATGTGGTAGATGAGGCTAAAGAGATTGGGGCAGAGATGATTGTCACTCACCACCCATTGTTGTTCAAAGGCCTTAAAAAGATAGGTTCAGACACATATGTAGAGAGGGTAGTGAAGAACCTTATCAAAAATGACATTTCGCTCTATTCAATACATACAAATATTGACAAGGTTTTGCAAGGAGTGAGCGGAATCATGGCAGACAAATTGTGCCTCATAAACCAAACTATTTTGAACAAAGAGGGGGAACAGGAATCCGGGTTGGGTGTTATTGGGGAGCTGGAACAACCTATGGATGCAATCTCGCTGATTGCTTTGTTAAAAGAGGTGTTTGATGTCCAATGTGTAAAAAGTTCCAATCTTGTACAGGGTAAAATAAAAAAGGTGGCAGTGTGTGGAGGGAGTGGTTCTTCACTCATAGAGCAGGCTATGGCGTCGGGAGCACAGGTTTTGGTAACCGGGGATGTTTCTTATCACAATTTCTTTTGTGAAAAGGATTTCATGGTAATGGACATAGGCCATTACGAGAGTGAAATAGGAGTTGTAGATTTGATAAGAGAGATTTTATTGAAAAAAATACCTAACTTTGCGGTTTACAAGAGTTGTAAAAATAATAATCCAATACAATATCATCTATAGATTATGTCAGCAGCTAAAAACAAAATACCGGTTGAGACCCCGCTTGACGGAGGAACCTTTATTTCATTGCAGAAGAGTACGGTAGAGGGCGATCTCTCTATGGAATCAAAACTTTACCTGCTGTTCAAACTTCAGCAAACAGACTCTAAAATTGACCAGATACACCTGCTAAGAGGCGAGCTACCTTTGGAAGTTCAGGATTTGGAAGATGACATTCTGGGACTTACAACCAGAACGGAAAACTTGATGCAAGAGATCAAGGAGGTAGAGAAGGTAATTGCGCAAAAGAAGATTGACCTTGAGAACTCCAAAGCATTGATTGAGAAATATACAGTGCAGCAAAACAATGTCAAGAACAACAGGGAATACGATTCTCTCTCTAAAGAAATTGAATTCCAGGGCCTGGAAGTCCAATTGTCAGAGAAAAGGATAAAAGAGAGCACTTTGGTGCTTGCAGAGAAGAAATCTTTGTTGGAAGTTACAAAAGTTGCTTTGGAAGAGAGGAAGCTGGATTTGGAAAACAAGAAAAAAGAGCTTGATGCAATTGTTTCCGAAACTGCAAAAGAAGAGGAGGAGTTGTTGAAATACTCTGCAGAGATCCAATCCCAGATTGATGCGAGGCTTTTGGCCGCTTATCACAAAGTGAGGACTAATGCCCGTAACGGTCTGGCTGTTGTGACAGTCAAAAGGGACGCTTGTTCTGGTTGCTTCAACAAGATTCCGCCACAAAGACAAATGGATATAGCTTCCAGCAAAAAGATAATTGTTTGCGAGTATTGCGGTCGTATATTGGTGAATGCCGATTTTGAGCCCCAAGAGTAAATGGACAAAAGGTCCTATACTATAAGGGATTTGTTTTTCAGGCATGTTGCTCTTACTTCCCCTTTACCTCTAGGATTGGAAATCCAAAGGGCAGAAGGGGTTTTCCTGTATACTCCCGATAACAAGAAAATCATAGATTTGGTTTCCGGAGTGTGTGTGTCCAACACTGGGCATGGGAATGTTGCTATTCTTGATGCTGTTAAAAGTCAGATAGACAGGCATATGCATCTTATGGTGTATGGTGAGATTATCCAAGCACCTCAAAGTGAATATGCAGCATTGCTTACTTCGCTTTTGGATCCATCTTTGGATTCTGTATATTTTGTTAATTCTGGCAGCGAGGCAAATGAAGCTGCTCTCAAATTGGCAAAGAGATATACCGGAAGGCAGGAAATGGTGTCTTTTGTAAATAGTTATCATGGTAGTACCCATGGTGCACTCAGCATGATGGGAAATGAAGAGTTCAAGGATTCCTTTAGACCTCTTTTGCCAGGAGTCAGGCACATTCGTTTCAATTGTACAGAAGATTTAGATTTTATAACAGAAAAAACTGCTTGTGTATTGGTTGAACCTGTAATGGGTGAGGGAGGGGTGATTGCTCCTGAAAATGGTTTCCTGAGAGTTTTACGAGACAGGTGCAACAAAACAGGCACGCTGCTTATCTTTGACGAGATTCAGACAGGTTTTGGCAGGACAGGTGCAATGTTTGCACATCAGAAATACGGGGTGGTCCCGGACATAATGACTTTGGCAAAGGCACTTGGAGGAGGTATGCCTTTGGGAGCTCTTGTTGCCTCTGCAAAACTGATGGAGTGTTGGCAATCCAACCCGGTATTGGGGCATATAACCACTTTTGGAGGTCATCCCGTTTCTTGTGCGGCCGGCTTGGCCTCATTGAAATTGCTTGTCAACGAAAAATGGGTAGGGGAGGTTAGTGAAAAGAGTGCTATATTTGTAAAGGCACTTCAAAATCACCCTCTGGTTGCCGAAATCAGGGCAGAGGGTTTGCTGATTGCAGTGGATTTGAAAAACGAAATATTTGCAAAAGAGATATTGGGATTGTTATTGGAAGAGGGTGTCTTAAGTGACTGGTTCTTGTTTTGCGGAACAGCTTTCAGGATAGCTCCACCTCTGAGTATTACCAAAGAGGAGACAGGCTTGGCAATTGATGCGATACTTAGGGCCTTGGACAGATTAAAGTAAAGCGAAATGGCTAAATATACAAAAGGGAAAATTAAAGGCGAAACAAACTTCGATGCATTGGGGCTTGAGATGGGTAAAAAACCGCCTCAGGCATTGGATATAGAGGAGGCAATATTGGGGGCATTGATGTTGGAGCCCTCTGCTGTAACGGATGTCTTGGATATAATAAGTCCTGAGTGTTTTTACAAAGAGACTAACAGGAAAGTTTTTTCTGCAATCTCTTCTTTGGCATCCAAACATGCTCCTGTAGATTTATTTACTGTTTCTGAGGAGCTTAAAAATAATGGTGATTTGGAATTGGTGGGAGGAGTCTCTTTCTTGAGCCAGTTGACTTTAAAGATTGGAGCTGCTGCACATATAGATTACCACGCAAAAATCCTTTTGCAGAAATATATTCAAAGGGAACTCATTTCCATCTCTTATGGCGTGCAAAAAGAGGCTTTTGACGATGCTGTATCGGTAGATGAACTTTTGGATACAACCCAGCAGAAGATCTTTACCCTTGCAGACAGGAACATGAGGAAAGAGTCCCAGGTAATACAATATGTTATAAATGATGCTATTGATGAACTTGAGAAAAACCAGCTAAGGCAGGATGGATTGAGTGGTGTTCCATCTGGATATACGGGAATTGACAGGGTTACATTGGGATGGCAGTCATCTGATTTGGTAATTGTGGCAGCCCGTCCATCCATGGGTAAAACAGCCTTTGTACTTACAATGGCCAGGAACATGACAGTGGAGCACCAAGTTCCGGTGGCTTTCTTTTCTTTGGAGATGTCCAGTGTCCAGTTGGTTAAAAGGCTCATGATTAGTGAAACAGGGTTGGATGCTGATAAAATCAAAGGTGGCAGGAAACTGAAGGATTATGAATGGGAGCAACTTAACACAAGGCTTAAACAGCTGGTGAAAGCTCCTCTTTACATTGATGATACTCCATCTTTATCCATCAATGAACTAAGGTCAAAGGCTAGGAAACTTGTTTCCATCCACGGAGTAAAAATGATTATCATTGACTATTTGCAATTGATGACTGGTCCGCCGGAGCTGAGGGGCATGAGGGAGCAGGAGGTCTCTGCAATTTCCAGGTCTTTGAAAGCTATAGCAAAGGAGCTGAGTATCCCTGTGATAGCACTTTCTCAGTTAAGCAGGGCTGTTGAGACCAGAGGAGGGTCTAAAAGACCTCAGTTAAGTGACTTGAGGGAGTCTGGTGCAATTGAGCAGGATGCAGATATTGTAATGTTTATCCATAGACCAGACTATTATGGCACAGGTGATGATAATCCTGCTCTTACCGGGATGACCGATATAATCATTGCCAAACACAGGAATGGTGCTGTTTGCGATGTCAAGCTAAGGTTCCGCAATTCGGAGGTCAAGTTTGTGGATGTGACAGATAGTGCATTGAACTTGGATCCTTTTGCAGAGGGTGGTGTTGAGACTTACCCCTCAAAAATGAACAACGAAAGCTTTATGTCTAACTCCGATTTTGATTCTGAATTTTAGGATGACCAAATATTTCTCAATTTTCCTGTTATTCCTTTTGCCTGTACAGTTGTTTGGACAAACAAACGATTGCATGCAGGTGAGGGATGTGAGTGAAAACGAGAAGGCTTTCAAAAGCGGAGAAAGGCTTGTATATGTAATTAACTACCAGTGGGGGCTTGTGAACACCGATGTAGGAGAGGCAGAGGCAAGGGTTACGAAAATTGAGAGGTCTGAGTTTGGGACACACTATCATTCTGTAATAAGGGGCCATACTTATAAATTTTATGATATATTTTTTAAAGTCAGGGATTTGTTTGAATCAAAATTCGACGTATCCAATGGCAGGCCATTTTATTTTCACCGTGACATAGCAGAAGGAAGATACAGGATCAAGAATACTTTTTTCTTTAACCAGGACAACTCCATTGATGCCAGGGTAGAGCGGGGTGATAATAATATCAAGGATACTTTGCTGCAGGGCAATGAGTGTACCTTTGATTTGGTCTCCTTATTTTACTTTGCAAGGAATATGGATTTTTCCGGTGTTTCGGACGGAGATCCTCAGCCTATTGTTTTTGTAATTGATGATGAGGTTTTTAACATGTATTACAGATACATTGGTAAGGAGAGCATAAAAGTGCCGGGGATGGGTAAATTCCGGACCATGAAGTTTGCAGCAAAAGTTGTTGCAGGAGAGGTTTTTAGCGGAGAAGAGGAGATTGTGTTATGGGTCAGCGACGATAATAACAAGGTGCCTTTGCTTTTTGAGACACCCATTAAAGTAGGGAAAGTAAAGGGACGGCTGTCAATTGCCGAGAACCTTAAATTCCCCTTGACATCTATAATAAATTGATATGAAACAACCAGAATATATAGACCATCAAGGAGTGATCAAATCGATTGATCCTCATTTTATATCTGTAGAGATATTGAGCAAATCTGCTTGTTCCTCTTGTCATGCAAAAGGAGCTTGTTCATTGGGAGATGTAAAGGTAAAAGTAGTTGAAGTGGAAAATGTCTATGGAGCTGATTTCCAGAATGGTGAGATAGTTAATGTGAGAATGCGAAGAACATTGGGATACAAGGCTTTGTGGATATCCTATTTGATTCCGTTGATAATCCTGGTGGTTTTATTAGTATCTTTGTCATCTGTAAATGTTCCCGAACCTGTAACAGGTATCTCTGTAATAGGTGCTTTGGCCCTTTATTATGTGGGAGTATGGATCTTCAGGGATAAGTTACGTAAAGAGTTTGTGTTTACTGTAGAAAAACTATAATAAATAATGACAAATACTATTATTTTCACTGTTGTCAGTTTGACTATCCTGGGCTTTGTTTTGGCCTGGATACTATACCTGGTGGCTCAGAAGTTCAAAGTTAACGAAGACCCCAGGATTGATAATGTAGAGGCTATTTTGCCAGGAGCAAATTGTGGGGGATGCGGCTATGCCGGGTGTCGTGCTTTTGCCGAGGCATGTGTTAAGGCAGATGACCTGGAATCACTCTATTGCCCTGTGGGGGGTAACGATGTGATGAAAAATGTTGCAGGATCACTTGGGCTGAAGGTTGTGGAGAAGGTTCCTCAGGTTGCTGTGGTGCGGTGTAACGGGAATTGTGATGCAAGGGAAAAGGTTAACCATTACGATGGTTTTGGATCATGTGCCGTTATGGCCGGTTTGTATGCCGGAGACACCGGATGTAGCTATGGATGCCTTGGTCAGGGAGATTGTGTTGCGGTCTGTAATTTTGATGCAATACATATGGACCCAAGGACCGGACTTCCGGAAGTGGACCAAGATAAATGTACTGCCTGCGGTGCTTGTGTGAAAGCTTGCCCAAAATTCATAATAGAATTAAGGAACAAAGGTCCAAAAAACAGGAGGATTTTCGTGTCCTGTGTAAACAAGGACAAAGGTGGCGTTGCCCGGAAAGCATGCGATGTGGCATGCATTGGTTGTTACAAATGTCAAAAAGCCTGTGCATATGATGCAATTACAATTACAGATAACCTGGCTTATATAGATTACAACAAATGCAAGCTGTGCCGTAAATGTGTAACGGAGTGTCCTACACACGCCATATGGGAGGTGAATTTCCCTGTGAGGGTACCTAAGAAAACAGAAAGTGCAACAATAGAACAGTAATATCGTACACAATATGAGTAAAACATTTTCAATTGGCGGTATACATCCCAACGACAGTAAAATCTCGGCCAATGCTGCTATAGAAGATTTTCCGGTAATGGATATGGCCTACATATCTGTATCGCAGCATTTGGGAGCACCGGCAGAGCCGGTTGTCGCCAAAGGGGATAAAGTAAAGACAGGCCAGTTGGTGGCCAAAGCGTCCGGATTTATCTCTGCAAACATCCATTCTTCTGTATCGGGGACGGTTAGCTCCATTGAGTTATTGCCAGATATTTTCGGCAATATGGTAAAACATATAGTTGTAAAGGTAGAAGGGGATGAGTGGTTGGAGACCATTGACAGGTCTCCTGATATTATAAGGGAGACTAAGCTCTCTTCCAAAGAGATAATTGACAAGATTGCAGAATGTGGAGTTGTGGGTTTGGGAGGGGCTGCTTTTCCTACCCATATCAAGCTATCTCCGCCTCCTGGTAAAAAAGCAGAATACCTGCTTGTAAATGGAGCTGAGTGTGAACCGTACCTTACTTCTGATTATAGGATCATGGTTGAAACCCCTGAGCAAATCTTGATTGGGGTTGAGTTGATGATGAGGGCTTTGGGAGTGGATAAGGCTTACTTTGGAATAGAAGAGAACAAACCTGAAGCTATCAAGGTCATGAAAAAATTGACATCTGCATCATATGGTTCCATCAAAATTGTCCCTTTGAAAAAAAGATATCCGCAGGGCGGTGAGAAACAGTTGATAGATGCTATTCTCAAAAGACAGGTTCCTTCTATGGGGTTGCCCATAGATGTTGGTGTTGTGGTACAGAATGTGGGTACTGCCCTGGCAGTTTACGAGGCTGTGCAAAAAAACAAACCTCTTTTTGAAGGGATAGTTACGGTTACCGGTAAATGTATGACCGAGCAGCGTAATTTCAAGTTGAGGGTTGGTGCAAACATGAACAATGTAATGTTTGCTATTGGTGGTTTTCCCAAAGATGCTGTTAAGTTGATAAGTGGCGGGCCTATGATGGGCAAGGCGGTTTCCAGGATGGAGGCTGCATCTGTCAAGAGTACCTCTGCTTTTTTGCTGTTGACAGAAGATGAGACCAAAAGAGGAGAGGAGGGAAATTGTATAAGATGTGCAAAATGTGTGGATTCTTGCCCTATGGGATTGGAACCATACCTTCTTAACAGGTTGTCCCGTGCAGGAAGATTGGACGATTTGGAAGCAAATATGGTACATGATTGTATTGAATGTGGAAGCTGCATGTATAGTTGCCCTGCCAATATTCCTTTGCTGGATACTATAAGGCTTGCAAAAGCCCAAGTGATCAAAATAATTAGAAGCAGACCTAAAAAGTAAGATAAATTTCGGATATGAAAAAACTATTAGTATCTCCGGCACCACATTTACACGGGAAAGAGAGTACAAGGAGCTTGATGAGGGATGTGATCATTGCTTTGTCTCCATCGCTGCTGGTTTCTGTGTATTTCTTCGGTTTTTCTGCCATAAAATTGGCGTTTGTAGGTGTCATTGCCTGTGTCCTTGTTGAATATGCAATTCAAAAATACATAATCAAGTCCAAAGTCTTGATTAGTGATTATTCTGCGGCACTTACAGGGCTTTTGTTGGCTTTGAACTTGCCACCTAACTCTCCATGGTGGATTGTTTTCATTGGTTCTGTGGTGGCTATTGGTGTAGCAAAAATGAGTTTCGGAGGGCTGGGGCAAAATGTGTTCAACCCTGCTTTGGTTGGAAGGGTTTTCCTTTTGGTCTCTTTTCCTGTAATCATGACAGACTGGACAATTCCCACATCGTGGTTCAGGGAGGGTATAGATGCCTCTACAGGTGCAACTGCTCTTTCTATTGTAAAGGAGGGTTTGTCAAAAGGTTTGACCATGGATCAGATATTTGCAGAACATAACTTTTCTTATGCTCAGATGCTTTTTAGCAAGATTGGAGGGTCTGTGGGAGAAGTCTCTGCTTTGGCCCTGTTGCTTGGATTGGGCTATCTTTTGATAAGAAGGGTCATAAGACCCCATATACCACTTTCAATAATCGGGACAATTGTTGTGTTCTCGGGTATTTTTTGGTTGATAGATCCTTCACATAATCCGGATCCTCTTTTCACAATTTTAACCGGAGGTATTTTGATAGGGTCTATATTCATGGCAACGGATTATGTGACATCTCCCATGAGTACAAAAGGTATGGTGATTTATGGTGCAGGTATTGGTATAATTACTGTACTTATAAGGAACTTCGGGGCATATCCGGAGGGTATTTCATTTGCAATATTAATCATGAATGCTACGGTTCCTTTGTTAAACAACTATTTCAAACCAGGTAAATTTGGAAAGGAGGTGAAACATGGCTAAAGAATCTTCACTAAAAAACATGCTTGTCACGTTGTCTGTTGTTACACTTGTAGCTTCTTCCCTTTTGGGAGTTGTCTATTCGTTGACCAAGGGCCCGATTGACGAGGCTATGACAGCAAAGACAAACAATGCAATTGCAAGTGTTGCCCCTGCTTTTGACAACGATCCTTCTGCAGAACAATTCATGGTAGAACTCTCCGGGAAAGCCTACAGGGTTTATCCTGCAAAAATGGGAAGCGATGTTTCCGGTTATGCTGTAGAAACTTATTCTTCGGGATTTGGAGGCAGGATGTCACTGATGGTTGGTTTCAATGCAGACGGGACTATCAATGGAACTGCCGTCTTATCACATGCAGAGACCCCTGGCCTGGGAGATAAGATTGATGCATCAAAAAGCGATTTTAGTGTCCAGTTCAAAGGTAAAAATCCGGAGGATTTCCAATTGCTGGTTAAGAAAGATGGGGGGGATGTGGATGCAATCACAGCGTCTACAATTACTTCAAGAGCTTTCTGTGAAGCTGTGGTTGCAGCATGGGAGGTTTTCAAGAAATGTGATTCCGAAAATAATAAGATGGAGGTGAGCAATGAGTAAGTTAAGTTTGGTGACAAAGGGTATAATCAAAGAAAACCCTATTTTTGTTCTTCTTTTGGGAATGTGTCCTACACTTGGGACTACAACCTCTGCAATAAATGGTTTAGGTATGGGGCTTGCAACGACATTTGTGCTGATAATGTCGAACGTTGCTATTTCGTCCATATCGTCGCTAATTCCCAACAAAGTCAGGATTCCTTCTTATATAGTTGTGATTGCTGCTTTTGTTACTGTATTGCAATTGCTGATGCAAGCATATACACCCGGCCTGTATGAGACCTTGGGTCTTTTTATTCCGCTTATTGTTGTTAACTGTATCGTTTTGGGAAGGGCAGAGGCTTTTGCTTCCAAAAACAGTGTTGCTGACTCTGCATTGGATGGTATAGGGATAGGTATAGGATTTACGTTGGGACTGACAATACTTGGAGCTGTCCGGGAAATATTGGGAAGTGCCTCAATATTCGGAATCAAATTGATTGATGGTGACGGAATGTTGGTTTTTGTACTTGCTCCGGGTGCATTTTTGGCTCTCGGCTACCTTTTGGTGTTATTCAATAAATTCAAAACCAGGATTTCATAAAACATATTGATATGGAATATATTTTAATTATAGTATCGGCAGTTTTTGTCAACAACATAGTGCTTTCACAATTCCTGGGTGTTTGCCCGTTCCTTGGGGTTTCCAACAAGGTGAGTACTGCAGCAGGGATGTCCGGGGCTGTAACATTTGTAATGGCAGTAGCCACTCTTGTTACATATATATTGCAATATTATGTCCTTGTACCATTAGGCATTGAATTCATGCAAACGGTTACGTTCATTGTTGTAATAGCATCTTTGGTGCAGATGGTAGAGATTATCATGAAAAAGATAAGTCCATCTTTGTACCAGGCACTTGGAATATTCTTGCCCCTGATAACCACCAACTGTGCTGTATTGGGTGTTGCAATTTTGGTTGTCTCAAAAGAGTTTTCGTTTGGAGGTGAACCTGCAATGTTGAATATGGCCCAATCTGTGGTTTTTGCAATTGCTACCGCACTTGGTTTTGGTTTGGCTATGGTACTTTTTGCCGGTCTTCGTGAACAATTGGACCTGGCAAATGTTCCAAAAGCATTTAAAGGCACACCCATAGCACTTATAACTGCCGGAATTTTGGCGTTGGCTTTCATGGGTTTTGCCGGATTGGTTTAATTACTTGCAAGATTTTAAAGAAAAAGAGTCATGGCAAAAACTTTGATGGAAATTGAACAGATACTCAGGGAAGAAGGAACAGAGAGGGCTCACCAAGAGCTAAAAGAGTTTCTGGAAAAGGAGCCTGAAAATGCAGAGGGTTGGTATCTTATGGGAGGAATCTTAAGAAGGGAGCAGCAGTGGGGAGAAGCCATAAATGCACTTAACAGGGCCAAATTCCTGAATCCGGAAGGCCCTGCAGCACATGCTATTGAATATATTTATGAAATATTAAGCTTTAAACACAACGATTTGATGAACCCTTGACAAACAAATGTTTGTTGGTCAATTGTTTTGTGATTGCTCTTGTTTCCTGTAGAATTTGCCTATGGGATCTCCAATTTTGAATGTTAGTGATTCTATGGGAATATTAGTGCCGGGGAAAAACTCAACTTCTATATTTCCGGCACCTGGTACATTCATTGTGAATATATCTCCGTTTTTGTGTCTCAGAGGTGATTTTACATTATTGAGATTGAAAACAAGGGAGCCATCTTCCATTGTGATTTTTACTATGCCAAAATCTTCTTTGCCAAACTCTCCGCTGTAAAGATCAAGCCGTTTGGGGGCTATGGAATCTTTTTGGGATTCGTTGTTTTGCCTCGGAGAATCTTTCATAAAGGCTTCCAGGTAATGTTTGTTCCAATCCCTTTTGTCGGTTCCGGCAAAAAACTCCGATATTTCCCTTGCTATTGCCATATGAGGATTGGTTGTATTGCCTGCATTTGTCAATATGGCTATTCCCAGTTTTTGCTCTGGCAGGATAGTAACCAGAGCCGTGTAGCCATATGCGAGCCCTGTGTGCCGTATCATTTTTCCGTTCAATCCTGCTTCTATTGTCCAACCCTGGGCATAATTGTAAATTGCTGAGCTATCTGTTCCTGTTACTGTTTGTGGAAAAAACAGCATGTTATGGGTCTCTTTGGAGAGGAATTGTTTACCCTTGAATTGGCCATTGTCCAAATGCATCCTAAGCCAATTACCCATATCTGCGGCTGTGGTAATTACAAAACCGGCAGGGGCAACAGCAGACAACCAGCGGAATGCATTTTCTTTGTCTTTGCGAGGTTCGAACTTGATGCTATCTCCATCTTTGTAGTGCCTGTATCCTTGTGCCAGTCTGGGATTGTTGAAGTAAGCTTTGTTGCCTGTGGTGCTGGAAGTCATTTCCAGTGGTTCGAAAAGGTATTTGGAAATTGCATCATCCCAGCTAGTACCGTAGTACTTTTCAATGATCTTTGCTGCAACTGTGTACATTGCATTGTTGTAGGCATATGTTGTCCTGAAACTGTAAGTTGGTTGTATGTGCCTTAATAAAGTGAAAATCTGGTCCCTGTCATATCCAAAATGGGGGAGGTCGTCGGTAGCGTACGCCCTGAATCCTGTTTTATGTACCATAATGTCCTTTACAAGGAAGTTTTGGGTAACCCAAGGGTCATATAACTTGAAACCGGGAAGATGATTCTTGACTGTGTCACCCCATTTGACATCCCCTTTTTGAACCAAAGTAGCAAGCAGGGCAGAGGTCATTGCCTTGGATGTGGATGCTATCACAAATTGGGTCTGCGGTGTTACCTTTTGACCATTTCCTTCGTAGGAGGTTTTCCCGTAACCTTTGAGCAGGACCTCCTTACCATCCTGGATAACCACAACAGCCATACCTGGCAGGTTCCACTGTTGGAAAACCACTCTGCATATGCTGTCCAGTTTGTTTCTATTGTTTTGGATGCATGAATCTTGTGCATAGTTGATTTTAAGAGAGATAAATAAGAAACAAGCGATTAGGATAATTGATTTTTTCATGTTTTGATGTTTTGAGGGAAGGTTATGATTTTGTTTGCAATATCTTTGACCTCTTCTTGGTTGTGGGTAACATGGATTATGGTGATGCCAGAAGTTTTGATAAGTTTCAAAAGTTCCATAGCCTCTTCCCTTAATGCAGTATCCAAGGCAGATAATGGTTCGTCAAGTAGCAGAAGTTTAGGGTTGGGGGCTATAGCTCTTGCCAAGGCAACCCTCTGTTTTTCACCGCCAGAAAGCCCTTCTATCTCTCGGCTCAGAAGATGCTCAATGGATAGGTATTGGCAAAGTTCGTAAACTTTCCGTTCTGTTTTTTCTTTGGTCTCTTTTCTTATTTTCAATGGGAACGAGATGTTTTCCTTTACATTCATATGGGGGAACAGTGCATAATCCTGGAAAAGCAAAGAGACGGGTCTTTTACGTGAGGGCAAATATGTGATTTCAGTCCCCGAAATATGAATACTCCCTTTGTGTGGAGTCCTGATTCCTGCCATCATCTCAAGGAATAGTGATTTACCGCTGCCGGACGGGCCAAATACGGCAAGGTAGTCACCTTGCTCCAACCGGATGGAAAAAGGTCCAAATGAAAAATTGCCAATCGTATATTCCAGCTGATTTATCTCTAACATGCTATCTTTTTTTTTGATATGACCTTAGAAATATGAACAGGACAATTGTGATGGCTATGAAAATTGCTGCTACGGGGCGGGCGTAATCGAGCCCGAAAGAGTTGAACCGGTCAAAGATCATAACCGGAGTGGTCATTGGGTGGTAGGCTACAATAACAATTGCCCCGAATTCACTCATGCCTCTTGCAAACATAAGGACAAGACCGGAAACTACAGATCTGGATGCAACAGGAAGTGTTATTTTTGTAAAAACAGTGAATTCAGAAGCACCCAAAGTAGCAGCTGCATGTTCCAATCTAAGGGGGACAGCAGCAAATCCCTCTTTTGCAGAATTTATCAAAAACGGAAGGCTTACAAATGCCATGGCCATTCCAATTGCCACAGGCGACCCGACCAAAGTAAATCCTGCTTTAGATGCAAGCGATCCTACCATTGAGTCCCTGGAAATGAACCCCAAAAGAGCTATACCTGCAGCAGAGTGGGGAATCACAACAGGTATATCAATGATTGCCTCCAACAAGCCTTTTAAAGGAAATTTCTTGCGTGCCAAAAGGTAGGCGAGAGGTATTGCAAAAAGGGACGAGAGTGCTGTTGCAAGGCATGATATGGCAAGTGTGCGGAAAATACTGTTTCTCACCTGTATGTCGTTTGCCGTTTCGAAAAGGTTGGGAGCCTTTAATGATAGGAAAACTCCGGTCAACGGGGCAATCAGGAAAAAAAGCGCCACACCACTTGCAAAGAGTAGTATTAGCCTTGATGCGCTTAGGTTTTTCGTGATTTGCATAGATTCAAAGATAGACATTTTTTATATCTTTGCTTTTTACAATGTAATTTTACTTTTATGCAAAGCTTAAACAAACTTCTTTTACTGTCGCTTTTGATTCTTACAGTGGCAGGACACTCCTTTGCTCAGAATCGAAGGGCGGCCATTATGGCACGTCAAAATACAGAGCAAGCCGAGACTTCTGATTCAACAAAAAAATCAGATAAAAACGAATTAAAGTCAATTGAAAATTTCATTGACAAAGATGTAACTCCAATGGTTGGTATGACAACCGTATACAAACAAAAAGGGAGGTTTTACATAAATGTCAACGACTCTTTGTTTGGTCGTGATATAATAATGGTAACCCGTATTTCCAAATCTGCAGAGGGCATCCGTTCCAAGTTCGATGGTTATGCAGGTGACCAGCTAAATTCCGGTGTATTCAGGTTTGAGAGAGGTCCCGAGAACAAAATATTCTTAAGGAAAACTTATCACAGGGAACGCTCGAAAGACAGCACCCAGTCTATGTACGAAGCCGTTTTGAGGTCAAATTTGGCTGCCATAGCTGCAACTTTCGACATCAAAGCACAATCGGAGGATAAAAAAGATAACCTGATTGATGTCACCGATTTTTTTGGGACTGACTCTGAATCCCTGTTTTTCAGGAAAGCTTCCAAATCATCTTTCAGGCTGGGAGCTTTGCAAAGGGAGAGTAGTTATGTTTCGGATATAACAACCTACCCAATAAATACAGAGGTGAAAACCGTAAAGACATATATGAGGTCTGACAGGGGGGAGACAGCTACCTATGAGTTGAACAATTCATTTGTATTGCTTCCTGAGGAGCCTATGGTTCCTCGTTATGCAGACGAAAGGGTTGGCTATTTCACTACCGGGTATACAGATTTTGACCAGAACCCTCAAGGAGTCAAGGATATAAGGATGATTACCAGATGGAGACTTGAACCTAAACCAGAGGATGTTGAGAAATATAAAAGGGGAGAACTGGTTGAACCGGCTAAACCGATTGTATTTTACATAGATCCGGCGACTCCCGAGGAGTGGGTACCATATTTGATACAAGGTGTCAATGACTGGCAACCAGTATTTGAAAAGGCCGGATTCAAAAATGCAATAGTTGGTAAAAGGGCTCCTACAGCCCAAGAGGATCCGGAGTGGTCATTGGAAGATGCTCGTTATTCTGCAATCGTTTACAAACCATCTGACATACCAAATGCCAGCGGCCCTCATGTAAATGATCCTCGTTCGGGTGAGATTTTGGAGAGCCATATCAATTGGTACCATAATGTAATGTCATTGGTGAGGAACTGGTATTTCATACAGTGTGCCCCATCCGATCCTGATGCAAGGAAAATGTTGTTTGATACTGAGTTGATGGGTCAGTTGGTAAGATTTGTCTCTTCTCACGAAGTAGGTCACACCCTTGGACTGAGACACAATTTTGGAGGCACTGCCATATACACCACAAAACAGTTGAGGGACCCTGAGTTCCTTAGGGAAAACGGTCATACAACATCCATAATGGATTATTCCCGTTTCAACTTTGTGGTACAACCAGAAGATAATGTTCCAAGGGAGTTGCTTTTCCCAAGGATAAGCCATTACGATAATTGGGCTATAGAGTGGGGATACAGGAGATTCCCGGATATCAACGATCCTGTTAAGGAGCTGACAAAAGTAAATAATTGGATTATTGAAAAGACCAAGGATAGTCGCTATTGGTTTGGCACGGAAAGCAGTGCAAATGATCCAAGAATGCAGTCAGAAGACCTTGCAAACAACCAAATGGAGGCGAACGAACTGGGTATAAAAAACCTTAAGTTTGTCATGGACAACTTGGGTGAGTGGACCAAAACCCCTAACGAAGATTACGCAAACCTAAGGACAATGCATGGTGAGGTAAACAACCAGTTCCGCCGTTACATCGGGCATGTTGTTAAATGGGTTGGTGGAGTTTACCAAGATCCCAAGACTGTGGAGATGCCTGGTGATGTTTACAGGTATGTAGAGAAAGACATGCAAAAAGAGGCTATGGCTTTCCTTGACAGGCACCTTTTTGTGAATACACCAATGTGGTTGATTCCGGATGAATATTTGAATAAATTCCCAAGCAGGGCAGAGTCTTATATGGAGAGGAGCTACTCAGCAGCAATCTCTTCCCTATTGAGCAGGAGGGTGATAATGAACCTGATTTCTGCAGAGACAGCAATGGGCAATGAGGCCTATACTGTAGAGGATATGTTTGACCATCTCAATCGTTCTGTTTGGAGGGGGTTGGGCAGACCAACTGATACATACAAGCGTGTTTTGCAAAAAGTTTATGTTATAGCATTATGCGATTTGTATACAGGTGCTGCATCTTCCGGGAGGATGGCTTCAAAACCTACACCTAATCCTAAAGATGTGACAGAGTGTTCTGCTATTGCATATACGCAAATGATTGATTTGCTAAACAAACTGAACAGGGTTTCTGTGAATGATTTCGTAACCAGGGCACATAATGATTATCTTAAAAGATATATTGAGAAAACATTAAGTGTTGACCAAATTTAAATATCCCAGGATTGCGGCGGTTGCATTTCTTGTAACCGCTGCTATTCTTTTAATAGTAAATGTAGTTCCTGACAAACCGTTGCTGGTAGCAGAAAGGCTTTTTCCCGGGTGGGGAGGATGGATCCAAATCCTGGCAATATCTGTGTATAGTGGGGTGTTATCCACCAAAATGATGGACAGGAAAACAAGAAGAGGGTGGAGGCTTTTTGCCTGGACCCTCTTCTGTTTTGTTTTCTATTTCCAGTTGGTTTTAGGTATGGCTGTAGATTCCGTCTTTTTATTGACAGGAAAATTGCATTTGCCAATTCCATCTATGATTGTAGTTGCTCCTTTTTACAGGTTCAGCTCTTTGTTCATGATTATACTGTTCTTTTCCACTGTTTTATTGACAGGACCTGCATGGTGCAGCCAGTTGTGTTATTTTGGTTCGATGGATGCCCTGGCCTCTTCCATAGCTTCCAAGAAAAAGAGGATCGGCTTTTTGAATGGGAATTGGTACAAACACAGGAGAATAATCAAACTTTCTGCGTTGCTTTTGATGGTAGGCATTGCTATTGTATTGAGAGTGGCAGGAACTGTTTCCGGAGTTGCTACATTGTTGGGTTTGTTTGCAGGTGTTCTTGGTTTGTTGCTGGTTGTTTTGGTGTCTGCCAAAACAGGAATAATGACCAATTGTACATTGTATTGCCCGATAGGGACAGTTGTAAACAACATCAAGAAAATATCTCCATTCAGGTTTGTAATAAATGATAATTGCACTAATTGCAAGGCATGCATAGTTAAATGCAATTATATGGCCTTGACTGAACAAACCATAATTTCCAAAGAACCGGGAAAAACATGTACATATTGCGGGGACTGCATGTCTGCATGCAAACACAATGCTTTTGAGTATAGGTTTTTTAAAATGGATCCTAAAAATGCAGAGCGTTTATGGATTGTAATGACTGTAATCATGCACTCTGTTTTCCTTGCTGTGGCCAGGATATGAGTTGTTTTTTCAATGTGTGTCCAGTCCCAGCCTCATATAGATAAGATGTTCTGTCAATGGGAGTATTTCTGACATATATTCCTTTGCTCCATTTATGCTTCCCGGCAAAGTGAAAATAAAAGAGTTACCCGAAAGTCCGGCAATACCTCTGCTTAAAAGTGCGTTGGGTTTTACTTTCCCGTATTTTGTGCGGATATGCTCCATTATGCCTGGAATCTCTTTATCTATGAACGCCCTGGCTGTTTCGGGAGTGATGTCGTTTGGGCCGACACCAGTTCCTCCAGATGTGAAAATCAAGTCGACATCCTTACTTATAAGACTCCGAAGCAAATTCGAAAACATGACAGGGTTATCCGGAATCAAGTGGTATTCTGTGCTGAACTCCCTTTTTCTTGATTTGAAAAATGTTTCTGTTGCTTCCTTTATTGCCGGACCACTCAAATCTGAATATGTGTTATTGTAAGCTCTTGTGCTTAATGTTATTATGGCTGTAGTTATAACTCTTGGAGTGTAGGTGAGCAGGTCTCCTTTGGTTAGTGTGCCACCTTTGATAACTTTGGTAAAGATTCCCTCTTTGGGCATGACACATGCACCGGTATCCCTGAAAACTGCACAATCCCCTCCGTGGCATTTTTTCCCAATTTGGGTAACGACCATTTCAACCTCTTTTCCACAAATTTTATCGCCTGGGAAGGCTTGGTTGAGAATCATTCCACTGAGGGTAATGTTCTCTGCAAATTCTCCCGGCAAATACCCTCTATTGGTATCTTTGGAAAAACGGTCTATACTCTCTTTTGACAGCAGACTTATTTGCCTGTGCCAGTCACCGGAGTGAGCATCAGTCTCTATGCCATATTGGTTTAGGTTGATTGAATCTACAGGCTTCTTGACTGTGCCCTTTTCTTCTGATGTGTTTACTGACAGGATCTTAAGTGTCTTTTTCATGATGCTGTTATAACTCTTTTTTCTCTTTTGACAAGAGTTGTATGTTTGATATTACCATTTTTTTGTCGACAGCTTTACACATGTCATATATTGTAAGAAGGGATGCGCTCACAGCATTCAGTGCCTCCATCTCTACTCCGGTGTTGCCTTTGCATGAGACGGTGGAAACTGCTTTTATCCCGTTATCTTCTGTTGTCATTTCCACATCAATGTAATCAAGCAGCAGGGGATGGCAAAGTGGAATCAGTTCTGAAGTTTTTTTTGCAGCCATTACTCCTGCAATTTTTGCTATGGACAATACGGAGCCTTTTTTGATTTTGTTTTCCAAAATAAGGGAAATGGTCTCTGCTTCCAGGGATATAAAGCCACTTGCACTAGCTTTGCGTGCACATATTCCTTTATTGCCAACATCTACCATATTGACCTCCCCTTTTTCGTTCAAATGTGTGAGTGTGTTATTTTCCATTGTTATGAATGTGTTATCCACCAATATTGTAAAATGCTCCTGTATGGTTGCATTGTCCTTTTGTTGGTTTTATCTCAAGTGCCTTTTCTATTGCCTCTTTGTATCCGGTTGTCTTGATATCAATGCCAATGTCACTGAACAGGCATGGTTTTAATTTCCCGTCGGGAGTAAGCCGGAGCCTGTTGCATTTGGCACAATCTCCCCCGCTACCACCGTCTACAATTCCGAATGTGCCTTTCACTAAATCCATTTTTTGGATAAAACGTATTTTGTAACCCATTTTGTTTGCAAAAGATGTTACTTCCATGGCTTCGGGTTCGTATCGGTTTGTTTCTACCACACAATTTATCTTGATTGGCTGCAGGCCAACTTGACTTGCTTTTTCCAGCCCTCGAATAACTTTTCCCAAATCCCCACCACGGGTCAATTCCTTGTATTTATCTTTATCCAAAGTGTCCAGGCTAACATTCACCCTCATCAGACCGGCATTTTTGAGTGGTAGTGCAAGCTCTTCCAGCAGAATCCCGTTTGTAGTCATTGAGAGGTCTTTTATACCATCCATCTTTGACAGCATGGCAATCAAGGTTGTTATTTCTTTTCTGACAAGAGGTTCCCCGCCTGTTATCCTGACTTTGTCTATGCCTTTTGAAACAGCAATTTTTGTGAACTCTGTTATTTCTTGGTAGGTAAGTATGTTGGCATGGTCCATTAGTTTGATCCCTTGTGCAGGCATGCAGTATGTACATCTTAAATTACATCTGTCGGTTACGGATATCCTCAAATAGTTTATGGTCCTGCCTGTATGGTCAATCATTTGATTGTGATTTTTGATTTGATTGTGAAATCCCATAGTGCCACACCAATGGATACAGAGACGTTGAGTGAGTGTTTTGTGCCGAATTGAGGTATTTCCAGGGTGCCGTCAGATTGGTCGATAACCATTTGGGATACTCCTTTTACTTCGTTTCCAAAAACAATGGCGTATTTTTCGTTTGCGTTGGGAGTGAATTTTTCCAGGGAAATAGAGTTTTCTGTCTGTTCCATGGACAATACAGTATAGCCCTTCTCCTTTAACCTGGAGATGGCCTGCAGGGTCTCTTTGAAGTATTCCCAAGGGACACTCTCTTCTGCACCTAATGCGCTTTTCCTGATTTCTGCAGAGGGGGGGGTAGCAGTAATCCCGCAAAGGTAAATTGCCTGTGCTGCGAATGAGTCTGCGCTTCTGAATGCTGCGCCAATGTTGTGTTGGCTTCTTATATTGTCCAGTACAATTATAAGTGGTATTTTTTCAATTGTCCTGAACTCCTCTAAGGAGACCCGGTTCAATTCGTTATTTAATAATTTCCTGTGAGCTTTCCTTTCCATGACAATGCAAATATAGGGAATTTACGTACCAAGTTTTAAACCTTTTAACGATATTGTTGTCAAAAGAGGGATAATATACCTACAAATGAAAAAAACTCAAAAAATATTGCTTTATTCAAGCATTCCTGTAGTATTTGTATTGGCTATGCTTGCATACAATACATTGTTCAAAAGTGAAAGCGCAAAGATTCCAGAAACTTCACAAAAGCAAGAAACCGGACAAAAAGGGAGGGGTTCGAGGGCCCTGCCCGTATCTGTCCATATTGCGCAAATGATGTCCAGGGAAGAGGGTTTCCTTAGAGTGGGAAACCTTGTGGCTAATGAAAGGGTAGATATTGTGAGCGAACAATCGGGTAGGGTTATATCCATCAATTTCAAAGAGGGTCAATTTGTTAAAAAAGGGGATGTTTTGGTCAAGTTGAACGATGATGAACTACAGGTTCAATTGACAAGGGCAGAATTCCAGCTGGCTTTGTTGGAAGAGAGGTTGGAAAGGCAGAGGATATTGTTGGAGAAAGATGCTGTCAGCCGCGAAGATTACGACCAGGTATTGACTGAGTTCAATGTTTTGAAGCAAGATATCGAGCATTTGAAAATAAGGATAGAAAAAATGTTGGTGAGGGCTCCGTTTGACGGAGTTGTTGGTTTCAGGGATATTAGTCTGGGTGCATTTCTGCAGCCAAATGCAAAAATCACAACCTTGGTAGATATTGCCAGTTTGATTGTAGAGGTGGCAATACCGGAAAAATATGTGGGAGATAAATTGAATGGCTCTGCATTGACTTTCAATGTAGAAGGCATGATAGACAATTTCAAGGCACAGGTGTATGCAATAGATCCTCAAATTGATGTGAATACCCGGACAATAATGATAAGGGCAAGGCACAGGAATACCAATTACAGGTTGAGACCGGGGATGTCTGCAAAGGTAATGCTCAGTACCGGAGAGGGTGAACTTAATGTATATGTTCCAAATCAATCCGTTGTTCCCGATGTTTCGGGAAGGTCGGTATGGGTAGTTGAGAATGGCAAGGCAAAACTTGTTCCTGTGCAAACAGGGAACAGGACGGCGGATATGCTTGAGGTTCTTTCCGGGATAGAGACTGGAGATACTGTCATAACTACCGGATTGATGCAGTTGAGGGAGGGAATAGATGTTATACCTTCTGTTCACCAAATGTTTTAAATAGCAACTTTATGAGTTTATCTACTGTAACAATAAACAGGCCTGTGATGGCAACGGTACTGAGCCTGTTGATATTGATATTCGGGGCCATCGGATACACCTCCCTTGGTGTGAGGGACTATCCAAGTGTTGACAATCCGGTGATCTCTGTCAGGTGCTCCTTCCCGGGAGCCAATGCAGATGTTATTGAGACTCAAATTACAGAACCTTTGGAAGCTGCTGTAAACGGGATACCGGGAATCAGGTCAATCTCCAGTAGCAGTCGAGATGGGTCAAGCTCTATAAATATCGAATTCAACCTGGAAGTCGATATGGAAACTGCTGCAAATGATGTGAGGGACAAGGTTTCGGGAGCCCAAAGAAGGTTGCCTCAAGAGGTAGACCCTCCTGTTGTTTCCAAATCTGATGCCGATGCACAGCCAATTTTTTCGGTGACTTTGTCCAGTCCCACCAGGGATATAATTGATTTGAGTGAATATGCAGAGGTCAACTTCAAAGAGAGGCTGCAAACCATAAGTGGTGTGAGCAATGTAGGGATATGGGGGTCCAAAAGGTTCTCTGTGAGGCTCAGGATGGATCCGCTGTTGCTTGCAGCATACAAGATAACTCCTTTGGATATAAGGCAGGCTGTCTCCAGGGAAAATGTTGAATTGCCGTCGGGAATGATAGAGGGGTCAACAATGGAACTTACGGTAAGGACATTGGGTCGTTTGCAAACGATTGAAGATTTCAACAACCTGATAATATCCCGGAGTGGAGAACGGATTGTGAGGTTCTCTGATGTTGGTGTTGCAGAGGTTGATGCAGAGAATACCAGGTCTATACTCAAACGGGACGGGGTTCCTATGGTTGCATGTATCCTGATTCCACAACCTGGTGCAAATTACATCAATATTGTGGATGATGCAAAAAAGGCTATAGAAGAGCTGGAAAGTAATTTGCCCGATGACATTGAGGTTGGCGTTGGTTTTGACAACACAATTTTTATCAGGGATTCGATAAAAGAGGTTCAGACCACAATTTACCAGGCTTTCTTTTTGGTGGTATTGATAATTTTCCTGTTCCTGAGAAACTGGAGGACCACACTTATTCCTATAATAGCAATTCCAATTTCACTTGTGGGCTCCTTTTTTGTCATGTACCTGGCAGGGTTTTCCATAAATATATTGACTTTGCTGGCTTTGGTATTGGCAATAGGCCTGGTTGTTGACGATGCGATTGTGGTGATGGAAAATATCTTTACCAAAATCGAGAGGGGTATGAACCCTAAGGAGGCTGCAATAGAGGGTTCCAAGGAGATATTCTTTGCGGTTATTGCAACCACAATAACATTGGTAGCTGTCTTTTTCCCTATTGTTTTTCTACAGGGAGTGACCGGGAGGTTGTTCCGGGAGTTTTCAATTGTGATTGCAGGGGCTGTGATGATTTCCAGCTTTGTTGCCCTTACTTTCACGCCCATGATATCCAGCAAGCTCCTTAAGAAAGGGGCCAACAAAGGCGGTTTTTACAAGTTTACCGAGCCTTTTTTTGTATCCCTCAACAAGATTTACAATAATTCATTGAGGATGTTTATTAAAGCCAGGTGGTTGGCCTTGGTGTTCCTGGTTTTCTCTTTTGGAGTGATCATTTATTTGTGGCTGACAATCCCTTCTGAAATGGCTCCAATGGAAGACCGTTCTATGTTGACAGTGTCCAGTACCGCACAGGAGGGTGCAACTTACGGCTATATGCTTAAATATTCAGACGAGATGTTTGCGTTGATAGAGCAGGAGGTGCCAGAGAAAGACAGAGGTTTGCAGATGATTGGGATGTGGGGCAACAACAGGGCCAACTTCCAGATAGCATTGAAAGATCCTCTGCAAAGGACGCGTTCCCAACAAGAGATTGCAGACGCATTGTCTCCCAAGGTATCAATGCTGACCGGGGCAAGGAGTTTTGTCAACCAACAACAAACCTTTGGCGGAAGAAGGGGTGGTATGCCTGTTCAATATGTTATTCAGGCAAACCATATTGATTCACTCAAGAGGATAATACCGTTGTTCATGTCAGAGGTTGCTCAAAGTGACGTTTTTGCCAATTCAGATGTGAACCTGAAATTTACAAAACCAGAATTGAGCGTGAGCATTGACAGGGACAAAGCTTCTATGTTAGGGGTCTCCGTGCAGAATATTGCCCAAACCCTCCAATTGTCCATGAGCGAACAACGTATAGGATATTTCATAAGGAATGGGAAGCAATATCAGATTATGAGCCAGATAGACCAAAGCATGCGGAACAAGCCTGTAGATTTGGCAAACATATATGTAAGGAATGATAAGGGGGCCTTGGTCCAGTTGGATAACCTGATCAAGATGGAAGAGAGTAGCACTCCCCCTCAAAGATACCGTTACAACCGTTTTGTCTCTGCTACTGTCTCTGCATCTTTGTCCAAGGGATACACATTGGGACAGGGTCTGGAAGAGATGGACCGTATAACGGGTGAGGTGCTGGATCCAAACAGCTATTCAACTTCACTTACTGGTCAGTCAAAGGATTTTGTAGAGAGCACTTCCAGTTTGTTGTTTGCATTTATCCTTGCCCTGATTTTGATTTACCTTGTGCTATCGGCACAGTTTGAGAGTTTCAGGGATCCGCTGATAATTATGTTTACAGTTCCGTTGGCTGTTTTTGGAGCCCTTGTCTCCATAAAGGCATATGGTCAGACATTGAATATTTTCAGTCAGATAGGTCTGATAATGTTGATTGGACTGGTGTCTAAAAATGGTATTTTGATGGTGGAGTTTGCAAACCAAAAGAAACTACTGGGTTTGGACAAGATGGATGCAATATTGGAGTCTGCAGCTTCCAGGTTCAGGCCAATATTAATGACCAGCCTCTCTACAATACTGGGAATTGCTCCTATGGTTTTTGCCACCGGAGCCGGGGCAGAGAGCCGTGTTTCAATGGGAGTTGCAGTGGCCGGAGGTTTGATTTTCTCTACCTTCTTTACCTTGTACATTATTCCTGCAATGTATTCCTATATTTCATCGTTCAAAGCTAATTTTGATAAGAGTAATGAGAATGATTAAGCAATTTTCAATTTTTTTTGTGGTGCTCTCGCTGGTTTTTCCTTTAGAGTCTGTTGCCAGGAACAATCCTAAGCATGGTTTCCTGACCCTGGAAGAGTGTGTTGCCAAGGCTCTTGAATCTAACTATTCTGTTGTGATATCGGAAAACACCCTTGAGATTGCAAAGAATAATGTTACCCTGGAGCCTTTTCTGCCGGTTTTGAGTGCATCTTCCCGTTTAAGCGATAGCAGGTTGGACCAAAGAAGTTATACCTCGGATGGTTCCAGGGAGAGTGCCGGCAACCATAGTACATCTGTTATAAATGGATTGAGTGCCAATTGGCGCTTGTTTGACGGGTTGAATATGTTTGCCACAAGGGAAAGGCAAGAGGAGTTATTACGTGAAGGAGAGTACAATTTCAGGTCTGTTGTGGAGAACCTTATTATGGCCATCTCATCACAATATTTTAGTATTATAAGCCTCCAAAACCAGGTACAGCTTTTGACTGAGTTGGTTTCCATTTCGCAGACAAGGTACAACCAGGCAATAACCAGGTACAATATTGGTAGCGATTCCGGGTTGGAGTACAAACAGGCCAAAATTTACCTTAATAGTGATTCTTCTAGTTTAATGCTTCAAAAAGAGAACCTTAAAAATGCATACATAGAGTTGTTTAAATTGATGAATATTCCGCTGGATTCGGAGTATTCCATTAATGATACAATTATTCCCGAGACTCAACTCAAATTGGATTTTTTATTGGAATCTGCATACCAGAACAATACAGAGCTAAATGCTATGCGTTCCGGAGAGAACATTGCAGCAATTGACCTTAAGATTGCCCGTTCTCTAAGGTTCCCATCTTTGGATCTCTCTGCAGGTTATAATGTGAATTTCAACAGGAGCCAAATCATTCCATCCAGGTTTAACGATTCGGAAGGGTTCAATTGGGGGATGACTTTGTCTGTGCCAATTTTCAATGGAGGAGAGACTAACAGAAGGGTGCGTAATGCCCAAATAGTCAAGGATAATGCAAAAATTTCCTTGATGAGGGCTACTCAGGAACTGGAGAGTGAAATCCGCCAGTTGTATAATTTATATACCAATAATTTAAGGTCAATTAATTTTGAAGAGGAGAGCAGGGAGTCGGCCATATTGAATCTGGAAGCAGCTATGGAGAAATACAGGCTGGGATCGCTTTCCGGGATAGAATTCAGGGATTACCAGCTATCTTACATGTCTGCTTCGGACAGGAAACTCAAAGCTTTGTACGAGACCAAACTTTCGGAAATAAGGCTCAGGTTGATGGCGGGACAGCTTTTCACATTGTAAGACAGTTTGTTGAAACTTTTTTTAATTTCTGTTGTTCATACATTACATAAAATGCTATTTTGATGTATGAATAAGAATATATTTCTTTTAAAGGGTTTTGCCATGGTCTTGGTGACCCTTTTATTGATATCGGGGCCAAGAGTCCTGTTTGGCTCTGAGCAGGTCAATTACAAGGTAAGGGGAGAGGTGGTAGATAAAATCACAAGGGAACCTGTACCGTTTGCTACGGTCTCTATTTGGAGGGGAACTCTTTATGCAATTACAGATAATTCCGGAAAGTTCGAGATTGATGGTGTTGCCCCGGGTACTTACCGTGTGCAGGTAGATTTGTTAGGTTACAACCAGTATATATCTGAGCAATTCATGGTATCTGCAATGGGTAATTACCTTAGGATTGAACTGGAAGAGGAGAGTGTCTTGCTGAATTCTGTAACTGTCAAGCCTAAGGCAGATCCATTCAGGAGATTGCCGGAAAGTCCTCTTTCCCAGAAAAGCATTGGAGTCCAGGAGATAGAAAAGAACCCGGGTTCTAACAGGGATATTTCACGTGTTGTGGGGTCTCTGCCTGGTGTAGCCTCGGTTGTTACCGGAGGGTACCGGAATGATTTGCTTGTCCGTGGCGGCGGACCTGCAGAAAACAGGTATTTTTATGATGGGATTGAGATTCCCACAATAAACCATTTCAGTACACAAGGAGCTTCCGGAGGACCTGTCGGGATAATTGATGCTGACTTTATCAGGGAAGTGGATTTTTATGCAGGTAATTTTCCTGTTGCAAGGAGTGGGGCTTTAAGCTCTGTTTTGGATTTGAAGCTGAAGGATGGAGACCCTGTGAAAAACAATTTCAAGTTCACAGTTGGTGCATCTGAGGCAGGAGTAAGTTCCAATGGCCATTTGAGCAAAAACACTAATTATCTTTTCTCTGCAAGGACTTCTTATTTACAACTTTTGTTCAAAGCCATAGGCCTTCCTTTTTTACCATCATTTTCCGATGCCCAGTTTAAGGTAGAAAAACGTTTTGACAACAAGCATGAATTGACTTTGCTGGGAATTGTGGGGATAGATAACATGACTTTGAACGATGATACCGGTGGAGAAGAATCAAACGAATATATTTTATCTTATTTGCCTGTAATACAGCAAGAGGTTTTTACAATTGGAGCTGCCTACAGGTATTTTTATGGCAGGAATACTCTTAACCTGTATTTGAGTCACAGTTATTTGAACAATAGGAATACTAAATACAGGAATAATGACGAAAGTTCCCAGGAGAACCTCACTTTAAGGTATCGTTCCGTTGAACAGGAGACAAAATTCAGGTTGGAAAATGTGACCAGGATGGAACAGTTTCGGCTGACAGCTGGTTTTGGGTCTGATTTACCTTTCTATACCAATGAGACTTACCAGAAAATTTTTTACGATAATCCTGTTGTTGTAAACTACAATACAGATTTGTCTTTTTTTAAATATGCAGTTTTTGCCAATTTGAATTACACTTCTGCAAACCAAAAATTCACAGCGAATGCTGGTGTACGTGCAGATGGAAACTCTTACTCTTCTTACATGGCTAATCCTTTTAACCAGTTTTCTCCAAGGGCATCGCTTTCTTACGAAGTGGGACGGAACTTTTATTTGAATGCTTCTGCCGGGAGATATTTCCAACTTCCCCCTTTCACTGCAATGGGCTTTGCAGATAACAATGGTAACAGGGTCAATAAGGATATGAAATACCTTGGTTCCGACCAGGTTGCTGCCGGATTTGACTATCGAAGCAGTGAAGGGTTGCAGTTTGGGATGGAACTTTTCTACAAATGGAATTTCAACGGGATGTATTCCGTACAGGACTCCATACCTGTAGAGGGCAAAGGCACCAATTACGGAGTCGTGGGGAATGAAGCCATAACATCTGACGTGAAAGGCCGGTCATATGGTGCAGAGTTTTCATTCAGATGGTTTGTCTCTGATAAATTGAACTTGATAAGTTCCATAACATTGTTCAAAAGTGAGTTTAAAGATAACGATGGAATTTATAAACCTACTGCATGGGACAATAGACGTTTGATGACTCTGTCCGGGAGTTACCGTTTCCCTAAAAATTATGTGCTGGGGGCAAAATTCAGATATTCGGGAGGAGCTCCTTATACTCCTTTGGATGTAGAGAGAAGTTCCTTGGTTGCTGCCTGGGATGCTTCGGGAAGGGCATACCTGGATTATTCCCGGTATAATTCTGTATACCTGAAACAATTCAATCAGCTTGACATAAGGGCAGACAAAGAGTTTTACTTTGACAGGTTTGCTATGAAAATATACATAGACATACAGAACATTCTCAACAAACAGTACAAGGATTCTGATGTCCTTTTAAGTACAGGGAATGTAGTTAATCCAGAGGCCCCTTACAACGAGCAGAGGTACGAAATGAAACGTTTGGAGATAGTAGGCGGAACGGTACTTCCTACGATTGGTTTGACGTTTGAGTTCTAAAATCGAACAGGTCTTTTTGGGGCCATTCAGATACCTTTTGCATGGCTCCTCTGAAAAACCGTTCTATGTTCCTTGGGAATGTGGAGCCTTTCCATGAACTTGTATTTGTAATGAAGACCCATGAGTAACCGTTGGAGTTGTATTTGATTAGTGCGCTGGAACCGGACAGTGTGCCCGTACGTGTCCAATCACCCGAAGAGTGGCATTTTGCCCATCCAATCGGAAGGGTGGATGGGGCCGATTTGGTCATTATGGAGATACTTTCCTTGGATAAGATATCGGTTACATTGTCCCTTCCGTCAATCATGGATACAAATTTAAGCAGCTCAACAGGGGATGCAACCCAAGCTCCTGCACCAGATAGCAGCCTTATGTTGTTTCCCCCGTAACATCTTGGCAATAATGTATCTGAAAGATCATAAGGGGTAATTGGTTGTTCGTTGGAGGGTTCGTAATATCTAACTTCGTTTGGATATTTTTCGTGATAGAAGTTATGGGCAATATGCATGTCATAGATTCCATTGGGAAACAGGATATTGGTTTTGATATACTGTTCATATTCAACACCGGTCACCTCTTCGACAATCATGGATAGAAGCAAGTATCCAATGTTGGAATAGCTTGTCCCTGTACCCGGAGTAAAACCAAGTCTTCTGGAAATCACATATTTTATCAGTTCTTCCCTCTCCACTGCTCTTTCCAGTCCTAGCCTTCTGCTTACCAGTGATAGTGAGAATAATGGGTCTCCAGCCCTTGTTGTGAAGCCACCTTTGTGCCGTAGCAAATGTTCAATTGTGATTTTGGGGAGTCTCTTATCTTTGAATTCGGAAAATTGGGGATAATTGAGGTGCCCTCCAATGCCAAACACTTTGTCGTTCAGGTTCAAGAGTCCGTCTTCCTTCAATTTCATGATGGTTACGGCTGTGATCAGCTTTGACAATGAGGCTATCCTGAAAATATGTTTGACTTCTGTTTTCTCGTTGTTTTCCTGGTCTGCCCAACCATATCCTTTTGCATAGATCAGTTTTTCATCTTTCATCACGGCAAGGGATGCCCCTTTTATTTCCCATTGCCTTATGAATTTCCCTATCTGCTTGTCCAGGTTTTCTGTCGTGGTAGTGTCTGAAAGTGAGTTGGACAATAGATGATTTAGTGCTTCAGGTGCTATATCTTCTGTAATATCTTCGGTTGTATCTTCTTGGGAGTCGTTCCTTGAAAACCCGTAAATGACCAAGGGGATTATTGCTATTGTGAAAATGACAAGGTGTTTTGCCAGGAATTTCTTAGAGCTTTTCTTTTTCATACCCCAAATTTAGGAAAAGAGTATGAGAATTGGAAGTTTTTGAGTTGAATCGGGTAATGAAAAGGATTGATGCTACAAGCAGTCCAACAGCAAAACCCGACATTAGACCAACCTCTGCAAAACCAAGGACAAACCCTGCAAAATATGCAAAAGGGATAGAAACAAAAAGGTATGAGACAATTGCATATTTCATGGCTGCCCTTACATCCATGATTCCTCTGAGTGCACCCAACGCTGTTACCTGCAATCCATCCAGGATTTCGAAAAATGCAACAACAATGAAAATCTTTCCTGATATTTCTATCACTTCTTGGGAGTTTGTAAATATGGAAGCAATCTCTTCTCCTAAAAACAAGAAGATGATGGCTGCTATTGTCATTATCAAAGCAGACAAATGAATTCCTGCATATCCGTTTTTCTTGATTCCGTAAATGTCCTTTTTCCCGAACGAATGACTGACATGTATTGTGGTTGCTGCAGATATTCCATTGGAGACCATGAATGTGAGGTTTATCATTGTCAATACTATTTGATTGGCAGCAAGGGACTCAGTGCTGATCCATCCCATCATGATTGTAATCAGGCTCAAAGAGAGGAACTCTATTGACATTTGTCCGGAGATTGGGAGTCCCATTTTGATAAGCTCTTTTTGCTTGAACCGTGAAAAATTGATATTGGAGAAAAATTTGAAATACCTGGAAAAACTGAAATTTTTCTTGATACTCAACCAAAAAGCTATAGGCATGAATATTCGGGAAACCAGTGTTGCCAATCCTGCTCCAGCTATTCCCATTTGGGGAAACCCAAACTTTCCAAAGATGAGCAAATAGTTGAGCAGGATATTGATAGCGTTTGCAATGAGTGTTATGTTCATTGCAATACGTGTGTTGCCAGCACCCTCCATGAATTGTTTGAACGCCTGGAATAACATGAATGGGATTATGGAAGCAGTGATGAGTATATAGTAACTTCCCATAATTCCAACCACCTCTTGAGGTTGTCCTATGTTTCCCAAAAATGGCAGGATGGATAAAAGGGCTATGGTAATTATTATGGATGCTAAAAAATTTACCAAAAGTGAGTTTTGGAAATATGCAGAGACACGTCTGAAGTCTCCTGTTGCCCAAAAATTGCCCGCGATAGGTGTCAGACCCACCGAAAGACCTATTCCCAATACCAGGAAGTTCATTACAACTGCCCCCGAAAGGGATACTGCAGCAAGGGGTGTTGCCCCAAGTTGGCCAGTCATTACACTATCTGCTATCTGGACCAAAGCTTGTCCTGCAAATGAAAAAATAACGGGTAAAGCCACCCGGATATTCTTATTATAGTAGGTTTTCGGGAGAAGTGACAATTCTCAGTTTGGTTAATAAATGAAACAATTTCTAATATAATATAATAATCTGTAAATAAAAATAATCAAAAAGAGTGGAATGTAAATATTTTTGATTATATTTGTAGCACATAAAGTAGTTGCACCAAATGCACATCAAGGTCTTGGCAAGGGGGGTTAGTTTGCCAGGGCCTTTTTATTATTCCAATTCGAACCTTACGGTTACATTGTGAGTCAGCTTGATTTTCCTGAAATCTGGGATATCGTATGATTGGTCTTCCATTGCAGCTTCCTGCACTTTGATTCCTCTTGCACTTTGATTCATATACAGCTGTCCCTGGAATCCACTGTAACTTTGAGCGTATATTGCTTTCCCAAGTGTTTGTCCCAAACCTTTTGCCAAAGCCTCTGCATTTTTTCGAGCATTTGCTGCTGCCAGGGCAATCAATTCCCTGCCTGCAGCTTCGGGGTCAGATAATCTGGCGTGGGTAATTGTAACATCGGAAATTTCATTTTTCTTTACTACTTCAAAAAGTTGTGCTAGTTGTGCAGAGTTTTTTGTTTTGATTGAGTACTCCCTGCTTGATGCAATGTTCTCCTTTTTCAAAAAGAATTTTTCCAAAGTAGATTGCATATCAGAGATAGTGATATCTTCTTTTATGTCAATTCCAATTGACTCCAGGTTTTCAAACAATGTCCTTTCCATTCTTTCCAGGGATTTTTTGCCCCTGCTTTCCTCTTCTGTCAAAACCAGCTTGACGAATATTTCGTCTGGAGTAAACTCTTTTTCTGCCTTACCATTTACCTCTATGTAGGTGTAGTCTGTGTTGTTGTTGTCCTGGGCAAACAAGGCCAGGGACACCAGCATGAAAGCTAATGCAATTGTCAAATGTTTCTTCATGAGTATGTAATTTAATTGTTTTCTGCTGCTTTTTTGCGGAATTGGCCAGGAGTCATTCCTGTGGACTTTTTAAATGCCCTCATATATGAGTTTACCGATGCAAATCCCGATTCTTCTGCAACATAATGGAGGATATACAAATTCTGGTCCAAAAGGAGCTTTTTGGAAAACTCTACCCTGTAATGATTTATCAAATCGCAAAAAGTTGTATTGAACTCTGTGTTTACAATTCCGGATATATAAGTCCTGTTTGTGTTGAGCCTGGATGAGATGTCAGTTATTCTCAAGTCCGGGTTCCTGAATAATTGTTCGTTTTCCAGCAGGTTTATGAGATCTGAGTGTAGCTTGGACCTTGTGTTGTTGATATTATTGGTTTTCTTTTCTTTGGCAAGGTCAATTTCATATTCTTTAATTGCAAATGATTGGTTATATCCCAAATAGCCTATTACATACAATAACGAGGAGAAGAGCAGGGATGGTACTATTATTCTTGTGAAATCATGGATAAAGTAAGATTTTCCAAGTATATTGAGTGTAATGGCGAATATTGCTGACAATACCGTAGCTGTCAACATTTGTGCAGCCCATTTCAACGATTTGCTCTCTGTATCGGAATAAAATTCCTTGATTTTTGATTCGTAAATGATAATATATTTCCAACTTAGATATACGGACGGAATTAGCAAGACAGCAAAAGATATCCTGCTTATTATATGGGAATATGACTGGATGACAGCAAGTGAAGAGAAGGTGTATTGTGTGCTCTCTTTGTAAATGTTCTCTTTTATGTATGCCAGAAGCTCTGGTTTAGGCAACAGCAGGTATACCATTGCAGATGTCAAGCTGAAAAGGAGTGCAGGAATGAATAACCAGTATAACCTCCTTTCAATTTTACCGGTTTTTGTAAGCGACCTTATGTATATGAGAAAAATTGGGAAGACAGAAAGGTTAGCAAAAGTATATAATGGGTCCAATACTGTGTAAGCTATGTAGTTCATGGAAAAATAGATGGCATGACCGGTATACAGGAGAGTAGAAACCGTCATAAAAAGGGCCAATATTTTTTTTGATGTATTAAGATTCCGGAAGCCCATATATAATGTGACAGCCCAAAAGAGACAAACAAAAAGAGGGAGTGTGATAATTATATCTTTAATCATATATCTCTAACTTACATTGGACATTACAAATTTACAAATTATTCTCAAGTTTCATTTGTAAAGCGTTTGGTTATGATTCATCACTTTATACTTTTAATCTATAGTTGCATTCAATCGATTAGTAACCAATAGCTTAAAGTTATACTTTTTTTGTTATAATGTTATTAAAATAGTTATATTTGAACGGTAAAAAGTTTTTTTTTATCATGTTTTAGCCCGGATGATAGCAGGGATGGCCAAGGTTAAGATTGGACTGATGTTACCAATATAAGTGGAAGCTTACTAATTACCACATATTAACCATAAAAAATTAAAGCCTATGAATACCAGCGACGATAATCTTGCCGATAGGGTAGCTATTGACGAGATAATCTCCAGGCACAATGGAAAACCGGGCTCTCTGCTGACAATGATGGAAGAGATGCAGGAAACTAACGAGTACAAGTTTCTTGACTCTGACGCAATGTCGTATCTGTCTGCCCAGACCAAAACGCCACTCTCTCAAATTTACAGTGTAGCAACTTTTTATTCCTTTTTTAACCTGAAACCACAAGGAAAGCATACAATTATTGTATGTAGGGGAACTGCTTGCCACACAAAAGGTTCTAAGGTTCTGCTCGATGATATGTCTTCATTGCCAGGTTGCAAGGAAGCCCTTGATGCAGGAGAAAACAGTTTCACAACAGAAGACAGGCTTCTGACAGTTAAAACGGTTGCATGTTTCGGCCAATGTGCCCTGGCACCGGTTGTTGCTGTTGATGGTGTGATTTATAGCAATGTAACCTCAGAACAAATCAAAAAAATCCTTAAAAACTTACAGGAGGGAAACAAAGATGAGAATATCAGATTACGGTGATTTGGCCAAAATCAAAAAGAATGGCGAAAAGAAGATCCTCCCAAACAAGCCATATGTTGCCGTAGGTATGGGAACATGCGGTATAGGAAGAGGTGCAGAGGTGTTGTTTGACAGTTTGGAAAGAAGCATAAAAGAGAAGAACCTGGATATAATTCTAAAAAAAACAGGATGTTTCGGGTTTTGTGCAGAGGAGCCTCTAGTGAACATCTATATCCCTGGCAAGCCGCTGATAATAATGCACAGGGTCACTGAAAATGATGTGGTACCAATTTTATTGGGAATAGAAAGAGGTATAATGCCATACAGGAATGTAATGTGCAGGATAGAATCATGGGATTATATTACTGGAGAATTCAATTACGGTAAGGGGTTGGAAGAGTACCCCCTTTGGAATGATGTGCCCTTTTTCAAATGGCAAAAGAAAATTGTATTGCGAAATTGTGGGTTGATTGTTCCTGACGATATTGAAGAGTATATTGGTGTAGGGGGTTATTTCCCACTTTACAAAACTCTTAAGGAGATGACTCCAGAGTCGGTAATTTCAGAAGTCAAATCTTCCAAACTCAGGGGAAGAGGGGGTGCAGGATTCCCGACAGGAGTAAAATGGGACCTTATGGCCAAGGTAGAAGCAGATCAAAAATATGTTATTTGCAATGCCGATGAAGGCGACCCAGGAGCATTCATGAACCGGAACGAGATTGAAAGTGATCCGTTCATGTTGCTTGAGGGTATGACAATTGGTGCATACGCAATGGGTGCATCAAAAGGCGTGGTCTATATAAGGGCAGAATACCCACTTGCAGTCCAGAGGCTTAAAGGAGCAATCAGACAGGCAAAGGAACATGGGTTGTTGGGAGAAAACATACTGGATTCGGGTTTCTCCTTTGACATAGATATTGTTGAGGGAGCCGGTGCGTTTGTTTGCGGAGAAGAAACTGCTCTGATACACAGTATAGAAGGGAGAGCCGGAAGACCAACCCCAAGACCTCCGTATCCGGCCGAGAAAGGTCTTTACGGAAAACCAACCAACATAAACAATGTTGAAACTTGGTGCAATGTGCCAGTCATAATATCCAAAGGAGGGGAGTGGCTCACAGGAACAGGAACTGAAAAGAGTTCCGGGACCAAAGTTTTCTCGCTGGTAGGTAAAGTAAAGAATACAGGGTTGGTAGAACTTCCGTTGGGCTCTACTTTGGAAACGATTGTTTTCAAAATCGGAGAAGGAACCGGATCCCACAAAAGGGTAAAGGCTGTCCAGACTGGGGGGCCGTCCGGAGGTTGTATTCCTGTTGAGTATTTGAGCACACCTGTAGACTACGAATCCTTGAACTCTTTGGGAACAATAATGGGGTCCGGTGGGATGGTTGTCATGGACGAAGATAATTGCATGGTTGACGTTGCCAGGTATTTTACGGAATTTTCCAACGGGGAGTCATGTGGAAAATGCACTCCTTGTCGTGAGGGACTTGCGCAAACTCTGCATATACTGAATAAAATAACACAAGGGAAAGGAGAAGAGAAGGACATTGAAACATTGATTAAACTGGGCAATACAATCAAGAGTACTGCATTGTGCGGTTTGGGTCAAACAGCTCCCAATCCTGTCCTGACAACTTTGCGTTACTTTAGGGATGAGTACGACCATCATATGATTGAGAAAAAATGTGAACCAGGAATTTGTCACGATTTGTTCACTGCTTTGTGTATAAACAGTTGCCCATTGCATATGAATATTCCTAGGTACCTGCAGCTTCTCAAAGAGGACAAACTGGAAGATGCTTTTGAATCTACACTAAGGGACAATCCATTGCCATCTTCTATAGGTCGTATTTGTCACTTCCATTGTCAAATGAAATGTTTGAGGGAGACAATAGATGCTCCTGTTTCACAAGGCGATATACACAGGTATATTGCGGATACCGTCCATTTGGAAGGTAAAACACAAAAGATTTACAACAGGTTGATAAAAGAGAAATTGGCTCCTACTTACAAAAAAATTGCTATCATTGGGGCTGGTCCTGCCGGTTTGACTGCTGCCTTTTATTTGGTAAGGTTGGGGCATGATGTGACTGTGTTTGAATCTGACTCTGCTGCCGGCGGTATCCTCAGATGGGGCATTCCTAAGTACAGGTTGCCGCTTGAAGTACTGGACAGGGAGGTTGAATTCATAAAGAACCTTGGTGTTAATTTCAGGTACAACACGACTGTTGGCAAAGATGTAACCATGCAGGAGCTCGAACATGACTTCTCTAAAATCATTATTGCCGTAGGAGCTCATAAAGATGTTATGCTTAATGTCAAAGGAAACAATCTCAAGGGTGTTGTCTCTGGAATGGATTTCCTTAAGGATGTTGCCAAGGGGGTACAACCAGACATAGGCAAGAATGTGGTTGTGATTGGTGCAGGAAATGTTTCAATTGATGCAGCACGTACTGCCCAAAGATTCGGAGCTGAGGTTACTGTGGTGTACAGAAGGGTCAAAGCAGATATGCCTGCCAACAAGGATGAGATAAAAGAGGCAGAGATTGAAGGAGTTAATTTCTTGTTTTTGAGTAATCCAACAGAAATTCTTGCCGATGTGAATGATAGGGTAAGAGGTATTGAATTGGCCAAAATGGAGTGTGGCGATATTGATTTGTCCAACAGAAGGAAGCCGGTTCCAACCGGGGAGTCGTTTATTGTGGGATGCGATACAGTTATAATGGCCGTTGGCGAAGAAGTGGAAGCTCCTTTCCTTAAGGAGTTCGGAATAAAGACCTCTTCCAACGGAAATGTATTTGCAGATCATTTCTCATTCAAAACCAACCATCCGAAAATCTATGCTATCGGAGATGCAGTCACTGGTCCTTCCACTGCTGCAGAGGCAATGGGATTGGCCAAAAAGGCTGCCGAGATAATTGACCATGAGTTGACAAACAAGAGGAGGTTCCATAAGTTGTTCAGAGCTTTTGAATATAGTGACAAAGTACCATTAAAACCCGAGGGCGGGAATCGTCACTATTCTGTCAAAAGACCTCTTGAAGAGAGGCGTGGTAATTTTAAAGAGATCAACCTTGGCTACACCAAAGAGCAGGCATACGAAGAGGTTGCCAGATGTCTCCGTTGCGATGTTAGGGTAACAGTTAACAATGAGGAGGAATAAACATGGAAAAGAAAAAAATAAAAGTAACTATTGATGGTCATCCATACGAAGTCGGTTCGGGAAAAACGATCCTTGAAGCATGCAATGAAACAGGAGTCAAGATCCCTACTTTGTGTTACCTGAAAGATGTTTCCCAAAATGCCTCTTGTGGCATTTGCGTGGTGGAAGTAAAAGGGGCAAAAACATTGGTTCGCTCTTGTGTTACAGGAATGAGGGAGGGTATGGAAATTGTGACCCATTCTCCGCAAATAGACCAGGCACGGAAAACCAACCTGGAACTTATATTGGCAAACCACCCTAAAGATTGTCTGGTTTGTGAAAGGAATGGTAATTGCGAGCTCCAGGACTTGTCGGCACAACTAGGGATAAAGGAAGATGCTTTTCCAAGGACAAAACCACATATGTTGCCGGACGACACATCCCTGGCTTTGTTCCGGAATCCGGACAAATGTATATTGTGTGGCAGATGCGTTGCTGTTTGTGCAGAGATGCAGACAGTTTATGCAATTGATTTCACTGGCCGCGGCCTAAGGAGCAGGATTGGAACATTCCAGGATAAAGGGTTGGGAAATGTTGCCTGTACCAGTTGTGGGCAATGTGCACTTGTTTGCCCCACAGCAGCAATAGTAGAAAGGGACGAAACCAATGAGGTGTTCTGCGACCTTTATGACAATGACAAAATAGTTGTTGTACAGACAGCACCTGCAATCAGGGTTGGTGTTGGTGAGGCTATGGGTATGGACGAAGGTGCATTGGTGACCGGCCAGATGGTTACTGCACTCAGAAAGCTTGGTTTTGACAAAGTGTTCGATACTCAGTTTACTGCGGACCTTACAATAATGGAAGAGGGTTATGAGCTGATAAACAGGATCAAGACAGGGGGTACACTTCCAATGGTAACTTCTTGTTCACCTGGGTGGATTAAATTTATAGAGCACTTCTTTCCCAAGTCTTTGGATCATCTCTCTACCTGCAAATCGCCCCAGCAAATGTTTGGTGCAGTTGCCAAGACATATTATGCAGAAAAGATGAACATTGACCCGCGTAAATTGGTTGTTGTATCGATAATGCCTTGTACTGCAAAGAAATTCGAATGCAAAAGACCAGAAATGCAATCTGCTTTCCATTATTGGAAAGAGAAAATCGGACTTGCAGAACATGAATCATTTTTTGATGTGGATTATGTTTTGACCACACGTGAGTTGGCTAAAATGTTCAAGCGTAAAGGAATAGATTTTGAACATTTGAAAGAGGAAGAGTTTGACAAGCCTCTTGGGATATCTACAGGAGCGGGCGTTATCTTTGGTGCTACCGGAGGTGTGATGGAAGCTGCCGTGAGGACAGCCTATGAGGTGTTGACAGGGAAACCTCTGGAGAAAATTGATTTGACTGCTGTGAGGGGTTTTGAGGGGATAAGGGAGGCAGAGCTTGACATTGCCGGAACCAAAGTGAAAGTTGCTGTTGCCCATACCCTGAAGAACGCAAGAACCCTTTTGGAGCAGATAGAAGAAGGTAAATCACCGTATGCTTTCATAGAGGTAATGACTTGTCCGGGAGGCTGCCTTGGAGGTGGTGGGCAACCTATTCCTACCACATGGGCAATAAGGCAAAAAAGGGCTGACTCCATTTATAAAGAGGATAAGTTGCACGCAATTCGTAAGTCTCATGAGAATCCTGCAATTAAAGCCATTTATGAAGAATTTCTTGTAGAACCGTTAGGTCATAAGTCACATGAATTATTACATACCGGTTATGTAGAGAGAGGTATCTTTTAGCTCCAGGTTTGATTGATATTTCCAATGTAAAAGGCCGGATAAAATTTACCCGGCCTTTTGTTATTGATGCCCGTTATATTACCTGTACTCGTTTTTAATACTGTTCATTGTAGCCATATCACTTTCTGAAATTACAAAATGATTTACATTTGCATTCTCTGTCATTCTTGCTTTTGACATTGTCTTGGGCAATGGCAGAGTGCCTCTTTGTAAGGTGAATCTGATTAACAGTTGTGCTACTGTTACATTGTATTTATCCGCCAAGTCATTCAACAAAGGATCCAGAAGGGCTCTTCCTGTAGCAAGCGGGGAGTAAGCTTCTATAAGTATTCCTTTGTCCTTGCAGTAGGCAACTATACTTTCCTGGGTTCTGCCTGCATAGAAAGCTATTTGGTTGGCAGCCGGAATTATCTCTCCGTTATCTAAAATGGAATTTATGTGGCCCGGAGCAAAGTTTGATACACCAATAGCTCTCACTTTTTTTTGTTTGTAAAGATATTCCATTGCTTTCCAGGTTTCAATGTTTTGTTTTGTGTAATCGCCGCCCTGGTGGTCCCAAGGCCATGGTGCATGTATCAGGTACAAATCCAGATAATCTGTTTTTAAATTGTTGATGGTTTGGTCAAAAGCTCCCATTGCCTCTTTGTATCCTTTGATTTGTGCAGGAATCTTGCTTGTCACAAACAACTCTTCTCTTTTGATACCGGATTCCCTGATTGCTTTTCCTACCCCTTCTTCATTTTGGTATGCGAGAGCAGTGTCTATGTGCCTGTACCCACTTTCAATGGCCATTGTCACAGCATCAAATGCGTCTTTGGTTGGAATTTGCCATGTTCCGAAACCGATCTTTGGAATTTCTACTCCATTGTTCAACTTATATGTTTCTTTTAAAATTGACATGATTTTTTGATTTGGTGTTGTTGGTTATCAATTATAAAAACAACTTTTAGTCGAATTTGTTGTGAATTTTTTGGAATGCGTCTAAGTACATGACAAAAAATTAAATATATCAATTTTACGATTAGAGTAAGGGTTTAAAAGGTAGTCAGATACAAGGTCAAGGCCATATTTATACAAGTTCACAGCACGCCAACAACAAACCTTGCTATTATGTCTAAATCAAGCACATATTCAGCCATGAAACGTTGTATCCTACGCAAGGAGGAAGAACTGTCTGCACTTTACAGAGAGAACATATCATCAATCCAAAGAACTTTATTCTTGCCAGATTCATACTTTTACCAAAATGGGTGTACAACTTCTGGCTTATTTCACTATTTTGTACCGGGCCCTGGAATTATATCTCATAGATTAATTTTTGAATGTGATGATGAAGATATTAATTATTATTTTAACGTTGATTTTAATTTCTTGTGAACAAGAGATTGAAATCAATGATTTAAGGGTTATCGATCTGGAAGGCAACATCTACGAGAATAATTTATTATATATTAGCCAAGACGGTTATATGGTAAACCATATTGATGCATTCACATTCATTGAATATGCTAAAGCCCACAAGGTATCTGAGAAATTCAAAAAGATAGCAGCGGGCTTAAAAGATACAGACAATCTAGTGTTGATACGAGTGAAATTAAAAAACGAATAAGCTCCATAGTTCAATGGCACATTCCAATGGCAAATAAAAAAGAGTTACAGGGTTTAAATCTGTAACTCTTTTGCTCCCCGTCTAGGACTTGAACCTAGGACCCCCTGATTAACAGTCAGGTGCTCTAACCAACTGAGCTAACGAGGAGTGTTATTTCCGTTTTGGGACTGCAAATATAAGGCGAAAAATCAAATTTACAAATCTTTTAATGGTAATTTTTTTAACTTTGTGTGATTGCAAAGAAAAATATGGATTTAGAGCTAATTTCAACAATACTTAAAACCTTGATTCTGCAGAACGATAGGGTTTCGTTACCTGGTATGGGAAGTTTCAATGCAGAGATGGCACCCTCTATGTTTAGTGACAGGGCCAGGGTTATTCATCCACCTTTCAGGAGAATACTTTTTAGGCCAAGTGAAATTTGGAATGATCAATTATTGGAAAAAGAGTATGCAAAGGTAAAAGGGTTGAGTCATGAGGCGGCTAAAGAAGAAATATCGGACTTTGTGAAGAAACTCAAGGCAGAGCTAAATATATCGAAAAGCATTCGTATCCCCGATTTTGGGACAATGAGGGCCACCGAACAAAACAATTATTTTTTTGTGGCAGATAAAGATTTGTTCAATTATTTGGAAACCTTTGGGCTTGATCCTGTAAGTGTGAAAATTATGCCAAAAAGGGGCATTGTTGAGGAGTTGACTGGTAAACCTGTATCAAATTTTTTCAAAACGGATAATGTGAAAAAAAATGTTGGTAAAACTGAAGAGGCTCAAAGCAAGGATGTTAAAACTATTGCAACAGAGCAAAATAAAGCAGAAGAACCGGAGCAGGAAGAATTGGAGATTGAAGTGAAAGAGGGGGAAATTTCCAGTCAGGGGCCTTCTCAAGATCAGGACCACAAATTGCCGGAAGCGGACTTTTCACCTGAACAGGAGCCTTCACCTGAACAGGAGCCTTTGCAAGAACAGGAACCTTCACCAGAGCAGGAACCTTTGCAAGAGCAGGAGCAATTGCAGGCGCCAGAGGTTTCTCAACAACAGGTCTTTGACCATAAAAAACCGGCTGACACAGACAGGCTGGAGACTAAAGCAAACAGTAAGTTTGTAAGAAGTGTTGTCATTACACTTTCAGTAATTTTCTTGATTATTTTGGCCATTGTTGTTTTGTATCTTTTCAGGGATGACCTTAAACCTATGTGGGAGTGGCTGCTCTACTCAAAAGAGGAGAGGGAATTATTACACCAGTTGCAGTAGGATTATTTTAAATTCAACCGATTGATGCTCCATTTTGTAGCCTCTCTTCGGGGGTTACTATTTTCATCTTGCCATTTTGCTCAGATGCCATTAGTATCATACCTTTGGATTCAATCCCTTTGATTTTCCTTGGGGCCAGGTTTGCCAGGATGCAAATTTGTTTGCCAACCATCTCCTGTGCAGAGTAGTATTCTGCAATCCCAGAAACAATCGTACGAATGTCCAATCCTGTATCTATTGTTAGTTTCAAGAGCTTGTCTGTTTTTGGTACTCGTTCTGCTTCCAAAACAGTGGCTGTCCTGATGTCCATATTGATGAATTGGTCAAATGTGCACTCCTCTTTTTGTGGCGCCAGAGTTGCAGGTGCACCAGAATCTCCAGTCTTGTTTGCTGCATGTCCGGCTGCATCGTTGCTCTCCTTGGTCGCGTTCAATTTGTTTATTTGGAACTCTATTTGGCTATCCTCGATTTTTTCGAACAGTAGTTTAGCCTCATTCAATTTGTGTCCAGATTCAAGTATGCTTTTTTTGCCAAATTCTTCCCACCGGGTTTTATCCAAATTGAGGATGTCCTTTAATTTGGAAGTTGTGTGTGGAAGGAATGGTTCGAATGCAATTGCCAGGTTTGCACAAATCTGCAGGGAGACATTCAGGATTGTGGCAACCCTGTCCATGTCTGTTTTGGCAAGCTTCCATGGTTCAGTTTCGGTAAGATATTTGTTGCCAAGCCTTGCCAGATTCATTGCCTCTTTTAGGGCTTCCCTGAAGTGGTAAGTTTCCAGGTTGTTTTCTATGTGTTTGCGTATGGATGGAATTGCATTGAGAATTTCGTTGTCTGTTTCTTCTGCTTGGTTGGCAGCGGGCACAACCCCTCCAAAATATTTGTGGGTAAGCACAACGGCCCTGTTTACAAAATTCCCGAGAATACCTACCAATTCACTATTGTTGCGGGTTTGGAAATCTTTCCAGGTAAAATCGTTGTCTTTGGTTTCCGGCGCATTTGCACAAAGCACATACCTTAGGACATCTTCTTTTCCGGGAAATTCATCCAGATATTCATGCAGCCACACAGCCCAGTTGCGGGATGTGGATATTTTATTTCCTTCCAGGTTCAGGAATTCATTTGCCGGTACATTCTCGGGAAGTATAAATCCGTCACCATAAGCTTTGAGCATAGATGGGAATACTATACAGTGGAAAACTATATTGTCTTTGCCAATGAAGTGGACTAGTTTTGTATCTTCACTTTTCCACCATTTTTCCCAACTTTCGGGCATTAGTTCAATTGAGTTGGAGATGTATCCGATAGGGGCATCAAACCACACGTACAAAACCTTGCCCTGAGCACCATCAACAGGAACAGGTACTCCCCAATCCAAATCACGGCTTACAGCCCTAGGTTGCAAGCCCCCGTCAAGCCAGGATTTGCATTGGCCATATACATTAACCTTCCACTCTTTGTGTTGTTCCAAAATCCACTCTTTGAGCCATGGTTCGTATTGATCAAGAGGCAGATACCAATGTGAGGTCTTTTTCATAACCGGAGTGTTGCCACTTAGGGTAGATTTTGGATTTATAAGTTCAGTTGGAGATAGCGTGCTTCCGCACTTTTCGCATTGGTCCCCATATGCATTTTCTGCAGAACATTTTGGGCAGGTTCCGGTGATATACCTGTCGGCAAGGAACTGGCCTGTTTCCTGGTCGTAATATTGTTCACTCTCTTTTTCAATGAAATTGCCTTGATCGTATAATCTTTTGAAAAATTCAGATGCAGTTTTGTGGTGTATGTTTGAACTTGTCCTGGAGTAGATATCAAAGCTTATTCCCAACCTTTCAAAAGAGTCTTTGATGATGTAGTGGTATTTGTCTACAATCTCCTGGGGAGTGCAGTTGTTTTGCCTGGCTTTTATGGTAATTGGCACTCCGTGTTCGTCGGACCCGCAAATAAAACGGACATCCTGGCCGCGCATCCTAAGGTAACGGCAATAGATATCTGCAGGCACATACACTCCTGCCAAGTGTCCAATATGTACTGCTCCGTTTGCGTATGGTAGGGCTGCTGTAACCAGGTGTCTTTTGAATTTGCTGTCCATATAAATATGAGTTATGTATAACGATGATTTTCCAAATAGGCGACAAAGTTACAAAAAATGTTAAATGGTCAACCTTTTGAGCTCTTTTGAAAATGAGTTGCGGATATGCATCAATACTTGTACTTGTTCTAAAAGTTGACTTTGCAGTTGTGAGTCTTTTGCAGTTTCTGCCTCTGCCAGACGAGAGCATACTTGCTGGTATGCAATTGCGGTGATTTTGGCTTTATAGATAAGTATGGATTTTGGAACCATAACTGAGAGCATTTGTTCTTCGGGAGTTACCGATTCAACAAAAATTTTGATAGTCAATGAGTGTTCTTGATGTAGCAGGTCAAGGACAACATTAACTATTTCGGGGTCAGTATGGTTTATAAAGTGTTTTTGGATGTGTTCTTGTCCATACTCCCTTACTTTGTAGTATTCGTCAAAGATTTTTTTGTAGATGAGGTTATGCAGTTCCAGTTCGTCATTTTGCAGTTCATTCAAGATAAACTGTGAAACAGAAATCGTGATTTTTTCGTGGTTATCTGCAGTTTCGTCCGTATTATCGGTCCCGTACAATTTGTACTCTCCAAATTTAAGAAGGTAGTACAAAAGTTCTTTTTCGGCAGGTTCGCAATATGTTTCGGTTATAAATCCGGGAAGCTTTTCACCTGTCTCAAGCGGGGGGAAGTACTGAGGCATACCAGGTTCCGGCTTGTCTGCGACTAGTTGCCCGTATGCACCATATTGTTTTTTTTTCCTTATTTTCTTGACTTCATCTGTCAGTATTTCTTCTGAAATATTTAGCCTGAGGGAGCACTCTTCTATATACACAGCCCTGCTTATGGCATCTGGTATGACAGCAATGCTGGAAACAACCTCACTAATAAGTTGGGCTCTCTTGAGAGGGTCTTTTTTTGTTTCGCCTGAAAGCAGACGTGTTTTGAAGGCAATGAAATCTTCCTCTGATTCTTGCAGGAACCTTTTCAATTCCTCCGAACCTTTTTTGTTGGCAAATGAGTCCGGATCTTCACCTTCGGGAAAAAGGACAACCTTAACCCTTAGACCCTCTTCCAAAAGCATGTCTATACCTCTGAGGGAAGCTTTTATACCTGCAGGGTCACCATCGTACAAAACAGATACTTCGGGGGCAAACCTTTTGATTAGTCTAATCTGCTCCGTAGTAAGGGATGTGCCGCTTGAGGCCACAACATTTTCTACGCCGGCTTTGTGAAAAGAGATAACATCTGTGTAACCCTCTACCAAATAGCATTTCTGAAGTTTGGCAATGGATGATTTTGCCTGGAATATGCCGTAAAGGGATTTGCTTTTGATATAAATTTCCGTTTCGGGAGAATTTATGTATTTTGCAATGGCCTTATCTGTCCTTAAAGTTCGTCCGCCAAAGGCAATTACCCTTCCGGAAATGGAGTGTATTGGAAACATTACCCTTTCGTAAAAACGGTCTGCTACATCTTTGCCACTATCCCTCTCTACAGATAGCCCGGAAGATACAAGATACTCCTTTTTGTATCCGGCCTTGAGTGCTGCGTTGCTTAAGGTATCTCTTCCGGAAGGAGCCCATCCAAGGGAGAATTTCTTTATGATTTCGTTGTCGAAACCTCTTCCTTTGACATAGCCAAGTCCTATTGATATCCCCTGATCGGTTTCCCATAGGGATTTTTGGTAGAATTCGCTGGCAAATTGGGTGACAGCCATAATGGACTCAGATTTGAGCCTGTTGCGGGCATCCTCTTCTGTCTCGTCCTTGTCCTGGACTTCTATTCCATATTTCCTTCCCAAGTATTTAAGGGCCTCCACATAACCCATGTGTTCATGCTCCATCACGAAGTTAACCGCGTTACCAGCTTTCCCGCAGCCAAAGCACTTGAATATTCCTTTGGATGGGGATACCGAAAAAGATGGGGTTTTTTCATGATGAAAAGGGCAGCAAGCCGTGTAGTTTGCTCCCCTTCTTTTCAAAGCTACGAAGTCGCTGATCACATCTACGATTTCGGCAGCATCCACAATGCGTTCTATAGTATCCTTACTGATCATCTGATTTGAGGAAGCTTTTGAAGCCAACTGCTTTCTTTACCTCCTTCATGGTTGCTTGTGCACTTTCGCGAGCCATTTCCGTGCCTCTTTTAACGACTGTTTGCAGATATGCCTCGTCTTTGTAAATCTCTTCTATCCTTGCTTTTATAGGTAGTGTTTGCTTGCAGATATCTTCTGCCAACTGTTTTTTAAGATCTCCATACCTGATTGAACAGTCGTTGTAACTTTTGGTAAAGTGATCTACTGTAGCAGTATCAGATACAATCTTGAGCAGAGTGAACAGGTTTTGCACTGATTCCGACATAGGACTGCCTGGTTCTGTTGGGCCGCTGTCAGTCACAGCTTTCATGACTTTTTTCCGGATTGTTTTTTCGTCATCAAAAAGATAGACTCCGTTGCCTTCGCTTTTTCCCATTTTACCACTGCCATCCAGCCCCGGGACTTTTATGAGGTCACTGCCAAAATTGAATGCCTGTGGCTCTGGGAAAACCTCTGCATTGTATAGTGTGTTGAACCTTCTTGCCAACAGGCGTGCAACTTCCAGATGTTGTTCCTGGTCTTTGCCCACAGGGACAAGGTTTGCCCTGTGTATCAAAATATCTGCTGCCATCAGTACCGGATATGTAAGAAGGCCGGCATTTACATTTTCTGGGTTTTGCCTCACTTTGTCTTTGAAGGAGGTGGTGCGTTCAAGTTCCCCTTTGTATGCAATCATGTTCAACAGAACGTACAATTCTGTGATTTCAGGCACATCACTTTGGACAAAAATTGCAGACTTTTCCGGATCAAGCCCGGAAGCAAGGTATTCTGCAAGTATGGTCCTTACCCCTGCATGAAAATCATCCGGGTGAGGGTGTGTGGTGAGGGAGTGCAGGTCTGCTATGAAAAAATAGCAGTTGTACTTGTCCTGCATCTTTATGTAGTTGCGTAATGCTCCGTAGTAATTTCCCAAATGCAGGTGTCCGGTTGACCGGATCCCGCTTAATACAATTTCCATTTTTAATTAACTGTGGTTAATCTTTGTTTTCAAGTAGTTGCTGGCGAATTTTGGTTTCAATCTCTTCCATCAAGGATGGATTGTCAAGAAGAATCTGTTTGACAGCTTCTCTCCCCTGACCCAATTTGTCGTCGCCATAGCTAAACCAGGAACCACTTTTCCTGATAATATTGAACTCTACGCCAAGGTCAAGGATCTCACCAATTTTGGATATACCCTGCCCGAATACAATGTCAAATTCGGCTTTTCGGAAAGGAGGGGCGAGTTTGTTTTTCACAATCTTAGCCCTAACCCTGTTGCCGGTGGCATCTTCTCCGTCTTTTATTTGGGTTATGCGGCGGACATCTACCCTTACACTGGAATAGAATTTTAGCGCGTTACCCCCGGTTGTGGTCTCGGGGTTGCCAAACATGATGCCGATTTTGTCCCTGAGCTGGTTTATAAAGATGCAGCATGTGTTTGTGCGGCTGATGTTTGCGGTAAGTTTCCTTAATGCTTGGCTCATTAGCCTTGCCTGCAGCCCCATTTTGGAATCACCCATCTCTCCCTCAATTTCAGCTTTTGGGGTAAGCGCTGCAACAGAGTCTATTACTATTACATCTATTGCTCCACTCCTGATTAGGGCATCTGTGATTTCAAGTGCTTGCTCTCCGTTGTCCGGCTGGGATATCAAAAGGGTATCTACATCCACTCCCAGGTTCTTTGCATATGTCCTGTCAAAAGCGTGCTCTGCATCGATTATTGCTGCTACGCCTCCCTTTTTTTGGGCCTCTGCCACTGCATGTATCGCAAGTGTGGTCTTACCACTTGATTCCGGTCCATAGATTTCTACAACACGACCTCTTGGGTAACCTCCTATGCCTAAGGCATAATCCAATGTGATTGACCCCGAAGGAATTGTAGATACTTCCCATTTTGGCTGCTCTCCCAACTTCATCACAGTGCCTTTGCCGTAATCTTTTTCGATTTTGTCCAGCGTTGCCTGAAGCGCTTTTAGCTTTTCAGGGCTTATTCCGGCACTTTGTTTTACTTCTTCACTCTCCTTTGCCATAATATTAAAGTTTTAAATTCATGCAAAAATAACAAATGATTTTTATTTTCTCTAACTTTGCCGTATGAAAAAATGGTTACTGGGACTTACTCCCGAAGAATTACTGGAAACGACAAAAAGTTTGTCCCTTCCCTCTTTTACTGCAAAGCAAATAGCTCATTGGCTGTATGTTAAGAAAGTGTCGGAAATTGAGCAAATGAGCAACCTGTCAAAACAGGCCAGGGAGTTGCTTTCACAAGAGTACCAGGTAGGGGGTTATGTGCCTAAAACAAGGATAGTCTCTGCCGACGGCACAGTAAAATACCTGTTCCCTTCGGTTTGCGGAACAGATATTGAGGCGGTCATGATTCCGGACAAAGAGAGGGCAACTTTATGTATCTCTTCACAGGCAGGATGCAAGATGGGATGCAAGTTTTGCATGACGGGCAGGATGGGTTTCAGTGGCAACCTTAGTGCTGGTGAGATTATTTCGCAAATTATAAATGTTGCAGAGAGGGACTCCATTACTAATGTTGTTTACATGGGTATGGGAGAGCCACTTGATAATTACCCTCAGGTTTTGAAGAGCACGGAAATATTGACTAGCTCATGGGGGTTTGGTTGGAGTCCAAAGCGGATAACCATATCTTCAATAGGAGTCCATACCCACTTGAAAGACTTTCTGGACAATTCGAAGTGTCATTTGGCAATCTCTTTGCACAACCCTTTTGACAAGGAGAGGGCAGATATGATGCCAACCCAAAAGGCATGGCCGGTTTCCCAAACCATTGATTTGATAAAACAGTATGATTTTACCGGACAACGCAGGGTCAGTTTTGAGTATATAATGTTCTCTGGTTGGAATGATTCCAAAAGACATGCAGATGCTCTTACCAGAATGTTGAAAGGATTGGAGTGCAGGGTAAATTTGATAAGGTTTCACCAGATTCCTGATTTCCCGTTGAAAAGTTCTCCGGATGCTGTCATTGAGATGTTCAAAGAGAGGCTGAACAATTCAGGGATAACTACTACCATAAGGGCTTCAAGGGGGGAAGACATATTGGCTGCGTGTGGGATGCTTAGTAGTAAAAAAGAGTAATGGTACACGATGATTTGAATAAGGAGATGGCTCTTGGTGCTATGCAAAGGGTTTGCTCTGGCAGGGAGTTGTGTGTTACTGATGCTTTAAGGCGTTTGCGCAAATATTCCATTTCTCAGGATGATCTCTCCTGGGTTGTTGAATCTCTTTTGAAAGATGGTTTTGTAGATGAGTCAAGATATGCAAAGGCATTTGTCAGGGATAAGGTGCTGTTGAGTGGTTGGGGTGTAAAAAAGATAATATGGGCTTTGAAAAACAAGGGTATAGACAAGCTTGTCATAGATGAGGCCATTAAGGAAATTACTTTAAGTGAAGAGCCTGTGAGGCTGGAAGCGATATTAAAAAACAAACTTAAAAGTTACAGGAAAACGGACAATGCAAAACAATTGAACAATAAAATGGTCAGGTTTGCTTTGTCAAGGGGTTTTTCCCTTGATATCTCATTATCTGTGGTAAACAAATTATTGTCTAACTTTGCACAAGAAAACGAATGATTTTAAAATTTTTATTATATGTATTCATTGGATCTTAATAGAGAGATCCGTCAGCGGATTTTGGCGCTGGGGAGGTCTCTTTGACATTGCTGCCAAAAGAGAAGAGTTGGAAGAGGGAGAACAAAAGAGTCTCTCTGCAGATTTTTGGAATAATCCGTCGGAAGCAGAGCTTTTCTTGAAAGGACTGTCATCTGTGAAGTCGTGGGTTAAAAGTTATTCGCAGCTGGAAACCATGTTGGATGATTTGCAGGTTCTTTCAGATTTTTTCAAGGAAGACCCTTCACTTGAAAAAGAGGTGGAATCCCATTACATTGGTTTGTTGAAAAAGGTAGAGGATTTGGAGGTCAGGAGCATGTTGGGTGCAGAGGGGGATAACCTGGGTGCTATCCTTAAGATAAACTCCGGGGCCGGAGGAACCGAGAGCAACGACTGGTCATCTATGTTGATGCGGATGTATGTAAGGTGGGGTGAAAGGAACGGATACAAGGTTCATATCTATGATTTGATAGAAGGGGATGAAGCAGGTATAAAATCTGTCACAATAGAGTTTGAAGGGGAGTACGCCTATGGCTATCTCAAAACAGAAAACGGTGTGCACAGGTTGGTACGTATTTCGCCATTCAATTCGCAAGGCAAAAGGCAAACCACTTTCTCTTCTGTGTTTGTTTATCCTGCTGTGGATGATACTATCACAATTGATATCAACCCTGGTGATCTGGAGTGGGACACATTCAGGTCCAGTGGAGCGGGGGGGCAGAATGTGAACAAGGTAGAAACAGGAGTGCGTGTTAAACATCTGCCATCGGGAATTGTTGTAGAGAATACCGAGACCCGTTCCCAAATGGATAACAGGCAGAATGCACTAAGGATATTGAAATCCCATTTGTATGAGATAGAGCTCAGGAAAAGGAGAGAGAGAGAGGCGGTGCTGGAAGGTCAGAAAATGAAGATAGAGTGGGGCTCCCAAATCAGGAGCTATGTCTTGCATCCATATAAGATGGTAAAGGATTTGAGGACAGGATTCGAGACAACGGATACCCAGGAGGTCCTGGATGGAGGTTTGAATGATTTCATGAAAGAGTTTTTACTGAACAATGCTTCGGCATCAAAATAGAATAATAAAAAAAGAGAGAGATGGAGTTTAAATTTCAAGAGATGTTCCCGTTGGGAAAAGAGAAAACAGAGTATCATCTGTTGACAAAAGATCACGTATCTGTTACGGAATTTGAAGGGAAAGAAATTCTGAAAGTGGCACCGGAGGGACTTAGGCTGCTTGCAAAACAAGCTATGCATGATATTGCATTTATGCTTAGGCCGGAACATAACGATATGGTGGCAAAAATCCTGAACGATCCGGAGGCAAGTGTGAACGACAGGGCTGTGGCAATAACAATGTTGTTGAATGCCAACATATCTTCCAAGGGAGTACTTCCTTTTTGCCAGGATACCGGTACTGCCACAATAGTTGCCAAAAAAGGAGAACAGGTGTGGACCGGGGCAAATGACCAGGAAGCTCTCAGCCATGGGGTTTTTGATACTTATACCAATGATAACCTGAGGTATTCCCAAACAATTCCATTGGATATGTACAACGAAAAGAATTCGGGAAACAACCTTCCGGCGCAAATAGATATTTACGCTACAGAGGGGAATGAATACAAATTTTTGTTTGTTGCCAAAGGTGGAGGAAGTGCTAACAAAAGTTTCTTGTTTCAGGAGACCAAAGCATTGCTAAATCCCGACACGCTGGAGAAGTACCTGGTGGAGAAAATGAAGTTGCTGGGCACCTCTGCTTGTCCTCCTTACCATATTGCATTTGTAATTGGAGGAACGTCTGCAGAACAATGTATGAAAACAGTCAAGCTTGCCTCTGCTAAATACCTTGACGAATTGCCAAAGAAAGGAAGTGAGGCAGGTCATGCCTTCAGGGATCTGGAGATGGAGGCAAAGTTGCTGAAGGCGGCAAATTCACTGGGTATAGGAGCTCAGTTTGGAGGTAAGTACTATGCTCATGATATCAGGGTTATCAGATTGCCAAGGCACGGAGCTTCTTGTCCAGTGGGAATGGGTGTCTCCTGCAGTGCCGACAGGAATGTCAAAGCAAAAATAAACAGGGACGGGATTTGGATAGAGACTTTGGATTCCAATCCGGCAAGGCTGATTCCGGAAAAATTCAGGGATGCCAATGCCACTCACAAAGGAGGAGTTAAAATAGATTTGAATCGTCCAATGAAAGAGGTACTTGCAGAGCTTTCCAAACATCCTGTTTCTACATTCCTGCTTTTAAGCGGGACAATAATAGTTGCAAGGGATATTGCTCATGCAAAGTTGAAAGAGAGGATAGAATCGGGAGAAGGTTTGCCTCAATATGTAAAAGACCACCCGATATATTATGCCGGTCCGGCAAAGACCCCGGTGGGTTATGCAAGTGGCTCTTTTGGGCCAACTACTGCAGGCAGGATGGACTCTTACGTTAATTTGCTCCAAAGCCATGGAGGCAGCATGATAATGATTGCAAAAGGCAACAGGAGCAAACAGGTGACCGATTCCTGCAAACAATATGGTGGTTTTTACCTTGGAAGCATTGGCGGACCTGCTGCAATACTTGCTCAGGAAAACATCAAAAAAGTTGAATTGCTTGAGTATCCAGAGCTGGGAATGGAAGCTATATGGAAAATAGATGTGGAAAATTTCCCTGCTTTCATTTTGGTGGATGACAAGGGCAACGATTTCTTCTCTGGCTTATTGTAGAAGGTAATCAGGAATCAGATCAATAGGGCTCGGTGTGGATTATTATTTGGGTTTCCTTCCCAAAATGGTTCCTGAGCTCTATTTCTATTTCTGTGGCAATATCATGGGACCTTACGAAGGTTATGGTTTTGTCTAGTTTTATATGGACATCTATTGCATATACACTTCCAATCTTTCTGGTCCTCAAATGGTGGTAAAGCTGGATCTCCGGGTGATTGGTCAAAATATCCTCTATCTGTTCCACAACATCAGCCGGCAAAGAGGCATCCAATAACTCTTTTATGCTGGGCATTGCAAGATCATAGGCTACTTTGAAAATAAAAAGGCTTACAATGACCCCTGCAATAGGGTCAAGGACCCTCCAGTTTTCCCCCAGGAAGATTGCCCCGGCAATTCCCAGCGCTGTGCCTAATGATGAGAATGCATCGGACCTGTGGTGCCATCCGTTTGCAATAAGGGCATTGCTTTTAATTTTTTTCCCCTCTTTGATCGTGTACCTGTAGAGGAGTTCTTTTACAATCACAGATACCAAGGCAGCCCAAAAAGCGATAATACCTGGTTGTGGAAGCAGATTACCCCTTAATGAGGCCATTATGTTTTTTACCCCGTTCAGGAGAATACCTGCGGCAACGCCAATAAGAACAAGGGAAATAATTAAAGTTGCAAAGGTTTCGAATTTGCCGTGACCGTATTTGTGTGATTCATCGCTCTCTTTGCCGGAAATGTTCACAAATGCAATCACTACGATATCGGTGGCAAAATCGGATATTGAGTGAACTGCATCTGCTATCATTGCAGAGCTTTGGCCCAGTATCCCGGCTATCAACTTGGCACCAGAGAGCGCGACATTTACAATAAACCCGTAAAAAGTTACCTTTTTGGCTATCTTTGATCTTTGTTCCATTTGTTCTTTTTGGCAAGTAAACAAAGAGTAAAGATAAGTGTTTTATCCTTTTGATTTGAATGAAGTATATGTTTTTTTTAATAGTCCTGGTTGTAACCATAGCTTTGAATGGTTATGTTTTTATAAGAGGATGGCAGGTTTTGCCACCCTTTTTGTTGCCAAAGATTTTGTATTCAATATTATTCTGGGGGTTGACAGCAACATTTTTTGTCCGTATGTACAAAGGTGATGCTTTTTCACCCTCTGTTTCAATGGCTTTGTCGGAGGTTGGATTTACATGGCTCACCGCAATAATTTATTTTGCAATTATTTCACTTGGGATTGATATTTTGAGGTTAGCCAACCATTTTACCGGGTTTTTCCCTTCTGTGGTTTCTGAGAACATGACTGTAGCGGCAAGGAGCACTGCTATTGTTGTTTTGTTTGTGGTTACAGGCTTGCTGGCTTACGGAAACAAAAAGTTCAATAATCCGGTTGTCCGCGAAATCTGCCTTGAGGTTAACAAACAACTCCCCGATGGAGGTATAAGGCTTGTGCTTGTAAGTGATATTCATTTGAGTTCATATATAAATGGCACCCACCTTGAAAAGTATGTAGAGATGATAAATGGGGAGAAACCAGATATTGTGCTGATTGCCGGGGATATTGCTGACAGGAGTCTGAAGCCTTTGAAGGAATGGAATATCTCTGCGATTTTCAAAAAGATAGATTCCAGATATGGTGTTTTTGCAATTAGTGGCAATCATGAATTTTATGGTGGAGAGAGGGAAGAGATTTATTCTTACTTGAGGAGCTCGGGTATTGAAATGTTGCTAGATTCTGTTGTAACCGTAGCAGGAGGGATCCAAATAGTCGGAAGGGAAGACAGGACCAACAGGAACCGTAGTACCCTTTCTGATTTGATGAAAGGGATAAACCATGATTATCCTGTTATTTTGATGGACCACCAACCTTTTGGACTGGAAGAGGCTCAAAACAACAGGGTGGATTTGCAACTTTCCGGACATACCCACAACGGCCAGTTTTGGCCTGGGAGTTTGATTGTAAAGATGATGTATGAAATTGGGTATGGTTATGGAAAAAAAGGGGATACTCACTATTATGTGACATCCGGAGTGGGTTTGTGGGGCCCAAAATTCAGGATTGGTACAGAATCTGAAATTGTAGTGATTAAGTTGAAAAATTCTTGATTGCAGAACCAAATAGTAGGAAAAGTGGTTAATATATGTCTAACAAAACAAATAGTAAAAAATTAACAACACACATATTTTTCCTGCTATGAAAAAGTTACAACTGTCAATCACCTTTTTTTTAATCTTGCTTTCTTTGCCTGTCAGGTCACAGGTCAAAGTAGAGATTACTTTGGATGAGTTCCTTTACAAGATTCAAAATGCAAACATTGAGTATTTGGCTGAACGCCTTAACATGGAAATTGCAGAAGCATCAATTATCTCTGCCTCTGTTTTCAATAACCCGTCCATAGGGCTGTCATACTATAATAATGAATTGAAAAGTATGCAAATGGGACATGGTGCTTTTGCAGAGCTTTCGCAAACGATTTCACCCGGAAGGAGGTCTGCCGCCATTGATGTTGCAAAGTCCGAAAAGGAGCTGGCAGCTGCTTTATTGACAGATTATTTCAGGAAACTGAGGGAAGAGGCGGTAAACTTGTGGCTGGATGCAGTGAAGTTAAGACAGCTCATTCAAATCAAGAAAGATAGTTATGACGACCAGATAAAATTAATGGAGTCGGATAGCCTGAGAAGGGGAATTGAATTCAACAGGGACCTTGATATACTGCAAAACAGGGTTGAAACAGGTAAATTATTTGCTGAACTCGCAGATATGGACAAGGAGATGTTTGATATTTGCATCCAACTAACGAATATGAGTGGTATATCCGTTGCAGATTCAATGATTGTGCCTCAAAGGAGAAACATTTTTAATGAGAAATATTTTGATTTACAGGAATTGCTCGCAAAGGCAATTGCCAACCGGGCCGATATTTTGGCTGCAAGGAAAGAGACAGATGTTTCCAAATATATGCTAAAGGCTGCCAAAACAGAAAGGATTCCTGAATTTGATATTTTCCTTGGATACGGCATAAACGCAGAGGTAAGGAATGAACTGGCACCAGCTCCAAAGTTCAATGGATTCGAAGTGGGCATCTCTTTTCCCATACCATTGTTCAATAGGAACAAAGGCGAAATAATGTCGGCTCAAAGCCAGCTTAAACAAGCGGAATACAGGTATTTGCAGGCAGAAAACCAGGTTAAGGAAGAGGTTGTTACAGCTCACAAGACCTATATGCACACCTCCAATAAACTTAATTTGTTCAAATCGGGTTTGGTTAAAAATGCCAAAGATGCATTGGAACAAAAGAAAGCACAATACTACAACAGAGAGATTCATTTGATTGAAGTATTGGATGCACAAAGAAGTTATGACGAAGTTTTGGCATCATTCTATTCTGCCATTTATGACAAATTCCAGGCACTGGTTACGTTGGAGAGCGCTGTAGGGGTTTGGAACATTGAGTAGGTTTCCGGAATAAGGTTAGTCAGGAGGCAATTGTTACCAGCTGCCTCCGGCTCCTCCTCCGCCAAAACTCCCTCCACCAAATCCGCCGAATCCACCACCACCAAATCCGCCTCCGCTACCGAAGCCCCCGCTGCCGAAGCCTCCTGATGAACGGCCTCTGCCTCCGGACAACATAGAACCAAGAATCAGCAGGTCAAGAGCACTTGGCCCCCTTTTGCCTTTACCCGATATGTTGGTGGTGTTGCCAACTTGCTTGAGAGCCATTACTATAACAAAGAATACGACAAGGAACAAAACCAACATGGCCCCAAAGAAGCCATCCCCGCTGCCTTTGGTGTATTGTTCGTGGCTGTATTCACCGGCAGCTATGGGAAGTATGACATCCAGACCGGCGTTTATACCCCCGGCATAGTCATTTTCTTTGAAATATGGAATCATCTCGTATTCAACAACCCTTTTGCAAACCGCATCCGGAAGGGCTCCTTCTAGTCCGTAGCCGGTTGCAATGAATGCCTCTCCATTTTGATTTTCTGTTTTTGGCTTTATAAGTATCACTATCCCGTTATTGAACCGGGAGTCGCCAACACCCCATTTTTGTCCGATCTCATATGCAGTTGCTGATATTGCATTATTGAGTTCACCAAGAATGACAACCAAAATTTGGTTGGACGTGGAGTCGGAGAAACGGACCAGTCTGTTTTCCAGCTGGTCAATTTGGCTGCTTTCAAGTGTGGATGTAAAGTCATTTACAAGCCTTGGCGGGGTTGGTTTGTTTGGTACCTGTGCAAATGCAAAGGAGAGGGTGAGTGCCAGTAAAAGACTTAATGATAGTTTTTTAATTGCCAAATGATATGTCATTGCTTTGTTCATTTATGTCGTTTGTCTGGTATTCGAAATATTTTTTGAGGTTAGTCCCTGCCATGTCGATAACCCGGACCAATCCTTCGGCAGCCTTTCCTTGTTTGAGGAAATCCAGCAGAATCTCTTTTTCTTGTTCCCAAAAGTTTTCCGGCACCTTTTCATTTATTCCGGAATCACCGATAATGGCAAATTTATGGGATTTCCATGCAATGTAAATCAGAACAGCGTTCCGCTCTTTTGTCCGGTTCATTTTCAGTTGGTTGAAAACAGATATTGCCCTTGTTACCGGATCTCCGGGGCAGGAAGATTCGATATGGACCCTTATCTCTCCGGATGTGTTGAGTTCGGCTTGTTCAATGGCTTTTACTACCATTGACTGCTCCTTTTCCGATAAGAATGTTTGTTTGGCCACGATAATTAAAATTCTACTACAGGTGCGTTTTCTGCCCCTTCGTTAGCTTCGAAGTACTCTTTCCTTTCGAATCCGAACATCCCGGCAAGCATGTTTTTTGGGAATTGACGGATTGTAGTGTTGTACAAACGTGCCGTCTCGTTGAATTTTTGCCGTTCTACAGTAATCCTGTTTTCGGTACCTTCCAACTGAGCTTGCAGCTCCATGAAGTTTTGGTTTGCCTTGAGGTCAGGATAGCGTTCTACCACAACCATCAAACGGGAAAGTGCTTGTGAAAGTTCTCCCTGTGCGTTTTGGAATTGTTCCATATTTGCAGCAGTCATGTTGGTAGGGTCAATGTTGGTTTGGGTTGCTTTTGCACGGGCATTGACCACTGCTTCCAGTGTTTCGCTCTCATGCGCGGCATATCCTTTGACTGTGGAAACCAAATTAGGGATCAAATCTGCCCTGCGTTGGTATACGTTCTCAACTTGAGACCATGCAGTTGTAACCTGCTCTTCTTGGAGCACCATTTTGTTGTAACTGTTTTTTACCCAAATGAATGCTACAAGCACAACTCCTGCTATTACCAGCAGGGTTATGATACTTTTGGAAAGTTTCATATTGTAATTTGTTAAATAGGTTTATATCTTTTATTCAGGCTTCCTGACGCACCTTACAGATGCTGCAAAGAATCCTTTGCCTGCATGGCTGTAAGGGAATTTTGAATTATCAAAATGAATGAACCTGTACTCACCGTTTTGTTCATCCTTTTGTGTTGCACTCCACCAGAACCCAAAAGTTCCCAGGTTGGCAAAGCTTTTGAACAGATTGGAAGAGTTGCCGGAAGGAAGGGCATTCCATCCTGTTGAGTTTGCTTTTGTATTGTCCGGGCTGTACTTCCAAATGGCATTGCCATTAAGGTATGCCTGTACTGCTGCCTTTTCTCCGATTCCAGCCCATTCATTGTAGAATGACAGAGGGGTTCCGCTGATTGCGGTGGCAAAGTTTTCCCAATCTTCCCTTGTTGGAATAGTCCAACCTTCCGGGCAAACACCTTGCGGGCCGTTTCCCAAACCTTGAGAAGAGACTCCTCCTGTTGCCTGGTTCCAGGTGTACAAGGTACCATAGATTTCGTTTAATGCCCTTATGCTATCGTACTGTTTGCCTGCTCCTTCCCATTTTAAATTAGAGGTAAACCAGTCAAGGTCGCCGATTCTTTTGTAGTAATATTCCTTTCCATCCCTGGAATCGGTAATGAAAGTATCTCCATTGACCACTCCGTAAAAGGAGTTTGGATTGCTTGGATCAATAACTATTATTTCCCTTGTGCTGCTGGTGCTTGTATAGTCTGGGTGGGATACCGTGACGGTTATCTTGTAACTGCCGTGTTCTGATGGTACTTTTACGTTGATGTTTTGACCTTCCAGACTGTCAGGAGTAAAACCTGTTGCAATCCATTTGTAGGTCAAACCAGATTCCGGGCTGGTGATACCGGTAGCATTTAATTCCAGGTCCTGTGATGCTATGAGATAATTGGGAATGTAAAAGGAGATATATCCGGTCATATAGCTGCCATCTTCTGCCTCTTTATCTTTTTTGCATGAAGATATTGAAACGGCTACAGCCAGGATAACGAATGTGATGTAAGATAAATGCTTTCTCATATTGGTATTTGAGGTAGAATTAAAAAACAAAGATATGTTTTTTTATTCTAAATTTGTGCCAAAACCAATTGGCAAGGCGTTTGATTGCCAAAATGTCAAAACTTTTTTGTACCTAACACTATTTGAAATGAAGAGGAGTCCATTGTCTGTTTTGAATTTTTCATTATTGTTGATTATCCCTTTTATGGTTTTGTCAAGCTGTAAAAAAATCGAGTACCTTACAACAGATGGTTTTACACAAGGAACGACATACCATATCGTATATTCAGATGATGTTGGTTTACCATTGGATTCTGTGGTTGTCGGGATACTATCCAAGATTGATGCTTCGTTGAGTGTTTATAATCCAAACTCACTTATTTCCAGAATAAACAGTGGAGAGGAGTTGGTTGCAGATGTTTTCCTTACAGAGGTGTTTGACAAATCTCTTGAAATTAACCGATTGAGTGGTGGTAGTTTCGATGTGTCCGCATCTCCTTTGTTCAATATATGGGGGTTTGGTTTTGGCAAAAAAGAGAGTGTGACAAAAGAAAAGGTGGATTCTGCGTTGGCTTTGACCGGGATGGACAAGATTATTTTGGAACAAGGGGTGTTCAGTTTGGCTCAAAAAGGGGTTTCAATGAACTTCAATGCTATTGCCCAAGGTTATACTTCGGATGTGATTGCAAGGGAGTTTGACAAACTTGGGGTAGCAAATTACTTGATAGAAGTTGGTGGGGAGATCATGTGCAAAGGAAAAAACAATAAAGGAAAGCAATGGAGCGTAGGGATAGACAAACCAATTGAAGGTAATATTATCCAAGGAGCAGATATCCAGGATGTAATACTACTGTCTGGGGGGGGCTTGGCTACTTCTGGAAATTACCGTAAGTTTTATGAAGAAAACGGAGAGGTTTATTCTCACACAATAGACCCGAAAACAGGGTATCCTGTAAGGCATAATTTATTGAGTGCAACAATTATAGCAAAAGATGCCATGACTGCAGATGCATATGCTACCTGGTTCATGGTTGCCGGACTTGAAAAAGCAATTGAGGTGCTTGAGTCGGACAATTCTGTAGAGGGATACCTTGTGTATGCTCAAGGTGATGAGTACAGGGTATATAAAAGCGATGGTATTATTGTAAGAAACTAAACTTAAATATTATGAGCAGTAAAATTTCCAGGCGAGAGTTCATTAAAAGCTCTGCAATAGCAGGAGCTGCTTTTGGATTGGGCTTTGCAGGTCCGGGCCTTCTAAAGGCAAACAACAGGTTTGACACGATAATCAAGGGAGGAGTGATTTACAACGGAGAGGGAGGAACTCCTTTCATGGGGGAGATTGGGATCAAGGATGGCAAAATCAGTGCTGTGGCTAGTTCATTGGGGGATAGTGCGGACAAGATTATTGAGGCGTATGGTAAGGCTGTTTCTCCAGGTTTCATTGACATACACACTCATACAGACGGAAATTTGATTCAGGCACCATTGGGTGACAGCAGGATAATGCAAGGAATCACTACAGACATTGGGGGAAATTGCGGAGACTCACCATTCCCTGGCAAGAAATATGGGAATCTGGAAGAATTCCAAGCAGCACTGCCAAATGGGATTGGTGTGAATTATGCTACTTTTACAGGACAAGGTACACTAAGAGAGTTTGTTGTTGGTGATAAGGATGTGAGGTGTACCACAGGACAACTGGAGCAAATGAAAAAAATCCTTGCTGCCCAAATGGAACAAGGTTCTGTAGGGATTTCCTGTGGGTTGGAGTATACTCCTGGTTCTTATGCTACAAACGATGAAATTGTCGAATTGTGCAAAGTAGTAGCATCGTACGATGGGTTGTTTGCAATCCATATGAGAAACGAAGATGACAGGGTAGAGGAGTCTGTTGCAGAGGCAATTGATATAGCAAAAAGATCTGGTGCAAGGTTGCAGATATCCCATTTGAAAGCCCAGAATGCTGCCAATTGGTATAAAGCACCAGCTTTGCTCAGGTTGATTGAGGGTGCAGAAGCTCAGGGAGTGGACATTGCTTTTGACAGGTATCCATACACTGCATTTTCTACCGGCATGTCGTCGTTTATCCCTTTGGATAAAAGGGACGGGACAAAAGATGAGATAATTGCAAGGTTAAAGGATAGTCAGGTGTCGCAGCAGATTGGTGAATATGCCATGTCCCGGATCAAAAGGTTGGGAGGGCCGGTTAATGTTGTTGTAACTTCTTGTTCCAATGATTATAACAAACAATTTATTGGAAAGAGTGTAGAGGAGTGCTGCAAAATGACAGGAAAGGATCCTTGGCCTTTCATAAGGGATTTGCTTATAGAAGAGAGGGTCTCTGTAAGTATTATAGGATTTGCAATGACCGAAGAGAATGCCTCCATGTTCCTTTCACACAGGCTTGGTATGCCTGCTTCTGACGGCAGTGTCTATTCTCCTGAAGGAGCCTTGGGACAGACTATGCCACATCCCAGGTCATATGGTACTTTCCCTCGCTTTTTAGGAAAATATTGCAGGGACGAGAAATTGATGGAGTTGTCAAAGGCCGTTCAAAAATGTTCTTCCTTCCCTGCTTCCAGGTTGAGGTTAAAAGGAAGAGGTTCGTTGATTCCAGGCTATTTTGCAGATATAGTGGTGTTTGATCCAGAAACAATAATTGATACTGCAACATACGCCCAGCCACACCAGTTTGCAGCAGGAATAAACGATGTCCTTGTAAACGGAGTACATACTGTTTCCAATGGTATGGCTTTGGAAAGTCGTGGAGGAATCCTATTGGTCTAATCCATTATCGAACGCCAATACTATTTGACTAACAAGGGGGTGTCGTACGATATCTTCACGATTGAAGTTTATTACCGACACCCCTTTAATTTTTTCTACCAACTCTATTCCCTTTTTTAATCCAGAGTCACTTTTCTTTGGCAAGTCTATTTGGGTAGCATCACCTGTTACAATGAACTTTGAGTTGTTTCCCATTCTAGTCAGGAACATTTTCAATTGCCCCATTGTTGTGTTTTGAGCCTCGTCCAGGATCACGAATGCGCTTTCCAAAGTCCTGCCTCTCATGAATGCCAAGGGGGCGATTTGTATTATCCCTTCGTCCATCAGGTCTCCCAGACGTTTGGCCGGAATCATGTCCCTTAATGCATCGTACAAAGGTTGTAGGTATGGGTCAAGTTTTTCCCTCATGTCTCCGGGTAAAAAACCAAGTTTTTCCCCGGCTTCCACAGCCGGGCGGGTTAGTATTAGTTTTTTTACCTCTTTGTTTTTCAGTGCTCTTACCGCCAAGGCAATGGCTGTGTAGGTTTTGCCTGTTCCAGCAGGTCCAAGGGCAAATATCAAATCGCTTTTGGAGTAGACTTCCAACAACCTCTTTTGGTTTTTTGTGCGGGCACGTATTATTTTCCCTTCATTTCCATATACAATGATATCGTTGGACTCTGTTTCGGGTTCGTCAATTTGCGTTTGTTGGGAAACTTCGAAGAGTTTGTCCACATCATCTTGGTTCAGGTTCCTTTTTTTGCTCCGGATTGTTATCAAGGAGTTTATCTTGGATTCGAAATCGGATATATCTGCCTTGTTTCCTTTCAGGAAAATTTCTGAGCCTCTGGCGGCAACCTTCATTTTGGGGTAATACCAAATGAGCCTGTCAATAACTTTGTTTTGTACCCCGTAAATATCCACCGGGTCTATTTCTTGGAGCTGTATGGTTTTTTCTGTCATTGGTGTTCTTTGATGAATTTATTGTAGTATTTGCCAATCAATGCTTTTTCTCCTTTCACAGGATATTTGCCAGGATTGTCAAGGTAATCTTCCATAGGTATTATTGTGTAAACACCTCCTGTTGCAGCAGGACGACTTGTCCAAATATAATCTATCCTGGGTTTTGTAAAATGTATTCTTGAGGTATGGTGTTCCTTTACAATTTCTATTCCAAGCATGATCCCAATCCTGGTGTTTCTTGCACTCATGTTGGATATTGCATTCCCAAGTGAGTATGCCGTTATGCGGTTGATAGTTCCCAGAGAGTCTTTGTAACTTGTCACTTTTTGCGGTACATGCGGGTGTGAACCAATGACCAGATGGGCACCATGCTTGTAAAAAAAATCTTCCCACTTTTTCTGGTGTGCAGAAGGGGTCAGCTGGTATTCTTCACCCCAATGCACAGATACCACGATACAATGAGGTGAAGAAAGCGATGCAGCTTCCATATCTTTTTTAACAGTGTTGCTATCTAGTATGTTCACCACATAAGGATTGGGTACGTTTATGCCGTTGGTACCGTAGGTGTAATTTAGGAGCGCTATCCTGAATCCTTTTTTTTCAATCACATAGGGGTGGTTTTTCCTGGCAGAGGCAGAGTCTTTGTAAATGCCTGTGTAGGGTATGTTCAGTTGGCTGAATATTGCCATGGACCCTTCCAGACCTCTGGAGCCTTTGTCTACAGAGTGGTTGTTTGCTGCGAAAAAAAGGTTTATGCCAGATTCAAATGTCTCTTTGGCCAAGGAAGAGGGAGAGCAAAACACAGGATAACCACTGTATGGGCCAGGTGCAAAAGTGGTTTCCATATTGGCTGCAACTATATCTGCTTTTGAAAACCAGGGTTTGAGATATTTGAAATAGGCAGAATAGTCATAATTGCCAGGCTCCAGTTTGCTGCCTTGGCCAATATAGGCCGATTCCAACTGGGCATCATGTTGCATGATATCCCCAAGGAAAAGCAATTTGAGAGTGTCGCTTTGCCTTGGCCAAAAAGCGGTGAATAGCTGAAGGTATATGAGTATTGTTGCTACCATTTGCATTTATTGGTTGGAAAGCTGTATGATCTTTACATTGCTTGCGTTTAGCCTTATTGCCATCCACTGTTCAAGTTTTGTCAGTTCTTCCTGTGATAGGGGTTCCTGCCATTTTATTATAGCTATGATTTGTTCTTTTGATGCATATGGAGAGGCAGATATTTCTGCACCTTTTGCAATTGAGAGGGATAGTATTTGTGGATGTTGTGCCTCTATCTCTTTGGTTATTTGCTGGTATGGGATATCTTTTGCCTTGATGGTATCTAGCCGGGATTGCAAATGCCTTATCAACTCTTCTCGCTTGCCTATCTCTATGTCGTTTTTTTCGAAGATTGATTTTATCATGGTCTCCTCTGTTTGGCTGTCGTCAAAAATGGAACTCTCTTTGATTATTACCTGGTTGCGGTAAATGCCTTGGCTTTCAAGTTTTTCGTAAAGCAATTCCTTTTGCCTTTCACTCAATCTTTCCCCCGCAATTGAAAGTTCCAGTGTGGATGGGCGTGGAGTATGCTTGACTTTGTAATCAAATATATAACTGTTTTCCATGCCTTTGTTTTCTGATATGAACTTCATGGATGCCTGGTTGAAAGTATTCTCCTGAATAACCATTATGGCTGTATAAATGCTTGGTATAATCATGAGTATTATAAAAAGTGATGTACTTCTTCTTACTCTTTTTTGTTTTTGTGGATCGGTAAACTGGACAAATGGGAACTTGAGATATCTTATAATCAGAAATGTAGAGAGGGCTATAAAAAGGGAATTTATGGAAAACAGATATAGTGCACCTCCGAAAAAGGCGAAATTCCCTGTTGCTATACCGTATCCAGCTGTGCATAGAGGAGGCATGAGGGCTGTGGCAATGGCAACACCTGCAATTACAGTCCCTTTTTCCTTCCTTGCACTCTCTACAATACCGGCCAGCCCCCCAAAGAAAGCTATGAACACGTCATAGATTGTAGGTCTTGTCCTTGCCAGCAACTCTGTAGGCTCTGCAAGGGAAAGGGGTGATATAACAAAATAGGAGGTAGATGCTATTATGCTTATGACAACCATTATCCCAAGATTTTTTAGGGAGCGTTTGAGGAATGCGTAGTCGTTTATTCCTGCAGCCAGCCCCGTTCCCATTATCGGCCCCATGAGCGGGGAAATGAGCATGGCACCAATGATCACTGGTACAGAATTTACGTTGAGCCCTACTGAGGCTACTATTACTGCAAAAGCGAGGATCCAGACATTTGGACCTTTGAAATCTATTCCTTTTTTAATGTTCTCTGTTGTAGAGGCAATGTCTACATGTTCCGAGAAGTTTACAATCGTTTTGAATTGTTGGTAAAAGTTAGACATAAGTTTATGTTATTAAACCGAGTCCAAATATACATTTATTTTTCACTTTACGCCAAAAATGTTACTTTTGTATAGATACAAAAATCCTTAACACTAGTTAATTATGAGAACGGCCAAATTTTTTACAACCATTATCATTGCCATAATGATAGTTACGGGTTGCGATTGGGTAAGATCGCAGCTTGGAATGGCAACATCAGAAGATATAGAGGCCCTGAAGAATGAGCAGCTTAGAATGGAAGAACAGATGCGGATTGCTGATTCACTGGAACAAGCAACGGCAGATTCTGCCAGGGTTGCTGCCGATTCTGCAATTGTTGCAGAGCAACAAGTAAGGAAGTTGGTGACCGATAAAAGGTTCCATGTTATTATGGGGAGTTTCAAGGACTACTCCAACTCTGCAAGGATGGTGAAAAAATTGGAACAGAAGGGGTATTCCCCGGTTGTTTTTAACTTCAGGAATGGATTTGAAGCTGTTTCGGTCTGTTCTTTTGATAAACTATCTGTTGCCTTTAACCAAATGTACAAACTGCTTGACGATGGATTTGCTCCTGAAGATGTATGGGTTTACGATGTTCATCAGAATTTGCACAATTAATACAAAAACAATAATAATAATATGAAAACTACTGCATTTACTGCAAAGCACATTGAAATGGGTGCCAAGATGGTGCCTTTTGCCGGATACAATATGCCGGTGGAGTATTTCGGGATAAACGAAGAGCACAACCATGTCCGTGAGAAGGTGGGTGTCTTTGATGTTTCCCATATGGGTGAAATTTGGGTAAAAGGGCCAAATGCACTTGCTTTCCTTCAATATTCAACATCCAATGATGTATCCCTTTTGACATCCGGAAAAGTCCAATACTCTTGTTTTCCAAACGGCAAAGGTGGTATTGTGGATGACTTGTTGGTCTATTGTGTGGACGGTCAAACATACCTGCTTGTTGTGAATGCATCCAACACCCAAAAGGATTACGACCATTTGTGTGCTGTTGCACCCAAGTTTGGCATCACTCCCGGAAAAGAGCTTTACAACGCTTCTGACGAGATATGCCAGCTTGCAGTCCAGGGGCCTTTGGCACTCCAGGCAATGCAAAAGATAGTAGAAGAGGATATTACCACAATGGAATACTATACATTCAAAAAGGTGACAATCGCGGGAATAAAGGATGCTATCTTTTCAATCACAGGGTACACAGGGTCTGGCGGATGTGAGATTTATGTGGCCAACGAAGATGCCGACAAACTTTGGAAGGCTGTTTTTGAAGCTGGTGCAGAGTTCGATATCAAACCTATTGGTTTGGGTGCGCGCGACACACTTCGCCTTGAGATGGGTTTCTGCCTTTACGGGAATGATATAGACGATTCCACCTCTCCAATTGAGGCCGGACTTGGTTGGATAACAAAATTCAGTGAAGCCAAAGGGGATTTTCTTGACAAAGAATTGTACCTCAAACAAAAAGCAGATGGTGTACAACGCAAGTTGTGCGGGTTTGAACTAAAAGACCGTGGTATTCCAAGGCATGGATACATGGTTTGTGATTCAAACGGCACGGAAATTGGTGTGGTTACTTCCGGAACCATGGCTCCTGCAGTAAAAAAACCTGTTGGAATGGCATATGTGAAACCGGAGTTTGCCAAAGCCGGGAGTGAAATATTCATCAAGGTTAGGGACAAACTATTGAAGGCAGAGGTAGTGAGACCCCCTTTTTACAAAAAATAGACAGATGGTTAAATTCAGATTCATACACAACAACATTAACGTAAAGAACCTGCAAAAGAGCATGGACTTTTACCGGGAGGCACTCGGTTTGGAGGAGGTACGCAGGATTACCCCGGAAGATGGATCTTTCATAATAGTTTACCTTTCTGATGGTTCTTCGGAGCACCAGTTGGAGCTTACATGGCTTAGGGACTGGGACAGGCCTTATAATTTGGGAGACAATGAGTTTCACTTGGCTTTCCGCACAGATAACTTTGATGAAGCTCATTCAAAACACCAAAAAATGGGGTGTATTTGTTACGAAAACCCGGGTATGGGAATATATTTCATAAACGATCCGGATGGTTACTGGCTGGAGGTATTGCCTCCAAAAAAATAGATATGGATAAAAAATTTTTATTGACAATAGCTCTGTCGGTACTGTGTGCCACAGGGCTATTTTCCCAAACAGGGGCGGTGTCCCGTATGAGGAATGACATCTTGGTGCTTACGGCAGATTCGCTTATGGGAAGGGGCTCTGCAACTATTCATGAATACAAAGCGGCACGGTATCTTGAAAGTGTGTTTGAACAGGAGGGCCTTGAGCTTCTGTACCCTCACCCAGGGCAGGATTTCTCTTTGCTGACATCGGGAAATGATACCCTGCGTTCCCAGAACATAGTGGCGGTGGTGGAGGGATGGGATCCAAAGCTAAAAAACGAGTATATATTGGTAGGTGCTCATTACGACCATTTGGGTTATAACGATATGTTAGTAAACGGAGAAGAGAAACGCCAAATATTCCGTGGAGCCGATGACAATGCCTCGGGAGTAGCAGTAATGCTGGAGTTGGCACGATTGGTAAAGGCTGAGGCTTTCAATTTCCGCCGTTCGGTCATTTTTGTTGCATTCGGTGCAGAGGAGAGAGGGATGAATGGATCGTGGTATTTTGCAAACAGGGCATTTGCCCACACTCAAAGAATCTCTTTGATGATTAACCTGGATATGGTAGGAAGGGGACTTGAAAGTGCTGATTTGTCTGTTTATACGGTTTTACCTCACACCCAGCTGGAAACAATTTTAAGGGATGTATCCGACATGCCATTGATGTTTTTACCACAAATCCATTCCAATGATTATTTCCCTAGTGACCACCAGGTGTTTGCAAACCTTGGGATTCCGGTAGCCCTGTTTACAACAAAAATGCATGGAGATTACCATACAGTAAAAGATACTCCGGATAAGTTGAATTACAAGACAATGGAGCATCTTTCCCAGTATTTGCTCAATCTTGTAAGGAGTACAGCCAACATGGAATCCATGGTTAAAAGGACTGTCTTGTCAGAGGATTTTGAAGATGACTCCAATGCCAAAGAGTTTTATTCACAAATAGAGACTGACAAAAGGGCTACTTACATGAAAGGGGATGAACGCAAGTTCATGGAAGATTGGGTTTACCATTACCTGCGATATCCACAGGATGCTATAGCACTTGGAATACAAGGAAGGGTTGTGGTAGATTTCATTGTAGAAAAAGACGGATCTGTATCCAATGTCCAGGTCACAAAGAGTGTCCACCACCTTTTGGACGACGAGGCACTTAGGGTAATAAAGGTCTCTCCAAAATGGAAGCCTGCAACAGTCAGGGGTGAGCCTGTGAGGGTCAAGATTTCTGTTCCTGTGGAGTTCAAGCTTAAGAAAGAGTAAGGTTCATTACCTTATCCCAATCTCTATGGCTTTACGGTAACGGGAAGGCGTAGTGCCTTCTATGATCCTGAATTGCCTGGTAAAATTCCTGGCAGAGGAGAATCCAGATGCAATGGCAATCTCTTCGTTTGTACTTGTTTTTTTGGAACGGATCAACTCCTTTGCATACCCAACCCTGTAGCTATTCACATATTGGTTAAATGACTGCCCTTTTACCGATTTTATAGATATGGACATGTAACTTCTGTTTGTTCCTGCCTCCCTTGCGAGATCACAGATCTTAAGGTTGTGTTTCAAATAAAGCCTGCAACCTGACATAACTTTGTCCGAACGTTCCATTATGGAAAGGGAGGGGCAGCTGCATTTGGTTTTGTATTTGCACCTTCCGGAACCCCCTCCCTGCACGACAGAGAATAGAAATGATGAAAGCGATTCAAGTATTCTCTTTATTGCCGCCATTCTTTGATTTGATCTTGTATTCCCTGCACCAGTCAGCAGGCGTGGTACCACAATATATACGGAAGGCCATGGTGAAAGTAGCAGAAGAGCCAAACCCGGACAGGTCACAAAGCTGTTGTATTGATAACTTTGTGTTTTCCTTGAAAAGCCTCTTGGCCTCTTCTACCCTGTAGTAATTTACAAATTGGTTGAAATTACTCCTGAAGCTTTCGTTTATCAATCTTGATAAATAGGTTTTGTTGGAATAGAGATACAGGGATACCTGCGAGATATTCAGTTTGCTGTCCAGGTATGGCTTTTCTGTATTGAAATATTCCAGCAACCTGTATTTGAGCTCATCAAACTTTCCGTTTCCATCTGATTGATCTTTGCAAAGGATACTTTGCATTATGGTCGAAGGAGTATCATCTTTATATTCAGGCAGTGACGACGAGTAGACGCATTTTGCTACAATGTAGATATTGATAATGAAAAAGATGGTTTTGATTGCTTCTATTTTGTACATGCTTATTTGCATAAACATGGAGCCAAATAAAATGACCAAAAAGATTGAACTTGTCAAAAAAACCAATAAATCCAGCACAAACGAAAAAAATTCTTTGTTTTGCGTTGTAATTGTCTCTTTGAATACTTTGTACATGTTTTGTATATGGTAAATTACAATCATGATCATAAAGGTTTGCAATAGATGCCTGATTGCAGTAATAAGGGTACTGCTCAAATATGGGGATGAGTAAATCATGGCACAGTTCAAAAAGAAGAATCCCCCTGTTATGTAAAGCACCTGGCTGTACTTTTGCAAAACACCTTCTCCTTTTTGCAAAAAGTAAATTTGAATGGGAAGGAATAACTGGATGACATAGCCGGTAGTCAAAAAAAGATAGATGTCTTGATTCAATCCAAACGGCCATTTTAAAACCAAACGTTGAAATGTTAACAATGCAATAAAGATTAGGCTTGTAGCCAAGGACTTCAAAAGGAGCTTGTTTTCGTTTTCGTTTTTGAATTTGAAATGATTGTAAACCACAATGAACATTGCAGAAATCGAAAGAATTGCTAATGCCAAAGAGCCCATCCCTTGGATAAACTCAGAGAAAAATAAGTTGTTCTCCATATAGTTAGGTTGATTAAACTTTACCAAATGTAAACAAATTATTTTTTTTGACAAAAACTAATTAGCTTAATGTTAAACAATTATCTAATTTTAGATAATATTTTTAATTTTTGACTTTAGAAAATGTAAAATTTTTCTTTCAATTATCGTTCAAAACCCTTACCCATTAAGGATCACAACGTTTCGCTACTATATAAGAAGAAACCCCTATTTTTTTATTGCATCAAATCCTTGTCCGTAGACTCCCATAACATTTCCTACCGATATAAATGCATTTTTGTCTATTTCACGAATCACTTTAAAGACAAAATTGCTCTCGGTACGCCTGACTATTACCATAAGGACTTTGCCCTCCTGTTTTGTGAACCAACCCATGGCATCAATCACCGTTACCCCACGCCCTATGGATGTTATTTTCTGTGCAATGGCTTCATGGTTACGGGAAAATATGAACATTTGGATAGACTGCCTGGCACCCGAAATCACAAGGTCTACAGTATAACTTGTAACGCTGATAAGTATGTAGCCGTATATGACTATTGCAACACGGTGACCCACGCTTTCCTGTGTGGGAATCATAAGGGAGCTTGCCACAATAATCACATCCATCATCAGGATCAGGCGTCCGGGGGAGATGTTGCGGTATTTATTGATCATCAGGGCTATTATATCGGTCCCGCCTGAGCTTCCACCTTGTGTGAATGTAATTGCAATCCCTGCTCCTGCAAAGGCACCTCCCATTATTGCAGAGAGCATCTTTCCATTGCCTATTGCTATGTCTTCTATGATTTCGTAAGGGATTATGTCCGGGAGTATTTTCAGGAAAATGGTTCCGATTATGATGGCAAATACTGTTTTGAGTCCGAAAGCCTTGCCCAGGATCTTAAGGGCAATAGCAAGCAGAACCCCGTTTATCAAAAAGAAAGAGTAGCTTACCGGGAATCCTGTGATGTAGTAGATGATTGCAGCTACACCGGTAACTCCGCCTCCCACCAAACCATTAGGGATCAGGAAAAAGACCCATCCCAAGGTGTAAAGTAAAAGCCCAAAGGCTATTATTGTATATTCCTTGACTGTTGTCAGGACTCTTTTTGTTTTCTCTTCCATGATAATTTTCCCGATTTGATTTGGTCGAAACCCTGTCCGTAAACGCTGGTGACCGTAGAGACAGTCATAAAGGCATTGCGGTCTGTATCTTTGATAATTGCCGTCATCTCTGGCAGCTGTGACTTGCGTAGAACAATAACCAAAACCTTGCTCTCTGCTTTGGAATACCACCCCATGGATGTGAGTGCAGTGACTCCTCTCTGGACCTCTTGGTTGACCCTGTTTGCAATAAGGTCATATTTGCTGGAGAAGACCATCACCTGTACACTTTGCCTGTTGCCTGTGAGTATCATGTCTATTACATAGGAAAAGGATACCATCTCTATGTAACCGTAAATTACATCTGACAACTCTTTGCCGGGGATAAAGTATATGGAGCCAATGATTATCAGGTCGCAGTAAAGGAATACCCTTCCGGGAGAGGTTTCCCGGTATTTGGCTATGATAAGGGCAATAATATCTGTCCCTCCTGTACTGCCACCCTCCATGAAAATCATTCCTATTCCTATTCCGCTCATTGTGCCTCCAATAAGTGCGTTTATAAGCTTGTCTTCAATATCCGACACCCACGGGATCAGAGGCAAAAATTCAAACATGAGCGTTGCCATTGCAATGCAGAAAATTGTTTTGAACCCGAATGCTTTGCCAAGTACCAAAAAGCCAATAAGCAACAAAATGCCGTTTATTATCAGGTAGGAGTATGCCACTTCAAAACCGGTAGCATAATTTATCACAGAAGCAAGACCACTAACACCTCCACCAGCTATTTGGTTTGGAATAAGGAAAGCTGTCCAGCTGAAAACAAAAATAAAAAGCCCTATTGTCATTATCACATAGGACTTGATTGTTTTAAAGATATTGTTGTTCATTATATTTTTGGAATAGAAATTTCTCCTTTGCTATATGTCACAGCTTTTCCTTTGAGCAATATACGACCATCTGCCATGATGCAGTGCATGGACCCGCCCCTTTGGCTCAATTGTTTTGCAAACATAGTGTTTTTTCCTGTACGTGCGTGCCAGTATGGAGCCAATGTGCAGTGTGCCGATCCCGTTACAGGGTCTTCCAGTATTGTAGATTGAGGTGTGAAATAGCGTGATACAAAATCACTCTCTTTTCCAGGTGCTGTTATTATAACCCCTCCGGGGTCCAAATTTATCTCGTCAAAAACGGCGCGGTCTATCTCTATGTTCCGTATGTCATCTTCACTTTTGTATACAAGCAGGTAGTCGCGGGCTTTATATACCTCTACAGGCTTTATGCTGAGACTGTCATACACTTCTATAGGTAATGTGGCTTTTTCTCCTTGCCTGGTAGGGAAGTCCATTATGTAACTGTCATCTTCTTTGCTGACAGATACAACTCCGGAACGAGTGTCGAAATGGATGTTGCTCCCTTTGTAACCCAGGTGAAAGAAAAGCACATGTGCAGAGGCCAAGGTTGCATGACCGCATAGGTCCATCTCTATGTCCGGTGTAAACCAACGTAGTTTGTACGAATCTCCCAGGCATTGTACAAACGCAGTTTCCGGAACAGCATTTTCCTTTGCAATCTTCAAAAGCACGTCATCTGGAAGTTGTTCTTCCAGCAGGACCACTACCGCTGGGTTTCCTCCAAAAACCTTATCGGTAAAGGCATCTACCTGGAATGCCTGTAAACTTGTCAGCATACTATATTTATTATTTTCTTTGGTACAACTATGACTTTTTTCACAATTGCACCGGAAAGGTATTTTTGTGTGTTCTCATGTTCCCGGACAATTTTTTCAATCTCCTGAGATGTCATTGAATTGGAAAGAGTTAGTTTGTATCTTAATTTGCCATTGAAGGAGACCGGGTACTCGAAACTATCTTCAATTGTATATTCATGGATATATTCCGGAAATTTTGCCTGTGACACAGAGGTTATGTTTCCAAGTTTGTGCCATAACTCCTCTGCCATGTGAGGAGCAAAAGGAGACAACAAGATTACCATAGGCTCCAAAATTTCCTTTTTGTTGCATCCTGAATCGTATAGTTCGTTTAAGGCAATCATGAATGCACTGACACTGGTGTTGAAAGAGAAGTTTTCTATGTCTTCCTGAACCTTTTTGATGAGCTTGTGTAGCACTTTCAGCTCTGCTGGTGTTGCCTTCTCTTGTGAAACGGAAAACACCCCATCTTTGTAGAAAAGTCTCCAAAACCTTTTCAAAAAACGATGGACACCATCTATCCCGTTAGTATCCCAAGGTTTTGATTGCTCCAATGGACCCAGGAACATTTCGTACATCCTCAAGGTATCTGCTCCGTATGTGTCGCAGATGGTATCGGGGTTGACCACGTTGAACATGGATTTGCTCATCTTTTCCACGGCCCATCCGCAAATGTATTCACCATCTTCCAGAATGAACTCTGCATTGGCATATTCGGGCATCCATTTTTTGAATGCTTCCATGTCTAGCTTGTCATTGTGCACCAGGTTGACATCTGCGTGTATTTCCGTTGTATCGTATTGGTCCTTGAGCCCGTAAGAGACAAATTGATTGGTCCCTTTTACCCTGTACACAAAGTTGGAACGGCCTTGGATCATCCCTTGGTTTATGAGCTTTTTGAATGGTTCCTTTTCACAAACGTACCCCAGGTCGTATAGGAATTTATTCCAAAAACGAGAATAGATAAGGTGACCTGTAGCGTGTTCCGTACCGCCTATGTATAGGTCCACGTTTCTCCAGTAGTTGTTGGCTTCTTTGGAAACCAGAGCTTTGTTGTTGGAAGGGTCCATATAGCGCAAATAATATGCGCTGCTACCGGCAAAACCAGGCATTGTGCTCTTTTCCAGTGGATAGCCATTATATGTCCAATCCTTTGCCCTAGCCAAAGGGGGCTCGCCCTCCTCGGTTGGCAAGAATTTGTCCACATCGGGTAACTCCAAAGGCAAATCCTTTACATCCATGGGTGTCGGGACTCCCTCTTTGTAACAGACAGGGAACGGCTCTCCCCAATATCTCTGCCTTGAAAATATTGCATCGCGTAACCTGAAATTGACTTTCCTTTTCCCCAGGCCTCTTTTCTCTACCTGGTCAATTGCTGCAGGAATAGCCTCATTAACAGTCATTCCGTTCAGGAAACCGGAGTTGCACATTATTCCCTCTTTGGCATCGAAACTTTCCTGTGATATATCGCAACCCTCTATCAAAGGGATTATCGGAAGATTGAAGTGTTTGGCAAAAACATAATCCCTGCTGTCATGTGCAGGTACAGCCATGATGGCTCCCGTCCCGTATCCGGCAAGCACATATTCCGAAATCCAGACCGGGATTTGTTTGCCGGTGAAAGGATTGATGGCGTGACTGCCACTGAATACACCTGTTACATTACGGGTTTCTGTCATTCTTTCCCGTTCTGTTTTTTTCTTTGCACTGGCGAGGTATTCATCTACGCTTGACTTTTGCTCCTGGGTAGTGAGTTTTTCTACCCATTCACTCTCCGGTGCCAGCACCATGAAAGTTGCCCCGAAAACAGTGTCTGCACGTGTTGTGAAGATTTCCAAATCGAACTCCCTGGTCCCGTTGGAAACCTTGAAAATCATCTCTGCACCTTGCGAACGGCCAATCCAGTTTTTTTGCATCTCCTTGAGGGAGTCGCTCCACTCCAGCTCTTCCATATCGTCCAGCAACCTTTGGGCGTATGCAGAGACACGAAGTTGCCACTGTTTCATTTTACGTTGTTCCACAGGGTGGCCTCCCCTTACCGAGAGTCCCTCTTTTACTTCGTCGTTTGCCAGTACTGTTCCCAACGCCGGGCACCAGTTTACCGAGGTTTCTCCAAGGTAAGCAATTCGGTAGTTCATCAAAACATCTGCCTGTTCCTTTTCACTCATGGAGTTCCACTGCTGTGCGGTAAAAACACGAGTTTCCGTATTGGCCGCTTGGATGTTCATGTTTCCCTCTTTGGAAAAGATTGCGGTGAGTTCTTCTATCTTATGTGCCTTGTTGGTGTTGTTGTTGAACCAATGCCCGAACATTTCCAGGAATGCCCATTGGGTCCATTTGTAATACGAAGGCTCACAAGTTCTTACTTCCCTGCTCCAGTCGTATGAAAAACCAATACGGTCCAGCTGTTCGCGGTAACGCTTTATGTTTTTCCCTGTGGTTTCCGCAGGGTGTGTGCCTGTTTGGATAGCATATTGCTCTGCGGGTAGCCCAAATGCATCGTAGCCCATAGGGTGAAGTACGTTGAATCCCTTGAGTCGTTTGTACCTGCTGTATATGTCACTGGCAATATAACCGAGCGGATGGCCAACATGTAATCCTGCTCCTGAAGGGTAAGGAAACATGTCCAGCACGTAAAACTTAGGTTTTGAATTATCGGTTTCTACTTTAAAGGTCTGGTTTTTTGACCAGTAATCTTGCCAGTGCTTTTCGATCTCAAGAAAATTATACTCCATTTTACTACTTTTAAAAACAGCCACAAAAGTAATAAAAAAGCGTCAATATCAGACAGCCTCTTCCACAACTAGGTCCGATCGTAGGTTGGCTCGGATAAAATTCTGACGGTCAATTGTGTTTTTGCCCATGTAAAACTCCAGCAATTCGGGGATGTTGTCGTCGTTGCCAAGACGTACCTTTTCCAATCTTATGTTCTCTCCAATGAAGTAACGGAATTCATCTGGAGAGATTTCGCCAAGTCCTTTGAACCTGGTCAGTTCTGGGTTTGAACCAAGTTTTTTGATTGCCTTGTCCCGCTCATCTGCGCTGTAACAGTAGTGTGTCTCTTTTTTGTTCCTTACCCTGTAAAGAGGTGTTTGGAGTATGTAGAGGTGTCCTTGCCTTACAAGGTCAGGGAAAAACTGGAGGAAGAAGGTGAGCAGTAGAAGCCTGATGTGCATCCCGTCCACGTCTGCGTCTGTGGCAATAACAATTTGGTTGTATCGCAGGTTTTCCAGGTCTTCTTCTATGTTAAGTGCAGCTTGCAACAGGTTGAACTCTTCGTTTTCGTATACAATTTTTTTTGTGAGACCGTAGGAGTTTTTGGGCTTTCCCCTCAAAGAAAAAACAGCCTGGGTGAGTACGTCGCGGCTTTTTGTTATGGAGCCGCTTGCAGAGTCACCTTCTGTAATGAAAAGGGTGCTTTCCATTGCCCTTTCGTTTTTATCGGTGTAATGTATTCTGCAATCCCTCAGGTTTTTGTTGTGCAGACTGGCTTTCTTTGCCCTTTCCCTTGCAAGCTTTTGTATTCCGGAAATTGCTTTGCGTTCTTTCTCCGATTCTTGTATTTTCTTTATTATTGATTCTGCAATGTCGGAGTGACGGTGTAGGTAGTTGTCCAGCTGCTCCTTTATGAAATCTCCGATAAAGTTACGGATGCTTGTTCCTCCTGGGGCAATCTCCTTTGAACCCAATTTTGTTTTTGTCTGGGATTCGAAAACAGGTTCCTGTACTTTTATGCTGACAGCAGCAATCATGCTTTGCCTCACATCGCTAGGGTCAAAATCCTTTTTGAAGAAATCCTTGATTGTTTTGGCAACTGCTTCTCGGAATGCAGAGAGGTGGGTACCTCCCTGGGTGGTGAATTGCCCGTTTACAAAGGAAGAGATGCCCTCTCCGTAATCGTTTCCGTGGGTTATGGCAATCTCAATGTCGTCTCCCTTGAGATGGATGGGAGGATACAGTGGTTCTTTTACAAGGGATTCATTCAGAAGGTCCAGCAATCCGTTCTTGGAAATGAACTCTTGTCCGTTTAGCTTAATGGATAGTCCAGTGTTGAGGTAGGAGTAGTTTCGCAACATGCTTTCTATGAATTCCATATTGAAAACAAAGTTTCCGAAAAGCTCTTCATCTGCGATGAAACGTACAAGTGTCCCGTTCTTTTCATTGCTAAGCAATCTTTCCTCTTGCAAAAGTTCGCCCTTGCTGAATTCTGCATATTGGCTTTGGCCATCACGGAATGACTGGATGTAAAAGGAACTTGAAAGGGCATTCACGGCTTTTATGCCAACGCCGTTCAATCCAACCGACTTTTTGAATGCCTTGCTGTCGTATTTTGCTCCGGTGTTCATCCGGCTTGCCACATCTACAAGGGATCCCAACGGAATACCCCGTCCCTGGTCCCTCACAGTGACAACCCTCTCTTCTATGGTTATTGTAATGTTCTTTCCGTGCCCCATTGCATATTCGTCCACGGAGTTGTCCATTACCTCTTTGAGCAGAACGTATATACCATCGTCGGGAGAAGAACCGTCGCCAAGTTTGCCTATGTACATCCCGGGCCTTTTGCGGATATGTTCGTTCCATTCAAGGGTTCTGATCTCTTTTTCGGTATATGTGTTCATGGTTGTTTTTTGAAATTCCAGGCAAAGTTAAAAATTTTTCACAAAGAGTTCTGCTATCTGCACGGCATTGGTGGCAGCACCTTTCCTTAGGTTATCTGCAACAACCCACATGTTTATTGCATTTTCACAGGAGAGGTCTTGTCTTACCCTTCCTACGAATACTGTGTCTGACCCTTGGCAATGGAGAGGCATAGGGTAGGGAGGGTTGTTTGACAGCGATACCAGTTTTACTCCCGGAGACAGATTGAGAAGATTGGATACCTTTTCCATATCGGGTCTGGAATGGAACTCTGCATTCACAGATTCGCTGTGTCCTCCTTCTACGGGGACCCTTACGGTAGTGGCGCTGATTGCCAAAGAATGGTCGTTGAATATCTTTCGGGTTTCATTTACCATTTTCATCTCCTCTTTGGTGTAGTCATTTTGGGTAAAGAGGTCTATTTGAGGTATAAGGTTTTTGTCTATTGGCCATGCATATGCACGGTTATCGGGGATTTTGCCCTCTCTCTCACTGTTTAGTTGTGCAATCCCTTTTATTCCACTGCCAGTCACAGATTGGTATGTGCTTACAACAATCCTTCTAATGCGGAAAGCTTGATGTAACAGGTTGAGTGCTACAACAAGTTGTATTGTGGAACAGTTTGGATTGGATACTAAAAAATCATTTCCATCCAGACTATTCCCGTTTACTTCGGGAACAATCAGTTTTACATTTGGGTCGTTCCTCCACCTGGAAGAGTTGTCAATGACCCTGCATTTTTCTTTGGCAAAAAGAGGGGCCCATATGCCTGAAACATCTGCACCTGCAGAGAATAGTGCAAAATGGGGCTTTTTTGACAGTGCCTCTTCTATTGTCACAACCTTTACATGCTCTCCTTTCCACAAGATTTGTTTGCCTGCAGAAGCCTTGGATGCAGCGGGAATCAATTGGCTGACCGGGAAATCGCGCTCTTGCAATAACTCTGTGATTTTTCTGCCAACAAGTCCTGTGGCGCCTATTACTGCTACTTTCATAATGATGCTTTTAATATATCGTTAAGAACTCCGCCTGCTGTTACCCTTGCACCTGCACCTGCACCGGTGATGGTTATTCCGTTTGGATAGTTGTGGGTTATTATTGTTATTGAATTGTTTGTGCCACATACGTGGTAAAGTGGGTTCTCAGGTGGGATTGAGAGTGGCTTCACAGAACAACCATGGGGTGTGATACGGGCAATGTACCTCATCTTTTCTCCTTTTGACAAGGATTCTTTGAATATTGACATAATTGCCTTTTCTTCTTGTTCCAGCCTTTCTGTCAAACCATCTGTATTCACGTTCAGGATATTTGCCGGGACTGCAGGTTCAGATTCTATTTGCTCCTGTTCCAATGGAAAACCACACTCCCTGGCCAAAATGGTGCATTTTCTCAGGACATCTGCCCCACTCAAATCTACAGATGGATCGGGCTCGGTATATCCAGACTCCTTTGCCTTTTTTACGAGGGTTGCAAAACTCTCTTTTCCATTGTATTCGCTGTACAGGTAATTGAGGGTGCCAGATAGTATGGCTTGGACCTCTGTTATTTTTTCTCCACTTTGTATGAGCTTTGCAATGGTTTCTACAACTGGTAATGCAGCTCCGGCAGTAGTTTCGTATAATAAGCAGACTCCCTTCTTAGCAGAGATGCTTTTAAGGGTATTCCATGTATGAAGCGAAGCAGAAGGGGCAATCTTGTTGCAGGTAACCACAGAGATGTTGTTGTCCAGAAGTTCCCTGTACAAAGAGGCTACGCTTCCGGATGCTGTACAATCTGCAAAAACCGCTTTACCCGGAAGTTCACTCAAGATTTGCCGGATAAACATGTTTACATCACCATCAGTTCCTGTTTCGCGGATATTCATGGCTTGGCTTGTTGTTATCCCTTTCTTGGTCAATATCATTTTTGACGAAGTGCACAAACCGGCCAACACCAATTCCAGATTGTCCTGTGATAGTATGGTTGGTTTCCTCTCGTTGATCAGTTTGACAAGTTCTTTCCCGACAGTGCCGTATCCTGCAACATAAAGATATACCTTGTCTATTTTCCCGTTGCCGAAAAACCTGTCATGGATGAGTTTGATAGAGTTGGGGTAATCTTTTGTACCTACTATGACAGAGATGTTCCTCTCTGATGATCCTTGTGCAATTGCCCTGATGTTTATACCTGCATCGCCAAGTGCTGTAAACATTTTGCCTCCGGTGCCAGACTGGTTTTTCATATCGTCCCCTACCAGGGAAATTATTGAGAATCCCTTTTCTACAACAACAGGGTTGACTTTACCAAGTGAAATTTCGTATGCAAATTCGGCATCCACTGCTTTCCCTGCCTTATCTGCTACTTTCTCTTCTATGGCTACACACATTGTATGCAGGGAAGAGGCTTGTGTAATGAGGACTATGTTGATTTGGGCTGTTGCCAATGATGTGAAAAACCTTGCAGAGTAACCGGGAATTCCAACCATGCCACTCCCCTCCAGGGAGATGAGGGCTATTTGTGTGCTGCCCGAAATTCCCCTTATTTTATCCCTGCTGTCGGGAGGGGAGTTTTCTATGACAGTATACGGGCCATCGGGATTGAATGTATTCCTTACCATTATTGGAATGCCTTTTTTTATTGCAGGCTGGATTGTAGGAGGGTAAACCACTTTTGCACCAAAATGCGAGAGTTCCAATGCCTCTTTGTATGATATATGTTCAATTGTACTGGCTTCGGGAACCAACCTGGGGTCTGCAGTCATCATCCCGTCCACATCTGTCCATATTTCAAGTACCCTGGCATTTATAGCAGCTGCAAACAGGGATGCTGTGTAATCTGACCCCCCTCTGCCCAACGTTGTAGTCTTACCTGTTGCATCGCTGGCAATAAAGCCTGGGACTATGTAGAGCCTGGTCCCGTTGGAAGCTAGATAATTTTTGATGTTCATGTATGTAGCCTGTGTATCTACTAAATTTGAAGAGTTGTGCAGGAATGTCTTCACAAGGGAGCGGGAATCTGTCCATACATTGTTTATGCCCTGTGAATTGAATTTGGCAGATATTATAGTTGTGCTCAATAATTCCCCAAAACTCATAACAAGGTCCAAAGAGGAGTTTGTTAGCTCCCCCAAAAGGCAAATGCCTTCTAGTATGCCTCTTAGTTCAGTGAAAAGAGCCTTGCATTTGACCATTGGTATACCTCTGAAATCTGCAGGGATTATTCCGTTTATTATTGCTATGTGGGACTCTTCCAACTCCTTTGCCAATCCTTTGTAGTTTGGATCTTTCAAGGAGGCAAGGGTTGCTGTTTGTATTAGTTTGTCGGTACAGCCAGCTATTGCTGAGCTAACCATTATCGTTTTGTCGCGTAATGATGCCTGTGCGGTTATGGATACTGCTTTGAGGATATTGTTACCGTTGGCAACCGAGCTGCCACCAAATTTGAGAATTTGCATTGCTCTATAGTTTAAAGTGTTTTTTTACTATTTTTTCGGTTTGTTCATATTCCAGCAAAAAACCATCATGGCCATAAATGGAGTTGATCTCTTCGTATATGGCTCCAGGAATATGGTTGGCCATTTGTTTTTGTTCTTGGACCGGAAACAGGAGGTCACTCCCTATCCCGGTCACAACCGTTGATGCTTTTATGCTTCCCAATGCACATGATATCCCCGACCGGCCTCTCCCGCAATTATGGCTGTCAATGCATTTTGTGAGTTTGTAGTAGGAGTATGCATCAAACCTGTCTGCCAGTTTTTTGCCTTGGTATTGTTGGTATGAACAGGCTTTGGATGCAAACAGCTGTTCTTTTGGTTCCTCTTGCTGGGTATGGTTGTATCCTTGGTAAGACCTGTAAGAGAGCAGAGCAATGGAGCGGGCTGCTTCCAAACCGCTTTTACCACCATCCGACCCTTGTTGCTCCATGAAGCTATCGTCTGCCAGCAAAGCCATCCTTTGCGATTCATTGAATGCTGTACCCCAGGGAGAGACCTGTGCATTACAGGCTATAAGCAAAAGGTTCTTAATGTTTTCGGGATACATGATGCTCCATTCCAGTGCCTGGAACCCCCCGATGGATGCACCTGTCATAAGGAAGATCTCCTTAATCTCCAGGTGGAGTCGCAAAAGGTTATGAGCTTTTACAATATCCCTCACTGTTATATCGGGAAACCTCAATAAAAAGGGTTTCCCGTCTGGTGCAATTGATGCAGGGCCAGAGCTGCCATAGCAAGAACCCAGCATATTTGCGCATACAATCGTGTGTTTACGTGTGTCAAAAAGTTTCCCTTCTCCAACCAAACCTGGCCACCACTCCTGTGGGTTTGAATTTGCAGTAAGGGCATGGCATATCCAAATCACGTTTTTCTTTGGTGAGACCTCACCCGAAATATGATAGCATATCTCGGGTGAGTGCAGGATTTCACCATTTTCCAGTTCAAACTCCCCTTCGTATTTGAAAATCTTTTGTTCCATTTGCATGTTGTTTACCTGAATATTGATTTGAATGCGTTGCCAAGGTCTGCTTTTATATCCTCTATGTGTTCTATGCCAACCGATATGCGTAGTGTGTTTTCTCCGATACCGGCAGCTGCCAGTTCTTTTGCAGAGAGTTGTGCATGGGTTGTAGAGGCAAAATGGCTTATCAATGTTTTGTTGTCTCCAACATTTACAAGATGGCTCAGGAGTTGCAACGAATTTACAAAGCGTGCGCTTGTTTGACGGTCACCTTTTATTGTAAAGGAAAGTACACCTCCGAATCCTTTTCTCAGGTATTTTTTCCCGTTTTGGTGGTTTGGATTTCCTTTGAGCCCCGGGTAGTTGACACTCTCTACATTTGGGTGAGTATCCAACCACTCTGCAAGCTCCTGTGTGTTTGAGAGTATCCTGTCCATCCGCAGGGCTAATGTTTCAAGCCCTTGCAATATCAAGAAAGAGTTGTGCGGGCTTATGCAGCAACCCCAGTCACGCAGTCCTTGTGCCCGTGCCTTTACCGCAAAAGCTATGTTACCGCCGGGAGATCCTGCACCGAACTCTTTCCAGAAATTGAGCCCGTGGTATGAGTCCGATGGTTGTGTAAGAGATGGGAACTTGCCATTGTCCCAGTTGAAGTTTCCACTATCCACGACAATGCCGCCCAGTGAGTTGCCGTGACCACCAATCCATTTAGTAGCTGCATGTGTAATCACAGCTGCACCATATTCAGAAGGACGGAAAAGATACCCTGCTGCTCCAAAGGTGTTGTCTACAATAAGGGGAATAGAGTGTTTTTTGCTTAGTTGTGAGAATTTTTCAAAATCGGGAATGAAGAAATCGGAATTTCCGATGGTCTCTATGAAAATTGCTTTCGTTTTTGGATCGATCAAAGATTCGAATGATTCTGGTTGGGACCCTTTGGCAAACCTGAATTCAATTCCCAGGGATGCAAAGCTGGAACGGAATTGGTTGAGGCTTCCGCCATATAGCGAAGATGAACTCACAATATTGTCACCTGCACTTGCAATATTTTGTATTGCAAGGAATTGGGATGCTTGTCCAGAAGATACAGCAACAGCTGCGCTGCCGTTTTCAAGGGCGGCAATGCGTTGTTCCAACACAGATGTGGTGGGGTTTGACAATCTTGTGTAGATATCCCCGGGAGTGGTCAGGTTGAAAAGGGACGCCGCATGGTCGGAGTCATCGAACAAGAATGAGGAGGTTTGGTAAATAGGTGTGGCGCACGGGCCATTACTGCCGTGTTTTATTTTTCCTGCATGTACAAGCAGGGTTTCATAATGATTGTTTTCCATTGTGATTGGATAATAATGATGTTGTTCAAAAAGTCTTTTGTGATGTGGACGTTTGTCCATATGGCTTTTTCGGGGTTTTCCCGATGGACCCTCGAAGGACCCGGAACTTTAGATATGCATCTTGCGATGCATTCGCATCATCATCATCCATGAAGAGAAGGAAGCAACAGGAACCACCGTGTCCGTATTCACGGCAACGGTATTAGTGTTAAATATGAAGTTACGTTTATACATTTTGTGCTGTTCCGACGACAAAACTATAAATTGTAATTATATTCTGCAAATTTTTAATTAAATGGCTATATTTGCCGCCGTCAATATCTTTGACTTATCTTTATAAATAATAGAAAATCAGTATTATACATATGTTTCATCAAGCTACGGAAATTAGAAGGGATTTATTGAAAAGGGTATGCGAACTTAGTTTCGAAAACAGACTGGAAAAGGAAATTGACAGGATCCCGCTTGAAATGAGACCCAAGGCAAGCGCAATAACAAGGTGTTGCATACATAAGGACAGGGCTGTTATTAAATACCGTTTGATGACAATCTTGGGCTTCAATGTGTCTGACGAAACCGACGAACTTACCAGATTATCTGATTATGCAAAGATGTCCAAAGAGAGAACCGAGTTTACTGATGTGATGCTTACGGTGGTGGACGAGGCTTGCAGCTCTTGTGTGAAGCATAACTATACCGTTACCAATCTTTGTCGTGCTTGTGTGGGAAGGCCATGTACATATGCTTGTAATAAAAATGCAATAAGGGTGACCAACAAAGCAGAAATTGACCAATCGTTGTGTGTCAATTGCGGAAGGTGCCTTAGCGCATGCCCGTTCAATGCCATTGTTTATACTCCTGTGCCATGCGAAGAGGCTTGCCCGGTTGGGGCCATTACAAAGGACAGGTTTGGAGTGGAGCATATTGATTGGGACAAATGTGTCTATTGCGGACTCTGCAAGGAGGCATGTCCTTATGGGGCCATCATGGAAAAAACCTATTTGGTGCAAATAATTAGGGACATTCTGGATAGTGACAAAAAGATGGTTGCAATGGTAGCACCGGCTATCGCCGGCCAGTACCAGGCTCCCCTAAACAGGATATTGGATGCTGTGAAAAAATGTGGTTTTGATCAAGTTGCAGAGGTTGCTTCGGGGGCAAACACCACATCCCGAAATGAAGCTATTGAATGGGAAGAGAGGGTTGCAGAGGGTGGTGAACCTTTCATGACTACATCTTGTTGCCCATCCTACACGCGCTGGGCCGAGAAGCAACTACCTGCAATGGCCCCGTATATTTCCCATACCAGGACACCGGCATCATACACTGCCCAGGCTTTGAAAGAACATGACCCATCTGTCACCACAATTTTCATAGGTCCTTGCCTTGCCAAAAGGGTAGAGGGATTCAAAGACCCTAATGTCGACTATGTAATGACATTTGAAGAACTGGATGCAATGTTTGGTGCATTGGGTATTGTGCCCGGGGATTGTGACAACATGGTGTTTGACCCTTCCATTGAGAAAAGTGGGCGGCAATATGCACGTTCCGGAGGTGTTTCATCTTCCGTGGCACAGTATGTGAAAGACAAAGAAGCACTAAAACCTTATGTGGTGAGCGGACTAAGCAAGGAAAATGTCAGGTTCCTGAAAGGGATAGCTTCAACAGGCAAGAGCGAAAGCAACATGATTGAGGTCATGATGTGTGAGGGTGGCTGTGTGAATGGTTGCAGTACAATTACCAACCACAAGATAGCTACAAGGCAAATACTTGCTTTGGACAAGTCAGATAATTAAAAAAAAAGGATATGAAACGGGAACTTGTTATTTATACAGAAAAAATCAACTGCCAGGACTGTTATAAATGTATTAAAGTTTGCCCGGTCAAATCTATAAAGGTAGAAGATTTCAGTGCTTCTGTGATAGAGGAGACCTGTATCTATTGTGGCAAGTGTATTAATGCCTGTCCGGTCGGGGCCAAGAGGTACAGGGACGACACCGACCTGGTAAGGGAGTGGGCACAAAACGGACAAAAGATGATAGCTTGCCTTGCACCCTCATTCCTGTCGGATTTTGGTGACGAGAAATTAGAAGACTTATTGAAAGTCTTCTATTGCCTTGGTTTTTCCGGCGTATCGGAAACAGCCATTGGTGCAGATTTGGTTGCACACGAAACCAACCGTTTTTTGACAGAGACAGACAACGAGGTTGTTCTGGCTACATGCTGCCCATCTGTTGTAAATTATATTAAAATTTATTATCCGGAATATGAGAGCCATTTGGCTCCTATTGTCTCTCCAATGATTGCACATGTGAGGTTACTCAGGGCTGCCGGCTATGCAAACCATAAACTTGTTTTTGTGGGACCGTGTATTGCAAAAAAAAGAGAGAGCGATATATATGAAAATGAAACTGATGCCGTTATAACATTTGAAGAGTTGCATCGTATGATGGAGGGCGAAGGGATTTACTTCTCCGATATGGAGAGGGTTGCACTCCCAGAAGGGTTTGTAATAGGAGCATCTGAACGTGCCGGACTTTTCCCTGTTGACAACGGAATGATCAGCACAATGTGCAAGGAGGTGCAACCTGTTGATGCAGGGTTCATGAGCTTCTCCGGAATGAAATCTGTCATGGAGGTTTGCAGTGAGCTTGAAAGCTGGAAACCGGGGAAAAAGGTTTTTGTGGAGCTTATGGCATGTGACGGAGGTTGTATAAAAGGTCCTGCCACCAGCAATAAAGAGGGAATCGCAGCAAAAAGGAACAGGCTGTTGCGTGAATTTGATGCTTTCCGACGTTCGGGAATGGCTGTTTCTTTGCCTAAAAAGGATGTGGACCTCTCTTTTGATGCCTACAAGGTTCCGTATAAAATCAATTGCCTTTACAGCGACAGGGAAATTCAGGAGGTACTCAATTCCATGGGAAAAACCAGTAAAGAGGATGAACTTAATTGTTCTGGATGCGGGTATGACAGTTGCAGGGCCTATGCTGCTGCTCTTTTGGATGGTAAGGCAGAGAGGGAGATGTGTATTTCACAAATGAGAAAAGAGGCTCAAAACCAAGCATCTGTACTACTAAGGAAAATGCCTTACGGGGTAGTGTTGGTAGATGAGAACCTTAGGATTGTGGATACAAATGAGAAGTTCGTGGAGCTTGGCGGGGAGGAGATAGCCATGATTTCTGAGGCTTTGGGTGGCCTTGGAGGTGCCGACCTGCGTAAGATTGTACCATACCATAAATATTTCCAGTCGGTTATTGCAGGAGGCGAAGAGTCTGCCGAGTTTGACGTAAGGGACAATAACCGCAACATCCGGCTCTCCTTGCTCTCAATACAACCCAACAAGCTGGTGTGTGGTATTATCCAAAACATGGATGATTCCCAGCTTGTAAAGGATATTATCTCGGAAAAGATAAGGGAGGTGATAAAACACAACGCCGAGTCGGTACAGAGGATAGCATACATACTTGGGGAGAGTGCTTCGTATACCGAGAGCATCCTTAACATGGTAATAGATTCCGATAAAAAACCAAGATAGCCATGTTTTTCGAAGAGAATGACAATAATTTTTTTATTGAAATAGCCCACTCCCAGCAGTTCAAAATGGGGGAGGTGGTAGGAGGGGATGCCTTTATATCTACCATGATCAAAGACGAAAACCGTTTTGTTGCAGTTTTGTCGGACGGATTGGGCAGCGGCATCCGGGCCAATGTGCTTAGCTCTCTTACAGCCTCAATGGCAGTGAATTACAGATTGCAACACAGGCCTTTGTCCGATTCCATGAGGAGCATACTGGATACCCTGCCTGTAGATCCGCGAAAGAGAATAGGTTATGCAACCTGTTCTGCTGCCGAGATTGACCTGAACGGGGAGGCCCACCTTTTTGAATTTGACAATCCAGATTTCATAATCTTCAGGGGAAACACCTGCATAGAGCCACGCAAAAAGAGCGTAAGGCTGGCAACATCACAGGGAGACAGGGTGTTGCTGGAGTCCAAGATAATGCTTTTCAAAGGAGACCGTATTATCATGCTCAGTGACGGTGTAACCCAAAGCGGTTTGGGCTCCAGGAGTATGCCCATGGGTTGGGAGAGGTCGATGGTTATTGACTTTATCAAGAACTACCTGGAACGGCATCCCGATGTGTCGGCAAGGGAGCTTTCCAAAGTGGTGATGCAAAAAGCATTGCACAACGATCTTTTTGAAGCAAAGGACGATATTACCTGCGGGGTTATCTACCTGAGGGCACCAAGGAGGTTGCTAATCTGCACGGGTCCCCCTTTTGACCCTGGTAACGACAAAGAGATGGCAAGGATCTTTGATACCTATCCCGGACGCAGGATCGTATGCGGAGGCACTACTGCACATATACTTGCCAGGGAGCTGGACAGGAAAGTCATTGGAGACGGAAGGCAGCAGGTAAAGACAAACCTGCCCACCTCTGCAAGGATGGAGGGTGCCGAGCTGGTTACAGAGGGTATCCTTACCCTGGGCCATTTGGCCGACCTGATCCAGAGTTACAAAGAGGGATACAAACCAGACAACTCTCCGGCAGGGGAGATTCTCAAGATAATCATGGATTCCGATGTGATAGATTTTTTAATGGGAACGCGTATAAACGAGGCTCATTACGATCCGTCACTACCTGTGGAGATGGAGATACGCAGGAATCTTATCAGGAGACTCAAGGTTGTTTTGGAGAGGGTTTTCATGAATAAGGTAAGAATTAAGTATATTTGATGTCGTTAACCTAAACGATATATCATGCTTAAACTTGAAAATAACCATTTGTATTTTTTTTACTTGTCTGTTACTTTGATTCTTTTGCTTTTATTGACAACATCTTGCAAAAGCAACCAGGAAAATTATGTGATTTACGATTTGTTGCCCCAGGGTACCTTTACAAAGGGAATGGAGGGGCCTGCAGTTGACAGTGAGGGTAATCTCTATGCTGTAAACTTTGGTGAGCAGGGTACTATCGGCAAAGTTACTCCTGATGGTGTTGCCAACCTATTTATCACTTTGCCAGAAGGATCGATTGGAAATGGAATCCGTTTTGACCGGGCAGGCAGTATGTATATTGCCGATTACACAGGCCATAATATACTTCGAATTAAAAAAGAGACATCGGATGTGATTGAGGTTTATGCCCATTGCAGCGATATGAACCAACCCAACGACTTGACTGTTTCGCCCACAACCCAGGTAATCTATGCAAGTGACCCTAACTGGAGGGATTCCACCGGGAATTTGTGGATTATTCCCGCTCCCGATTCGGTTGTTTTGGTAGAGGAAGGGATTGGTACAACAAACGGGATAGAGGTGAGCCCCGACGGCAAAACCCTGTACGTAAATGAGTCCATCCAGCGGAAGATATGGAGGTACGATATAGGTTCCGACAATATGCCTGTAAACAAAAAGGAGTTTTACTCCTTTGAAGACTTTGGTATGGACGGCATGCGTTGCGATAATGACGGGAACCTGTTTGTAACACGACATGGCAAGGGTACTGTAGTGAAGCTCTCACCCAAGGGGGAGCTGCTGCATGAATACCAACTGAAAGGGAAATTACCCACCAACCTCACCTTCTCCAACGATTATAAAAAGATATTTGTAACCCTTGCCGACAGAGGTTGCTTTGAAGTGATTGATTTTACCCCATCGGATTATAAACAATTAATTAATCAGAATGAGGTTAAGATTATAGACATTGAAACAGCTGTTGGTACCGGGCGGGTAATGGAGCTGAGCGAGATTGCCGGTAATGTTCAATATGTACCTTTGGAGACCACCAAGGAATCACTTGTGAATGGGGGTATTGTAACTCTCAGTTATGTGAACGGCCTTATTTATGTGATGGAAATGTCCCAAGTCAAAATATTTGATTCCGGTGGTAAGTATCTTTCGACGGTAAACAGGCAGGGGAGAGGCCCTGAGGAGTATACAGACATAATAAATGCCGGTGTATTCCCGGAAAACGGCAACATTGTTGTAATGACCTCTGCAGGGACACTTAATGAATATGATATTGAAGGCAATTTCATATCCCGGGTCAGATTACCGGAGCTGAAGGACCATTTTCTTGTAAATTGCTTCAAACAGGACAGGAATACTTATGTTGCATCTGCTCACCAGCTGGATCATAATCAACCTGGCTGTTCGGTGGTTGTTTTTGATTCACTCTCCAGTATCAAACTCAAGATACCGGCTGTAAATGAATCTCCGGATCCAAGGGTTATGAGGGTTCCGTTGTTGTATCGGTTTGGGGATAAATTAAGGTTTGTCCATATTGATTCTAAGGTGGATACTATTTATTCCATAGCCACGGATTTATCTGTGGAAACCCCTTTTGTTTTCAATTACGGAAAGTATAAACTTCCGTTTGACCAACAAAACTTCGTTGATATGCTTGCTTCCAAAACCAGTAACTACATCACCCTTACCTCTGTGTTTGAGTCTGACAAATATATTTTTCTAAAGTTTGATTTCCGGGGAATCAAAACCGAATCGTATGAAAGAAATCGTAATGTCGTATGTGCTTTATTCAATAAAGAAAGTGCAGAGTTGACCTTATTAAGGGAGCCGGAAAACGGCAAGCCGGGCTTCAGGAATGATTTGGAAAACGGACCGGTTTTTTGGCCTTATGCCGATATCCATGATAATTACATGGTGTCAATGTATACGGCCGATAAGTTCATGCAATTTGCAAACAATACCAGTGCTTCCGGCAAATTAAAGGAGACAGCGGCAAGAGTGAAGGAAGATGACAACCCCGTGGTTGCAATTGTTAAACTGAAATAATTTTTTATTTGTCTCCATAGTGTCCGTAAGCGGAAATTGCAATAACCATTAATTCATTATCATGAATTTCGTATATCAAACGATGCCTTTCGGAAATCCTACGAGACCATGTTTCAATTATGAATCCTTTTAGTTGTTCAGGCTTGCCCGCACCTCTCCTTGGATGCTCTTCAAGCTCTGTCATTAGTCTGGCGATTTTATTTATAATTTTTTTATCGCCAGACTTGATGTGTCTAACGATATCAATCTCGGCTTGTTTGGTAACCTTGACTGAATAACTCATAAACCTAGTTTATCCTTGATTTCGTTCCACGGTTTTGTTCTTCCTTCAACAGCATCTATGCGACCTTTCTCTATATGGTCTAGGTTTAAGGAATTGTCAAAGTACGGATCATTGCTTGGACTAGGATTTAAACGTATTTCTGTACTTGGTGTTAGTTCAATGATACCTCCCTTGCTTTTTAAGGCAACCTTTTCTTTAAAAGCAAGTTGAAGGTACTTACTAATATTGTTTCTGAATTCTGTGACTGTAAGTAGTATCATAATCAAAATAATTTATGACATAAATATGTACAAAAATAGTACATATTCTGTTTAAAAACAACAACTGTTGTTAAAATAAAAGGGACTACCTTTTTAAGACAGTCCCTTTTATTTTTTTGGTTTATTGCTTACTCAAATTTTTGAAGCAGCAGTTCCATCAGTTTTACAGCTGCACCCGAGACTGTTGTGCCGGGGCCGAAGATTGCTACCGCACCTGCTTTGTAAAGGGCATCGTAGTCCTGTGCAGGGATAACCCCGCCTACAATCACCATGATGTCTTCCCTTCCTAGCTTTTGCAACTCCCCTACAATCTGGGGAACAAGTGTTTTGTGACCAGCTGCAAGGGATGAAACCCCTACAATGTGCACGTCGTTTTCCACTGCTTGTTTTGCAGCCTCTTCGGGAGTCTGGAACAGAGGTCCCATATCTACATCAAAACCACAGTCGGCATAACCGGTAGCTACGACCTTGGCTCCGCGGTCGTGTCCGTCCTGACCTAGTTTGGCAATCATGATACGGGGCTGTCTGCCCTCTTTCTTTGCGAATTCGGCAACCAGATTCTTGGCTTTTTCGAATTCGCTGTCGTTTTTAACCTCACTTGAGTATACACCAGTGTTCATACGTATAATTGCTTTGTATCTGCCGGCAACTGCTTCGCATGCATCGGAGATCTCTCCCAGAGTGGCTCTCTCTTTTGCTGCCTCTACCGCAAGTTCCAGCAGGTTGCCGCTCTTTTCACGGGCTGCTTTGGTGATTGCTTCGAGTGCGGCTTTGACTTTGGCCTCATCCCTGTTGGCGCGGAGCTCTTTTAACCGTTGGATTTGTGATTCCCTTACTTTTGTGTTGTCTACATCCAGGATCTCGAGCGGGTCCTCTTTTTCCATACGGTACCTGTTAAGACCTACGATGGTGTCGTTCCCGGAGTCAATGCGCGCCTGTTTGCGTGCCGCAGCCTCTTCTATACGGAGTTTTGGAATTCCGGTCTCAATTGCTTTTGCCATTCCTCCCAGTTTCTCTACCTCTTCTATGTGTGCCCAAGCTCTCTCTGCAATCTCGGCAGTGAGTTTTTCTACATAATATGAGCCAGCCCATGGGTCAAGTGATTTGGTTATGTTGGTCTCTTCTTGTATGTAAATTTGGGTGTTCCTTGCAATACGGGCAGAGAAGTCGGTAGGCAGGGCAATTGCCTCGTCAAGTGCATTGGTGTGCAGTGACTGGGTGTGTCCCAGGGCTGCTCCCATGGCCTCAATGCAGGTACGGGCAACATTGTTGTATGGATCCTGCTCTGTGAGAGACCATCCCGATGTTTGGGAGTGGGTCCTCAACGACATGGATTTCGGGTTCTTGGGGTTGAACTGTTTTACCAGTTTTGCCCAAATCATCCTGGCTGCTCGCATCTTTGCAATCTCCATGAAGTGGTTCATTCCGATTGCCCAAAAGAATGATAGGCGGGGTGCAAATTGGTCTACATCCATACCGGCAGCGATACCGGTCCTTAGGTATTCAAGACCGTCGGCAAGGGTGTATGCCATTTCAATGTCACAGGTGGCACCAGCCTCTTGCATATGGTATCCCGATATAGATATTGAGTTGAATTTAGGCATGTTGCGCGAGGTGTACGAGAAGATGTCACCGATTATCCTCATTGAAAATTCGGGAGGGTAAATATATGTGTTCCTTACCATGAATTCCTTGAGGATGTCGTTTTGGATTGTGCCCGAAAGCTCTTCCAGTTTTGCTCCCTGCTCGATTCCTGCTACTATGTAAAAGGCAAGCACGGGAAGCACGGCTCCGTTCATGGTCATGGATACCGACATTTTGTTGAGGGGGATCTGGTCGAATAGTACTTTCATGTCCTCTACACTGCAGATGCTCACACCTGCTTTACCAACGTCTCCGACTACCCTGGGGTGGTCGGCATCGTATCCGCGGTGGGTTGCAAGGTCAAATGCTACCGAAAGTCCTTTTTGACCTGCTGCAAGGTTTCTCCTGTAAAATGCATTGGACTCCTCTGCAGTCGAAAAACCGGCATATTGCCTTACGGTCCATGGATTCATTACATACATGGTGCTGTAAGGTCCTCTCAGGAAGGGCGGGATACCGGCTGCATAGTTCAAATGCTCAAGACCTTCGAGGTCGGATGCATTGTAGGTGCCCTTTACCCCGATTTGTTCGGGAGTCATCCATACCGGTTGCTCTTTGCCGGCCGGGGCAGCTGCTCCGCTATATTTTAATTCTGAAAATTTTGGTCTCATATCTTTTACTTTTTTATTCTGCTAAATTCCGAGTTGTTTTTGATATTGCTTTAGGGTATCAAGTACATTGCTCTTGACACTGATGAAGTTATTGATGCCTTGTGCCTCCAGGTCTGCTTTGCAGGCAGGTTCGCCGGCTACTACAAGGATTGCTTTGCCAGAGAGCAGTTTGTTGATTTCCGGTACTGCCTGGGCATATTCATCATCGGAAGAGCAAGCTACAACTATGTCGGCGTTGGCTTCCAGTGCGGCTTTGACTCCCTCTTCTATGGTAGCAAAACGGGTGTTGTCGGTAACTCCAAACCCGGCAACTGCAAAGAAGTTGCTTGCAAACTGAGCTCTTGCACGGCAAAAAGCAAGGTTGCCGAATGTGAGCATGAATGCTTTTGGTGTTTTCCCGCTGGTTTCTGTTGCAAACCTGAGTGATTCGAATGCTTGTGCTCCACGGTATTTTTCTATAGGCTCCACAATCGGGTTGTTGCTTTTGGCTGCACCTGCACCGCGTGTAACAACATCAAGGGTAACGTCTTTGTCTGCCTTTTCGGAGAAATTTGGGTATTGGTTTGTTCCCAACAATGTTTCGCGGCGTGTGGCAATGTTCATATCCCTTTTTGCTGCCGATGCTTTGACCTCTGCCTGTATGTAACCCTCTTTAAGGGCGCTCACATAACCTCCTTTGCCCTCTGCCGAAGTAAATAGTTTCCATGCTTCCTCGGAGATGGATGCTGTGAGGTTCTCAATATAATATGAGCCGGCTGCCGGGTCGTTGATCTTGTCAAAATGGGCCTCCTCTTTGAGTATGATTTGTGTGTTGCGGGCTATCCTGTTGCTGAATTCTGCCGGTTCGCGGAATGTGTAGTCAAACGGGAGGACTTCAAGTGAATCAACTCCTGCCAGTGCTGCACTCATGGCCTCTGTTGTCCCACGTAGCATGTTTACATATGCGTCGTAAACTGTCATGTTCCATTGCGAAGTAACTGCGTGGATGTTTATTTTTTGTGATTCGGCATTGCTTGCACCATACTCTTTGGTGATGTTGGCCCAAAGCAACCTTGCTGCACGGAATTTTGCAATTTCCAGAAAATAATTGGGACCTATTGCAAATGTGAACTTGATCCTGGAGGCGGCCTGGTCTGCTGTATATCCGGCAGAGATGAGCATTTGCATGTACTCGCTACCCATGGCCATTGCAAAACCCAGCTCTTGTACAATTGTAGCACCTGCATCGTTGAATGCGTAGCCCTCTACTCCTGTTACCCTTATTCCGGGATAATCCTTGACAGCTTCCATGCAGCCTTTGAGGGTCTCCAGGTAGTTTTGGCAGCAATAATTGCCGGTTGTGGTAAGTGTCCTGAGCGGGTCAAAATCGAAAGATGCCTTTATATCTTTGGGATTTACCCCGTTTTTGGCAGCATATTCTGTAAAGGCCAGTATAATTTGGGCCGAGGCACATGAGCAACCTTCGAAGTTGATTTCGGTCTTGGCCAGGTCAATACCTTTCAGTAGAACAGCCATTTTATCGGTCGAAATCTCTTTTTGTCCGTCTATGCAAAATGCAACTGAGTCAACTCCGCGGCTAACTCCCCTAACAGCCTGCTCATTGGCTTTTTGGAAGCTCTCCCATGCACAGTACCCTTGGCGTACAAGCCATTTGTTTTGATCTTTGGTGCCCCTTACAAAAGGAAAAGCACCTGGTGTATTGCCAATGTGCTTCAAATTTCCCAGATCCTCTGCGCGGTAATAAGGGCGTACTGCAAACCCCTCCATTGTTTTCCATACGAGTCTCTTATCATAGTCGGCCCCTTTGAGGTCCTTGTTGATTACCTCTTCCCACTGTGATGTCGGAACAGGTTGAAACTCAGCAAATAATTTTTCTGCCATATCTATATTGTTATTTATTTGAGTGTTGTCAAAATAATTCCGCAAAGTTACAAATTCTTTCGCGAATTATTAAACCTTTGGTGTTATTATTAGTCATAAAGACAAACGAACCAATTAAAGGAAATATTAGTATGAAAAAGGTTTACATTACATTGATTATGGCCATGATTGCAATTTCAGGAATGGCTCAGGTGCGCCAACCGGAGGGCAGGGGTTATATGGGGGCAAATCCAAGAATGCTGGAACCGACCCTTACTGCAGAGCAGTCACAAGCTATTGCCGCTCTAAGGAGTGAATTGAGCAAAGAGTTGCTGCAGGTGAACAACCAAATGGCAGAATTGAGGGCTCAGTTGAGAACTCTGCAACAAGTAGACAAGCCAGATTTGAGGGCAATTGACAAAAAGATTGACCAGGTTACCGACCTGCAAAATAAAAGGATGAAGCTGGTTGCCCGCACAGAGGCAAAAATTCGTGAGAACCTCACAGAAGAGCAGAGGTTGCAGTACGATTTGAGGAGAGGTAAAAGGGCATCACATTTCAGGAATGTACGTAAGGAGCGTATGCCAATGAACAATATGCCCGGGAGCAGGATGGAGATGCCAAAAAGGCGTATGATACAAGATTAACCACCTTTTTCCAGGTCGGCTGCTTTCTTGAGGTAGTCATCCATTTCAGTACCGGAGTTTTTTGCTCCGGTATTTTTTGTTTCCGGAGTTGGGCTTTCTGGTTTGTTCTCTTTGTTTTTCAAGATGGCTTTGCGTAACTCGAAGTTTTGTCCCAGGTATTTCCTTCTTACTTCAGGATTGTTTGCAAGGGTTTCTGCTGTACCACTTTCCAGTATGCTTCCTTCGTACAGCAGGTATGCCCTGTCTGTAATTGCAAGGGTTTCATGGACATTGTGGTCTGTTATTATTATGCCTATATTTTTGGTCTTTAGTTTGGCTATGATGTGCTGGATATCTTCCACAGCAATTGGGTCCACTCCGGCAAAAGGTTCGTCAAGCAAAATGAATTTTGGGTCTATCGCAAGTGCGCGGGCAATTTCACACCTCCTGCGTTCCCCTCCGGATAATTGAACACCCAGGTTTTTGCGCACCTTATGGAGGGAAAACTCATCCAGCAACTGTTCTAACCTATCTTTCCTTTGACCTCGGGACATTCCGGACATCTCCATGACAGACATGATGTTGTCTTCTACACTTAATTTCCTGAAAACAGATGCCTCCTGAGCCAGGTAACCCAGCCCTTTTTGGGCTCTTTTGTACATCGGCAGGTCTGTAATCTCTTCATTGTCAAGAAAAATTCTGCCTGCATTTGGCTTGATGAGCCCGGTAATCATGTAGAAGCTGGTGGTTTTCCCAGCTCCGTTAGGCCCCAGCAACCCCACAATTTCTCCTTGTTCTACTTCTATTGAAACATTCTTGACTACGGTGCGGGCTCCGTATTTTTTTACCAGGTTTCTGCTGTATAATCGCATTCTACTTTAATTCCAGTTTTAGATCTTTTTGAAGTTCCTTGACTTCCGGGTATGTATCTGTAATGAATTTTGCCTTTTCCTGTGGCATGTACATTTTGTTTTCACCAGGATCGTCGTCGGGAGTTACCTCTATTTGAAGCGTTACCTCTTTGTTGTTCAGGTTTACCTTCAAAAACTCTACCAAACGTGCTTTGCAATTTTTTTCTATCCAGTTTTTCTGTAATTCGTTTTTAACCGGAAAGTGAATAACATTGTTTTCCAGTATTTTTGGTTCTGTTTGCACTATTGTCGTTGCGAGCCTTGGATAGCTTTTTTCTTTTTCTGCCATCAATTTCCAGACTTCGGCCAGTTTTTCAGGCAAGAGGGTATCGTTGCCAATTATTGCAGTGGTTGCCTGGTTTTTGTTTTTACCATTGTTCCCGGCGTTTTTCAGGAGCTCTTTGATTGATATTGATTGGGGAGCGTTGTTTGGTTTTGCTTTCGTTTGCTGAGTTGTTGGTGTTGTCTCTTGAGTTGTTGCCTTCTGAGTTGTTGCTGGTTTGGCTTCTGTGGGTTGTGCTTCCTCGTTATGTTTATCTACAGGTTGTTTTTCAGTTGTCGGTTTCTCTGCTTTTTGTTCTGTTGAATGCCATGTTGCCTCTGTGTTTACCCTGCATAGCCTGAACAATGCAATTTCTATGTGCAGTCTTTGGTTGCCGCTGTTCTTGTAACCTGCTTCACAGGCAGAGGTAATGTTTAGTGCGTCGTACAGGAATTGGAGCGAACAGTTTTGGGATTGTTCTTTATATTTGTCTTTTACAGTAGGGGCAAGCTCAAGGAGCTGGATTGTGGTTTTGTCTTTGCACACAAGCAGGTCCCGGAAGTGGTTGCTTAGCCCTATTATAAAGTGAAGTGCATTGAATCCTTTGGAAAGGATTTGGTCGAAAGTTAAAAGCACTTTGGCGTAATCGCCCGATAGCATGTTGTCTGTAAGTGTCAGGTAGTAATCGTAGTCCAGAACGTTCAGGTTGGAAATGATGCTTTCGTATGTGATTGTTGTTCCGCAAAATGCTATTGCCTGGTCAAAGATTGTGAGGGCATCCCTCATTGCGCCGTCTGCCTTTTGAGCAATGATATGCAATGCATCCGGTTGGATGTCGATGTTCTCTTTTTGAGCTATGGAGGTCAGGTTTTTCACAATGTTCTCTACGGAAATCCTGTTGAAATCGTATGTCTGGCAACGGGACAGTATGGTTGGCAGTATCTTGTGTTTTTCTGTTGTAGCCAGAATGAATATTGCATGGGCAGGCGGTTCTTCCAGGGTTTTAAGGAAAGCATTGAAAGCACTTTGTGAGAGCATATGTACCTCGTCTATTATGTAGACACTATATTTTCCTATCTGGGGAGGGATCCTTACCAAATCGTTAAGTTGCCTGATATCTTCAACTGAATTGTTTGAAGCGGCATCCAACTCATGTATCGAGTAGGAGCGACCTTGTGCAAAGGAGATGCAGGATTCACATTTGCCGCAAGGTTCCATCTCTGTGCCCGGATTTTGGCAGTTGATGGTTTTGGCAAAAATCCTTGCTGTGGATGTCTTGCCAACCCCTCTTGGGCCGCAGAAAAGGTAGGCGTGGGCAAGTTGCCCTTTGAGAACCGAGTTCTTAAGGGTAGTTGCAATATTTTCTTGTCCTATAAGACCTTCGAATGTGTCCGGACGGTATTTTCTGGCAGAAACAACAAATCTTTCCATATCTCACAAAAGTACAAATTTTTGTCTAATTTTGCATTTGGTACAAAAATGAAGGTATGAAAAGAGGATTTTTTTTGATTATTGCAGTTTTAATCTTTGCAAACGGATATTCCCAAAATTTCCTGAGGGAAATCCGGAATACTTTCACATCTTACGGGGCAAAGGTTACAAAAGTGGTGGTTCCTTCTACCTCATTGGCAGACCTTATGTTAAGGGATGCTGTGAGCAAAGGTTGGAGGATATCTCCATTTGAATTCTGTTCAATGGAAGAGTATGAGCAGCTCAAAAGGGATACTAGTTTTTTTTTCTTGCTGAGGGTAGATGGCAAATTCAGAAGGGAACTGGAACCCAAGATAGAGTATCTTACCTTGATAAAAGGCGGGCCTGAGGTAAAGCATGGACTCTACAGCAGCAGGAATATTATGACACTTCCATTGCAGGAGGCCGATGATGCCAGCGGTGTAAACCTTCATCTGCTTCCGGTATATATAGATGTCATTCAAAACCATATATACGAAGTGCAAGAGGATATTTCCATTGCCTTCAAAGGAAATTCAATATTTTCGGACAGGGTTTCACAGCTAAAAGGCAAAAAATTGCTTTTCCCAATGGAGTATTTGAATTATGATGTTTCCAAGGATGAGTTTTTAACGCTTTTCCAAAATAAAGTTTCAATTGTGTCAAGGGAACAGGCAGAGGGTGCTTTTGTGAACAGTGATGTTGCAACAGTGGTTCCGGTTGTAATAAACCCAAAAGGAGGCAGCAGGGGTTCCTATTGTTACAAGCTTTTGATTGGGACCGATAGTCACGAACTTTTATTTTTCCGCAGGCACAGGATCTCTGCCAGAATGCCTGCCGGTTTCACCAGGGAGGATATCCGTAAGATTTCCATGCCCTTTCAGTTTTAGTTTCAAATGGATATAACAGTCAAGCGTCTAGATTCCGGAATTGGGTATGTGTTCCGTAAAATTTCATCTCCGGTAGCTTATTGCGCTTTGAGCATTAAGGCTGGTACCAGGGATGAATCTTTGGTTCAAAACGGGATAGCCCATCTTACAGAACATATGCTTTTCAAAGGTACAACCAAAAGAGGAGCAAAAAGAATCAATAACTTTTTGGAGAAACTTGGTGGTGAGCTTAATGCATATACAACTAAAGAAGAAACAGTGATACATGCCACGGTTTTGAAAGAAGATATCGGAAAAGCTGTGGAGTTGCTGGCAGACCTGGCATTCAACTCACTTTATCCCGAAAAGGAGTTGGTAAAGGAAAAGGATATTGTCCTGGACGAGATAGCCTCTTACAAAGACTCTCCTTCTGAGCAGATATTTGACGATTTTGACGAGTATCTTTTCGGGGATCACCCTTTGGCTATGCCAATACTGGGGAAACCTAAAAGTGTGAAAAGAATATCTGTAAATGACATCAAAGATTTCACAGCAAAACATTATACCCTTTCCAACATGACTTTCTCTATTGTGGCAGATATTTCCGATGCCAGAGGTGAGTCGATGGTAATGAAGCATTTTGGTGGGGGGAGTATTGTCTCTGCTACTGAACATGTGGCTGAGGGTAATCCGGTGCAATTGGTGGTATTGCCAGAGTGGAAAGAGAAGAGAATTCTTCGCAAAACTTACCAGGCTCATTGTGTGGTGGGAGTACCTGCATTCGATTTGTACGATGCCCGCAGGTTGCCTTTGGCTTTACTGACAAATATACTTGGTGGGCCTGCATTGAATTCGAAGCTGAATTTGGTTCTTAGGGAGAAACATGCAATGGCATATACGGTAGATGCTACTTATACGCCTTATACCGATACCGGATTGTTCACCATCTATTTTGGGACGGATAAGAGCAACATTGATAAATGCCTTGATATTCTGGATAAGGAGTTACTTGCAATCAGGAGCAAGGAGTTGTCTCCTTCTTTCTTGAAATCTGCCAAAAAACAGTTGTTGGGGCAATTGGCAATAGCTACAGACAATGCTGAGTCACAGTGTTTGTCAATGGGAAAGTCGCTTTTGTTTTATGGTAAGGTAGAACCTATTGAATTGGTAAGGGAAAAAATAGGGAAAATTGATTCTGTGGAGTTGCTGGAGATAGCTTCCGGGCTGCTTGACAGGGATAAAATGTTTACTTTGGTTTACTCATGATAAGGGAACTGGATGATTATTTAAAGGAGTATTCTACTTCTTTGCCTCAATCCTTGGAGTGGCTGGAAAGGGAGACCCATTTGAGGACTTCACATGCCAGGATGCTTTCGGGTCCTGTTGTGGGTGGTTTGTTGTCCGCTTTTTCAAAAATGTTGTCTCCGTCAAGAATACTGGAAATTGGAACTTTTACCGGGTATTCTGCTATTTGCCTGGCACAGGGTCTTGCCCCTGGTGGTTCAATGGATGCTTTGGAAATCAATGATGAGCTGGAGTCCCTGATTTTGGAGGGTTTTTGCAGGGCAGGGGTAGATGACAGGATAAAGCTGATATTTGGTGATGCATTGAGATCTTTGGATGATTTAAGCGGACAGAGTTATGATCTGGTGTACATAGATGCCAATAAAAGGGAGTACACAAGTTACTATCAAAAAGTTTTTCCATTGGTAAGGCCGGGAGGCTTTATTATTGCAGACAATGTGCTGTGGGACGGGAAAGTATTGAATGATGACCTGCTCAAGGATGCCCAAAGCAAAGAGATAGCAAAATTCAACAAGATGGTGAAAGAAGACCATCGCACTGAGAATTTCATTATTCCTTTGCGCGATGGTCTGAATGTTATTCGTAAATTGTAATTGCAGTTGGTGTAAATCTGTTATAAATATTCAATGTCCATGTTGTAGCTCCATCTGCCAAAGTAGAGGTTTTCTCCTCTCCATTCGACCTCTCCTCTTTGGAAATCAACTGTTTCACTTCTGGGATGGATTTTTCCAGGGTAAAATGGCTGAGAGATATCCTGGTTGACAACAAGCCTGTATGGGTCCAATCCTTTAGTGAAAAAGTAGTATGCCTCTTGGTTGTCTTCGTTTCCGGGGACCCTGCCAAAGGATTGGTCTACCGGAACCCAACCTATTCCTTGGAAATATACCTCTGCCCAATCGTGGAGGTTTTTGTTTCCCGGATGCATCATCCATCCGGACTGCCATTTTGCGGGGATGCCGGCTGCCCTTGCCATTGTTATGAAAAGCAATGAAACTTGACCGCAATCGCCATGTTTGTTGGCCAGCACATATTCGGGTATGTTGTCAATTGTGGAGTATTCCCTGGCACTTGCCCATGGAAAGTTTGAATCTATCCATTCGTATATTTTTCTTACCTTGATATAAGGATTTGTCTCATCTTTCACTACTTCTTCTACTGCTTTGCGGATGTTGCCACTAAAAAGAATGTGGGGAGCTCTTTCCCGTGTGTATGTTTTGTAAAGGAGCCCTGAGGTGTCGTAGGGCTGTACTTGTTCTGGTGAGAAACTGAATACTTGGGCATAGGAGGTGTATTGGAATTCATATGAAAAGACGGTTGGTTTTCCTTCTACGGCCTTTTGTTCCATGTATATGCTCTTGTGCTGGTATGTGTCGGGAGATATTATATATTGAGGTTGTGATACTTGCAAGAGCTGTATATTCGTTTGTGATGCAATATCTGTCCTAGGATATGGCATCCAAACCCTTATTGTTTCTCCTGCAGGTACTTCTCCTGGTTTGACAGTAAGGGTGTATTGGACTTTCATCTCTACGGGGGAGTCCAGTATCTTGCCGCTTTTGTTTGACTGCCCGATAAGTTTGGGTATATACCATTCAAGGAACCTGTCCAGGCTGTCGCTTTGTCCCTCGTTTGGGTGCTTGAAATGCATGGCTGCCTCTTTGTCTATCCTGAACAGGTTTCTTGCTGCGGCATGGAAGTATACCTTTTCTCCGTCAATTATCATGTTCTCAAGAGCATTGGTTCTTTCCCAATTGGCTATCTCTTCTTGAGTTACGGTTGGATAGTGCCTTTTTATGTACTTAGTTACAAAAGTGTCTTTTCTGGAGAAGTCCTTAGCAATCCTGTCCAGTTGCTCTGCACGGAAGGTCATTTGGTATTTCTCAGACGGGGTCAATGTGTCCAAGGCCACATAGAGTGCAATCATTTTTTTTGCTTCGGAAAAATTGCCTTTGGCTATCTCCTTTTCTATTTGTTGTTTGTCTGGCGTTTTGAAAGACAAAGACTCCCCACATGCCAACAGCAGTGAGGAGACAATTATTAGGGTTAAGTATTTCATAGCTGTGTGCTATTTGCAGCGTTCGGAGTAGCTGCGTGTTCTGGTGTCTACTTTTATTCGTTCACCTTGGTTTATAAACAAAGGCACCATGATTTCTGCACCAGTCTCTACAGTTGCAGATTTCATAGCGTTGGTAGAGGCAGTATCTCCTTTGACAGCAGGTTCTGTGTAGGTAACTTCCATCTCTACGAATGGGGGAAGCTCACATGTTAAAACCTTCTCGATATCTGCAAGGAACATCATCTCTACATATTGTCCCTCTTTCATAAGGTCTGCATTGTCAATCATCTCTGGTTGGATGCTCACTTGCTCGAAGGTTTCGTTATGCATGAAGTTGTAGCCCATATCGTCTTTGTAAAGGAATTGGTAGGGTCTTCTTTCTACACTGATTGTTTCAATTTTTTCTCCAGCGTTGAATGTGTTTTCAAGAATCCTTCCATTCTCCAGGTTCCTCATTTTCACTTTTACAAAAGCTCCGCCTTTACCTGGTTTGACATGTTGGAACCATACGATTGAGCATGGTTTCCCATTGTAATCTATACAAAGTCCGTTTTTAAAATCAGCTGTAGTTGCCATATGTTGAGTTTTAATTTGGGACAAAGATACAATAAATAGAGAATATTTTTTTGCAAATATCAAAAATAGTGCTACTTTTGCACTCCCAAACAAACGGTGCCATAGCTCAGTTGGTAGAGCAAAGGACTGAAAATCCTTGTGTCCCCGGTTCGATTCCTGGTGGCACCACAAAACAAAATTTCAATACAGTGAAGTTCTTTGAGCTTCACTTTTTTTTTCATTGGTAGGGTAAATCCATCCTTAAACGGTATTTTTGTAGAAAACAATTTTACTACTTTGGACAAAGCTGGCTTTAAAAAGGTTTTTGATAAATATTTTGATTCAATTAGGGGCTATATTTATTATAGGACCGGAGATGCTGATGTTGCTTCGGATTTGGCTCAGGATATTTTCATGAAGTTGTGGGAAAAGAAAGAGAGGCTGGATGATGATTACATCAAAGGGTTATTGTATAAAATGGCATCTGATATTGTAATCAGCCAGTACCGGAAAGATGTGGTAAAATCCAATTATCGTGCAAACATGAGAATTGAAGGGGAGGTATTTTCACCCCAAGATATGGCGGAGTTTGAGGAGATGAAAAACAGGTATTCGGAAGCTTTGTTACTAATGCCAAATGTCCAGAGAGCAACATTTTTGATGAGCAGGGAGGAGGATTTGAAATATCATGAAATTGCGCAAAGGTTGGGAGTAAGTGTTAAAACAGTTGAAAAAAGAATAAGTGGGGCTCTGCAAATATTGAAAAACAAGCTATTAAGATAGTTCGTATGGACAATGGAAAAATAAAAACAACACCCAGCTGGGATAAAACGAAGGAGCAGTTATGGGAGGAGGCATTTGAAGGATTGGAGGATCCGGCTAGTGTCAAGAGATTCTTTCTCTTTTCCCGAAAGATGTTAATGAGGTCTGTTGCTGCAGCTCTCATATTGTTGGTTTTGACTTTGTCTGGTATTTTTATTCCAGTGAGGAGGTATGATTCTTCAATCATCAACAAGACATCAGTTTACCTTCCTGACAGTTCTATGGTGGTCCTCAATGCAGGAAGTACCCTATCTTACAATTTGATATCATGGTTTTTCAACCGTAAAGTAAAAATGGATGGAGAGGCTTATTTTGAGGTTGTCCCAGGAGGCAGTTTCAATGTCAAGAGCAATAGAGGGGAGGTTGTAGTGAAGGGTACCAGCTTCAATATCTTTGACCGTCCGGAGGGCTATAAAGTGCACTGTATTACGGGAAAGGTTATGGTGAAAAGCGGAGGAGAGATAGCAGAGCTTACAAAAGGTAAACTGGTGATTTTGGTAGGGGATGTGTTTAATGTAAGGGATTTTGAAAACGAATCGGAGGCAATAGGATGGAAAAATGGAGTTTTCTCTTTCAATTCGGTTCCTTTGAAAGATGTAATAGCAGAGGTTGAGAGACAGTTTGGAATCAAGGTTAAGGTCAAAGGGAATATTGATTATATTTACACGGGCTTTTTCACAAAAGAGAGATCGCCTGAACAAGTTCTGGAAATAATAGGAAAACCGTTTGGCATTGAATTCAGTATTGAAAAATAACCTGCTGCTGCTTCTATTATTGCTTTTTACATCGGCCAATCTTTTAAGTCAAGAGATTAAAATTGATGTAAAGGACAAACCGTTGAATATTGTCTTGTCAAAATTGGGAGTCGAAATATCTTTTGACAATACTGCGTTGTCCGGATACAGGGTTACTTTGGATAAAGTCTTTGATTCTCCTTCAAAGGCAATAGACTCTTTGTTAGTGGGAAAACCATTGCAGAGCTCCAAGATAGGCAATGTATTTGTTGTTTATCCAAATCCCGATACCCCGGATTTTAAGTTGGCAGCTTATGAGCAGATAATTACAGGTGTTTTAATGGATTCACGGACTGGGGAAGCATTGCCTTATGGTAATATTTTGACTCCCGATGGGTATGTTGCTTCGGATGAGAGCGGGACTTTTTCATTCAAAAGCAATTTGAATGAAAGGATTCCTGTATTAATCAGTTATTTGGGATATGATAAGTTGGATACAGTGTTGTTTGGACAGGGAAATGTACTTAAACTGACTTCTAAGCAAGACTCTATTCCAGGAGTCATGATATCTGCTGTGAGATATTCTATGGTTATGCAGGCCGGATTGAAATCTGGGGAAAACAGAATAAACCATTTTATTGCAAGGTATTTGCCTGGGAGTAGTGATAATTCTGTTTTTACACTTTTACGGATGATGCCTGGAGTGAGGGCATCAAATGAACCTTCTGTAGATTTGCTGGTGTGGGGCGGTCCAAGCAAAGTGACCCTTGATGGCTTTACGTTGTTTGGTATGAGAGGATTCAATGACAATATTAGCTTTGTTAACCCTTATATGGTAAAGGAGATTACTTTGTTAAAGGGAGGTTATGATGTGTCCGAGGGTGGTCATGCTGGTGCTGTGGCAAAAATAAACGGTTATTCCGGCAATAATCAAAAAGCTGTTTTTAAAGCAAATATTGGCACTTTGACTGCCAATTTGTATGGAAGCATACCTGTGAGTAAAATGGGTTCACTCTCCATGGCGTACAGGCAAACTTTCTATCATTTGTATAGTAGTGAATTGCTTAATCCTTTCAATAGCAACAGGCCGTCTTCTGCAGGAAAAGGAGCTCCCCATATTCCTCCGGGGCAATCAAAACAAGAGGTGGTTGTTTATCCCAAATATGCATTCAGGGATATGAATGTGAAGTTTACCTATGGCAAAAATACTTATAGTAGATTTTATGTGAGTTTGTATGGAGCAGATGACAAGTTTGATTTTGGCTTGGTGCCAGATGACCAAACGGAGGTAGATGCAAGCCAGCATAGTAAACAATTGGCTGGTGCAACCGGGTACGAAAGGTTTTGGAGCAACGGTTCAAAGACAAGGTTCACAATGAGTTTTTCTGCGCTGGAAGACTGGGACGAAAATATAAAACTATCACCTTCCGGGAGGAGAGAGCCTGAAATATCTATTTTTGACAACAACATAAGGGAAGTTGATGGGAAAATTCAACACAGCATGTTGTTGGGAGGTTATAATACTTTTGAAACTGGTCTGAATGTTGTCGGGTATTCTGCAAATGACACCTATGCAGATAGTTCAAGTCTGGTCGGGTCGATATTTTTTTCGGACAAGTTCACTAAAGGTGGATTTAATGCAAATGCTGGTTTGAGGGCAGATATTCATGGGGGAGCCGTTGGTATTTTGCCCCGGTTTTCCATATCCCAAAAAATTTCCTACTTCCATATTACTGCTTCATGGGGAATTTACCGTCAGTATTTGAACAGGGTCCCTCTATTGATTGAAGATGCACGGTTGGCTTTTCCCTGGAAACTTACCAAACCTTTGGTTTCCATTCACTCAATTGCCGGAATAGCTTATGAAAGAGATGGTTTACTACTTAGTGCAGAGGGGTTTAACAAAAGGTACGATAACAGTAATGAAATTGTCAATGGTAATGTAATCAATACGCGTGTAAATCTTTACGGGATTGATTTTTATGCAAAAACAATTGTTGGCAGTTTGTCTATGTTTGGATCTTATTCTTTTCAGAAGGTTGTTTTTCCTGTAGACAATACTTCGCATGAAATAAAAGCGGGCGGAGTCTATGGGGCAGGAGACTTTGTCTTTTCTTCCAATTATGTGTATGGTTATGGTTTTCCTGCTCTTTTTGCCGGCTCTGCAAAAGAGGTCCATGGTTCTGCTGACGGACCTGTATCATCCTTAGGTATAACACCCTACAGTAGGCTGGATTGTGCTGTGACATATGTAAGGAAAACTGGCGCCGGAAGGTTACAAACCGGACTCTCTATCATTAATGTTTTGGATACTCCAAATGTCAAGTACACTTTCTCTGCAGATAGCAATGATTTGGTTGCATTATATTCACAGGCTATGAACTTTACTCCAATGTTGTTTTTTGAATTTATTTTTTGATTATGGTAGGGATTTCTTGTGTTGATGCGGTATGTTATCAAAAGAATTAAATTTTTACAAATCATGAAAAAACAAATGTTTTATGTGCTTACTGTTCTGGGAGCTGTAGCACTCTTTAATCCTTCATGTTCTAAAAACAGTGATATAGAATTGGCAGATGAAATTCTGGTTGCCCTGTTGGAGGTTTCTACCAAAAGCGGATCGGAGGGAATCACTACATTCAATTTGAATAACGTGGATCCGGCAATGGATACAACAGGATATCTGAATGCAGATGAAATTGAACTCCTTTATGCCATGCGTGAAGATGAGAAACTTGCCAGGGATTTGTATACCTTTTATTCAACAGAGTATCCAGATGTGCCTGTGTTCAAATTTATTTCTGTAGCAGAATCAAATCATATTGCTGCAATAGAAAAAATATTGACTTATTATGAAATTGATTTTCCAAAAGTTGGAGATTATGGTGTATTTCAAGATTCAAGTCTACAGTCAAGGTACAACGATTTGATAAACGTGGACTCTGCAATGGTTGCTTTGGTTAATATGGCAATTCTTGAAGAAGAAAACATTGTTGCCTATACAGCTGTATTGGAAGCCGTTGACAATCCAAATATCCGGTTGTTACTGATAAATATGGTCCGTGCGTCATCAAATCATCTGCGTGCATCGGTCAGGGTCATCCAAAAAATGGGAGGAGTTTACTCTCCCAGATTGTTAGACCAGGAATTGTACGACCAGATAATCCAATCGGGATTCCAGTATGGAGAAATGTACAAGAAAAGAAGAGGTAATGGAACAAATTCACAGGGGTCAAATTCTCAAAAAAGAGGAGACCAACAAGGACGCAAGGGTTCTGTAAATGGGAGCGGTACCTGTACCGAAACAATCAATGGAGGATTGGCAGGATCCAATAGTGGAGCGGGGAGCACACCTGGGAATGTAGGCAGAGGTTACAGAGGAGGCAGGTAGTTTTTAGTCGTAAAGAATGAATGAAGCTGGTATTACTTGCCAGCTTTTTTTATTGGATTGCCAGTAGGAATTTTTTTATTGGATTGTCATAATGAGTAATTAATATAAAGGGATATGGATTTTTTGAAGAAGATTGTTTTAATATTTGCTTCAACTGTTTTTACTTACTCGTTGGGTGCGCAGAATGTTGTTGCAGGAAGGGTTTTGGAAGGGAATGATTCCAAACCGGTTGAGTATGCTTCTGTTGTATTGAAAAACATGGAGGATAAAGTTATTGCAGGTGTTGTGACCGATAAACATGGGGTGTATAAATTTAAAGTAAGCCAAACAGGGGAGCATATTTTGCAAATCAGTTTTATTGGTTACAAAACAATCAACGCGATGATAAATATTGAACCTGGGGTAAATGCCATAAAGACTCCGGTGTTCATTTCTCAAAACAGTGCTGAGCTTGATGGTGTGACGGTTACTGCTACAAGAAACGAACGACAATCAAGTGTAGAGAAGACAAGGATAAATACTTCTGCTGCAATTGCTTCTGCCACTGGTTCTGTTACAGAGATTTTGAAAACCTCTTCTATGGTTACGGTTGACAATAACAATGCTGTTTACATTCGGGGGAATTCCAATGTGTTGGTATTGATTGATGGTGTGCCTACTACATTGGGTGCTCTTGATGGTCTCCCGGCATCTGCCACAGAAAGCATTGAGATTATTACAAATCCTGATGCAAAGTACGATTCCGAAGGTACAGGTGGGATAATCAATGTGATTACAAAGAAAAAGGGTGCAGAGGGTTTTTCCTTATCCTCTTCTTTGAATTGGGGAGTTCATGAGAGGGTCAATGGAGATTTGATGGCCACTATCAATAAAAACGGGTGGAATTTGGCACTGAATTATTCTGGGAAATACCATTTGGAAGATGTCCGTAGTGGATTGTCAAGGTATTTCTATTCTACCGGAAATTCCATAGAACAAGATATATTTTCTGAAAGGGAGGATGTTAACAATATGCTCTCTGCAAATATCTCAAGGTTGATGAAAAACAATGACAGGGTCTCTTTCAATATAAAATTTGCAAACCCCAAATTGACAAATAATCAAACCCTTTATGTTCTAAGCTCTTCCTTGGACAACTATGATGCCAGTACCAGGAATAATGAATTTATACATGACAGGAGAATGCTGGAATTATCTGCCGATTACAAGAAGGTAATTAAACCCAAGGTTAGTGAAATTACCCTCAAAGGGACATTTTCACAAAACAGGGGGCAGCGGTTTTCTTTTTATGAAGAGGATGGTGAGATTTCCCAGAAGTCACAGGGTGGTGGATATCCCAAGAATATGACACTTCAGGCAGACCATTTTGTAAAATTTGCAAAAGAGCGATTGTTGGAGAGTGGGTTGAAATTCTTTTACAGGGGCAATGACTTCAAATTTGAAACTTTTGACCATAACATCCAGAACGGGGAGTGGGAGCTGAATGATTTTTTTAGCAGTGATCTTTATTACCAAGAGAATATTTACTCTGCTTACACCAATTATGGAGGAGGGCTTGGAAACGGATATTCATATAAGGCAGGTATAAGGGTAGAGTACAGTGAATCTGAGTTGAACATAAGGAAAGAAAACGAAAGGATAGAGAAATACCATTTTTTCCCGGCTCCCTTTTTGATGTTTTCCAAGAGATTGTCGGATATTTCCAATTTGGACCTGGTGTTTTCCCGAAGGGTTACCAGGCCTGTTTACCCACAGATTAATCCTTTTGTAAATATGGTGGACAAAAGTGTATATGAGACAGGAAACAGGGATTTGGTGCCAGAAGAGGTGTCACAGGCAGAGGTTGCCTATAACTACACAAAGAACGGGACCTCTTTTATGGCCTCTCTTTTCCTTAGTCATACAGGTAATTTCATAACCCAGGTTTCATCTTTGTATGACAACGATGCTTTGATGTTGACCTACGTAAACGGGCAGAAAGCATTAAAAGCGGGTTTGGATTTGAATGTGAGGAAAAAGCTGACCGGATTCTTGACCGGTTCTTTGAGTGCAAATGGATATTTTGGAGAGACTCACGGGAACGAAAGCGGAATGGATTTGTATACAAACAAATTCATGTGGTCTGGTAACCTCTCTGCAATGGTCAATCCTACCCCAAAGGATAATATTTCCATTCAGTATTTTTACAATTCACCCACTGTGTTTCCTCAGTTCGAGGCAGAGCAGGTTCATTACATGAATGCCTCCTACAAGAGGGAGCTGATAAAAAACATATTGACTGCTTCTGTTACTTTGACAGATGTTTTCAATACCCGTGAATGGAATATTGTTTCTGACAATAGTGTTTATACTCTTGACAATAACAGTAAGAACGAAAGCCGTATCTTATGGATAGGCCTCACTTTCAATTTGAATAAAAGAGAGGTTGGGGGCTCTGGAAAAAAACAGTCGCAGGAGGAGCCAGAGAGCTTGATAAAACTGGGATATTGATAAACAAAAATGGGGCTGGCTTGTTTTCTATTGGTTAACATAAATATGTAAAAAATGAAACTAGTCAATTTTATAGCCTCTTTGTTAGCTGTTTTGTTTGTGAACAACCTGGCAGCTCAAAACAATGTAACTCCCCCGGTAGATTTTTATTCTTTGTCATTCAAGACAATAACCGGAGAAAATTTCAAATTCGGACAATTGAAGGGGAAGAAAGTTTTGATAGTCAATACCGCATCCAAATGTGGTTACACTCCTCAATTCGAGCAGTTGGAAGAGTTGCACAAAACATACGGAAGCGAGCTTGTTGTTTTGGGTTTCCCTTCAAATGACTTTGGTGCGCAGGATCCCGGCACTAACCAGGATATCAAAGCATTTTGTGAAGAAAATTATGGAGTTACTTTCATGATGATGGACAAGTCGTCTGTAAAGGGTAAGGATAAGAACAAAGTTTACCAATGGTTGACATCCAAAGAGAAGAATGGATGGAATAGTACAGAGCCGTCTTGGAATTTTGGGAAATACCTTATAGATGAGAAAGGAATGCTTTTAGGCTTTTTCCCTTCCAAAGTCAAGCCCACAGACAAGCAAATTGTAGATATGTTGAAATAATACATCTTTTTTGTTAATTTTGTGGGTTGATTTTATAAAAATAGAAATAAGATTTTATGGAGGGAAGTTATAATTACAAATATCCTAGACCAGCACTTACTACCGATAGTGTGATCTTTGGATTTGATGGAGACAAGGTTAAAGTACTATTTGTCAAACGAAGGGATGAGCCTTTCAAAGGTAAATTGGCTTTGCCGGGTGGTTTCATGGAAATTGGTGAGACTTTGGAAGAGTGTGCAAAAAGGGAGTTGGTGGAAGAGACTGGCATAGAGGGTATAAAGTTAAGGGAGTCGGGAACATTGTCTGATGTAGAGAGGGATCCCAGGACCAGGGTTGTATCTGTTGTTTATTATGGTCTGATGAGTCCGAATGGAATGATGTCAGAAGATATCGTGGCCGGAAGTGATGCAGAATCTTTTAAATGGATTGATGTAAACGATGTTTTATCTGGTACAAAGTTGGCCTTTGATCATGAAAAAGCTGTAAGGATGGCTTTTAAATCTCTTGCAGACAGCCTCAACAGGGAGCCTGTTGCTTTTGAGTTGTTGGACGAAAGATTTACTATCAAACAATTGCAACGCATATACGAAATATTACTGGACCGTACATTTGACAGGGCAAATTTCCATAAGAAGATGGTTGGCGATCCTGCCTCTGCAAAGAAATTGAAAAAGAACGGCCGGAAGAAAAACACCGGGATTTTGACTGACACGGGGGAGGTCATGAAGGAGACGAAACATAAACCGGCAAAGTATTATGTGTTTGATTGGCAAAAGTACAAAGATTTGATGGAGATAGAGGATTTCAACTTTGGATTTTAGATTATGGGCGGGAAAGAAATTTCTCGCTTATTTTTTTGCTGTAGCTTTTAGA
>Ga0334901_1000126_pt1 | contig 121271 bp, 82 predicted proteins | sample GraSluR3_MG_3_FD_207216 | JGI IMG/M metagenome (GOLD analysis project Ga0334901, IMG submission 207216) | Sludge microbial communities from methane-producing bioreactor in Wageningen University, Netherlands - Granular Sludge_15_08-R3 | ecosystem: Engineered > Bioreactor > Anaerobic >... | reverse complement strand
GTTTAGATGCCGTAACAGTAGTTGCACTCAAACAATTTTCTCTGAACAACATCTGCCCTTAACACAAAGATACTCACGACTTACAGAACGCACAACTCACTATTTGCAAAGACTGCTGGTTGAGGTCTCTGCTCGTAAAGGTGAGTATATAAGCAGTCTCTTCTCAATAAAACAGAGCAGTTCTACCTGTCTTAGAATCGTTAAGTCTATCGAAATGCCCGATTATAACGAACTAACTACTATAGGAATTGATGATTGGGCATACAGAAAAGGTAAAACCTATGGTACTATTATTGTAAATGCGATTAATCACCGTCCCATAGAACTACTTAAGAGTAGAGACAAAGAAGAAGTTGCAGATTGGCTCAAAGATCATAACTCCATATTATATATAACAAGGGATCGATCAAGCAGCTATTCTAATGCTATAGAATCAGGGGCCCCTAAAGCTGCACAAATAGCTGACAGGTTTCATTTGGTGAAAAACCTGGGAGATCACATAGCACATGAGATACGATTGGAATATAAAACCATTAAAAATAGTTGGTTGGCGCACAGGAAGAGTCTTTGCCAAAGCAATGAAAATAGCAGTTCTTTAAGTAGTGGAGATCTCGAAGATAAAAGCGATTCTCCATACCACAAACATACCAATTGTGTTAACCATAGAAAACAGGAGTTGTTTAACAGGATTCATGAACTTAAAAAGCTCAATTACTCTCAAAGATCGATTGCCAAGGCTTTAAACATTAACCGTAATACAGTAAGATATTATTTTGAAATGGAAGAGTTGTTGCCACGAGCAACCATCTATTATAATAATTATGGAGATTTTATAGACCTGATTAAGAAAGGTTGCAGTCAGGGGTTAAGTGTAAGAACTATATTTGTGTCTGTAAAAAAACAGGGGTTCAAGGGTAATCAAACATCTTTTTATCAGTGGTTCAACAGACACTTCCCGGAATATCAGTCTAAGAAAAGAATATTAGCACCGCTCAGTTCTTCCCCTGTAGTTTATGAGACAACCCGATTTAACAGTATGTCACACAACAGACTTGTCATTCATTTAACAAACAGTGAATGGGGTGTTTCAAAGGAAACAGGTGAGTGTAGCAAGTCTCACATACTGGCAGAGGAGATTATTAACTCCTCACTGCTACTAAAAAATATGAGAGAAGCATACAACACTTTTAGAGAGGTTTTATACAGCGGAGATGAGCTCAAATTAGACCAATGGCTGGAAAAGTATAAATCGACCAATATAAAGAGAATTAGAAGTTTTATAAATGGCATTAATCATGATCTGGAAGCAATAAAAAATGCCATTAAATACCCTTGGAGCAATGGAGTTGTAGAGGGTCATGTAAACAGATTGAAAAATAAGAAAAGAGAGATGTATGGCAGGGCGGGATTTGAATTGTTAAGACGAAAAGTAGTTCTTTCAAACTCAGGATAAGTTGCACCAAATATGACGAAGAACCCATATGCTCCGGAATACAGTCATTTTTTGCCTATCCCAAACACACTGGGTGCATATGCTCCGGAAAAGGTGCCGCAGGCCCATTTTTCCGCCATTTTCGCCTTGCTGATTTTTACATATTATTACTTCTTTTGGTGGATATCTGACATAAATCTGGATTTAAAGAGAAAATGCTTTCTTTTTGAATTCTGGATTTAATACCGGAAAGTGGGTGGGTATGCTCCGGATTATCTACTTAAGGTCTACACCCAGACGTATAAGGTTTTTCCGTCGTAAGCATACCCGAGCAACTACCTCTTGTTTATTCCGGAGCATATGCACCCACGGATTTGATCTGATTATTCATTCCAATAACTGCGGGTTCTCTAGTTAATTGTTAGCGTATTATTGTAAGCATTCGGTAAACCCCGTCCAATTTTAACTTCTTATCCTTGCTATATTGTAAGCCCCCGATAAAAAAAAGAGAGAAAGCAGATATGAATTCTTGGTGATATTATTAAAATTAGCGATCAGTTTGCTGTCTCGTCCATAAATGCTTATATTTGATCTGCGAAATTAAAGAACTAAAAAAATATGCGGTCAGAAGAGACGAGAAATTTAGTTGAAGAACTACAGTTAAGCCTTCAGTACTCAAAACCTGAGGAATTACTTTCAAATAGGGAACAAGACGACATGCTAAGAGTGCTCTCCTTGTTTTCAGGATGTGGGGGTATGGACTTAGGGTTTGAAGGTGGTTTTTCCGTTTTTCAATCGTCAATCAATGATACACTCACTCCACATTTTATAGAAAAAAGACTTGATAATAATTTTATTCAACTTAAGAAAACTAGGTTTAAAACTGTCTTCGCCAATGATATTTTACCTGACGCCCGAAACGCATGGATAAATTATTTTTCAAGAAAAGGGCACAGCATTGACGATTATTATACTGAAAGCATTGTTGATTTGGTAAAAACGCATAAAGAAGGGGTAAAGATTTTTCCAGACAATATAGATATTGTGACAGGTGGGTTCCCTTGTCAAGATTTCAGTGTCGCAGGAAAAAGAAACGGTTTTAATTCGCATAAAAATCACAAAGGTGAATTGATTCAAAACACAAAAGCTCCTTCAGTAGAAACACGAGGGCAACTCTATATGTGGATGAAAGAAGTCATTGAAATAACCCAACCAAAGATTTTCATTGCCGAAAATGTGAAAGGGCTTGTGAATCTTTCCAACGTGAAAGAAATAATTCAAAATGATTTTTCTTCCGCTAATGAAAACGGATATATTGTTTTAAATCCACAAGTCTTACACTCTGCCGATTATGGTGTTCCACAGTCACGTGAACGTGTGATCTTTATCGGGATCAGAAAAAACGCACTGAAAGAATCCGCCTTAAAAGAACTTCAGAAAGAAGTTGTAAAAGATAAATACAATCCTTATCCGAAACCAACCCACGCTTATACTAACTTTGGAGATAATCTAAAACGCTTTGTTCAACTTAAAGAAGTTTTCAGCCATCTAAGTGAACCTGATAAAACGGATGATTTGTCCCAAAAATTTTATTCCAAGGCTAAGTTTATGGGCAAACATTGCCAAGGGCAGACAGAGATAAAACTTGCAAGTATAGGACCAACTATACGCGCAGAACATCATGGGAATATTGAATTTAGAAGGTTATCGAAGGAAAACGGTGGAAAAATTGAATCTGAATTGGAAAGAGGTTTAATCGAAAGAAGATTGACACCAAGAGAGTGTGCATTAATTCAAACATTTCCACCTGATTATGAGTTTGTGATTGAGAATAAATACAAAAAGGGCTCTTATATCGTAAGTCCATCTCAAGCATATAAAATCATTGGAAACGCAGTTCCCCCTCTTTTAGCATATAATTTGGCAAAAAGGATAGAAGAAGTCTGGGAATTATATTTTAAATAGTACAGCAATATGATTGTTTCCGTTAACTCAACTTCCATTCACAGTGAATTTGACCTACTGATTAGATCAACAATCTCTGAACTGAATGATCAAGCACAAAAATTCCATGAAAAAATATCAACGCTTTCAGGAAGGAGTCTTGAACCTTATGTGAAGGATGTGATGACTGAATTAGCCATCGGAACTGCTTTTGAAAATTCAATTGAGTTAATCGGAGGGCAAAAATTTCCTGACATCGTTGCGAAAAAATTTTACGGAGTTGAAGTGAAAACAACAATTCAAAATCATTGGCGATCAACAGGAAACAGTGTACTAGAAACAACACGAGTAGAAAGTGTTGAAAGAATTTTTATGCTTTTCGCAAAATTGGTTAATCCCATTGAATTTCGCTGTCGCCCATACGAAGAAGTACTATCTGAAGTGGTTGTTACACATTCACCCAGGTATTTGATTGACATGAATTTAAAGCAAGGCGAAACTATTTTTGATAAAATTGAAATGCCTTATGATATTCTACGAAAAAAAGACAATCCAATCAAGTCTATTATTGAACACTACAAAAGCAAATTAAAAAAAGGAGAGGAATTATGGTGGATTGGACAAGAGGATAATGGAAAAGCCAGCAATATTGTCGTTAAAATTTGGAATAGCCTCCCCCTTAGTCATAGACATTCTCTGATAATCAAGTCCATGGCTTATTTTCCCGAATTATTCGGGAATAGTTCTGATAAATTTGGGAGAATGGCACTTTGGTTAATTACAAGTGAATCTGTCGTTTGTCCGAATGTACGAGATTTGTTTTCTGCTGGTGGCAAAGGAACAATAATAATTAAAGGAATATCATATTGGAATGTTCCTCGCATATTTTTGAACCTCTTTGAGAACATCTCTCAAATTGTAGAAACTATTGTTTCAACACCGGCCATTGATCTTTCCGATTATTGGAAAACTACCACGACTGAAAAACAGAAACTGATGGACTGGATTGAACTAGTTAATACACATGCGGAAAAAGGTCGAAATGTGACACATTTGGATATCAAACAAATGCTGACAAACTTAATTCTCACATAACAAGAGAAAGGTGAATTATTCAATCGCTTGAGATATTCGATCCATTACCATCTCTCAACCAGTCCAAAGCAATTGTCAATAATTTTTGTACGGGATGTTTGATTTAATATTGAAAAGTATCTATAAAAATGGATATCTGGGACAAAAAGAAACGTTCTTCCGTAATGGCTAAAATCAAAAGCCGAGACACCAAACCAGAATGGATAGTTCGCCGTTATTTGTATTCCCGGGGATACCGGTATCGCAAGAACGTGAAAGACCTCCCTGGAACCCCCGATATAGTATTGCGTAAATATGGTGTCGTAATTTTTATTCATGGTTGTTTTTGGCACGGACATAGTATTGACGGTCGTATACCGCATTCCAATAGTGATTTTTGGCGTGATAAAATAGAAAAAAACCAGTTAAGGGACGAACAAAATAAAAAGAAGTTAATCGCAATGGGATGGGCTGTGATCACAATCTGGGAATGTCAACTAAAACCATCTGTTTTGAAACAGACCCTGTCTGAACTGGAATATTATATTAACAAGCATTATTTAGACCTGTACCGATTGAGACCACCTTATAATTTAAATGATTCAGGAAGAGACAAATTAGTTGCAGAAGAAGACCTGAAATACGGAGAGATTTCAAATAACTCTGAATCTGTCGTTTAACGTTAGTACACGACAGATTCATTACTTAAAAGCTAAACAAGAGATAGTTCAATCAGGAACAACAGTAACAAAAGATTACACCATGACAATCGAAGTAGACAAAGAGATAAAACTAACTCAACTGGAGCAATCGGATGCAAAAGATATTTTTGAGACGATTGACAGTCAGAGAGAATACCTGGGGAGGTGGTTGCCTTTTGTGGCGTTAACCAGGGAAATCTCGGACAGTAAACAATTTGTGGACTCGGTAGTGAATGCTCCCGAAGGTCGCGCTGAATATGTGTTCGCAATCAAAAAGAATAATCAATTTGTGGGACTGATTGGCTTTAAAGACACCGACAGATTAAATAGAAAGACAGAAATTGGTTATTGGCTTTCAGAAAAATTCCAAAAACATGGGATTGTTACCAAATCGGTAAATAAATTATCTATTTTTGCCTTTGAGAAAATGGGGATAAACAGGATTCAGATTAAATGTGCTGTCGGTAACAAATTGAGCAGCAACATACCGAAGAGACTGGGATTCAAACTGGAAGGTGTTGAACGGCAGGGAGAATTGCTTACAGGAGGTGTCTATACCGACCTGGAAGTTTACAGCAAATTGAAATCCGAACAATAACAGAATATCTACCTGACTTTCCGATTCATCCCGCTCGATTACAACTATTTACATAATTTGGAGTAAAATGAAAAATCAGGAAAAAATCTATAAATTATCATTCCCCCGCGTCTATCCCTACTATGTTGAGAAGGCTGAAAAGAAGGGACGCACCAGAGAAGAAGTGGATCAGATCATCTGCTGGCTGACCGGATACAGCAAAGAAGAGTTACAACATATTCTGACCGGTGATATGAATTTTGAAACCTTCTTCAATCAGGCTCCGCTGATCAACCCCGAAGCTTCAAAGATTAAAGGGGTAATCTGCGGCTATCGTGTGGAAGAGATTGAGGATGACATTGTACAAAAAACACGTTATCTCGATAAACTGATCGACGAACTGGCAAAAGGAAAAACAATGGAGAAAATTCTGAACCGCCGTTGAGAAAAAGGCATGTTTGAATCTCTTCAACAATCGTGTAAACCAGCTGAACAACAACCAGTGTACTTTTAACGGGACTGTTTAACACAACGCTTCAAACTAAAAAGAGGCATCATTTGTTATGTCAATAATCACAGCAATATTGCACATAATTCATAAACCCGGGAAAAATGAAAGTAGCAGTCTGGGACACCTATGTAGACAAAAGAGACGGGAGTGTGATGCATTTCGACATCATCGCTCCGGTTGAGACCGATGATAAGGAACAGATTTACAATTACGGACGCGAATACCTGAAGACCAAAGGTCAGGAGGGTCAGCCCCTCACCTCAAAAGAGTGTCAGTTTTGTCATATCGAAGCCCTGAAACCAGAATGGGAAGAGAGCATCATACGGAAAGGATACTCCATAGTGGAAATGGAAAACTGTGAGGAGATATGAATCAGCCTATCCAACATATCAACCCCGAGGGACTCTTCAAGAGTCCTGCGTTTTCTCAGATAGTGACCACACAAGGTGAAGGGAAGACCATCTATATTGGGGGACAAAATGCAGTAAATGCGCAGAGCCAGATCGTGGGCAAAGGTGATCTTTTTGAACAGACAGAACAGGTAATGCAGAATATTGAAACGGCCCTGGCTGCTTGTGGAGCCACTTTTGCCAATCTCATAAAACTGACCATTCTTATTGTTCAGGGAGAAGATCTCCAACGGGGATTCCAGGCATCACAGAAGTATCTGGGTGGACTGAAAAACCCTCCCGCAATTACCGGCTTTTTTGTTGCAGCACTGACAAACCCCGATTTTCTGGTGGAGATTGATGCCGTCGCCTTTCTTCCTGAGGAGTAACCCGGCAATAAAAGTGTAATTGTTTGTTTTCTTGAATAATAAAGTATGGTAAGAAATAAAATCACACAGGAACAGATAGAATCATTGTTTGGTATTCTGAAAAAGCGCTTCGAACAAAATATGGATCGCCATCCGAACCTTCAATGGAATGATATCCAACAGCGACTCGATGCGAATAGGGACAACCTCTGGTCGCTGAACGGGATGGAAGAGACCGGAGGCGAACCCGATGTGATTGGGCAGGATGCCGGAACAGGTGAGTATCTCTTCTGTGATTGCTCTGCAGAAAGTCCGAAGGAGCGCAGAAGCCTTTGTTACGATCCTGATGCATTGCGCTCGAGGAAAGAGCATAAGCCGAAAAACAGTGCTGTGGGGATGGCAGATGAGATGGGCATCACGTTGCTGAACGAAGAGCAATACAGGGAACTGCAGCAATTGGGGTATTTTGACATAAAGAGCTCGAGCTGGATTGCTACTCCTGATGAAATCCGAAGACGGGGCGGCGCACTTTTCGGTGACTCCCGGTATGGACGCACTTTCATTTATCACAACGGTGCCGAGTCCTACTACGCTGCCAGGGGCTTTCGCGGGATGCTACGTATATAGGTTATATTAAATGCACGCGTTCCATCATCTGCAATAGGATCCTTATCAAAAAAAAGAATCTGGAAAATCCAGTATCTTTTTGACAGGAATCTAAAATAATGTATCTTTATTTTTTGAATCATCAAAATGGTTGCTGTAATGCGCAACGGCACCTGGAATAACAGAAGATGAAACTGAAATCTAACCCTATAAAAATCTAACAGACATGGCTCGACTGGTCACTCTCTACTCGCTCCAATGGGGAGACCTAACCCTTGAGGAGGTATGCATCAAAGCAAAAGAATTCGGATACGACGGACTGGAACTGGGACTGCCGGATCATCTGGATGTGCGGCAGACGGATCCGGCATATTACGAGGGAATCATGGCATTGCTCGAAAAACATGGACTGCAGCTTCGCACCATCTCCTCCCACCTGGTGGGACAGGCGGTCTGCGACCGTATAGATGAGCGGCACAAAGCCATCCTGCCCGCCCATATCTGGGGCGATGGCGATCCGGAGGGTGTGAGCCGGAGAGCTGCGGAGGAGCTGATACTGACAGCCAGGGCAGCCAAAGCACTGGGTGTTGATACGGTGGTGGGATTCACCGGCAGCCCTATATGGCACCTGCTCTACGCCTTCCCACCCGTTCCGGGAGAGATGATTGACGAGGGCTATCAACTTTTTGCCCGCCGCTTTATCCCCATCCTGGACCAGTTTGAAAAACTGGGTGTCCGTTTTGCGCTCGAGGTGCATCCCACCGAGATCGCCTTCGACACCTTCTCGGCACGAAGAGCCCTCGAAGCGCTGGACCATCACCCTGCCTTCGGCTTTAACTACGACCCCAGTCACCTGGGCTACCAGGGGGTGGACTACGTGGATTTCATCTACCAGTTCCCCGAACGGATCTACCATGTACATATGAAGGATGTCTACTGGAGTGACACCCCCAAACAGGTAGGTGTTTTCGGAGGACATGTGCCCTTTGGCGATCCCCGCAGGTTCTGGAACTTCAGGAGCGTGGGCCGGGGCAGGATTAACTTCGAGGAGATCATCCGTGCACTCAACGCCATCGGCTACCATGGACCGCTCTCCATTGAGTGGGAGGACAGCGCGATGGATCGCGAGCATGGGGCACGTGAGTCGTGCGCTTTCACCAAACGGATCGATTTTCAGTCGTCAGGCCACGCGTTTGATGCATTTTTCGCAAAAGATTAACCAACAATACAATTGTAGAATGAAGAGTAAGAAATTAAAAATGGGCATGGTCGGCGGCGGCACCACCGGCTTTATCGGCGCGATCCACCTGCGGGCGGCAATCATGGAAAACATGGTGGAACTGGTATGCGGATGTTTCAGTTCGAAACCGGAGGTCTCCCTGGAGTCAGGACGACAGTATGGCCTCCCCGATGAGCGTATCTACTCCGGCTATCAGGAGATGTTCGAAAAGGAGATGGCACTGCCCGAAGCGGAACGGATGGATTTCGTGGTGATCGTGACCCCCAACAAGCTCCATTTCGAGCCGGCGATGATGGCCCTCGAGCGGGGGATACACGTGGTGCTGGACAAGCCGATCACCTTCTCGCTGGAGGAGGCGAAAGCGTTACAGCAGAAGGTGGATGAGACAGGACTGGTATTGGCACTGACCCATGTATACACCGGCTACCCGGCCGTGAAGGAGATGAAGGCCCGGGTTGCGGCAGGTGAGCTGGGGAAGCTGCGCCGCATCTATGTGGAGTACCCGCAGGGATGGCTGTCGGAGCGGATCGAGACGCAGAGCGGCAACAACGCCGGCTGGCGCACCGACCCGGCACAGTCGGGCAAGGCAGGTTGCATGGGCGATATCGGCACGCATGCCTGGCATCTCTGCGAGTATGTATCGGGACTGAAGGTGCAGGAGCTCTGTGCCGAGCTGAACACTTTCGTGCCGGGACGTGCGATCGACGATGACGGCACGGCGATGATGCGCCTGGAGCAAGGCGTGAAAGCGCTGCTCTCCGCCAGCCAGATCGCTGTGGGTGAGGCCAACGGCGTCAACATACGTGTATATGGCGAGAAAGCCAGTATGCGGTGGGTACAGATGGACCCCAACCGGCTGATCATCAAGAGCGGCGGAAACAGGGAGGAGATCATCCACATCGGCGGAAACCAACCCGACCTGGGCAAAGCAGCCCTGTGGAACATCCGTACCCCTGGTGGACACCCTGAAGGGTTTATCGAAGCGTTCGCCAACATCTACCGCAACTTCACCCTCACCGTGATGGCACACCGCTCGGGTGAACAACCCACTCCCGAGATGCTGGACTTCCCGAACGTGCAGGATGGTGTGCGCGGTATGCAGTTCATCGAAACCATCGTGAAAGCGGGATGGAACGATGAGCAGAAATGGGTGAAATGGATGGAATAACAGATTAAACTGCTACCTTTGCAGATTCATTTTAAAACTAAAAAGAAATATGCTGACAGCAGAGATACACACCGGTAAAGGTGTAATGAAAGTAAAGTTTTACAAGGAGGATGCCCCAAAAACCGTAGCCAATTTTGTAAAACTGGCCGAAGAGGGCTTTTACGACGGTCTCACTTTTCATCGGGTGATCCCGAACTTTGTGATCCAGGGCGGATGCCCCGATGGCACAGGTGCCGGGGGACCGGGTTACACCATCAAGTGCGAGCTGGATGGCAACAACCAGTACCACGATCGCGGCGTATTGTCGATGGCACATGCCGGTCGCGACACCGGCGGTTCCCAGTTTTTCATATGCCACAGTCGAGACAACACCGCCCACCTGGACCGTCACCACACCTGCTTCGGGAAAGTGTATGAAGGAGTGGAGGTGATCGATCAGATTCGCCAGGGCGATGAAATTGAGAAAATCCTGATTTTTGAGGATTGACCATTGAACCATGGTAGAAATGAAGCAGGGTGATGAAAACATCCTGCTTTTTTTTATCTATCTTTGTGAATTGAATCTAAAAAAACTGTTCCCATGAAAAGAGCAGGCGTCATTCTATCCACTCTTCTTCTGATCATCCTCCTGGGAGGTTTCCTATACCTGAACCCCTTGATGCCGATCATCACCGGCTATGCAGCCAAGAACCTGTCGTCGGGTATCTTCGTGGCCAACCGCACACAGGAATCGATGGAGGCGACCGATCTCAATTTCTCCTTCATCCGGTTTGTGAAGAACAGCGTCGACAGCACTAGTAAAACAGTGAGAAGCCGCTTCCTCTGGCATACCTCGCGCACCACTTTCGTGAATGGCTACGGCAGCATCCTGGTGAACGACCATCCGGTGGGCGACATCCAGGCACGCCCCTACCCCATTGTGCCGCTCCTTCCGGAGAAGCCCGACACCATCGCCTGGCCCATGGGTGATCGGATTGCCGACACCATCCCACCGGGAATCGACCTGCAGCAACTCGATCTTGCCATGGATCGGGCATTTGCCGACACCATTCCCTACAAGGGGACCTTCGCGGTGATGGTCACCTACAGAGGTCAGCCCGTCGCGGAAAGATATGCAGAAGGATTTGGACCGGAGAACCGTTTCCTGAGCTGGTCGATGGCTAAGAGCTTCACCAATGCCCTCACAGGCATCCTGGCGAAAGAGGGGAAACTGGAGATCCATGCACCTGCCGACATTGAGGAGTGGCAGCAGGATGAACGGCGTAACATCACCATCCACCATCTGATGCAGATGAACAGTGGCCTGAAATGGAACGAAGATTACGGGAACAGCTCCGACGTGAACAACATGCTGCACAAGGAGGGTGATATGGCAAAGTTTGCCATATCGAAACAACTGGAGTATACACCCGGTTCTGTTTTTGAATATGCATCGGGATCCACCAATATTGTCTCATCCTTGTTGCGAAAGGCAATTGGCAACGATGCCGACTATTTAGCCTTTCCGCGGGAGAAGCTCTTCAACAGGATCGGCATGCGAAGTGCCATTTTCGAAGTTGACGCTTCAGGCACGTTCGTGGGCTCTTCCTACCTCTATGCCACCCTGCGCGACTACACCCGCTTTGGGTTGCTTTACCTCAACAACGGCAACTGGCTGGGTGAACAGATCCTGCCCGTAGATTGGGTGGAGTACACCACCAGCGCAGCAAGCGGCTCCGAGGGTACCTACGGTGCTTTCTTCTGGTTGAACAAATCGGGCAGCGACTATCCCGATGTTCCGCGCGACATGTTTTGCTGTAGCGGCCACGACGGTCAGTATATCTACATCATCCCCTCAAAAGAGCTGGTGATTGTCCGTACCGGTTTCTCCAAGAAAGGGGAGTTCGACCAGAACGAATTCATTGCCGGTATTTTGGATGCAATAAAATAATTAATTGAACTTTCGCATGTTCAAAAAATTAGACAGAAACAGATAAAGATGAGACCTACAAATGTTTTGTGGGGACCCATTGACCTCAAGGAACGTAAAAAGAGCAGCTGTTTGAAGCGAAGCAAGTTCTGCTCTTTTAGTGAACGAGGTCAAGTATGGGTCACAAAACATTGTCAGTCGATAATTTAACTGTATACATAGCATGTGAAACTTAGATAAGTATGAGAATGCAGCCTATGAATAGGGCGGCACAATTTGTTTGTTTAGTTTGAATCAATTAAAATCAATGAAAAGAATTTTATTACCGTTCGTAATTCTGTTATTTTTTAACCCGGCAAACCTGTTTGCGCAAGAGAACGATTCCATCCGTAACGTCATACTGAACAGCGAAACGAGTGATCTTGAGATGATCGCGAAAGGACGCTCGCTCACCCTGGATCATCTCCTCACGGGTGATCTTTATGCCCTGAAAGAGGTGAAAGAATATCTTACCGGTGAGAAAGGGAATCCTTACAGTGTCTATCTGCCGGTCGAATATTGGCTCCTCTCTTTCTGGACTGAGGAGTATCAGACCCTCCTGCAGGAGGCGAGACTGTTTGCCACCGACATCGACTGGCAGAACAGTGGCTACTGGGAGATGTCCGAAAGATTCAGACCCTCCTCCCTGTTACGCATGATCTCTGAGAACGACCAATTGTTGCAGGAGGTGGGCAGGAAATCGGCTGAATCCTATCTGCCGCTGACGGTCACCATCGATGCTGCTGAGCTGAGTGGTGAAGAAAAAGAATTTCTCAAACTCTGGCTCTACGCACTGCTCTTCTCACCCGAAAGGGTGGACAACGAAGCAGAGATGACAGAGCTGAACGGGATGGCAGACACCTTCCTGGAGAACTACAGGGAGAGTGATTATGCCGACTATACCCGTCGTTTTATCCGATACCGCTTCCGACCTGGCAATTGGGGCTTTGGCTACGAACTGTTCTTGGGATACAACACCTTAACGGAGGGGCTCAACCGTCATTTCGGCAACAGTGTGGCAGGGGGATTTGCGTTCAACATGCTCTACCGCGACTTCGAACTCTCCCTTCGCTTTAATTACGCTTCAGCCAAAACAAAACGGGAGGTGATACACCGGGATATAATATGGCCCACAGATGTGGGGGGGTATCTGGTGGGTGCCGATCTGTCGCTACAGTATCCGCTCTATCAAAGCAGAGACCTCAAGCTGATGCCGTTCGTCGGCATCGGAGGAATGGGGATAGGCCCCACTGATGCTGAGATAAAGAATCACCCCGAGCTGGATGATTTCAGGGAGCTCTCCACGTTGAACTACCTGGTAGGGTTGGAACTGAAGCTGAACAGCTGGAACCGGGAGGTTGATCTCTCCCGTAGCGGGGGTAGCTACCTGGGCATCCGATACAGCTATTACATGCCCAACTACAACCGAAAACATGAACTGCTGGAAGGGAACATGCACATGATCACCCTCAGCTTCGGCGGTTTCGGTCGCCCCGTGAAAAGGGAACTCTGAACATTCTGATTCCGACATCAATCCACACGAGATCAGAGCAGAAGGTCTACACCTTGTCACTTTTTACTGAGTAATACATTTCCCTATTGCGATCACTCCCTGTACTTGCAGCAGGAGGGTAACGCATCGTAGACAGCCTGTTCGGCTTTGTCCTTGTCCGTGTCATGTCCTGCAGCCGCGATCACTTTGCTGATCGCTTCGAGATTGGTTTTGGCCGGATCGAAATTCATATGCAGTTCCTGCTTTTCCATATCCCAGCTTGCAAAAGTGACACCTTCCACACTCTTTGCGGCATTCTCGATCCGTTCCTTGCACATCTCACAGCTCCCCTTGACGCCCAGCATGGCATGTTCTTCGTCTTGGGCACCCTTCTGCATGTGTGCACCGTCATGCTGTGGATCACCCGTTGTCATCTGATTGATCTCCGTGTGTTCACGCTCTGATTGATGTTTGTTGGATGCGCCTGAATTACACGCGGTGAACAGGACTACACCCAGGATCATGATTGTTGTAATAAAATTTTTCATTGTTGTTGCATTTTTAAAGTTTATTGATTCAATGACCTAATCTCTGTATTTACAGCAGTCAGGCAAAGCATCATAGGTAGCCTTGTCTGCCTTGTATTGTTCTGTATCGTGCCCTGCTTTGGCAATGGCTTTGGCAACGGAATCGGCCGATGTTTGGGCCGGATCGAAACCGAGATGCAGTTGTTTGGTCTTCAGATCCCAGCTGGCCGTGTGGACCCCGTTTACTGCCTTTGCTGTTTTCTCGATACGCTCCTTGCACATCTCGCACAATCCCTGTACCATCAACATCACATGCTTCCCACCCGTTTCGGATGATTGCATGGTCTGTCCCTCCTGCCCTGCAGTGGGAGCAATACCTGATGAAGCACTGTTCGCCGGGCTGCTGCCATTCATCGTATGGCCCTCATGCCCGGTGACAGCCCTGCCTGCTTCATCATTCATCATACTGCGCTTACCGGCCAGTTGGGCACTCGCATCGATGGTGAAGGCACCATTGGTCACGATCTCATCACCATCGTTGATACCGGATAACACCACGTAGGCATCTCCCAGTGACGGCCCAAGTTCGACTTCCCGGAGCATGAACGCAGGTATCTCGGTGTCCGGCTGTTTCACGTATACGATAGAGCGCTTGCCGGTCCACAGGATGGCCGACTTAGGAATAACAACTTCATTGTTGTATAGTTTAAGCGGTGCGTCGATGAGGGCATTGGCATACATCTCCGGTTTCAGCTCCATACGCGGATTGGTTGTCTCCACCCGCACCTTTGCGGTACGCGTGGACGGATCGAGAATGGGATTGATAAAGGAGATCCTTCCGGAGAATGTTTTGCCGGGGAGTGACTGGAGGGTATATTCCAATCGGTCACCCACTTTCAGAAAAGGCAGATCTGACTCGTATGCATCGAAAACAGCCCAGACCTGCGAAAGGTTGGCCACATCGAACAGCACGGTGCCGGTATTCACATAGTCGCCCTGGTTCACATTTTTGGAGATCACAATACCGCTGGTGGTAGCAACCACATCGATCAACGGAGAAACTTCACCCGATTGTTCAATGCGCGCAATCTGCGCATCGGTCAGCTTCCACAATCGCAGCTTTTCTCTTACCGCTTGTAGCAGTGCGGGCTGCAGTTCCTGCATTTTCACTGCTTCAATCAGTTCCTGCTGTGCACTTAATAATTCAGGCGAATAGATAGAGGCAATGGGTTGCCCGCGGCGCACACTCTCACCGGTGAAGGTGACAAACAATTTTTCGATACGCCCGCTCACATGGGATGTCTGCGACTGCGACAATCGCTCGTCCACCTGGATGGTACCGTAGAGCTGCACCTCTTTTACCGGGTTTTGTCTGCTCACCACCGTCGTTTGTACATTGGCCAGTGCAGCCGCTTCGGCACTCAACTGGATGGCATCGGGATCAATCGAGGCATCGCCCGTGCCGGTAGTCTGAAGGGGTATCAAATCCATCCCGCATAGAGGGCAGTCACCAGGTTCATCCATCCTGATCTGCGGATGCATCGAGCAGGTCCAGATGGTTGATTCAGCATCATGATCATGTGCTTCTTCCACCGCAGCCGTTTGCTGTGGCGATTGCTTCCGGTTGCCGCCGGAGAATAGTAGCCAGCCGAGAAACAAGCCGGCCAGCAGGATCAATCCGTACCTGAAGTAAGGCTGATTGGTGATTTCTCTTATTTTATTCTTATCCATTATAATAGCTTTGTTTAATTGTTTGATGTGTTGAAGGAACGCAATTTTCGGATGGACGCCACCCTGGTGTTGTATTCGGCGATGGCTTCAGCCTCCCGCAGCTGGTAGTCGAGCAGCTGCCTTTGCACCTGGATCACGTTGGTGAGATCACTCTTTGCCGATATAAACTCCTGCACCACCAACTGATAGGTTGTCCGTGCCAGTTGTTCCTGTTTCCGGTAAAGCGTAATCTTCCGCTCCGCATCATCAAGCTGGTGTTTCAACCTGAACAGGTCCGACTGAAGCATGTTCAGCGTGTTTCTGTACTTCTCACGGGCCGATTGCCACAGAAAACGGCTCTCTCGTTGCTGTGCCTTGTATTTATTCCGATAAAGTGGAATGGAGATGGAAACCATCGGCATGATCATATCCATGCCAGTCATTTCCGGTTCCATTCCCTGCTCCATCTGCGCTGTCGCACTTTCGCCTATCAGCATGTACTGCAGTCCGATGCCGAACATGGGATAACTCATTTTTTGATCCATCTCCCCTTTTGCCCGGTAGGCCTGTTCCTCTTCGACCAGCATGTCCAGCATAGGGTTCCGGTTTTCAATCTCGCTCATGGTAACCCCTTCATCAAAGAAAAAAGGTACTTTTGCGATGGAGTCGGGCAGGATGACTTCCCTGTCGGCAGAACGGTTCAACAACGCATTGAATTTCGCTTTTTCGGCTGCAATCTCCGAGAGGATGCTCTCGATGTTGTTTTCGATCTCAGCCATCTCCAGTTGCACGCGGAGCACATCTGACATACCCGGGGCAGTGTTTCCCATGCCAGATGACATCCCTGATGAAGATGAGGAGACCTTGCGCAGGGCCAGCTCCTCCAGTTGCTTCAGCAATTGCAGGTTCTCGCGGTTGTTCCGCAGCTGCTGCACCAACGTGGAGAGGAGATACCACTGGGTATATACCTCGAGGTAGAGGTTGTCCCTTGTCTCCGTGAATCGGGCATACGCCATTCTGGCCATATGCGTGGCTTCGGTCTGCGCAGCTTTTTTGGTGCCGAACCAGGGGAACATCTGCATCAGGGTGAAATCGGCTATTTGGCGCCCCCCCACAATATCCATCGGCTTCAGGAAAAAGCCGATGTCCAGCCTGGGATCGGGCCAAGCGCCTGCCTGCGGCACCTTTTCCAGTGAGGCCTTATAAGCCAGGAAATCGGCATTCAGCCCAGGATTGTTCATCGCTGCTGTTTCCAGGTAACGGTCGAGTGAATCGGGTGTTTGTGCCGCTACAGGGTGAGGGCCCATGAGTCCCATCACCACCAGGAGGAGGCCGAAGAGGTTATATGGTTTCATAATCTGTCGTTTTAGCTTGTTGTTTCTCTTTTTTCCGGATCGCGCCTTCCCGCCACCAGCATTGAAGGATGGGTACGATAAACATGGTCATCGACTGGATCAGCATCCCGCCAAAGGTGGGGATCGACATGGGAATCATGATCTCGGATCCCTTGCCCGTGGAAGTCAGCACCGGCAGGAGTGCGATCAGCGTGGTGGCAGTGGTCATCACTGCCGGGCGGACCCTCTTTAAACCAGCGTGGACAACCGCTTCCCTGATCTCTTCCCTTGTCTGCGGGTCTCTTTCCAGGAAGGTATCGTGGATATAGGTTCCCATCAGCACCCCATCATCAGTGGCAATGCCAAAGAGGGCGATAAACCCTACCCACACGGCAATACTGAGGTTGATGGGATGCATGCTGAACATATCACGGATATTGACACCGGCAACCGAAAAATTCATAAACCACGGTTCACCGTACAGCCATAGAAGGATGAATCCTCCGGACAGTGCGACGAAAACCCCCGAAAAGTGAATCAGCGAGGCAGTCACCGTTTTGAACTGAAAATAGAGGATAAGCAGGATGATGAGCAAGGCAATAGGTATGATGATCATCAGTCGCTTTGAAGCACGTTCCTGCTGTTCATAATTACCCGCGAAAGTATAGGAGACCCCGTGGGGCAGGCTGATCTCCCCGTTGCGCAGTTTCGCCTGTAACATCGCATCGGCCTCTTTCACCACATCCACCTCGGCCTTGCCTGCAACCTTGTCAAAAATCACATAACCTACCAGGAACGTATTTTCACTCTGGATCATCTGTGCACCGCGGGTATATGCGATCTCCGCTACTTCTCCCAGCGGTATCTGCGCCCCGGTGGCTGTGGGCACGATCAGCCGCGCCAACTCATCGGGGTTCTCTCTCAGTTCACGCGGATAGCGCAAGCGTACGGGAAAACGTTCACGTCCCTCTACCGTGGTTGTTAACGGCATGCCTCCAACTGCCGCCCCAATCACATCCTGCAGGTCGGCCACCGTGATACCGTATCGGGCCATATGCTGCCGGTTCAGCTTGATTTCGATGTAAGGGGCTCCCACAGCGCGGTCGTAGAATACAGTGGAAGAGAGGACAGAAGGCACCTGTTTCAAAGCGGCTTCCAGTATCTTGCCACCCTGCTCGATCGACTCCAGGTCGGGTCCCGACACCTTCACACCCATCGGTGCGCGCATGCCGGTAGAGAGCATCACGGTACGTGCTTCAATGGGTTGCAGCTTCGGTGCCGATGTCAGGCCGGCGATATGCGATACATTGATGATCTCCTGCCAGATGTCATCTTCATTCCTTATTTCCGGACGCCATTGCCTGAAGTAATCACCCCTTCTGTCGGGAACCAGGCTATCCACGGGTATGAGCCTGAATCCCTCTTCCGGATCATAGGTTGTCTGGTCGATCAGGATAAATTCTCCTTTCCGGTTGACCTTGAAACGTTGCCGGTTACCGTCTTCATCCAGGATATATTCGGGACGGTAGATGATCGTGTTCTCGAACATCTGGGTTGGTGCCGGATCGAGTGCCGAATTGACCCGTCCCCATTTGCCGACGGTCGTCTCCACTTCCGGAATATGGCTGATTCGCTTGTCCAGTATTTCAATATATTGCTGGTTCTGTTCAATCCCCGTATGGGGCATGCTGGTTGGCATCAGCAGGAAGGATCCCTCGTTGAGGCTAGGCATAAACTCCTGTCCGATTCCCGGAAAACGGTGACTTGCTGTCTGCCAGAAACCCGTCTGGCGGAAAGTATTCCAACCCACTGTTTCAATACCTTTTGCCACAATACCGAATGTCTTGTCGAAACCCATCCAGATGACCAGTCCAAAAAGTACCGTTGCGATGGGCAGTGTCATGAACTTCCACCGGTTGGCCAGGCTCCAACGCAGAATCTTTTCATAATAGATCACCAACAGCCAGAGAAGCGAGAGAATGAGCGCGATAATCAGGATCACGAACAACAGGTTGCGGGGTAGACCTGTCTGTGTGCCCATGGGCAGCCATTCCATCGTTAGCAGGTAGACTACCGCCAGCAGGGCAATCCCGATATTGAGGAAAGTGGGTATTCGCGGGTTCTTCCACCGTGGGGCAAACAAGTTGTTCAGTGCGAACAGTGTGAATGCAATATAAAGGCCGTAGCCGGTGACAATTACCAGCGTCATGCCGGCAACAGCCAACAAGATATTGGCCCATTGGAGTACTTTCTTGGAAGTGATCCTGACTGAGAAAATGTAATAGAAGAGTGTGGGGAGTACTGCGATTCCAAGGAGGTAGGCGGAGATGAGTGCGAAGGTCTTGGTAAAGGCCAACGGTGTGAAGAGTTTGCCCTCCTGTGCTTCCAGAAAAAAGACAGGGAGGAAACTGACGACAGTGGTGAGCTGCGCGGTGAACACTGCTCCCGATACTTCACTGACACTCCTGTATATCAGATTGGTGAACGCTTTTCCCTTTCGAATACCCTTGTTCTCCTCCATCTCCATGTGTCGGATGATGTTCTCGACAAAGACCACACCGATATCAATCATAATCCCGATGGCGATGGCGATACCCGATAATGCCACTATATTGGCATCAATGCCTGCATATCGCATGATGATAAAAGCAGCCAGCACCCCCACGGGAAGTATACTGGAGATAACGATCGATGCCCTGAGGTTCAAAATGATAACGATGACCACGATGATGGCAATGAGCGTCTCATGGGTCAGCGCGGTCTCCAGCGTGCCGATGGTCTCATGGATCACACCGGTCCTGTCGTAAAACGGAACAACGGTCACCTTCGAGACAGTACCATCGGCCAGTGTCTTTTGGGGTAATCCGGCTTCCATTTCCGAGATTTTCTCCTTCACATTGTTGATCACCTCCAGCGGGTTGGATCCGTAGCGAGCCACTACCACACCGCCTACGGCTTCCACACCTTCCTTGTCGAGGCCGCCGCGCCGCGTTGCAGGGCCGAGATTGACAAAGGCCACATCTTTGATTTTTATCGGCACTCCATTGCGGACTGTAATGACCGCCTCTTCAAGATCCGATACATTTTTGATGTATCCCAGCCCACGGACGAGGTATTCTACCTTATTGATCTCCACCGTCTCTGCACCAATATCGAGATTGCTCTTCTGTATGGCATTCATCACATCCATGATGGAGAGGTTGTAGGCGCGCATGGAGTTCGGGTTGATCTCCACCTGGTATTCTTTCACAAAGCCACCTACAGAGGCCACTTCGGCCACACCCTCAGCCGATGAAAGCGTATACTTTGCGTAGAAATCCTGAACGGTTCTCAACTCGTCGGGACCCCAACCACCAGTAGGTTCACCCGTATCGGGATTTCTGCCTTCCAGCGTGTACCAGTATATCTGGCCCAGGGCAGTTGCATCGGGTCCCAGGCTGGGTTGTACTCCTTCGGGTAATGTTCCCGAAGGCAGTGAATTCAATTTTTCCAGAATGCGCGAACGACTCCAGTAGAATTCGATCTCCTCATCAAAGATGATGTAGATAAAGGACATCCCGAACATGGAGGTACTGCGGATGGTCTTTACACCGGGAATACCGAGCAGTGAGGTGGTCAGCGGATAGGTGATCTGATCCTGGATATCTTTGGGTGAGCGCCCCATCCACTCTGTGGCAACGATCTGTTGGTTGTCACCCAGGTCGGGGATGGCATCCACAGGCACCGGGTCACGTGGCAACAGGCTATACCAGTTAAAGGGAGCCGTGGAGATGCCCCATACGATGATCACGAGGAGTAACAACAGTGTGATCAGCCTATTGTGTAACAGGTAATGAATAACTTTTTGAATCATGATGAAATATTTTGATTTGTACGATACCCATGAGGAATTGATCCTGCAATTGGGATTACAAGTATGACACAAGGGGCGGTTGCCTCTCAGCAACCCGGACAAATCAAAGTCGGTAGATACAGATCAGGGTTAGCAGGTTGGTGGTGAGCCTACCCAAACCGGCAGGTGGGTAGAGTTGCAGCAGAGGCTGGGGTTCGTCGGGAAGAACCTGATGGAGGAGCGACTGGATCACTGCCCAGAGTGGAACGGTGACGGGTGTCTGGCTGCGATGGTTCTGCTGATCAACCTCGTGATTGAAATCATCCGTGGAAAGTTCCAGCGACTGGAAGTCACAGCAATCGGCATGATAGGTAGAAAAAACAGGAGATTTTTCCGGTGTAGCCGTCTCCGGCATATCACAGCAGGACATAGGAGCACCTCCTTCAACCAGAGAGACAGAAAAGAGATCACCTTTGCAAAGATGTAGCGAGAGCACCGGCTGAATACCGGTCAGCAGTATGATCATTGTCAGCAGTATGGCAACTCCTTTTTTCATCCAATTTTTTCCATTTTTTCCCTTTGGGAATGCAAATATAACAAACTCAAAACAAATACTTCCCATAATTGTTTCAAAAAATGCTTTAAAAAATCAAAAGGGTCGGCAATTCATAGTATCTCGAATGAAACATAACACCTCAATCCGCAGGAAAAATGAAATATAAAAAGTAGAATGCAGCTACTATTTGGGATCAACGGTATGCCGGTAGTGAATATATCTATGGCAAGGAACCCAACCTCTATTTGCAAGAACAACTGGCAATCCTTCCCACGGGTCGGATCCTGTTCGTAGGGGAAGGTGAAGGGTGATTTCGCTCACTTCGAAATGCTTGAACTGAAAGAGAGTGAGCTCAATCTCTCCGAAGGCACCTATCACAATGGATTCAGTGCCCTGGTACGTTTCACTGGCAGAAAATGAGCCCCGACTATTGCCAGGGTCAGCCACTTACTCACTCACAAACAGCCGCTTGCTGGAAAAGAGGGGATCACAGGTTACATTCACCTTTAATTTACGGAGGCCGGCCTCATCTCCGGGAGTGGGGATATGGGAGGAGTGCATCTCACAGTTGTTCAGCTCCGTAAGCTTCTGCAGGGCCATCTGTGCCGCCGGATTGGAGATCGCACTGATGGAGAGGGCGATCAACGTCTCCTCCACATCGAGACTGACGTTCTTGCCGTTCAGGATATTCTTTTTCAGGTGCGTGACAGAATCAATGATATTTTCCGGAAGGAGAATCATGCTGTCGGGCAACCCTGCCAGATGTTTGGTGGCATTCAGGATCATGCTGGAGGAGGCATGTAACAAAGAGGAGTTCTTCCCCGTGACTATCGTGCCATCGTGCAGTTCAATGGCTGCACCGCAATAGATACCACCATATCCCTTCCCTTTGCGTTCAGCATCTTTCGCTGCCTGGCGGGCAGGTTCCACAACCTGACGATCCTCATCTTTCGCCCCCACCTTTTCCATGATCTCGGTAGTGCGGGTTACCGTATCTTTCCCGCCTCTTCCTGTGGCATATTCCACAAAACTTCTCAAATGGCGGCGGATGATCTCCTGATAGGCTGCATCCTGACATATCTTGTCGTCGATAATTCCCGAACTGATCCGGTTGACCCCCATATCAGTGGGAGACAAATAGACAGATGTCGATCCCGTGATTTTTTCCAGCATCTTTTTAAGCAGGCCGAACGCCTCGATGTCACGGTTATAATTCACCACTTTCACGCCATAGGCTTTCAGATGATGCGTGTCGATCATGTTCACATCTCTCAGGTCGGCCGTAGCTGACTCGTAGGCAATGTTCACCAAATGATCGGGCGGCAGATCCCAGACCGGGAATGTTTCAAATTTCGCGTATCCGGCCTTCAGCCCTTTTTTTATGTCGTGGTACAAATTGCCCAGGGCGGTGGCCAGCTTCCCACTTCCCGGCCCGGGTCCTGTCAACACAACAATCGGCTTGCGGGTCTCCACATACTCGTTGGCACCATACCCCTCATCACTGACAATCAGATCCACATTCTTCGGATAACCTTTGGTGGGGTGGTGCAGGTATACTTTGATCCCTTTCAGTTCGAGCTTGTTCTTGAATACGGTAGCGGCCGGCTGACCATCGAAACGGGTGATCACCACCGCGGCCACCTGGATCCCGTACCATTTCAAATCATCGATGCTTTTCAACACATCCACATCGTAGGTGATTCCGAAATCGGCTCTGATCTTGTTTCGTTCAATGTCACCGGCAAAGACGCACATGATGACATCCACCTGATCCTTCAGGTTTTGTAACAGCCTGATTTTCACGTTCGGGGCAAACCCGGGCAAAACACGTGAGGCATGGTAATCGTATAGGATTTTGCCCCCGAATTCAAGGTATAACTTATCACTAAACTGATTGACTCTTTCCAGGATTGCTTTGCTCTGTTCCTGCAGGTATTTCTCGTTGTCAAAACCTAACCGACGTGTTTGTGCCATCTTCCCGAATCTTCCATTCATAAATTCGGATTCAAAATTACCAAAATTGCCGGGGGAATGAAAGCAAATCGGTAGCTTTTTCGAAATAATCTTTCTTCAGACTCCGAAAGGAGATAAAAAAACATTACAACTGCCCTATCCCCTGGTATGCGAAACCGAGGGATGCGAGCTCGGTACCGTTGTAGATGTTACGACCGTCGATCACCACGCGGCTACGCATGACCTTCTTCAACACCTCCCAGTTGGGCAGGCGGAACACCTTCCACTCTGTGGGCACGATCAGTGCATCGGCATCAAGCGCCGCATCGTAGATATCATTGGCGTAATAGACAGCATCACCCAGCACCCGGCGAGCCTCTTCAATTGCTGCCGGATCATAAGCGCGGACCGTGACGCCGGCATCAAGCAGGCTGCGGATCAGTGTGAGTGAGGGCGCATCGCGTACATCATCCGTCTCCGGCTTGAAAGAGAGGCCCCAGAGAGCGATAGTCAGGCCTTGCAGCTTTCCACCAAAATGATTGGACAACTTCTCAAAGAGAATGTTCTTTTGCTGGTTGTTCACTGCTTCCACCGCCTTGAGCAGTTTCATCTCATAACCGACACCTTCCGCCACGCTGATCAGTGCCCGGATATCTTTCGGGAAACAGCTGCCGCCATAACCACATCCGGGGTAGAGGAAGCTGCGCCCGATACGGGAATCGCTGCCCATGCCGCGTCGCACCATGTTCACGTCGGCGCCCACCCGCTCGCAGAGATTGGCAATATCGTTCATAAAGCTGATGCGGGTGGCCAGCATCGCGTTGGAGGCATACTTGGTCATCTCGGAGGAGAGGATATCCATGAAGATCACCCGGAAGTTGTTCAGCAGAAAGGGACGGTACAGCTTCGTCATCAGCTCTTTGGCCTGTTCGCTCTCTACCCCTACCACCACCCTGTCGGGACTCATGAAGTCGTTCACGGCGGCACCCTCTTTCAGAAACTCAGGGTTGGAAGCCACATCGAAGGTTAACTGGTGCATGCCTCGCTCATCAAGCCGCCGACGTATTAGATCACGCACGCGATATGAGGTACCCACCGGCACGGTACTCTTGGTGACGATCAGCAACGGACGGTTGACATGGTCGGCAATGGTCTCTGCCACCTGCATCACCTGTGAGAGATCCGCATCACCATGCTCATCGGAAGGTGTTCCCACAGCGATAAAGACTATCTCCATCCCGTTGAGTATCGATGGCAGGTCGGCAGTAAAATGGAGCCGTTCGGCCTCATGATTGCGTTGCACGATGCTCTTCAATCCCGGCTCGTAAATGGGAATGACTCCCTGTTTCAGTGCCTCGATCTTTTCATTGTTGATATCCACGCAGGTCACATCCACTCCCATCTCGGCGAAGCAGGCTCCTGACACCAATCCCACGTACCCTGTTCCAACAACTGCTATTTTCATATACTGTTTCTCTTTTCTTTATATGCATTCACAAGATTTGAGCTACCGGCTTATTGCTTACCGTTAACGTTTACCGCTGACAACTGCTTCCTCAGGTTATTCACCGGGTAGAGCACCGTCAGTAGTCCAATCAGGCTCACCACCCCGAAAACCACCATCAAATCGGTGAATTTCACGATCACCGGATAGGCATCGATAATGTAGGCACCCGGAACATTGCTTAGGCGTAACAATCCGAAGTGCTGTTGCAGAAGACAGAGCAATAACCCCGTCACCATCCCGGTGATGATACCGATAAAGGCAATAAGCCATCCCTCATAGAGAAAGATGCGGGCCACCAAACGATTTGAGGCACCCATGTTCTGTAGGCTGCCGATGTCGGCCTTCTTCTCCACGATCAACATTGAGAGGGAACCCACCACATTGAAAACAGCGATCAGCAAGATAAAGGCCAGGATGAGGAAGGTAACCCACTTCTCGATCTGGAGCATACGGTAGGACTCGCGCTGCTGTTCATAACGATCTTCTACCAGGAAGCCGTCACCCAGAAGACGCTCGATCTCTTTTTTTGTCTTCTTCACAGAGGCATCGGCATTGAGCTTGATATCGAGGGAGGTAACCTCATTCTCATAGCTGAAAAGCTCCCGTGACAGTCTGATCGGGATGATAGCCATCTGTTCATCCATATCCGGCTGGTTGAGGGTGAACACACCTCCGATCTGTGCATAGCCCGTGGTGAAAGCGGCCGACGGGTTGGCCAGGTTGACACGCACATTGCGACGCGGAGCGTAGATCTCCACCGGGTTGATAAATCCGGGACGGGCACCCAGTGTGGCAGCCAATCCTGCACCCAGTGTGGTGTAGTTGACCACGTCTTCCTGCAAACGGAAGGTGCCATCCACCATCAGCCGTTCCATGTCGGTCATCAACCTGAAATCCTCCGATACTCCCTTTACCCGTACGGGTACCTGCTGATCTTCGAACTTGAAAAGGGCATTCTCCTCCAGTGATTCCGAGACGGTCTGTATGGCTGGGAGGCGAAGCGCCTCACCAAAGGCGGGGGTGTCGTAGCTGAACACCTTCCCCTCTCGCACAGTGATCTTAAGATGAGGATCGAACGCGCTGAAAAGCCCCTCCACAATGCCGCCAAAGCCATTAAAGACCGAGAGTACCGTCACCATAGCCATCGTGGCAATGGCGATACCGCAGACTGAGATGGCGGAGATCACATTGATGGCATTGTGTGATTTCCTGGAGAAGAGGTAACGACGTGCTATGAAGAATGAGAGGTTCAAGCAGTGGGAGTTAGTCTTTTTTCAACAATCGGTCAATATTCTCAATATAGTCGAGTGAGTCATCCAGGTGAAAGGTCAACTCGGGTATTACCCTCAATTGCTTCCCCACCCTTTTGCCCAGGTCGTAACGCAGCGTCTTGATATTGTCGTTGATATTCACAATCAGCTCTTCCGATCGTTCAGAGGGGAAGATGCTCAGGTAGGCATGGGCAATACCCAGATCGGGAGAGACCCGTACATTGGTGACCGAGATGAAGACCCCTTTTAATTTCTTTGTCTCCAGCAGGAAGATCTCACTCAGTTCTTTCTGTATCAATCGGTTGATTTTCTGTTGTCTGTTCGATTCCATCGTAATTTATTTTTTTCTGATCAGCGTCAATCCGTCCCGTAGTGGCAGTATCACCTTCTCAACACGGTCGTCGGCTGCCAGTCGTTCATTAAACTCCTGTATCCCCTTTGTTTGCCGGTCAGCCGTGGCGATCGTTTCAAGTACCTTTCCATGCCAGAGGGTGTTGTCGGCCAATAGAAAGCCGCCACTTTTCACCTTCGGGAAGGTTGCTTCGTAGATCTGCCAGTAACTCCGTTTGTCCCCATCCAGGAAAGCAAGATCAAAAAAGTCATCTTCAAATCGTGGCAACAACAGGGCCGCATCGCCGATATGAAGGGTGATCTGCTCGCCGAGAGGTGAAAGTCCAAAATTGTGACGGATCATCTCTTCCAGTTCGTCATCAATCTCGAGAGTATGCAACTCAGCCCCTTCTTCCAGCCCTTCGGCGATACACAACGCCGAATATCCGGTGTAGGTGCCAACCTCCAGCACCTGTGAGGGGCGAATCATCCGGACCAGCATCTTAAGCAACCGCCCCTGCAGATGACCTGACACCATGGTGCCATGTAACAGCTTCACGTGCGCCTCACGGTAGATCCCCTGCAACAGGGGCGGCTCCCCGTCAATATAACGAAGGATATAATCTTCCATTCTGTCAGCTCTGCATATACAATCAGACAGCGGTTGCCGCCCTTTACTGGGTGTAATCCGGCAGGTTATACCTCTCTTTTGCCTCCAGGATACGCCACGCCTCAATAATCTCCAGGTAGGTGGTGCCACCCACCTCGCCGAAGCTACCGCCAAGATAGGCAACACGGTCCTTCCGTTCAATAAGGCCTCGTTCCAGGAGACGTTTGATTGCTTCCACGAAGTATGCCCTACGGCTCTCCTTGGTATTGCCATCGCCCTTGCCCTGTTGATACTCTGCCCATACACCATATGAAAGAGCCAGCTCCCGAGCGAGTCGCTCAGAGGTGGCAATGGCATAGACAGTGCTCTTGCCGCGGAAGGCTGCCAGCACACGCGCCGTACGTCCGGTGTGGCTGTCGGTTACGATTGCCTTCACGTTCATCCGCATGGTGGCCTTCACCGCCTGCTTGGCTAGGAACTCAGTCACCTCACGGTCGTCATACTGCACATATGGCACCCTGATATCGTTCTCTGCCAGCTTGGTCTTCTCTGCCTCGTAAGCTGTTTTGGTCATGGTACGCACCGCCTCAACGGGATACTTGCCATAGGCGGTCTCACCACTGAGCATCACCGCATCGGTGCGGTAATAGATGGCGTTGGCGATATCGGTGATCTCCGCCCGCGTGGGACGAGGATTGTGAATCATGGAGTGGAGCATCTGTGTGGCCACGATCACCGGCTTCTTGTGTTGTACCGCCTGTTTGATCAGCACCCGCTGAATACCGGGGATCTTCTCCTGCGGTACTTCAATACCCAGGTCACCACGGGCTACCATGATGCCGAATGCAGCATCCAGGATCTCATCAGCGTTGTCCACGCCCTCCTGGTTCTCGATCTTGGCGATGATCTTGATCGGACTCTTCAACTCGTCGAGGATCTCCTGTACGGCCAGCACATCAGCTCTGCTGCGTACAAAGGAGTGGGCAATGAAATCGACAGAATGTGTGGCTGCCAATGCGATGAACTCACGATCGCGTTCAGTGATGGCCGGCAGACTGATGCGCACACCGGGGATATTGACACTCTTACGGCTCCCCACGGTGCCGTCGTTCTGGGCACTGCAGAGCAGGTAACCGGGAGTGACGGCGATCACCTTCAGATCGATCTCACCATCATCAATCAGGATATCATCGCCCACCTTCATCTCTTCGGTGATGTTGGGATAAGAGATGCAGATGGCTTCCTGTGTGGAGATGCCCGCAGGATTGCCAACAATCTTCACCTGGTCGCCCGTCTTCAGATCGATAGGGTTTTCTGCCACGGTAGTCCGTATCTCAGGGCCCTTTGTGTCTACAAGAATAGCAATACGGTTGGATACCTCACGGGTGTTGTTGATGATTTTCAAAAAACCATCCTCATCGAGGTGTGCCGAGTTGAGCCTCACCACATTCATCCCCGCCTCAAACAGTTCACGGAGAAAAGTGACGTCGCATCGCTTGTCGGAAATGGTGGCGATGATCTTTGTTTTTTTTAGCATATATTTTTTTTGGATTGTTCAGTCTATGTAACGTTTGTATTTACTTTTTGTTTGCTTCCAACAACCCTTCCAGAGCCAGTCGATAGGAGTCGAGGCCAAACCCGGCTATCACACCGCGGCAGACAGCCGACAGCAGGGAGTGGTGACGAAACTCTTCCCGGGCATGTACGTTGGAGATATGCACTTCCACAACCGGTGCAGGCACGGCTTTGATCGCATCACGTATGGCTACCGAGGTGTGGGTGTAGCCCCCCGCGTTGAGGATGATGCCATCGCTTCCATAACCTGCCTCCTGGATCTTGTTGATCAACTCTCCTTCCACATTCGATTGGTAAACAGTGAGAGTGACTGCAGGGTAAGCAGCCTGCAATCTGTCCAGATAGTGATCAAAAGATTGGCTGCCATAGGTCTCCGGTTCACGGAGACCCAGCAGGTTCAGGTTGGGACCGTTGATGATTTGAATCGTCATAATATTATTTGGAATGTGGGATGTAGCATTTTATGACGTCATACATCCCCAATTACTCTACAAAGATACAACTATTTCCCGGTGAAAGAATCATTTCTGTCATTCAGTATTTCATCTTCATAACCATCACATTGATGCAAAAAAAACCGGTGGTGTCACATCAAAGCAACACCACCGGAATCAAAGTGTATGATCGTTATTATCAATTTTATTCCTCAACAGTCTCTACCTTTTCACCAGCCGGCTCACCATAATGCGCCGCAGCCATTCGCAGGTAGGAGCGGTAACGCCATTGCGCATTCTCCCGTGCAGCCTCGAACAGCTCGTCAGCCTGACGGGGGAAGGACTTGATCAGCTGCGTGTAGCGCACCTCTCCCAACAGGAAGTCGCGGAACTTACTCCAGTCCGGCTCCTTGCTGTCCAGTTGGAACGGGTTCTGCCCTTCATCTTCCAGTCGCGGGTCATAGCGCCAGAGATGCCAGTAACCGCACTCTACAGCAGCTTTTTCTTCCGATTGAGCGGTACCCATTCCCCTTTTCAGTCCGTGACTGATACAGGGTGAGTAAGCAATGATGATGGAGGGGCCATGGTAGGACTCCGCCTCTTTCAATGCCTTGAGGTAGTGTGACTGGTTGGCGCCCATGGCTACCTGTGCTACGTAAACGTAGCCATAGGTGGCGGCGATCATGCCGAGATCCTTCTTGCGGATACGCTTGCCCGCTGCCGCGAACTTGGCTACCGCAGCCAGTGGGGTTGACTTGGAAGACTGTCCTCCTGTATTGGAATAGACTTCGGTGTCGAGCACCAGGATATTGATATCCTGTCCACTTGCCAGTACGTGGTCCAGTCCACCGAAACCGATGTCATAAGCCCATCCGTCACCCCCAAATACCCAGATAGACTTTTTCGAAAGATACTTCTCCATCGAAAGAATTTCCATCGCTATGGGGTGATCGATGCCCGTAAGGGCAGCCATCAACTGAATAGAGGTCTCTTTCGATCCGTCGGCATCCTCTTTCTTCTCCAGCCACTGTCTGAAGAGCTCCTTCTGTACCGAAGTAAAATCGTCAGAAGCAATGCCTTGCTGCATCAGCTCGCTCAGGTGGTTGCGCATGCTGTTGTGTGCAATCACGAAACCATAGCCAAACTCGGCATTGTCCTCAAAGAGCGAGTTGGCCCATGAGGGACCCTTTCCCTCTTCATTCCTGGTATAGGGAGTTGCGGGTGCCGATGCGCCGTAAATGGAAGAGCATCCGGTTGCGTTGGCGATCATCATCCGGTCGCCATAAAGCTGGGTGATCAACTTGATATAGGGTGTTTCACCGCATCCGGAACAAGCACCCGAGAACTCGAAGAGTGGCGTGGCGAATTGGGAGTTTTTCACGTTCATCTTCACATCAAGCAGGGATGCCTTGCTGGCCACATGCTTCACCATATAGTCCCAGTTCTGTTGGTTGCCGTACTGCGTAGCTATCGGCACCATCTCAAGCGCTTTTTCTCCCTTCTTGCCGGGACAGACATCCACACAATTGCCGCAACCAAGACAGTCGAGCACGTCGACCTGGATGCGAAACGCCATGCCAGCCAGCTGCTTTCCCTGCGCTTTGAGCAGCTCAACACCCTCTCCGAGACCTTGTTGTTCCTGTTCATCGAGCACGAAAGGACGGATGGTGGCGTGGGGGCATACATACGCACACTGGTTGCACTGGATACAGGTATCAGGATTCCAGACCGGAACGCTGACAGCCACACCACGCTTCTCGTACGCAGTAGTACCCTGTTCCCAGGTGCCATCCTCACGACCGGTGAAGGCCGATACCGGCAGGTCATAGCCCCGCTGTGCATTCACAGGCCGCACAACCTTGTGGATGAAGGCGGGTGCATCATCGGTTGTCTCCTCAAAAACACCCAATTGCGCCCACTCCTGCGGGACCTCGACCTCCTCCACCTCACCACCACGATCTACGGCAGCAAAGTTCATTTTCACCACCTCTTCCCCTTTCTTTCCGTACGATTTCACGATGAATTTCTTCATCTGTTCCACCGCCTGATCGTAGGGAATGACGTTGGATATTTTGAAAAATGCCGACTGCAGAATGGTGTTGGTACGGTTACCCAGACCAATCTCATCGGCGATCGCAGTAGCGTTGATGATAAAGAGCCGGATATTGTGATTCGCAAAATAGCGTTTCACATGATCGGGCAGGTGGCTTGCCACCTCCTCTTTCGGCCACAACGAGTTCAGCAGGAAGGTACCATTTCTCTTCAGGCCCTTGGTCACATCATAAAGATGCAGGTAAGCCGGCACATGACACGCCACAAAATTGGGCGTATTCACCAGGTAAGTGGAACGGATGGGATTGTCGCCAAAACGCAGGTGCGAGCAGGTGAACCCGCCTGACTTCTTGGAATCGTAGGCGAAGTAAGCCTGCACATACTTGTCGGTGTTGTCTCCTATAATCTTAATCGAATTCTTGTTGGCACCCACTGTACCGTCTGATCCCAGCCCGTAGAATTTGGCTTCGTAGGTTGTCTCATCCATTGATACCTCCTCTTTCGGGAGAAGTGACTTGAAAGTGACATCGTCCACAATGCCGATGGTGAAATCATTCTTCGGCATGTTCATGGAGAGGTTCTCAAAAACCGAAAGGATCTGTGAGGGGGAGGTGTCCTTCGATGAAAGACCGTAGATACCCCCCACCACCTCGGGTGCATTCTCCTGGCCAAAGTAACAATCCTTCACATCCAGGTAGAGGGGCTGACCAGTGGCGCCCGGTTCCTTGGTTCGGTCGAGCACGGCAATCCGCTTCGCCGTAACAGGCACTGCCGACAGGAAGGCCGCAGCCTTGAAAGGACGGTAGAGATGCACGGCAACCACACCCACCTTCTCACCTTTGGCAGTAAGATGATCCACCACTTCGCGGATGGTCTCGGTAACTGATCCCATGGCAATCACCACCCGCTCTGCTTCCGGATCACCATAGTAGTCAAACAACCCATACTTGCGGCCGGTAACGGCTGCCAGTTTCTCCAGGTACTTCTCCACCACGTCCGGCACACTGGCATAGAACGGGTTGGATGCCTCACGCGCCTGGAAGTAGATATCGTCGTTCTGGGCGGTACCCCGGGCAACTGGTGCATCCGGAGAGAGCGCCCTGTCGCGGAATCCTTTCAGCGCCTCCTGGTTGATCAGGGGTGCCAGGTCATCGTTCGTCAGCGCTTCAATCTTCTGGATCTCGTGTGAAGTGCGGAATCCGTCGAAGAAGTGAAGGAAGGGAACACGACTCTCAATAGCTGCCAGATGGGCAACCGCTGCCAGATCCATCACCTCCTGCACCGAACCGGTAGCGAAGAGGGCGAAGCCGGTGGGACGGGCGGCCATCACATCCTGATGGTCCCCAAAGATGGATAAGGCATGCGAAGCCAATGCTCTTGCCGAAACATGGAAGACACCGGGCAACAGCTCCCCGGCCATCTTGTACATGTTGGGCAACATCAGCAGCAACCCCTGAGAAGCGGTAAAGGTGGAAGTGAGGGCACCGGCCTGCAACGATCCGTGCATGGCTCCGGCAGCTCCCGCTTCCGATTGCATCTCCTGCACCAGGACAGGCTGCCCGAAGATGTTTTTCCTCCCGGCAGCTGACCACTCATCCACATACTCCGCCATGGTGGAGGAGGGTGTGATCGGGTAGATGGCAGCCACTTCGCTGAACATATAGGCGATATGCGCAGCGGCCTGATTCCCGTCGCAGGTCAAATAATTTTTCTGTTTTGCCATAATGATATGTTTACTAAAAAAATGTAATTTTAGTTAATAAAGTGCTAAATTAAGGGGCTTCGGACTACGAAATTACGATAAAAAAGCGGAAACAACAAATGATGCCTCTATTTTGTTCATTCCCCCCACCCGTCATCCCAGACAAAATATAAAATATATTAATTTTTGATCTTTACCCTAAAAGCTCTGTTATATTGATATGTCAATGCAATCCCGTTCATTCAGACACCTGTTAAACCTCAAAGAAGAAATCATATGAAGATTATCATTATCGCCAACAGACTTCCGGTAAAAATTGAGCGAACCGACGAAGGTTTCACCATTGAGCGCAGCGAAGGCGGACTGGCTACCGGCCTTGGCTCACTGGAAACCGAGGCGGAAAAGTACTGGGTGGGCTGGCCCGGTATCCATACCGACAATGAAGCGGAGAAACAACAGATCACCGAAAAGCTTCACCAGCTGAATTTTCATCCGGTTTTCCTCAGTGACGACCAGATCAGTAACTATTATGAGGGGTACAGCAACAGTACCATCTGGCCTCTCTGCCACTACTTTTTTTCCTATATCGAGTATAAGGCAGACTACTGGACAACATATCGGGAGGTGAATGCCCTCTTCTGCCAGGAGACAATTCCAATGATTGAAAACGATGATATCATCTGGGTGCAGGACTACCAGCTGATGCTGCTACCGGGAATGATCCGCGATCGAAAACCTGCTTCCAGCATCGGTTATTTCCACCACATCCCCTTTCCTTCTTATGAGCTCTTCAGGGTTCTGCCCGAAAGAGTGGAGGTACTCGAAGGATTGTTGGGTGCGGACCTGATCGGCTTTCATACACATGACTATATGCGTCACTTCATCAGTGCCATTTATCGTGTACTCGATCTGAACTGCAACCTCGACGAGATCACCCTCAAGGATCGGATTGTCCATGTGGATGCCTTCCCCATGGGCATCAACTACGAGCTATATCACCAGGCACCCCTGTTACCCGAGGTACGGGAGAAATCAACCATGCTCAGGGAGAAGCTGGCCGACAAGAAGGTGATCCTTTCGGTCGACCGCCTCGACTACAGTAAGGGAATCCTGCACCGTCTCGACGGATTTGCCCAGTTTCTGGAGAATCACCCCGAATATCATGAGAAAGTGTCACTTGCCATGATCGTGGTCCCCTCACGCGACAACGTGGAGATGTATGCAGAGCTGAAAGCAAAGATCGACCGGTTCATCGGCGAGATCAACGGCAGGTATGCCAGACTGGGATGGAGCCCCATCTTATACTTCTACCGCAGCTTTTCCTTCGAGGAGCTGATCGCCATGTACGATATTGCCGACATCGCACTGGTCACACCGCTGCGCGATGGGATGAACCTGGTAGCCAAGGAGTATCTGGCTGCCAAGGGAGATCACACCGGGGTACTCATACTCAGCGAGATGGCCGGAGCAGCCATTGAGCTGCAGGATGCACTGATCATCAATCCCAACGACAATGATGAGATTGAGAAAGCGATTATGCAGGCTCTCACCATGCCGGAGGAGGAAAAGCGGGAACGAATGGGCCGAATGCAAAAACAGATTGCCGCCCGCACCGTGAAGCGTTGGGCGAATGACTTTGTGAAGGAGTTACAAAGCATCAAGGAACAGAACAGGGAGATCCTGCAAAAAGTAGTAGGCAAAAGGCAGCTCACACAGATCAAGAGTGCATATGATGAAGCTGTATCCCGGCTGATCCTGCTCGACTACGATGGCACTCTCTCCCCTTTTGTCAAGAAGCCGGAAGATGCCGTCCCTTCGGAGCAGCTACTGGAGCTGCTCCGAAGGTTGAGCGGCGAGAAGCGCAACAAGGTGGTAATCAACAGTGGGCGCAACCATCAGATGCTGGACAAATGGTTCAAGGGGCTGTCGCTCGATTTTGCCGCTGAGCATGGAATTTTCTACAAGGATGATGGGATATGGCACCGGAACATCATGGAGGAGATCAGTTGGGATGAGGAGATCCTGGAGATCATACAACACACCATTGAAAAAACCCCACGCTCACACCTTGAACAGAAAGATGCTGCTTTGGTATGGCACTACCGCAACGTGGATATCTGGCTGGCAGAACTGCGGGCACAACAGCTGATCAACGCGCTGATCAGTCCCTGCGCACGGCTCAACCTGCAGATCGTACCGGGCAACAAGATTGTGGAGATCAAGCCTCCTGATTACAACAAGGGCAGCGAAGTAATCCGCCGACTGGAAAAGGATACCTACGACTTTGTACTGGCGATCGGCGATGACACCACCGACGAGGACATGTTCCGTGCCCTGCCCCCCGACGGCATCAGCATCAAAGTGGGGAATTTCTCGCCCGCAGCGAAGTACCGTATTCCCCTACAATCGTCGGTGATCCCGTTCCTCTCCAAACTGATACAACAATAAAGCAGAACAAGCAAAATGGCATTTATCGATCAATTTCTTTCACCGGAGAGCCCTCTCCGGTATCCTCTCATTGCGATCCTCTTCCTGGCACTGTTTGGAATCCTGACACTGATCTACCGGCAGGTTATCAAACTGTGGCGCAAGCGGGTACGGAAAAGCAAAAGCATGCTGGACGACTTCATCGTGCGGCTCTTCACCCTTCCGGGCATCTGGCTAATCTTCGCCCTGCTGCTCAATCTCTTCAGCGGACTGCTCAGCGAAGAGGAGCAGGTCTACAACGTGCTGCGCAAGATCAGCCAGATCATGTTGATCCTCATCGTCGGCTGGATACTGGTACAGGTGGTCAGGGCACTTTTTCACCACTGGCAGAAGAAGTTCGACATCGAGAACCCCAACAACCTGGAAGCGCGCAAACGACTCACACAGATGAACATGATCGAACGGATCATGGTGGTCACTATCATCTTCCTCTTCATCGCCATTGCCTTGATGACCATCGAGCAGGTGAGACAGCTCGGCATGAGCCTGCTGGCATCGGCCGGTGTGGCCGGTATCATCATCGGCTTCGCCGCCCAGCGCAGCTTCGGTCAGATCTTCTCTGGCATTCAGATTGCCTTCACGCAGCCCGTCAGGCTGGATGACGTGGTGGTGATCGAGGGGGAGTGGGGTCGCGTGGAAGAGATACACATCACCTACGCCGTGGTGAGGATATGGGATGAGCGGAGGCTGATCGTACCGATCGATTACTTCCTCAACAACCCGATACAGAACTGGACGCGCCGCACCTCACAGATACTGGGCAGCGCAATGCTCTATGTCTCATACGACCTGCCGGTGGAGCCGCTGCGTGAGGAGCTGGCCCGCATCGTGAAGGATGATCCCAACTGGGATGGCAGGGTGCAGAACATACAGGTGACCGACAGCAAGGAGTGGTTCAAGGAGCTGCGGGTGCTGGTGAGCAGTGCCGACTCCTCCCAAAACTGGGACCTGCGGGTGGCCGTGCGTGAGAAAATGATCGATTTCATCAACACCCACTACCCCGGATCCTTTGCAAAGATAACCGCCTGCACACCCTCATCTGCCCCTCCGGCAATCCGGTAGGCTTCTGAACAGCGTGCCCCCTCTCACCCTGTTTAAGGACGTATAAACTTGGAGAGCTCCTTCTCCTCAGAGAAGAGCACCGCCGTGTTGATCAGCGCCAGGTGCGAGTAGGCCTGCGGGAAGTTGCCCAGCTGACGCTTGGTGCGGAAGTCGAGATCCTCACTATAAAGTCCCACATGGTTCGAATAGGAGATCATCTTCTCAAAAATCTCCCTCGCCTCCTCCCGCTCACCGATCATGAAGAGCGCCTCGATCAGCCAGAAGGTGCAGATGGTAAAGGAGGAGGTGGGTATACCAAAGTCATCTTCGGCTTTGTAGCGGTACATCAGCCCCTCGTGGTAAAGATTCTCTCTGATCGCTTTCACCGTCTTCACATAGCGCTCATCATCCGGTGCAATGAAATCATAAAACTGCATCAGCAACAGCGATGAGTCGTAATCCCTGTTCCCATAAGCCTGTGTGAAGCATTGCAGCTCCTCATTCCAACCCTTCTCATGCACCTCCGAGCGGATCGCATCTGCCTCTTCACGCCACTTTCTCGCATAGCTGTCCTTGTGGAGCAGCTCAGCAATCAGCGATGCCCGGTCGAACGCTACCCAGCTCATCACTTTGGAGAAGACAAAATGCATCTCGCGCGTGCGGAACTCCCAGATACTGCGGTCCGGCTTATGCCAGGCAGCTTCCACCGAACGTACCATATTCCTGATGATCTCCCAGATCTCCTCCACCTCGTCGAGCGTGCCGGGGAAGTAGAGGTAGTATTTGTAGATTACATCCATCAGGTAGCCGATGGAGTCATTCTGCACCTGGTGATAAGCCGCATTGCCAATTCGCACCGGCCGTGAGTTCTCGTAACCGGAAAGGTGGTCGAGTGTCTCTTCTGTCAGTGTCTGCTCCCCGCGGATACCATACATGATCTGTATCGGCTCATCGCGCGACGACTTCAGAATCTTCTTCACGAAACTGATGAAGCGCTCTGCCGCGGTACGCTGCTTCATAAAGAGCAATGTGTCGATCGACATGGAGGCATCCCTCAGCCAGCAGAAACGATAATCCCAGTTGCGGGTCTCACCGATACTCTCGGGGAGACTGGTGGTGGCTGCCGCCAACATCGCCCCTGAACTCTGATAGGAGAGCAGTTTGAGCACCAGCAGGCTCCGCTTGATCATGTCGTTATACTGTAGGTAGTCGCGTGAGCGGTTCACGTAGTTGAGCCAGTATACCTTCGTCCGTTCGTAGTCGAGCAGGATACGGTTGATATCGACCGTCACCAGCTTCTGATTGTAAGAGAGCAGAAAAAAGTGATGATCCTCCAGCACCATCTCCTCACTGTTGAGCACCTTCTCAAAATCCAGACTGGAGTATAGATAGACCTTGTCCTCGGAGTCCTCTTCCGAATGTGTCTTGATGTACTGATTGCCTATCTCGTGCCGCACCTTCTCACGCGCATAGTTGATCTGCGGGTCGTAGACCACGCGTACTGTCGGTTCTCCCTTGGTGACCCGTATATAGCGGTGTATCTCGGGCGGCATGTAATAGCGATTGGCCTCGGTCATATAACGCGGCATGTAGTCGAAAACGATAAAGCCGTGATCAGGCGACTCGAACCGGGTCAGCAGGATATTGGTATGTCCGTTGTATCGTTGCGTGATCTGGTAATCCGCCGTCACCTCGAAGTGAAAGCTGCCCCCTTTCTCCCTGTCGAGCAGTGCTGCGAAGATGGAGGGTGAGTCGAAGTCAGGCAGGCAGAACCAGTCGATGCTGCCCGTTTTGGATACCAGTGCCGCAGTACGACAGTTGCCGATGATTCCGTAGTCAAGATTTTGCATAGATAAGCTGTTTCACCCCTGCCGGCATACAGGAAGAGCGGCAAAAGCCGGTTGCCCATTGCCGGGCAGGAATGTTCATATTCTGTTTAGAGCAGAACAAAGATAGAAAAAGGAGTCAAATAATGAAAAGAATTATCACCTCACCGTGATTTCTCCGCGCAACGACTGGCACATCAGCTCCTTCACCTCAACGGACTGGTAGCCTTTGCCAAAGAGAGCCATCAGCTTGGCCAACGCCGCCTCGGTGGTGATGTCGTTGCCGCCAATCACCCCAATCCTTTCGAGCTGCTGTCCATTCTCGTATCGGTGCATCTCCACCGATCCATAAAGACACTGCGTGACATTGACCACCACGATCCCACGCTCTACGGCATCATGAATCATCTCCATGAACCAGGGATTGATGGGTGAATTACCGCTACCATATGTTTCAAGCACCACTCCTCTCAGTCCGGGTATGGTGAGATGTGCCCGCACCACCTCACGACTGATGCCGGGAAATAGTTTCAACACAACCATATAACGGTCAAGTTCATAATTAAAACATACCGGGCGATCTTCATTTTGTCGGAGAATGGCGGTTTTGTTGTAGCGGATATCCAGTCCTGCTTCCGCCAGGTATGGGTAGTTGGGACTGTTGAAGGCACTGAAATGATCGGCATTCACCTTGGTAGTCCTGTTACCCCGCATCAGCAATTTCTGCATGTAGATACAAAGTTCCGGCACTATCGGTCGACCGGTTTCATCCTTGTCGGCAGCAATCTCCAGTGCGGTAATCAGATTCTCCTTTCCGTCGGTGCGCATCTTACCGATGGGTAGTTGTGAGCCGGTGAGGATCACCGGCTTGTTCAGGTTCTCCAGCATGAAGCTGAGTGCCGAAGCAGTATAGGCCATGGTATCAGTTCCATGGAGGATTACGAAACCATCATACTTTAAGTAGTTCGTTTCAATAACCTTGACCATCTGCCGCCAGATGGTGATGGAGACGTCCGACGAGTCTATGGGTGGGTCGAAGAGGTAGGTCTCAACGTTAAAGTTAAGCCGCTTGATCTCCGGCATGTTCGAACGAAGGTGGCTGAAGTTGAAGGGTTCCAGCGCACCGCTCTCGGTATTCTCAACCATTCCGATGGTTCCACCGGTATATATCAGCAATACGTTTGCGTTTGTATCGATCATCACGCTCTATTTTACAGCAAATGTAGCATTTTGTATTGAATCTAATTTCTTTTTGACATTTTTTTTTCACCATTGGGGTCAAGCCGGAGGAGTTATCGTGACCATCCGTTTCACAATGATCGAACCAAAGTGTTGACAAATTGTTTAACGGAGTAGAAATTCACAAACATATAAAACTGAATTTTATGGCCACACATTCCATTCAGACAATCTGGAGAGAGAACAATATTTTCGATACCGAGATCGACGGACATACAATCTCGATCGACTTGGGAAAAGAACAAGGAGGGGACGATGCCGGTCCGCGGCCCAAGAAGTTGTTGCTGATCTCAGCGGCAGGGTGCTCGGGTCTTGACATCGTGGAGATAGCCCGTAAGATGCGAATCGAATTGAAGAAATTTGAAATCCGCATCGATGCAGAGATGACAGAAGAGCATCCCAAACAATATACCTCACTGAAGGTGGTGTATGCTTTTGAAGGAGAGAATCTACCAAAGGAGAAGCTGGAGAGAGCCTGCAACCTCTCCTTCGAAAACTATTGCGGGGTGATGGCAATGTACCGTAAAGCTGTGCCGGTAAGCTATGAGGTTGTGGTGAAGGAGGGTTGAACAATTTGGCACCATTGAGGAAATTTTTCTCTAAAATATTGCTATCTTTGCAGTCAGGTTTATCATTCGAAGAGCGAAAACTCACATCAACAACATAAAAAGAGAACTATGCAAACAATGGACTCATTCAATTTTGCCGGTAAAAAGGCGTTCGTTCGCGTGGATTTCAACGTGCCACTCGACGAGAACTTTCATATTACTGACGACACCCGCATCCGGGCAGCCGTTCCCACGCTAAAAAAGATCCTCAAGGATGGTGGCAGCGTGATCATCGGTTCACACCTTGGCCGGCCGAAAGGTGCGACCGACAAGTTCTCCCTAAGTCACATCCTGCCCCGTGTAGCTGAGCTGTTGGGTGTAGATGTACAGTTTGCCGATGACTGCATTGGTGCTGAAACCGAAGCCAAGGCAGCCGCACTGCGTCCGGGCGAAGCCCTGCTGCTGGAGAACCTCCGCTTCTATGCCGAGGAGGAGGGCAAACCCCGCGGACTGGCAGAAGATGCCACCGAGGAGGAGACCGCAGCCGCCAAGAAGGCAGTGAAGGAATCACAGAAGGAGTTCACCAAAAAGCTGGCCTCTTATGCCGATGTCTATGTCAATGATGCCTTCGGTACCGCACACCGTGCCCACGCCTCCACAGCCCTGATCGCCGATCATTTCGATGCGGCACACAAGCTGTTCGGCTACCTCCTGCAAAATGAAATCACCGCCGTAGAGAAGGTGATGAAGGATACAGAACGTCCCTTCACCGCCATCATGGGAGGCTCAAAGGTATCCTCCAAGATCGAGATCATCCGCAACCTGCTCGACAAGGTGGACAACCTGATCCTGGCAGGAGGCATGACCTACACCTTCGCCAAGGCTTTCGACGGCAAGATTGGCGACTCCATTGTGGAGAACGACAAGCTGGACCTGGCCCGTGAGCTGGTGGAGATGGCAAAGGCGAAAGGTGTGAACCTGGTGCTTGCCACCGATGCCAAGATCGCCGACAGCTTCAGCAACGATGCCAACACCAACTTCGCGTCGGTGAAGGAGATCCCCGACGGCTGGGAAGGTCTCGACATCGGCCCGGACGCTGAGAAACTGTTCACCGAAGTAATCAAGAACTCAAAGACCATCCTCTGGAACGGACCGGTGGGCGTCTTCGAATTCGATAACTTCGACAAGGGATCGCGTGCCGTCTCCAACGCCATCGTGGAAGCAACCCAAAAGGGTGCCTTCTCGCTTGTGGGCGGTGGCGACTCGGTTGCCTGCGTCAACAAGTTCGGCCATGCCGATCAGGTGTCCTACGTATCCACCGGTGGGGGTGCCCTGCTGGAGATGATCGAGGGCAAAGTGCTCCCTGGCATCAAGGCGATCCGCGGGTACTAAAACAGCAAAAGGGACCGCCCCCTGCAGTCCCGTTAAATTGAGAGACCGTACGAGCTACTTGTTCGTACGGTTTTTGTTTTGCACCCCTCCCTTTATGTTATCTCATCATTTTTTTGTAATTTTGGGCTCAATTTGACTCAATCATTCAACAATGAACATTTCGTACAACTGGCTCAGGGAATATCTGCAATTTGAGATGACGCCGCAACAGACGGCCGACATGCTCACCTCCATCGGACTGGAAACAGGCAGCGTGGAGGAGATACAAACCATCCGTGGTGGCCTGGAGGGACTGGTGATCGGTGAGGTGCTCACCTGCACCGAGCATCCCAACTCTGATCACCTGCACCTCACCACCGTAAACACCGGTAATGGCGGGGAGCCGCTGAAAATTGTCTGCGGCGCACCCAACGTGGCTGCCGGACAGAAGGTGGTGGTGGCTACCGTGGGCACCAGGCTCTGGTTCGGTGAGGAGGAGATCACCATCAAGCGCTCCAAGATCCGCGGTGAAGAGTCCTTCGGGATGATCTGCGCCGAGGATGAGATCGGCATCGGCAGCTCTCACGACGGCATCATCGTCCTTCCCCCCGATGCGGTGGTGGGTACCCCTGCCAAAGAGTACTACAATGTGAAGAGCGACTGGGTGCTGGAGGTGGACATCACCCCCAACCGGGTAGATGCTGCCTCCCACTATGGGGTGGCGCGCGACCTGGCAGCGGCCCTGACACAGGCTGGCATCCCCTGCAAGCTGCAGAAACCCTCGGTCGACGCGTTTGCCGCAGACAAGACCGATGGCGGCATCGAGGTGATCGTAGAAGACCTGGAAGCCTGTCCCCGCTACTCCGGTCTCACCATCCGCGGTGTCACCGTTCAGGAGAGCCCCGACTGGCTGAAGCACAGGCTGCAGGTGATTGGCCTGCGACCCATCAACAACATCGTGGACATCACCAACTACCTGCTCCACGAGACGGGGCATCCCCTCCACGCCTTCGACGCCGCACACATCAGCGGCAACGAGGTGGTGGTGCGCACCCTGCCCGAAAAGTCAAAATTCGTGACACTCGACGAACAGGAGCGGGAGCTGAGCGACCGTGACCTGATGATCTGCAACAGCGATGAGGGGATGTGCATTGCCGGTGTCTTCGGGGGACTTCATTCAGGCGTCACCATGGAGACCCGCGACATCTTCCTCGAGTCGGCATACTTCAACCCTACCCGGGTACGCAAGACCGCCCGTCGGCACGGCCTTAACACCGACTCCTCCTTTCGCTTCGAGCGGGGTGCCGACCCCAACAACACGCTCTACGTGCTCAAACGGGCGGCACTGCTGGTGAAGGAGCTGGCAGGCGGCACCATCGAAGGCGAGATACGGGACATCTACCCCACCCCGGTGGAAAAAGCTACCGTGAACCTTGCATACAAAAAAGTCAATTCTCTCATCGGGAAGGAGATCCCGGCGGAGAAGGTGAAAAACATCCTCCGCAGCCTGGAGATCGAGATAGAACAGGAGAACGGCGAAGAGCTGACCCTCCGCATCCCCACCTATCGCGTGGATGTGACCCGCGACGTGGATGTGATCGAGGATATCCTCCGCATCTACGGATACAACAACGTGGAGTTCAGCCACTCACTCAAGGGGAACCTCTCCTACCAGACCGCTACTGACCGTAAGCACAAGCTGCAGACGCTGATCTCCGAGCAGCTCACCGCCGCCGGCTTCAGCGAGATCCTCAACAACTCGCTCACGAAAAAGAGCTATTACGAACCGCTCACCTCTTACCCCGCCCCACACTGTGTCTCACTGGTCAACCCGCTGAGCGGCGACCTGAGCGTGATGCGGCAGACAATGCTGTTCGGGGGACTGGAGAGCATCGCCTACAACCGCAACCGTAAGCAGGGCGACCTCCGCCTCTATGAGTTCGGCAACTGCTATCGTTACGACGGGGAGAAACAACAACAGGAGCAAATCCTGGCGCCCTACTCCGAGGAGACGATGATAGGGCTCTGGCTTTGTGGCAAGCGCACCCGCAAGAACTGGGCCGCCGCGGAGGAGCAGACCAGCGTCTACGAGCTGAAAGCGCACCTGGAGAACATCCTCAGGAGACTGGGCATCAACGGCAACGGCATCCGCCAGGAGGAGTTGCAAAACGACCTCTATTCCACGGCGATGAGCCTGCGCACCCGCAAAGAGCTGATCGGCAGCTTCGGCATCGTCCACCCGCAGCTATGCAAACTATTCGACATCGACACCGAGGTGTTCTATGCAGAGATGAGCTGGGATAAGCTGATGCAGGAGAGTGATAAAAAGAGCGTGAGCTTCACCGAGATCTCCCGCTTCCCTGCCGTGAGCAGGGACCTGGCACTGCTGATCGACCAGGGTGTCTCCTTCGCACAGATCGAGAAGGTGGCCCGCACTACCGAGAAGAAGCTGCTGAAGCAGGTGGCCCTCTTCGATGTCTATGAGGGGAAGAAGCTGCCGGAGGGCAAGAAGTCCTACGCGGTCAACTTCCTGCTGCAGGATGAAACAAAGACACTGAACGACAAACAGATCGACGGCGTGATGAAGCGTATCCGGCAGAACCTGGAACAGGAACTGGGGGCAGAGCTGAGATGATGAGCTGATTAGTTGATGTGTTGATTTGCTGATGTGCTGATGTGCTGATGTGCTGATTTGGAGATTAGCTGATTTGCTGATTAGCTGATTTGGAGATGTGAGAGTGAGAATGAGAATGTGAGTAAATAAAAAAACAAAACAACCCCGTTGCGCCTTGCAGAAAGACCAGGGAAAAGATTCATAACAACATGGGAAGAGCATTTGAATACAGGAAAGCGACCAAGCTGAAACGCTGGGGCAATATGGCCCGCGTCTTCACCAAACTGGGGAAACAGATCACCATCGCCGTACGCGAGGGGGGACCGGAACCCGACACCAACCCGCGCCTGCGTGTGCTGATGCAGCAGGCCAAGAAGGAGAACATGCCGAAGGAAAACGTGGAACGGGCCATCAAGAAGGCTACCGACAAGGATGTCTCCGACTACAAGGAGATGGTCTACGAAGGGTATGGTCCCTTCGGCATCGCCATGGTGGTGGAGACTGCCACCGACAACCCCACCCGCACCGTGGCCAACGTGCGCAGCTACTTCAACAAGCATGGCGGTTCATTGGGAACGTCGGGCAGCCTCGAGTTCCTCTTCGACCACAAGTGTGTCTTCAGGATCGCGGAAAAAGAGGGTGTCTCCATCGACGATCTGGAGCTGGAGCTGATCGACTATGGCGTGGATGAGCTGGAGGTGGACGAAGGAGAGATACTGCTCTACGGCGAATTCAAATCCTATTCCGACATCCAGACCTACCTCGAGGAGAACGGCTTTGAGATCCATTCCGCCGAGTTCGAGCGGATCCCGCACGACACCAAGGAGCTGGAGGAGGAGCAGCGCGCCCAGATCGAGAAGCTGCTCGACAAGTTCGAAGAGGACGAAGACGTGCAGAACGTATTCCACAACATGGCGTAATCATATCGCACACAATCTGAAGATTCGATATCAAAAAAGTTCGTTCCGATTCACCGTAATGGAGATTAAAAAACCTTTAACAGGGTGACTTCTGCAAAAGTCATCTTTTTATGATATACATACTCAAGAGATGTAGCATGGATGAGATTCCGGAAACAAACAAAGATATCTCCAAATAATATGTAGCGTTCATACCGAACTTAAAAAATATTGAAAATATAAAATTGCTAACAAGAAAGAAAAGGAAAAATATAATTGCTCTAAGTTTTGAATCCGTATCTTTCACTTTTGCAAAGAAAGGCGAAAGGACAAAAAGTAAAACAGGTGCAATAATGAGAGCAGGAGCAATGATTAACCAATAGTTATGATATTTTTCGGGCGTTTTGTATATTGAGAATAAACCCCATACATAGAATATCACCATTACTATCAGAAAACCGAAAAGTGAAAATCCAATTTCATTCATAATTATTTGACTATTTAGTATTTATAAATTGAAAAACCACATTAAGAATAGCACAAGGTTCTGCAAGAAGGGTGTCTTGTTTCAGTGGTAGCATTCTGCGTCTCATCGAAATCGAAAAGCTGTTGACCACCTTACTTGGATATCCAAGCTGAAGCTTCACGATATAATGAGTCTATCTTATTAGTATCGGAGGAAGCCCCAAAACTCTTGACTTCACGGTAGATCCCATCGCTCTTGTCTACAACTACAATAATGGTGGAACCACTCCGGTTTCTCTGCTTGCGCACGAACATACCCCAAAGATAGGTATTTTAGTGCTTTCGCCACCCAAGCCACCGAACATATTTTAATATACAGTACATTATCAAGATGTTACGAAGATGTGTACTTTAGGCTGTCAAAGTCAGGATTCAACGAGGTATGCAACACATCTCGCTTTTTTATTTCACCCTGCCTGAAAAACAAAATCGCAACCCAAACAAGAAATAATCGTAATATTCATTCATTTTCTTTGCGTTGTGGCTTCAAATAGATATTTTTGCATCACATACGTAAATTGCTATGTATGAAGCACACACACACACTGTCCCTGTTATTCTTGCTGCTGCTCCCTTTCTCTGCGCATGCCCAGCAAACAGCGCGTATCTCGGGAGCGGTGAAGACGATCGAAAATGAAGCGTTGCCCTATGCCACCGTACGCCTGGTGAACAGGGCCGATACCACCCGGGTATATGGCGGGTCGACCGATGAGGAGGGTAAATTTTCCGTCGCCGTTCCCCTGGGCAACTATTCTATGGAGATCACTTACATCGGGTACCGGAAACTGGAAGCTTCGGTACAGCTCGACGGGCATGTGGTCCTTCCCGATATCCTTCTGTCTGAAGAGAGCCATCTGATGGACGAGGTGGTGATCACGGCCAAGAGCATCACTTATCACGCGGGTGGTTATATTGCCGAGATAGCAGCCAATCCCTTTTATAAGCATCAGGACCTGGAACAGATCCTGATGCTTACCCCGGGCACCAACGTGGTGCGCGATCAGATCAGCCTGTATGGCAAAAGGGTAACCAAAGTGTACGTGGACGGACAGGAGGTGCGGATGCAGGGCTCGGAGCTGATGCAGCAACTGCGCAACTACAACGGACGCAACGTAAGGCGGATAGAGGTGATTGCCGCCGGTGGCGTGGAGGAGGATGCCGCTTCAGCGGGCTCATCCATCATCAAGATAATCACCGTGAAAGTGGATGACGGTGGCATGTTTACCGCCGGACATAGCACCAACCACAACAGCTACATCCATTATAACACCACGAATATCAATACACGCTGGCGAACTGGCAAGTGGTCCACCTATCTGACCGGATCATTTGTCAAAGGAAACTCCCGCTCATCCCAGAGTCTGGAGAATTTTCTTCACGATTCAGGTATGAGATTGTCGACCGAATCCTCGTCGAAAAGGTATGTGCCGGGAAACATACTCTCCACCCTGGGGATAGGATATGATTTCGATGCGCGCAACCTGGTTACGGTGGAAGGCTCTTACCGTTCGCGGCGCAATCGTTCCCGCTCCGTTACGGACACCAGACAATGGGGCGCCACCGGTTACGAGCAAACCACATCAGGTCTTTCACATGACAATAACAATGCAAAAATTTTCAACCTTTCACTGAACTATACCCACCTCTTCAACGAGAGTAGTTCACTGGTCTTCGCGGCAGACCGGCTGCAGAATGAGGGGGATAGAAACCAGGATAACGACTATGCATATATCAGCAGGGAGAGTATGCAGTATAGGAATCGGAACAGAGAGAAAAACCTGATCCATACCGCCGCGGTTAACTGGGAGAGATCACTCCGGGAGAAGGACAAGTTGACGGCGGGCATCAAATACAGCGATCTGTCTGCCAAAAACAATATGGAAAACCTGTTGCTCGAGAATGGGATAGAAGATGAGATAGCCAGCTATATCGACCGGTATGACTACAGCGAACAGGTGTATGCGCTGTTTTCCAAATATGCATTCACCCACAGCGCTGTCAATGCCACTGTGGGTGTTCGGCTGGAGCATGCCGTCATCTCCCCCCGTTCGGCAATCAATCCCGAAAGAAACAGGGATCAGCGTTATACCGACCTGTTCCCCGAGGTAGCGATCCATTACGATCTCCACAAAGAGAAGGGGCATCGGATCACGCTGCAGTACAACCGCTCCATCGGGAGACCCTCCATGCAATCGCTCAACCCGCTGCTTATCCAGCAGAATGAGTACAGTTACACCAGCGGGAATCCGTTGCTCAAACCCTCTTATTCGAACTTGTACAGATCGGGGTTCATGTTGTTCAACCGGTTCCTGCTGAATGTCACCTACACCACTTCCAGAAACCGGCCTCTTTTTGCGGGTGTTGTCGACCCGGAGAGCGATATCATTTACACCCGTCCGGAGAACGGAATGAAAAGCAGAAGTCTGGATATTTATATGGAGTACCCCTTCCGGTTCGGATCGTGGGGACATCTGAAACTGAACGGAAGTTATTCCCTCTATGAGGAGCAATTTGAAGATCATAACAAACAAAACGCTTCATGGGATACCGGCTTTTCCGGTACATTCCGCCTGCCTTACGATATCAACGTGATGGCAGATCTGAGGTACTCCCCACCCCGTAGGACATTGTATACCAAATACCATTCATCGGTGTACAGCAATGTTGTTATCAATAAATTGCTTATGAACAGAAGATTAACGGCATCGCTTATGTTTGGGGATATTTTTAATATGATAGGTGGTCAACGCTCCGATTCTTTCTTCAATGATTATTCTCAAAAACAGAGAGGTCTCTCCAGCACCTTCACCGTGATGGCAAGAGTCAGCCACACCTTCAACTGGGGAAACCGTTCCGCAAAAATACGACGGGTCTCCGCCGGGAACACACCGGAACAAGGACGCATCAGCAGTGAGAAATAGCCGCGATCAGTTCAAAACTGTAACCTGATCAGCGACTGTTCAATCTCATCGCGCAGCTCCTGAGGGGTTGCCTTGTTCTTGCCAACCTCCTTTAACGCTTCAACGATTGTCTCCTTTTGCATGCTCCAGCGAAACCAGCCCAGCGCCTCGGCCAGGACAATCCTCACCTCCGTATCATCGCCCTGGTTCTTCAGGAGCGTCAGGAGGGCCGGCACCTGCCGGTGGTTGTTGTAGTTGCGCAGGAAACGGATGGCCGAGATCCGATCCTTAGGCTCCACAGTTGTATCCTGCATCACACCCAGGTATCGGTCGTACCGTTTCGCCTGACTCTCGAAATAGGCGGTCATTTTCACTGCGACCTCATCGGATTTCGTCAGGTTGGAACCTGCTGTCTGGCGGCCAATCTCCTCCCGGATCTTTTCCAGACTGAACATCGGGAGTGAACCCTGTGCGGCATATTGTACGCGCTGGCTCTCATCGGAGAAGAGCACGCTCTCCACCAGCGGAGCGATCAGCCGCTCATCACCGTGGTAACCGGCAAAACGGGCACCGTTACGTCGGATCAGCTCATAGGGGTCATCGAGCGCCAGCAGCAGTGCTTCTGTAAGATGCTTGTCGGCGGAGTAGAGGATCCGTTGCAACGCCTGCATCCGCACACTGTAATAAGGACTCTCCTTCAAGGTACGCAGCAGCAGCTCGGGATACTTTTTCGGGGGATGATGGGAGAGCATCTTCAGCGCGAGGGATTGCAGTGTAGGATTGTCGCTCCTGAGGTAGTTCTGCCATACCTTGTTCTTGTGACGGTTCAGTGCCAGATCGCGGTTGAGTTTTGTTGCGTCAGCAGCGCGGTTATCGGCGGCTGTGCCGGGAGTGAGACGGTAGGTGGGATCGCCGATAAGGTGCGACTCAAGTGTCTGGATCTCTTTCTGCCAAAAACCGATGCGGGCTCCCTCGGCAAGCATCCCAATCAGCTCCATCGACCATTTGTCCTGCAGCACATTGACCGTGTTGCCTTGTGCCACCACCGTGTTGCCGTCGGCGAAGATATGATAGCCGGCCACATATCCAGGCTGATGGAAGGAACCGTTGTAACAGGCATCCAGAATGGTGATGCGCGGTTGCGGACGGAGTCCCCGCAGATCGGCGAGCAGGATGTTGTTGCCGGCAGCCAGCAGCGAGTCGCTCACCCGTGTACTGTCGAGCCGTTCGGGTGCGAAGAAGCCGGGCAACAGGGCATAATCACCCATCGCCTTCTTCACGAAAGCTTCTCTTCGCTCACCACTGTAGCGGCGATAGCTGTTCCGGAGTGAGGCCGAGAGGATCTCCAGCGGGCCGGTGGCTCCCTCACGGTTCATGCCCAACTGATTGGGTGCGGGATAGGCACCGTTGATATACTGTGTATCGAAGGCACCATGCTCGTGGAAGACGAAGAGATCGGTACCGGGTGCCTGTAGCCGTTCATAGAGACGGTATTTCATGAAGGGATCCTGCCGGAAGTTGTAGAAAGCATTGCCATCGGCCGTTCGAAATGCTTCCGAGAACTGCTCCCGGATGGCGAACTGCTGGTTGTGCCAGGCGGTGAGGCAGTCGGAGTTATAGCCATGGCCGTTGAAGATCCTGATGTTATCGGCATAGTTGTCTTCCCTGTGTGCCTCCACCACCTTGCGAAGATATCGCCTGAGCAGCTCATAGGTATCTTCCCCCATGTCGGTGGGGGGCAGCATGCGGGCAGAGTAGAACTCACTCTCTATCATCTGAGGAGAACGCTCTGTCAGCTCATAATAGAAATGACGCGGGTTTCTATCATCCACGCTGTGGAAGCGGAACACCAGATCCAGGTCGTCATAGAAGCGGTCGCTGGTCACCGACGATTCCACGATGGGAAACGCCTTCTCATTCATCTTGAAGGCGGTGGTGGCATGCTGGAAGTTGCGCAGACGCACCACAGGGATGTCACCGATAAAGACAGCCCCCTCCATCACCGGCTTCCGCCGGTAGATCCTCCGTATCTCTTCTCTCAAGGTCTCGGGGTTATCCCAATCACCGATCATCACGACAGCTCCCAGTCCCTCCTCCTCCAATACGGCTTTGTAGGCCAGCACCTCTTCAGTTGCCTCTTCATAGCTTTTGCTGTCTATCACGATCAGAAAGCGTGTGTCGAATCTGCCATTTTCGGGAATGAGTCGTGCTGTTGCCGCCAGGGTAAAAAAGTTGGCGAGCAGGTAACCTATTGCTATGGTTTTGATTTTCTTCATTTTCATCATCGCTATCGCATAAAATGCTCGATTCGTGCAATGCTCTTCTCCAGCTCATTGCTCAGCTGCTGAGGAGTCTGCTCCATGGCAGCCAACTCTTTGAGAGATGTCACAATTTCCGCTCTGCGGAAGGAATGGGTGAACCAGCCGAGTGCCTCGGCCAGTGTGATGCGCAGCGGAAGCTCCTCACTCTCATCGGTGAGTACTCGTAGATAATCACCCACCTGCTTGTGGTAATTATTGTTGCGCAGCATCCTTGCTGCGGATATTCTGGCTTTCAACGGTTTCGCCTTGTCGGTCACATCATCGGCCATGGCAGCGATACGCTTGCGGGAGGCGAACTGCTGCTGGAAAGCGTCCCACACCATCTCCCGGTCTCGATAGGAACGGTTCTGATCCAGCTGCCGTTTCATCTCAGCCTCCATCCGGTCGAAATCCATCCGGTCGAAGGTGAAGGTGACATTGAAATGAACCCGTTCATCGAGGTGATCGTTCAGGTAGACAGTGGCAAGCGTTGGGATGAAATGATCGTGACCCACAGCACCCATGGCATATACCGATTTGCGGCGGATAAACTCATAGGGATCGCGGATCGAATGTTGGAGCAGCTTTGCAAAATGATCTCCGCCGTAGTGCTGCAACAGTAGAAATGCCTGCAGTCGCACTGAGTAGTGGGGTGACTCGTTATAGGCTCTTGTAAGCAGCTCCGGCATTCGGGAGTATCCCAGATCAAACAACTTGTGCAGCGCCAGACCTTTCAGATCGGGATGCTCCGCTTCTTCGAAGAGTGCCAGCCAGCTGGTGGTGTCGGTCGAGCGAAGGTCTACCCGGGAGGGGATGTCGCCGGCAAAGTGGTGGGTAGGGTCACCGATGATATGCGACTCCAGGATGTTGACCTCGCGGGCCCACTCACCCACGCGGAAGCCAAGACCCAACAGTCCCAGCAGGTCGGTGGAGCTCTTGTCCTGCAGAACGTTGACACTGTTGGCAAAGGTTACAACCGTTTTACCAGCAGCAAAGATATACTCGCCGGCGATGTAATGCTCCTCCCGGAAGTCGCCGTTGTAGCAGGCATCGAAGAGCACCATCCGCGCATTGGGCGCAATCAGTGGCAGATCATCCAAGACGATGCCGGTGCGCAGATCCTCGAGTGAGTCCTGTTCCAGTTGCTCTGGAGTCGCAACACCGGTGAACCAGAGCGAGTCGATCTGATAGTGCTCCATCCAGGACTGTTTCAGTTTCTCCCTCTGCGCAGCATCACCGGCCCGGCGAAGCACCTGCCGAAAGAGACGACGTCCCGCCTCCATCTGCTCCTCACCCTCCTCGGTGAGGGGCAGGGCCGTCAGGTACTGTCTGTCGGGCGTTCCATGCTCATGGAAGAGCATCAGATCCATCTCCTCCCTGCGGAGCTCTTCGGTTACCAGCTCCTTCATGAAGGGATACATATCGTAAAAGAGGAACTTCGCCGACTTTTTGTTGCGGAAAGCAGCCGGGAACTGCTCACGGATCACCATCCCCTGATCACGCCAGGCGGTCATGCTGTTGGAGAACGATCCTTCACCGGTATAGGCGGTGATCACATCCAGCGGGTTCTCTTTCGCTCTCTCCCGCAACAGCTTCCGGAAATAGTCACGTATCTGTTGATACCCTTCCTCTCCCTGTCGCGTGGGTTTGAGCCGTCCGCTGTAGATGTCGCTCCGGATGTACTGTGGTGAGTCGCCACGCAGCGAGTAGTAGTGCAACAGCGGCTCCTTCTCTTGGCTGCCCTGGTAATCGAACCGGAGGTCGAAATCGTCGTAATAGCGGTCGGAGGGCACCGAGGAGTCGCGTCGTGGGAAACGCTCCTGATCCATCTTGAAGGCGGAGGTGAGGTGTTGGGCATCCCGGATCATGGCTATCGGTATCTGGCCGACCAGGATCGTACCTTCCAGCTGGTGATGCTCATAGAGATGGTGCAGTTGCTGTCTCAGCTCATCGGGCAGGGGCCACATCCCTGAGAGCAGCACCGGATTGTAGCCCTCCCGTTCCAGGAGGCTGCTGTAGGCGTCTATCTCCGCCTTGCAGGCGGCATAGGTAGGTTGATCCACCACGATGGCAAACCCCTTTCCGGCAGCTGTCACCGTGAAGGAGAGAAGCAGGGTGAAGGCTGTCAGTAAAAAATATTTCTGTACCATTATCCCTATTATTTATTTAAAAGGTAAGCCCCATGCCCAGACGGGTGATCACCCTTACGTCGTCACCTTCGGTTGGTTTGTAATAGTCTGCTGCAAGCTTCAAATAAGCACCGCTCTTGCGTGAGGAGAGGGCAGTAAAATAGGTGATGCTGCCTCCCACCTTGTAATAGTCCTGCTTCAGGTAATTAATTTCTGGAATCATGAAATCGGTGATCACAATCGATCCGGGGTCGGCGCCTCCATAGAGGTAGTCGCCTTCCTGGTTCGCTTTCCGGACGAGGTCGGCACCCAGCACCCAACGGGAATTCCCTCGGGAGGGAAGGTTAAACTTTGCATCTGCCCCCAGGTATATATCGCGAATCTTAAGGTGTGATGCCGGCATGATATAGTTGTCGTCTGTCACAGTGTAAAGCGCATGGAGGCCCGCCTTCCAGCTAAACGCTTGCCCTCTGTTGCGGAAGAAGTCGTACGACAGGCGGTAGGCATCACGCCGATAGGTGGAGCGGATACTGCTGTAGAGATCGACCCATTGCTGCACCTCGTAGCTGTTGTCCAGCACCTGTACAAACTCGATGCCATCCGTTCGACTGCTGCGGTAGGTGAGATCCAGCCGCTGCAGGTTTACCCCCTCATGCAGTAGTGCCGCATGTCCATAGAGCTCCTGCTGGCGTAGGGTCCCCTCTTTCCGGGGTTTTGTGATATCCCTCACTGCCTCTTCCACACGGAAGCTATATCCCCCTTCAGCAAAAAAACGAAGAGCTTGTTGTTGCCAGCTGTACTGCAACGCCGCACCCACTTTGTTGGCATCGTAAATGAAACTACCCAGCGACTGCAGGCCGCCAATCACGGCAGTGTAGTGGTTACCCAGACCCCTCATCACAAACACATCCTGGTTCACCTGGTTGTCGCTGTTGCTGTGACCGCGTGTCTCCTGGATCATGTTCTCATATTCAAGGTTGAGTCCCACGCGATGGGATCCGAAGATTGCCGCAATGCCCGGCTTCACATTGATGGAATAGAGGAAGAGCTCCGAACGGGGATCGACCTGCTTGGCACCTGTCTCCGCATTGTATGCCGCCTGGATACCCAGCAGGTAACGACCGAGGAGTGGCTTCGACGACACCCTCATCTGCAGGTTGTATTGTTGCTGCTTCCAGTCGCTCAGGTTGGGGTCGACCGGATAGTAGGGTACTCCCCGGTAGGGATCGAGCATCGCCGTGTTGAATCGTGTATTGCGGACTGTTTCATTGTTGTAGGAAAAGCGGCCCCAGGCGTAGGCGTTGCCCAGCTGTTGTCCACCTTCTGTCACCACACTGAGCTGACGCTCCTTTTCGCCCTGCTGCTCCCTTTTGAATTCACCGTCGGTCATCTGATAACCGGCCTCAAGGGTGCCATAACTCTGCAGGCTGTCGAGTCCGATGCCGGCACCGTTGTTGCTCTCAAACCAGGTGGCACGTGCTTTCCTGAGCTCAATAGAGAGAGGGGAAGAGAGTGCTCTCTGCTCCTGTGCCGTGGTGTAGCTCATCACCTGAAGGGCTACGGCTGTCAGCAACAGCCCTTTGATTGATTGTTTGTATATGCTGTTCATAATCGTTCCTCTTTTTTGCTATTTCCAGCTGTTCCAGGAGGGAGCCTGCGCATCGTATCTCCTGATCTGCGGGGTATCCATCACCTCAAAATCTTCAGTACTGTTGTTGGTATCCTGCAGGATGACCCTTCCATCGGAACGTGTCTCCTTCACCTTTCTGGCCACACTCTTCGCTACATAGGTACCGTTTACCGTGGCAGCACCGGCATCCAGTACCGCCGGCATTCGTTTCAACTCCATCTGGTTGGGGTTCCCAACGTTCTCCATTGCATCCACCACCGATTCAATGGGTATCCGGTAGCTCTGTGCGGTTGAGCCCACGGGACTCACCACCTCGGTGGTACTGTTGGGGTCGATCTGCTCAGACGGGACAAACAGGACAAAAGCTCCACCGAAAACGGTGGTCAGCCATTGTGGAGTAGGTCTGGGCCAGAAAGCCATCTTCATGTTTATGGCAGGGTTATCCTGAATCAGTGAGGTGGTCCTGACCAGTGTCTCAAACTCGGCACTCAACAGGTTGACCGGTGCCGTGGGATTGAGGTTGGCTTTTGTATGGTCATCGGCCATCTGGGCGATGATGATCGACTCACCCGGTTGCAGGGGGTAATCGGCCGTGTCGGGTACCTGCCAGATCTGCAGGGCATAGACATACTGATCGGCATCCTCTCCCGGCCACACAGGCAGGTTGGCTGTAGCAGTCAACGGGTTTATGATGGCAATGGCAAGCCCACGGACGTTCTGCTCGAGGTCGCTGTTGTTATAAATCTCATAGAACTGATCACGGAAGTAGGAGCCACCCGTGGGTGTTCGCGATCCGCTGTAATAAACCTCCTTGAAGAGGAGTGCTCCCGCCCTGGCAGCACCCACATCGACGGTGATCGTCTCCTGATCATCCACGATCCCCACATTCACCACATTGCCGTTGTAGTTGTAGGTGAACCCATCCTCGCTCTTCTCCGCACTCACCGTGATGGTGTAGATGCCGGGGATGATGTTGTTGACCGTGACCGGCTCATTGGGTGACATGGTGGTGGTCAGCTCGTAGCGCTCGGCGAAATTGACCAGCTTCACCTGCAGCTGATCGGGCAGCGGTGCCGTACCCAGGTTGAGATTCACCTCGATGGTGGCACTCAGTGGTACCATCTCTTCCATACCGGAGACACTCCGGAACTGCTCACAGGAGAGCAGAGCCAGTATCAACGGAAGGAGCAGGGTATATCTTCTTATTTTCTGCTTCATATGATTATTTGTTATTGATCTGATGTAATAAATGGAAAGTATCTGTATGCATCTGTTCGTTACTGCTTGCTATTTCAACTGCAGTGCCAGCTCAAAACCAAAATAGATGGGTATGTTGAGTCGTGTAAACGAACCGGGTGTTCGCTTGCTCTCATAGAGCGGTCTGCTGTTGAACATATTGTTCGCATAGAAAGAAGCTTTCAGATTCTCTCCTATCTCCTTGGTCAGGTGGAAGTTGATCAGCAGCACGGGGAAATAGGATTCAGCTATAAAACGGGTGGGACTCCTTGTTTCGAAGAGATAGGCAAATTCGGGATCATCCTTCATGGAGTCATCGAAAGGCTTCACCGATCCATCCTCACGGGAGATATAGGAGACAAAAGTGGTGTCATTCCCATAACTGGTCCAGTATTTGTTCATCCAGCTCACCTGAGCGGTGGTTGTCAGCACAAAGCCGATGGAAGGGATGTTATGGGTTGCCCGCAGGGTGGTGGTGAGACGTTCTCTTTCATACTTCTCCATACCCTTCTCGTAGATGCCGACGTTTCTTTCCAGCTCATTCAGGTTCTTCCGGTTGCTGAAGCTGTGTCCGTCGCTCCAGTCGGTGGAACGCATATAGGCACCGTTCAGCACGAAAGAGGTACGGATGGCATGGATCCTGCCGAAGTCAAAATCAAACTCCACCCCTCTGTTGTGCGACCGTCCGTTGTTGGTGGGGGTAGCATGGGAGACGAAGATATTGTGTCGTTCCTTCTCCTGCAGGGTGGGTATTGCGCCGGGGTTCTGAGCGGCCTCTTCGTAAATGATGTAATCCATCAAATGGTAGGAATCGATGGTGGTTGCCAGGTTGTATCCGTTCTTCAGCTGCTCGTTGTAGGCCGTCACCGAGAAACGCATCCTGTTAATCATAAGATCGATCCCGATCTCCGCCTTCTGGTTGGCAGCCATTTTCAGCTCACTGTTCCGGGTGTCGAAGACTCTGGTAGAGGCCAGCAACAATTGTTCATTTTCCGGCACCGAGGCGGAGTTGAGACTGTTGAAGTGTACCAGGTCGAAGTAGGCATTCTCCGGGTAAAGATAAAGTGCCGTAGGGGCTTTTGCTGTCACGCCGAAGCCACCCCTGAGCCACAGCTTGCGGGGCAAGATATCAAACGAGAAATTGGTGCGGGGGGTGACGAGGCTCTTGCTGTTGACCAGGTCGTAGCGAAGTCCCGCCTGTGCCAGTAACTCTCTCTCACCGATGCTCCAAGTGAGGTTCTCTTCGGCATAGAGTGACAGCTGGTTGATAAACGGTATGGAAGAATATTTTCTGGGGCGGGGCGACGAGTTCTCCGAGCTCAGCACCCTATAGGGGGGATTGTACGGGTCATATACCTTCCCATCGCCCAGATTACCGTCACTCCTAAAGTTGGCTCCCACCAGTATACGGTTGTTCACCGCTCCCAGCGTCTTCGTGAATGTTGCGTTCAGATTGGCAAAGAGGTTCACCTCCTGGCCATAGATATCATACCTGCTGAAGTACTCATTGGGAAGATAGGTAGCAATCAGGTTGGCCTCACTGGCAGGGATATTGGTAAGCTCACCTCCCTCGTTGTCATATACCTTCTGTCCGGGTCGGTTGCTCAACACCGCACCGTCGGTGCGTGACATGGAATAGGCGGCAAAAGCATTGCCCAGCAGCTCCTTTTGATAGGAGTGCTTGTCGCGGTAACTGCCCGAAAGCGTATACTTCACGTTGCTTAGCCATCCCTTGCGGATGTTCCATGTGCCGTTGGTGTTGAAACGCAAACCGATGTCGCGAGCACCTGTTTCGAGCTGACTGCGTTCATCATCGGGGTTTCTCTCCCGTGTATCTTTGCCCAGCGAGAAGTCGAAGGAGGTGTTACTGGATAGCTTGTTGAAACGATTGGAGTACATTGCCCTGGCCGTTGCGCGCTGATAATAGGCATACGACTCCTTGGCATCCTTGATGCTGTGTGCATAATCACCGCTCACATTCAGGTTACCCCTCTCCTGCCCCAGGCTCACCCCCTTGCTCACGGAGGCCTGGTAGATGCTGGGGTCTGTTTTCAGACGGATGGTGAGTGGCTCCCTGCCCGCTTTCGATTTGATGATCACCGCACCGGAGGTGAGGTCACCATGTTCTACCGAGGGGATGCCGCGGATCACCTCCACCGACTCAATGTTGTCGGTTGAGATGGAGCGGATGTCGAGGCCCGAGTTGGGAGATGAACCGCCTCCTATAGAAGCACCACTGCCGCTGATGGACGGTGAGAGCGTCTGCAGGTTGGCATTGTTCGACAGGGGGGCACCGTCGATCACGATGGCGGTACCCATGCTGTTCATATTGGCAGCATCGGTCGGCACCGGCACTCCCTGGTTGAGCGGGTTGGCTCCCAGGCTGCGGATATTGAAGGTCTTGGCCGAGGAAAGGCCACTCTCATAGGAGGTAACACCCCCAGGAAGCAACTGCATGATGTCACTCAGCGAGCTGGTTTGCAGGTGATCCATTGCCTGACGGGAGATGGTGGAGGCAGTGGCCCTGCCGGCCTTGCTCTCTTGTGCCACCACGGTGATCTCTGTCAACCGGAAACTGCTCTCCTGCATCTGAAAAGAGATCTCCGGATGCGTTCCGGAACCGAGAGTAAAAGTGGTGTCGATTGGCTCCATCCCCAGAAACTCGATCTTCAGGTTGATCCGCCCCGGAGAGAGACGATCGAAGAAAAATTCTCCTTTGTTGTTGGTGGTGGTGGCCGACCCTTGCGGGAGCACCTGCACCGTGGCAAATTCGACCGGCACCGTGGGATTATTCTGCTCAACCACCCTTCCTCTCAGGGAAGAGGGGGCTTCCTGTGCAGAAAGTTGTGCTGTTCCAATGATCCACAACGCCAGCAGGCTTACGCCATATAACAGGAATCTTTCCGGCGATAACATTGAATATAGAGTGCGATCTCTGTTCATACTGTTTGTTCTTTATTTGATGTCATATGTGAATAACGTTAATCGGTCAGCCGTCTGACGGTACGCAGCAACTCCTTTTTCACGGCATCATCCTTTTCCACGGCGGCCTGAGCCCGGCAGAAATCGACGATCTCCTGCTTTTTCCAGGAGCGGGTGTACCAGCCGAATGCTTCCGCCAGCAGTTGTCTGAGGTTCTGATCATCCGACTCCTTCATGAAGCGGAACAGCGTGTCGAGATAGGCTACCTGGTTGGAGTTGCGCAGCGCGGTGATGTTGAATCGCTTGTTGCGCGACTCCACTTCCGGATCGAGCAGCTCCATCATATCTTTTTCCTTTGCTGAAAGAATCCGCTCGAAATTGGCTCTCTCTGCTTTTATCTTCTCGTACCAGATACCGCTCCTGCCCTCCAGCTGCCTGTCGAAAGCAGCCAGTGCATCCTCTTTGGCATATTGCTCCACAGCCCCTCTCACCTGAAAGTAGACACGTTCCGAGACACCGGGCGAGAGGCGTATCTTCACAAGATCGTCGAGAAGCCGGGGCGACTGGTTCTCACCGGCGTGCATCCCTGCAAAGCGGCGTATCAATTCATAGTTGTCATGCAATCCCGCCTGGATGGAAGGCACCATCTGTTCACTGTCGCTTTGGAGCAGCAGATGGTAGGCCATCAACCGTACGGTTGGGCTTTGATCACTCGTCTGTACCGCCAACAGTTGATCCGGGGTCAGCGCCCCCTTCTTAAATAAGATCTTCATGGCCAGCGCTTTCACCTCGGGATGTTCATTCTTCAGCAATCTCTTCCAATAACCATGATCCTTTCTCCGGTGGGCAATAGCCTGATTGAGGTCCTCACCCTCCATCCGGCTGCTGGCATACCGGTAGGTGGGGTCACCCATCAGGTGTGACTCCAGGGTGAACTGTTCCTTTGCCCAGTTGCCGACACTCACACCCAGCTCCAGCAGTCCAATCAGCTGGTTGGTCCATATATCCTGGAGGGTATTCACCGAGTTGGCTTTGACTACGACGGTATGCCCGGGATTGAAGATGTAATGGCCACTGATGTAATCATCCAGGTGGAACGATCCATTGAAACAGGCATCCAGCATCACAAAGGGAGCACCGGGTGTGAAGCCCTCCAGATCAGCAATGTGAATATCCATGGCGGCATCGCTAAGGCTGTCCTGCAACATCATCTCGGGATCAAATGCATTGTTCACCCACGATTCCGGCACGTTGTAGTTGTCAATGTAATATTGTTTGGAAGCGGTAGTATCCTTTGCACTGCGGATCTTACCGCGAAAGAATTTGCGGGCCATCTCCAGCCATTTATCGGTCATGATGGTATAAGGACTGGCGTTCAGATATTGTGTGTCATCGGCACCATGGTGGTGCAGGATGGCCAGGTCCAGATCCTCCCTTTCCAGTTCAGCCATCAGGCGACCTTTCACGTACTCATCGAAGGTGTGGTCAATGTAATTGAGCCTGCCCTTTCCCTTTGCCAGCGCGGAGAACTGACCGGTGAGCGCCATCCGCTCGTCGGCCCGGGCCACCATACTATTGGAGTTGTAGCCATTCCCGGCAAAGTAGGTGACCTGCGATATCCGGCGTGCAACGGCTTTCTCTCTTACAGCCTTCTCCAGATAGGCATCAATCAGCTCAAAGCGGCTCTTGCCTTCATATTTGGGTGGCTTGATGCGGGCGCTGTAGATCTCACTCTCCACCGACTGGGCCCCCTCAGATGTAAGGCTGTAGTAATGAAGGAGTGACTGCAGTGAATCCTGCTTCAGGTATTCGAACTTCAGGTCGAAGTCATCATAGAACCGGTCGGAGGGGATGGAGGAACGATCCCATGCACGCCGCTGGTCCATCTTGAAGGCGGTGGTGAGATGCTGTGCATCGCGGATCATCGGCACCGGGATATCACCGATGAAAACGGCACCTTCCAGCTGATCGTGCAGGTAGAGTTGCTGCAGACGGATGCGGATGGAATCGGGCAGAGACCACTTGTCCACGATGAGATGAGTCGCCAGTCCGTCGGCTTCCACAGAGGAACGATATTGATCGATAGAGGAGCTACAGTTTGCCAATACAGCAGAATCCACCACAATGGCAAACGATCCTTTATGTTTTTGAGCTGAGGCATGAACAGATATCATCGCCAACAGCGACAGTACCAAAACAATCTTACGAAATTTCATTTTAAATTGGGTCTTTAATTGCGATTTTTAATATATAATCGCAAAAATAATACATTCTAACACATAAAGGGCATATATTCCTAAAAATGTCCGTTTTTAACAATTGCAAAGGTCTGAATTATTTTCACGGCTTGCAATAGCATAAAATAGCTATTTTTCAAACTATATGATCATTAATGGGTATGTGACAACTCACACCCACCCGGGGTGGATTGATCGGTTAATAAGCGTATAAAGAGGGGGGGTTGTAGCGCATAGCGGAATCGAACCGCTATTCATTGCCTGAGAAACAATTTTCCTAACCGTTAGAAGAATGCGCCCTTTAGAATGATGATGCAAAGTTATAGAAAAAAATAAAACCGCGATTCTTTTCGGTACATTTTTTTGTCACTTTTTTACCGGTGAATATGATAGTAGGCATCCAGCGCCTCCCGCGCTGCCGTGAAGGAGCTCTTACGGTCCTGAAGCACCTCACCTTCGAGCCGTGTCAGCAGTTGCGCGATTGCTGGATCACGGTAGAAGCCGTTGCGCAGCTGCTCGTTGATGCTCTCGAACATCCAGTACTTCGCCTGCTCCTTGCGCTTGCGGTCGAAGTACCCGTTCTCCCTCACAAAGTCGATGTAGCGATGGATCATCTCCCACACCTCAACGATGCCGATCTTATAATAGCCTGAATAGGTGAGCACCTCGGGCGACCAGCCCGACTCTGGCAGGGGATAGAGATGCAGGGCGTTGCGCAGCTGACGCCGGGCCATGTTCGCCTTGTCGATGTTGTCGCCGTCCGCCTTGTTGATCACGATGCCGTCGGCCATCTCCATGATGCCCCGTTTGATGCCCTGCAGCTCGTCGCCGGTGCCGGCCAGCTGGATCAGCAGGAAGAAGTCGACCATCGAGTGTACCGCCGTCTCCGACTGTCCCACCCCCACCGTCTCCACGAAGAGGTAATCGAACCCGGCTGCTTCGCAGAGCACGATGATCTCGCGGGTCTTGCGTGCCACGCCGCCCAGCGATCCCGCTGACGGAGAAGGACGGATAAAAGCGTTCTCCGCCATGGAGAGCTTCTCCATCCGTGTCTTGTCCCCCAGGATGCTCCCCTTGGAGCGCTCGCTGGAGGGGTCGATGGCCAGCACTGCCAGCTTGTGTCCCTGCTCCAGCAGGTGCATGCCAAACGTGTCGATGGAGGTGCTCTTACCTGCTCCCGGCACGCCGGTGATTCCTACTCTGATGGAGTTTCCCGAGTAGGGCAGGCACTGTTCGATAATGGCCTGGGCCGTCTCCTGGTGCTCCGGCAGCGAGCTCTCCACCAGGGTCACCGCCTGACTGAGAAGCACCCTGTCGCCCGAGAGAATTCCTTTCACATACTCCTCCACGGGGCGCACTGTTTGTCTGGAGCGTCTTTTCAGATAGGGGTTCACACTAGGGGGTTGCAGGATGCCTTTGTTCACTTTCAGGCCGTTGTATTTCGGGTCGTTCTCGGGATGTTCCATCTTAGCTGTTTAAATTAAAAAACCGAATGAAGCTCCTGCAAAGATACTTCATCCGGCCAGTATTATCAATTTCTGTTGAATCTATTTCTTCGGGAGCACATTCCCCTTGATCCGTAACACGTAAACGGTATCGGGAACATTGGTATAGACGGTGATGCTCTTGTTGAAGGTTCCGGGACGGGCTACCGTGGAATATTTGGCGGAGATGGTCCCTTTCTTGCCCGGCAGTATCGGCTCGCGGGTGTAACCCGGTGTGGTGCACCCACAGGAGGCAGAGACCCTTCTGATGATCAGCGGCGTTTTGCCGGTATTGGTAAACTCAAACTGGGTGGTGACCGCGCCCATCTCCTCCTTGATGGTTCCGAAGTTGTGTTCCGTTTTCTCAAACGCCATCCCCGGCTTCTGCTGGGAGAAGGCCATCAGGCTGCAGAGCATCACGGAAAAAATCAAAAGGGTTGCTCGTTTCATATCTGTTTCTGTTAATCGTTTAGTTTCATTCAATCATTCACTCGTCTGCAAATGTAACAATTTTGGCCATGCAGCGTTTATTCTTTAACAATAATTTGCATACCGCCGGTATGTGAGGTGAACGCGGGTGCATAGAGCGATTGCACGGTGGCGATGCCGTTGGAATAGCTGCCGGCACGGGTCACATTGAGGACATACTCGAACAGACGGGTGCCACGTGGCAACTGATCGAAAAAGAAGGAGGTGGAGGCATCCTTCGTCACCCGGTAATAGGGCACTCCGTTTTGCCAGGCCATGCCGGAGAGTTGTGTGACCGGCTCGAAGCTGGCGGCACGCATATCCTTCAGCTGTACGAACTCAAGGTCGCGGTCGTTGCGGAGGGTAAGCCGCACTACCACCTTGTCGCCCACTTGCAGGGGTCGTTCTTCCGTCAGCGGCACCAGCACCCTGCCACTCTCATCGGTCAGCTCGAGGAAGAGCTCCTTTTCGATATCGAGCGAGCCGTCGCTTTTCACCACCTTGTCCATCTCCTCGAAATATTGACGGTAGAGGGCACCCCAGGCGGGACCGCTGCCGTTGTGCTCCACGGTGACACGTCCCATCGCGGGAGTGATCTGTGAGCGGCTCCAGCTCTCCTTGAAGTAACCCGTTCCCGCTGCCTTGCCGGATGGCTCAACCACCTTCTCACCCAGGGTGACGGTGATCTCTCCCGTGGCTGCAAACCAGTCGCTGCCGCTGCTCAACAAAGTGTAGACAGCATCGGTGGTGGCATGCGTCGACTCCCATTGCTGTGTCTGCTTCTGTTTGAGCAGCCACCGTTTCATCCGGTCCATCTCCCCGGTGGAGGCGCCCCCCAACCGGAAGGCATCCATGATGAAGGTGTGCACCGAGGTGGCCGACTGTGACATGAACACCTGCGCCCGGTTGTTGGTCCAGTACATCCCCATCTCGTCGGATTGGGTGGCATGCTCACGGTAGGAGCGCAGGATCGCCTGCAACAGCTCCTTCTGTTGATTGCGATGCATCAGCACCGCGATCAGCGATCGCTCGTAGAGTCCATAAGAGGTCCAGTGCTGCTGCAGCACGGAGCGGTAGAAGTCGCTCATCTCTTTCAGCTCCTTGTCCAAGGGATGGTCACTGTATGCCGTTCGCACGTAGAGATACTCCAGATCGGTGAGCGATATCATTTTTATTTTCTTCCAATCCTTGTTGGTACGTTTCAACGCTTCGAAGCGGCGCAGCGCCTCCGCATCGGCAAAGGCGACAGCCTGCGACTGCATGGAAAGCGTCTCATCGCCAAACTGCAAAGCACCCAGCTCCTGCAGGCGATTCAACCCGTAGAGGATGTAATGGGTGATCCCGACAGAGGGACGGAATCCCTCGAACCAGCTCCAGCCACCTTCCCCGGTCTGCAGCTCCTGCAGTCGCCGCAGCGAGCGACCGAGCTGGTCACGGCTGCGGTTCAGGTCGAACAACAGCGAGAGCCGCTGCCGCTGTTCCGATTCATTGCGTACCTCAAGCACCCAGGGAGTCTCCTCCAGCAGGAGGTTTTTCAGTTCTTCGTTTTTGGAGAGCTGCGACTGCAAAGACGCACCGCTGCCCCCCTCTTTTTGCCAGGCATCCACCATGGCGGTCACCCGAGGGTAACTTTTACCGATGTAGGCACCCAGTGAAGTGCTGTAGTAGGCGGCAAACCAGGCCACCGCATTGTCGCTCGCGGGGTCGCTCAGCACCGGCAGGGCCTGTACCGCATACCAGGCGGGAGAGGAGGCAAACTCAAGCGTGAGCCGGTACTCCTCCGCCGTGGGGGAGCTGCTTTCCAGCAGTCGGTCCATGGTGAACTGCTTCGTTTCACTGCCGTTCAGGTCCATGCGCAAGCTCTCGGTCACCAGCATCCGGTTAGGCAACACCGCCAATGCATGCTGTTCCCCGTCGCTGAAGAGCTCGCTCCCGGCCACGATACGCACGCCAAGGAGATCGATCCCGGTGGGGAGCACAAAGCTCCAGGCAACCTCGGTGGATGTGCCGGCAGCCAGGGTGAAGGGCATTACAGCATCGTCGATCCTGATATCAGAGATCAATTCCTCGGTAAGGGGATTGAAGAGCTGCAGCCTTACCTCACCCTTCAGCAGGCTGTCGGAGAGGTTGGAGATCTTGCTGCTGATGGTGGCTTGATCACCCTCCCTGAGGAAGCGCGGCATGTTGGGTGTCACCATCAGCTCCTTTTGAGAGAGTGTGAATGCTTCAGCCTCTCCACTCCTCAGCTGCCTGTCGTGTGCCAGCAGGCGGAAACGCCAGCGGGTGTTGCTCTCCGGCACGGTGAAAGCGATCTGTGTCTCCCCTTTCCCGTTGGTACGCAGCTGCGGATAGAAGAAGGCGGTCTCGCTGAAATTGCGCCGCACCTGCGGAACTGATTCCACCTCAGGTGCCGGGGGCGGGGGTGCTGCAGCATCGTCACCCACAGTCATCACCTCCTCCACGGCGCCGGCTGCCATATCGTTCTCAGTCGCCGCCATCTGTTTTCTGGTAGTGCCATATCCTATTACCACCGTCTCATCCAAAGCCAACGACCTTGTTCCCCTGATTAAGAATTGATTGCTGTAAAATGAAAAGCCGTGCCAGTTGAAACTGTCAAAACTGAAGCCGGGCAGCTCTTTCCAGGGAGTGGGGATGTAACCACCGGCATAGACTGTGTTGAACGAGTTGTCGCGTGAGAAGCGTGCAACCGATCGGTAGCGCAGCAGTGATGCCGCCGGAAAGCTCCAGGACTGTGATGGATAGATCTGGTCGAGTGAGAAGTCATACATCGAGGCGAGCAACTCTGCGGCGGCAGGGTTCCCCTTCTCATCAGTCACCGTGACCCGCCACTCCTCATTGACACCGGGACGGATCCTGTCGCGGAAGATATCCAGCTTCACCTTCAGCTCCTTGTTTTCCTCTTTGCGAAGCAGGTCGGTGTGGTGGGTGGTAAACTGTTGCTCCTTCACATGGGTCAGAAGCAGCGTGACACCCTCTCCATACTCCTCCTTATAAGGGAAGCTAAAACGTCTGTTCTCGCTATCCAATTTAAGCCACTGCCGTTCCAGCAGCCTCTCCTCTTTCCATAGTTCGAAGAGCAGGTGAACCTTGCCGGTCGCTCCCATCAGTATTTCGGCGGGCTTACCGGGTGCAAAGGTGCTGCTGCGCACCACAAACCAGTCGTTCGTCTTCAGGGGAGGCCGTTTGTCGGCAAAGGAGAAAAGGAGCAGATCTTTCTCCGCCTCTACCGGATTGCCTCTATCATCTTTTGAAAACAACTTCACCCGGTACTTGCCGGAGCGAAGACGGGCAAGTCGTTTTTTCAGTTTGGGCTGCGGCCCGGTCTCAAAGTCCCCCGTGGCGACCCGTTTGCCGGTGGAATCATTCTCTTCCACCACATAGACCTGATAGCATCCCGCTGCCTTGACATCACTGCCACCGAGGTTTTTCGCCGTGATGAGGATCGGGTCATCACCCTCTTTCTCCCACCGCTCCGACATCTCAAGCTGCAGCATCATCGAGACATCCCCCACAGAGAGAGCGTAAGTGCCTACTTGTGTCTCACCGTTCAGGTCGGAGACAGTCGCCTCAACGACGAAGGTGAAGGCTGACTGTCTGCCCTGTTGCGTGTCACTCTTTTCGGGGGTGAAGCGGATCTCAAAGCCACCCTGATCATCGCTGGTCACAACCCCTGCCGCAAACTGTTCCGGAGCACCGCCCCAGAAGCGCCACCAGCTCTGTTGTCGGGTGATGCGATAGGCAACGGAAGCACCCTGCAGCGCGACACCCGAGTAGGCAACAGCCTTGCCCTTGAGGGTCACCTCCTCACCAAAACGATAGCTTCCCTCCACGGGATCGAATGTCACCTCGAAGGTGGGACGCTTGTACTCCTCCACCCGGAAAGAAACGGTACCCGACTCGGTGCGGAGGGAGAATTGTCCGGGAAGAACTCCCTGCGGCAAAACAAACGCACCAGCCATTGAACCAAATTCGTTGGTCACACCCTCCTGTGAAGCGATCTTCTCACCGTTGGCATCGTGAAGTGAAACCGTTGTCTTACTGCCAGCGAGAAGTGATCTTTTCGAGTCCGCCCGGCGGGTCAACACCGCCTTGTAATGAACCGTCTGTCCCGGTCGATAGAGCGAACGGTCGGTGAAGAGGTCGGTCTGCTCACGCGGTTCCTCATCGATTGCAGAGGTGAAATAGCGGTAGTTATTGAGCCGGGTCAGCAGCGACCCGTTATCAGTCCCCCTGACGGCGTGATAGAAGAGGTTGTTGCCGTTATCCTCGATCCGGTAAACAGCCAACCCTTCCCTGTTGGTGGCAATCCTCGCTGCTTCCGTGAAGCGGGAGTTGCGCCAGTTGCCGGTTTGTTTGTAGAGCACAATCTCTGCATTGGCCACCGGTTTGCCGGTGACCCGTTCCACCACGAAGAAGTGATGGAGATTTTCACCTGCCACGCGGCTGAAGGTCGCCAGATCGGACAGTGTAAAAAAGTAGGCGGGCTGTTCACTGTCGTTCGTCTCCGGTTGTGAGTCGAACGTGAGCATGTAGCTGCCCGGCTCCGTCAGGGTCAGTTCCATTGCAGTCACACCTTCCATATAGGGAGGGGTGTCCGGCAGGTTCACCGGGATCTCCCTCACAAAGGATCTCCTATTATTGAGGTTTTGCCGCACCCCTGACTGATGCAACTGCACATCGACAGGAGAGTCGATGCGATAGAGCCTGGCCGTGAGTGTACGCAGGTTTTTGGATGTGACTGTTAACTTCTTCACCCCATCCGTGGGAAAAGTGTTGTTGCCGGAGAGTGAGAGTTGAGGGGCGGTAAGGGCACTCAACCTGTTTACCAGTAGGGCGATTCTATCATAGCCGGGATGGTTTTCAATTGCCTGTTTCAGGAAAAGGTATAGTTCTTTCGTTCTTTCATCGCGAAGGGAATCACGCTCCCCGGGTATACGATAAATCTCCTCCTGGCGCACTGCTGCAATCCGGTCGATGATCTCCACGCTAAAGGGGTCACCCTCCCACTTACCGAGCATTGCTTCCAGCGACGGCAGGGCATACAACCGGTATGCCTGCTGCAATACAACAAGCGATTCCAGCTTATTCAACTCCTCAAGGAGCAGTGAATGGTGAAGCCCTCTCTCCATCAGAGAAGCCATCAGCTTACGATAGCTTTCAAATAACATCAGGTTATACTCCCCCGGTTGCGGATTGAAAGGAAGTTGCACATAGTTCTCCGCAGCAGCAAAGAGTGATTCAGGTGTAATTTGCTTGCGGGCAAGCGTACGGCTGAGATCTTCATCACCCATCAGGTGCCCGTACTGCTCAATGGCCCTTCGCGCCAGAAAGTCGTACATCGAGGGATAAAACCGGCGGGAGTCCTTCCCCTCCTCCACCACCGCGGCGTAAGTGGAGACTGTGGCCGCTTCGAGCTGTTTCCGGTCGGCCAGTGATGCCTCCAGGTGTTCCACCACCCGGTCGAAAAAGATGTTTCGGGTCCACTCCTTCATATCGTCAGGTATGAAACCGCGAAGCTCCGTGCGTTGCCTGATCTGCCACTGATCTTTCTGGTAATACTTCATGTAAAGTTCTCCCAGCATGGAGTGCAGCACGGCCCTCTCCACCACATCGCTGCTCTTCTCAAGCATGTTGTGCAGGTTTCGGAAGAGAACGGTATCATTCTGCTCATCGATGGTCAGCTCATACTTCCCCTGATGAATGAGTGCCTTGATGATCTGCGGACTGTTCTCATCCTCCACAGCCATGCGCAGAATGGTGTCAACTACTGCGGCGGCCGACTGTGGCAGTGACTTCTTCTCAAGTTCAACTACTTTGACCCATTCGTTCGTAAAGCGGCTCTCATCCATCGGTTGTCTCTTTTGTGAAAAAACGCCATAAGTAAACAATATTAGAAGCAGTGTAAGGGATATTTTTTTCATGAGGATGAAGTTTGGCGATTGTTGCATTAACTATTCATTTAACAAGTCACAGCCGCTTTTGTTTTACACCTGAGAAGATAAAAAGACGGCACCATCTTTCTTTGCTAGCGTTGGAAAGATGATGCCGGATCAAGAAATAAATACGCGTGTTGATTACTCTTCTACTTTCACCGCGAAGGTCGCATTCACCCCATTCTTATCGGTCACCTTTATCGTGGTGTTGCCAACTTTAAGTCCTTTCACGGCAATCTTGGCGCTGCTCACGGTAGCGTCAACCACGGTTGCATCGCTTTCAACAGCGGTGTAGGGAGTTGACCCTCCGCTTACTTTTACAGTATCGGTCTCATCGACGCTGAGGGTAATGGTGTTCTTATCGAATGTGAGATTGGTTTCTGCATCATCCTTGTCACAGGCGATTAATGATGCACCTGCCAGCAACAGAAAGAATAGATAAATTGATTTTTTCTTCATAATGAATACATTTTAATGATTAGTAAAATTGCTGTAAGAATGAGATCTCATGTATACATTACGAAAGATGCAAACGGGCAGGAAACGTTGCGCCACAAACGTTTCCTTAACCATCCTTAACGCAGGGATCAGTCCCATCCAGCGGTTTCATCACCACGCCGATTCGTTTTTTACCGTTGATCTTGATGCAGATAGATTTGTTGAAACGGACATGCCGTACAAATGCTGTTTCCTGTACCGCAGGCAGTGCGTTGAGGTAAGGTTCATCAAAGAAACCGTCGTTCTCCAGAAAGGGATTCACCGTAAAGTAACCCACCCCGAAGGAGGTAAGGTTCTGAAAAAAGTGGGTGCCCTGACTCGGCTCGATACGGTAGTTCTCCAGACCCTTCTCCACGATCACCCTCGCCTGTGAGATATGGGGCCATTTCACCGGTATGCCCAGCCAGGGATCGGACGATCCCCAACGTCCGGGCCCTACCAGCACGTAATTCCTTCCAGCCTCTGCGAAGGTGCGGTTGATCGCCTCTATCTCACGGGCTATCAGTGGGTTATGAGAGGCATTGAAAGCGTCGCTCTTCACGTAGATCAGATCCTGCACATCATTCGTAATGCCGTTACCCAGGGCGTTTCTCGAATAGAGAATCGTCTGATTGGGATTGATCTTTTCCAGGTTCTCATGCACTACCTCGCGGCTGTCCACGATGGGGCGTATCTGCAACACATAGAAGGAGGCAAACTGGTTGTCCCGGATATCCACGGCGAACTCGATCTCCACCGGTCGCCCCATCTCCTTCTGACCCGCCTTGAGCAGCTTCTCCAGGATCTCATTCAGCGGGAACATGTCATGCTGCAGGATATTGGCGAAGGAGATGATTTTCCTCCCCCCCTCGTAATAGCCGTCACGGATGATCTGATCCTGCGGATCGTAGGTGGAGGCCACATAGCGCAGCGGCCCCTCTTTTTCTGCTTCTTTCAGACGCAGCTTCAGCAGGTTGAAGCCATCGTCGATGGTGAAGTCCTTCGATATCGAGTTGAGGTCGAGTGCAAAGTATTGCGTCTGGGTATCACGCAGTGCCAGGTCGAGGGAACTGAGTTGCAGGATGCGGGCCGCGTGTAGCGGTGAAAAACGGAGCCCCATGTTACCGTCCATGATATACTTACCCAGTCCGAAGGCCATATTGACAATGCCGTCATCGGTACGCTCATCGCCGATGGGATAGTAGTTGATGGAACGGGCCACACCCGATATGGCAGGATAGAACTGACTCTCATATTGTGATCCCACCACCTCCTGCAGCACGATCGCCATCTTCTCCTGATCGATCAGGTTGTGCGTGGCGGCCATATAGCTCTTGCTGTCACGGTAGAAGACTGATGCGTAGACTGCCTTGATGGCATTGCTCAGCAACCGGACCATTTCATACTTGTCGTCCACATAAGGAATCATGTAGGTGGAATAGATGCCGGCAAAGGGTTGATATTGCGAGTCTTCAAGCAAACTGGACGAGCGGATGGCAATAGGGCTGTCGATGGCGTCGAAGAAGACCAGGAAGTCGCTCACCAGCCGTTTGGGTAGCTTGGCTGCGAGGAAATGCTTCAGGATATCCTCATCATCGCGCTCCGAGAGAGCGACCGGATAAAGGTTATTGGCCTCCATGAACTCATCGAAGAGATCTGTACAGAGCACGACGGTCTTGGGGGTGGTTACCGGAAAATTGGGGTTGTTGTTCAGCTCCAGATGGGTTTTCACCATGTAGCCGATAAAGGCCAGGCCTCTACCCTTACCTCCCAATGATCCCTCGCCGATACGGGCGAAGTTGGAGTACTGGTCGAACCGTTCCTTTTCAAAGACCGCCACCACGCCGGTGTTTTTCATTCGGCGGTACTGTACGATGGTAGCATAGATCAGTTCCCGTGCGTCATTCATGCTCGCATACTCGGAAACGTCGATCTTTTTCAGCATCTCAGCCACGGGGAACATGGCCCTGGAGTAAAAGAAGCGGGAGAAGTGGTTGTGAGAGAGGTGATAATTGAGTGCGTCGTCCGGGATGTTACGGATGTTCATCTGTAACTCTTTCAGGTTACGGATACGGAAGATCTCCTCTTTGGTGTGAGGGTCGGTGATGATGAAATCGCCAAAGCCCAGATTCTCTTTGATGGAACGACGCAGATCCTGCGGGAAGGTCTTGGAGTTCTTGTCGATGAAGACAGCGTTCAACCCGTTGATGTGATTCCTGTTCTCCGACTCGGAAGAGGCATAGATGATCGGGATATAGATATCCCTGGTCCGAATCCACTCACCCAGCCGCTTGCCGCCCAGCTTATCCTTCTCGCCCTTCACCTGGAAGCTCATATCGCTGATCACACCCAGCATGTTGTCACCATACTTCTTGTAGTAGTGAACCGCCTCCTCGTAATTGCGTGCCAGCAGAATCTTGGGGCGCCCCCGCATGCGGAGCATCCGCAGGTGGTCGTTGAGTGCCTCCTTCGAGAACTCCTTCGATTCCGACAAAACAAACTTAAAGAGAAGAGGCAGTACGGATGAGTAGAAGCGAACCGAGTCCTCCACCAACATGATGGTCTGTACCCCCACCGTTTTCACATCATGCTCCACATTCATCCGATCTTCCACCACCTTGATGATGGCCAGCAACAGGTCGGTGTCACCCAGCCAGCTGAAGACATAATCGATGCCGCTCAGATTCTCCCGGCTCAGTGAGCGGGTCACCGCTTTAGAAAAAGGAGTCAGCAACACAACCGGAATACCGGGATAGTGCTCCTTGATCCTGATGGCCAGATCGAACGCTTCGCTGTTGTCCATATTGGGCATGCAGATCACCAGTTCGTAGTGGTTCTGTTTCAACTCGTAAAGCGCTTCCCTACTGTTGTTCACCTGTGTGAAGCGGGGTGGGTAGCGCAGGTTGAGTGAGACATACTCGTTGAAGATCTGCTCATCGACCCTTCCGTCATCTTCCAGCATGAACATGTCATAACGGGAGGCGACCATCAGGACATTGTAGATCCGCTTGTTCATCAGCTTCACGAAAGGGGTGTCGCGAAAACGGAGCTTGCTGATATCATGGGCTTTGATGACCGACTTGGGAGTCTTCAGTTTCATAGGCTGCTGTTATGGATTACAACTGTTTTATTTCTTATAAAGCAGATACAAACATAGGAATTTTTTTTGTATATTTGTTAGCTATTCGGAAAGGAGAGGTCTTATCCAACCAACCCATTGGCATATATTATACATCACAAAACCACATGTAATGATCAATAAAACGACCCTTTATATTTTCATGTTCACAGTAATCATGGCTGGCGGAGCATTGCTGCTGGCACTCACATCATGGAACGATCCGGAAAAAAGTGATGCGGAGCGACCGCTGGTGCTTTCCATGACCGCTTCTGTCGAGGTGCCTGAGCAGATGACCTTTGCCGGTGAAGAGATCACCTTCGACCGGTACGACAAACGGGAGCGGCTGGACCGTGAGCTCAACAGCTTCACCTACTTCCACTCCACCACCCTATTGTTGTTCAAGCGTGCCAACCGTCTCTTCCCGGTGATTGAGCCGATCCTGAAGAGACAGGGGCTTCCCGACGATCTGAAATACCTCGCGGTAATTGAGAGCAGTCTGGATGTGCGGGCGGTATCACCGGCTCGAGCGGCGGGTCTCTGGCAGTTCCTGCAGAGCACTGGCAGGCAGTACGGACTGGAGGTGACTGGCGAGGTGGATGAACGTTACCACGTGGAGAAATCAACAGTAGCAGCTACCCGCTATCTGCGTGATGCCTATCAAAAGTATGGATCATGGAGTGCTGCCGCCATGGCCTACAACGGGGGGCAGGCTCGTATCAGCAAAGAATTGGCTGCACAGGGTGCCGACGAGGCACTCGATCTATGGCTGGTGGAAGAGACGACCCGCTATTACTACCGGATGCTGGCCATCAAGCTGGTGTTTGAACATCCGCAGCAGTATGGCTTCATCATCAAGCCGGAGCACCTCTATAAGCCAATGACATTCAAGAATGTAGACATCACCACCTCGATCCCGGACCTGGCAGCTTTTGCCCGTGAACATGAGATCACCTATGCCCAGTTAAAGGATTTCAACTCCTGGCTGCGAAGTACGAAGCTGACGGTTCCCGCAGGCAAACGTTACACACTGCTGATCCCCACCAAAGAGGGTCTTTATTACCGCAAGGGAGAAAAGAGAACAATACACCAGAATGGATGGGTGGTGAAGTAAACATTTAAGGCCTATCAACCGTTTAATTGAACTATGGCATCTGAAACTGAACAGATACGGGTGTATGGTGCCCGTGTGCACAATCTCAAGAACATCGACGTCACCATCCCGCGCAATGCACTCACCGTGATCACGGGACTGAGTGGCAGCGGCAAGTCGTCACTGGCTTTCGACACCATTTTCGCCGAGGGACAACGTCGCTACATCGAGACGTTCTCTGCTTACGCCCGTGGTTTCCTGGGTAAGATGGAGCGGCCCGACGTGGATAAGATCACCGGACTGAGCCCCGTCATCTCCATCGAGCAAAAAACCACCAACAAGAACCCCCGCTCCACGGTGGGCACCACCACCGAGGTGTATGACTTCCTCCGCCTGCTCTATGCCCGTGCGGGAGAGGCCTACTCCTACCTCACCGGTGAGAAGATGGTAAAGTATACCGATGAACAGATCCTGGAGCTGATCCTGGAGAAGTACCTAGGGAAGAAGATCCACATCCTCGCGCCGGTTGTTCGCAACCGTAAGGGCCATTACAAGGAGCTGTTCGACCAGATCCGCAAGAAAGGATACCTACATGTGCGGGTGGATGGTGAGATCAGGGAGATCCTCCCCGGTATGCGGGTGGACCGCTACAAGAACCACAGCATCGAGATCCTGATCGATAAGCTGGTGGTGTCGAACAAGTTCGCCGACAAGCTGAAAGCCAGTGTCCGCACGGCCATGAAGCAGGGATCGGGACTCATCCTGATACAGGATGTAGAGGAGGATGAGGTGCGTCACTACAGCCGCAGCCTGATGTGTCCCACCACCGGTTTGTCATACAAAGAACCGGCACCTCACAATTTCTCATTCAATTCACCCCAGGGCGCTTGCCCCAGATGTAAGGGCATCGGTTGGGTTGATCAGATTGACATCGAAAAAATCATCCCCGACACAGCATTAAGCATTGCCGGCGGGGGGATCGTTCCTCTTGGCAAGGAGAAGAGCAACCTGCTCTTCTGGCAGATCGCCGCCATCTGCGAGAAGTATGGAGTGACACTGAAAACGGCAATCAAGGAGATCCCGCAGGAGGCGATCGATGAGATCATGTATGGTACCGATGAACGGTTGAAAATAAAAAACGCTTCGCTGGGTAACTCCAACTTTATGGTATCCTACGAAGGGGTTGCCCGTTACATCGAGATGCAGCAGGAAGAAGATGCATCGGCCACTGCCCAGAAGTGGGCCGGACAATTCATCACCACCTCAGTCTGTCCCGAGTGTAACGGTCAACGTCTCAACAAGGAAGCGCTTCACTTCCGCTTCAACGGGAAGAATATTGCAGAGTTGGCGGGGATGGACATCCGGGAGCTGCACGAATGGATCATCCAGTCCGAGTCGGCGGTGACCGAGAAACAGCGTTTGATAGCTGAAGAGATCAAGAAGGAGATTCTCACCCGCCTGCAGTTCCTGATTGACGTGGGTCTGGGATACCTCTCTCTCGCGCGTGCCTCGGCATCACTATCGGGGGGCGAGAGCCAGCGTATCCGGCTGGCCACGCAGATCGGCTCTCAGCTGGTCAACGTGCTTTACATCCTCGATGAACCCAGCATAGGTCTGCATCAACGCGACAATCACCGGCTTATCGACTCCCTACGGAAACTGAGGGATTCGGGCAACTCAGTGGTGGTGGTAGAGCACGACAAGGATATGATGCTGGCATCGGATTATATCGTAGACATGGGGCCCTTTGCCGGAGAGCGGGGTGGTGATGTGGTCTTTGAGGGTATACCCACTGAAATGCTCACACACAACACCCTCACCTCCAACTACCTCAACGGCAAGCTTGAGATCGCCCTACCGGAAACGAGACGCAAGGGCAATGGCAGGAACCTGGTGATTGAAGGGGCATCCGGCAACAACCTGAAACAGGTGACCGTCTCCTTCCCCCTGGGAACAATGATTTGCGTGACAGGCGTCTCGGGGAGTGGTAAGTCGACCCTGATCAACGAGACACTACAGCCGATCCTCAGTCAAAAATTCTATCGATCACTGAAGGATCCGCTGCCCTACCTGGCAGTGAAAGGAACAGAGCACCTCGACAAGGTAGTGAGCGTGGACCAGTCGCCCATTGGTCGCACCCCCCGTTCCAATCCCGCCACTTACACCGGTGTCTTCTCAGATATCCGCAACCTCTTTGCCGGCATGCCGGAAGCGAAGATCAGGGCCTATAAACCCGGGCGCTTCTCCTTCAACGTGAAGGGAGGCCGCTGTGAGGAGTGTAAGGGCAACGGCTACAAAACAATCGAGATGAACTTCCTGCCAGACGTGATGGTGCCCTGCGAGGTGTGCCACGGCAAGCGATTCAATCGGGAGACACAGGAGGTGCGCTTCAAAGGAAAGTCGATCGCTGATGTACTGGAGATGAGCATCAACGAGGCGGTTGACTTCTTTGAAAACGTGCCGGCCATCCTTCACAAGATCAAGGTATTGCAGGAGGTAGGTCTGGGTTACATCAAGCTGGGACAATCCTCTACCACCCTGTCGGGTGGTGAGAGCCAGCGGGTGAAGCTGGCTACCGAACTGGCGCGCACCGATACCGGAAATACACTCTACGTGTTGGATGAACCCACCACAGGTCTTCACTTCGAAGACATCCGCATACTGTTGGGGGTGCTCAACAAACTGGTGGAAAAGGGAAATACGGTAATTGTCATCGAGCACAACCTCGACATCATTAAGTGTGCGGATCATATCATTGACCTGGGACCCGAAGGAGGGGAAAAGGGAGGAATGCTGCTTGCCTCCGGCACACCGGAAGAGGTCATTCACAACGTTGAAAGCTATACGGCCCGTTACCTGCGTGAAGAGTTAAAGCAGGCTAGATGAACGTTAAAAATGTATCGCCCGTTGAACATTTGCGACAACATATTGTTTAGTTTCTAGAAAGAAGGTTCAATTCAGAATAATTTTAAATTAGATATTATTATATGGCAAATATCACATTCAAAGGCAACCCTGTGCACACCATCGGCGAACTACCTGATAAAGGGAGTAAGGCTCCCGATTTCAAACTGGTGAAAGGCGATCTCTCGGAAGTCACTCTAGCTGATTTCAAGGATAAATATGTAGTGCTGAACATCTTCCCTAGTCTCGACACCGGGGTATGCGCTGCATCGGTACGTCGCTTCAACAAGGATGCTGCTACGATGGACAACACGGTTGTACTGGGGATATCTGCCGACCTCCCATTTGCCGCAGGACGATTCTGCAGCACGGAGGGTATCGAAAATGTGGTGACTCTCTCCTGTTTCCGCGACGAGAACTTCGGCATTGATTATGGACTATTGATGACCGATGGTCCGCTCAAAGGCTTACTGGCCCGCGCCGTTGTCGTCGTAAACCCTGAGGGAAAGGTGATCCATACGGAACTGGTTCCTGAGATTGCACAGGAGCCGGATTATCATTCTGCAATCAACTCGATAGTGTAGTTTGTTTCATGAAGATTGTGTTAACAAGGAAGGTCTGCGAAGTGATTCGCGGACCTTCCGCTTTTATGCTCAATGGCCAGAACAATCCCGGTCGTTTGTACGTTAAACAGGAAATCATCAAACAACATCAAACATGAAGAAAGTAATTGGAATACTGTTAATTGTTGCGGCACTGGTACTGGGTTACCTGGGTGTCACCGGCATAAGTCAAAGTGAGAAATCGGTCGATCTGCTGGGATTGGAGATTACCGCAGAGGACAATAACGCCAAACAAACGGCCTATATTGAATTGGCCCTCGGAGTGGTTGCACTGGCGGGAGGTGTCTACCTGCTGGGGCAGAAAAAAAGTTGAGAACGAACAATCCACCCACTATGCCGTGAGATACATCCCCCCCGGGTGTATCTTTTTTTACGTAAATGGGGCACTCAGCCTTTCAACCTAACGTTCTTTTTTTTACATTTGTACATTCATATACACATCACAGTTTCACCTGCATTAGAGACCAAGGGTAAGAGCATAAGGCAGAAGAAACAGGCTGAAACGAGAAGACTATGGCGAAACGAAAGAGGAAGAGAACTACCACATCGAGAAAAAAGAAAATCAACAGGTTTGCTTTTCTCAGCAATGAACGTGTTCATTTTCTGACAGGGGTTGTGATCGCATTTATCGGCATCTTCCTGCTGTTGGCTATCACCTCCTTCTTCTTTACCGGGGCAGCTGATCAGAGCAAAGTGCTGAACCGCTCCTTCTTTGAACTGATCCGTGCAGGCAACACCGGTGTCGACAACTGGACAGGTGCCGGTGGGGCCTTTATGGCAGAACTGCTGGTAAATGGCTGGTTCGGAATCTTCTCCGTGCTGATCCCCCTGTTCATGATCTACATAGGCTTGCGTATCATGAAAGTATCGGACTTCTCCTTTATGAAGGCACTGTTCATCACCACCTTCGGATTGGTCTGTGGTTCCATCGCCAGTGCGTTTATTCTGGGTCGGCTCTTTCCCAACAGCCATGTGAACTGGGGTGGTGCCCACGGCCTTCAGATAGAACAGATACTGGAAAGCAGCATAGGGTGGCCGGGTGTGGCTCTGTTGATCCTGCTCTTCCTTGTCATTCTTGCAGTAATCCTTCGCAAGAGCTCCATCTACACCATCCAGAAGAGCCTGGTGAATAGCAAACCCTCCTTCTTTCGTCAGGAACCGGAGGAGGAGACATTCGAAGAGGATGAGGAGGCATTCGAACCTATCACGGAGAAAAAACCGGGTCTGATCAGTAGCCTCTTCAACCGAATAAAAAAGAGGTTTCATGCGGATGAGGAGGAGGACAATGAGCCGACGACAGAGGATGAGATCACCCACGACAGGAATGAGGATCCCGCGGTGACATTCACTTTCTCACCGGAGACAACGGGTCTGCAGACACCGTTACAGCATTCGGCAACGCAGGGTGACTTCGAGGTGATCGTTCCCAAAGAAGATGAGCCGGCTCATCCCGGCGAGCTTGTTTCTGAAACCCCTGTAAAGCCAGAACAGGAGGAACAAACCGGATTACAGGAAGATTATGATCCAAGGAAAGATCTCTCTACCTTCCGTTTTCCGACGATGAACCTGCTGAAGGTATACAACACCGCCGACAGAGCCGTCGACATGAACGAGCAAAACGAGAACAAGGAGAAGATCATCCACACACTGCGCAATTATGGTATCGAGATCACCTCGATCAAGGCTACCGTAGGCCCTACCATTACCCTCTATGAGATCGTCCCCCAGGCAGGCGTACGCATCTCCAAGATTCGCAACCTCGAAGATGACATCGCCCTGAGCCTCTCCGCCCTGGGCATCCGCATCATCGCACCCATGCCCGGCAAAGGAACCATTGGCATTGAAGTGCCCAACAAGGAGCCGCAGATCGTCTCCATGCAGTCGGTGATCTCCTCCCGTCGTTTTCAGGAGTGTGACTATGACCTTCCGGTAGCTCTTGGCAAGACCATTACCAACGAGGTGTTTATCTTCGACCTGACCAAGATGCCTCACCTGCTGGTGGCCGGTGCCACCGGCCAGGGTAAGTCGGTCGGGTTGAACGCGATCATCACCTCACTCCTCTACAAGAAGCACCCCTCCGAGATGAAGATGGTGCTGATAGACCCGAAGATGGTGGAGTTCAACATCTACTCCACCATCGAAAAGCATTACCTTGCCAAGTTACCGGATGAGGAGAAAGCGATCATCACCGATGTGACGAAGGTAACACAGACCCTTAACTCGCTCACCAAGGAGATGGACGATCGTTATGAGCTGTTGATGAAGGCACATGTACGCACCCTCAAGGAGTACAACGACAAGTTTGTCAAGCGTCGTCTCAATCCGGAGAAAGGTCACCGCTACATGCCTTATATCGTGGTGGTGATCGATGAGTTCGGTGATCTGATCATGACCGCCGGCAAGGAGATCGAGATGCCCATCGCCCGTATCGCCCAGAAGGCGCGTGCTGTGGGGATGCACATGGTGATCGCCACGCAACGCCCCACGACCAATATCATCACCGGCACCATCAAGGCCAACTTCCCCGCACGCATGGCGTTTCGCGTCACCTCACAGATCGACTCGCGCACCATCCTCGACATGAGTGGTGCCAACCAGTTGATTGGTCGTGGCGACATGCTCTTCTCACAGGGAAGCACCCTGATCCGCATCCAGTGTGCCTTCGTGGATACGCCCGAAGTGGAAGAGATTGCACAATACATCGGGAAACAAAACGGCTACGATCATGCTTTTGCATTGCCTGAGGTGATTACAGAAACGGAGACATCGCCCGGGGCTGTGGATCTCAACGACCGTGATCCGCTCTTCGAGGAGGCTGCACGACTGATCGTGGTTCACCAGCAGGGCTCCACCTCGCTGATCCAACGCAAATTCTCCATCGGCTACAACCGCGCCGGACGGCTGATGGATCAGCTGGAGGCAGCCGGTATCGTGGGAGCCACCCAGGGCAGCAAGCCCAGGGATGTCTTTATTGCGGATGAATATTCGCTGGAGAAACTGATCAACTCCCTCCAGTAGATATTTCTGTTGAAATAGAGGGTTTTTCGGTGATCCCAACAGGTCAGCCGAGAATGTACAAACTGTTAGAACCTCTGTACTTCTGCCGAAACGTTAAACCAGACGCACTTTTTTTGGTCAAACCGTTAAACCAGAAATAAAAGGACCCGTATGAAAAAAAGAAATATCTTCATCCTCACACTTCTTCTCATCACGCTGACTATCCATGCACAACAATCGGCAGAGGCAAAGGCTCTGCTCGACAAGACATATGCATTGTTTGAAGCAGCAAAAGGCATCCGCCTCAGCTTCCGTGCTGCTTCGCTCGATACCGGCGGTAACGAGCAGGGGACAATGGAAGGTACTGCCATCATCAGAGGTGACAGATTCAGACTGGAGACAGGTGATCTGGATATCTGGTTCGATGGCACCACGCAATGGGTATTGATGAAAGAGGTGAATGAGGTGAATATCAGCCATCCCACCGGTGAAGAGATCGAATCGGTCAGTCCCCTGGCACTGCTGCGTATCTACCGGAACGGTTATACCCTTATGCCCCCTGTCAACGTGACAGTTAACGGGAAAAAAGCACAGTTGATCAGGATGACGCCTACAGCCGCAAACAAAGAGTATAAGATGGTTGAAGCGGTTGTTGACCACAACAACTATAGATTGGTGGAGGTAAAGCTCACCCTGCAGAACGGGTCGAAACAGGTGGTTACTATCTCAGACTATAATGCAAACTACAATTACAGCGATACAGAGTTTCAATTCGATCAATCACGTCACCCGGACGCACTGATTGTTGACTTGCGATAAGCCGTTCATCCGGCATAACTCACTCCATATTTTCTATTTACCATGGATAGATATTGCAAATATCGGATACGGGAATGAAAGATTCTTTGTACCTTTGAAATAATTATTCAACCAAACCCCTTCTCTTGCAGATACCCTGACAGAGAAGGTCTAAAAAACTAAAAGGAATCTTATGAACGAGAAAATAAGATGCCTGATCATCGGATCAGGGCCAGCCGGCTATACGGCTGCAATCTATGCATCGCGCGCCAACCTGGAACCGGTACTCTACGAGGGAATGGAACCGGGCGGACAGCTGACTACCACTACCGAAGTAGAAAATTTCCCCGGATATCCCGAGGGCATCACCGGCCCGGAGATGATGGAAGACCTGAAAAAACAAGCTACCCGTTTTGGTAGCGACGTCAGGTCAGGCAGAGCTACCGCTGTTGACTTCTCAGTGCGCCCCTTTAAGGTCACCATCGACAATGAGAAAGTGATCGAGGCAGATACGGTGATCATCTCTACAGGTGCTACCGCCAAGTACCTGGGACTGGATGATGAGAAGAAATATGCAGGCCAGGGTGTGTCGGCCTGCGCCACCTGTGATGGCTTCTTCTATCGCAAGAAAAAGGTGGCAGTCGTGGGTGGAGGCGATACAGCATGCGAGGAGGCAACCTACCTCTCGGGGCTGGCCGAGAAGGTTTACATGATCGTACGGAAACCCTACCTGCGTGCTTCACAGATCATGCAGGAGCGGGTGATGAACAACCCCAAGATCGAGATTCTCTTCGAACACAATGCCGTGGGTCTCTTCGGTGACAAGGGGGTGGAAGGAGTGCACCTGGTAAAACGACTGGGTGAGACTGATGAAGAGCGGTATGACATCGCTGTTGATGGCTTCTTCCTGGCTATCGGGCACAAACCCAACACTGAGATATTCAAGGAACAGCTGGAGCTTGATGAAGTGGGTTATATCAACACCGAGGTTCCCTACACCAAAACGAATGTAGAGGGTGTGTTTGCCTGTGGTGACGTGGCCGATCCCATCTACCGCCAGGCGGTCACCGCTGCCGGCACGGGCTGTCGTGCAGCGATGGATGCAGAACGATACCTTACCGAAAAAGGTCTCTGAGTCAACAAAAGAGAACCGTTCAATATGATCTTACTCCCTGTACTATGACAGGGAGTTTTTTTGTCGGTTATTGAGAGGTGAGGGAAAAAAATGTTACTTTTGTCCTGCACTCACATAACAATGCTGCTCATGAAGAAAACAGTCCTTTTGATTTATTTTTTCTTATCTCTCTTTCAATTACAGGCCCAGCTACCGGAAGGCACTTACCGCAACGGCAGCGACTCACTCTGTCTGGAGGATCAGCGTGCCATCTTCCGTCTCACCGGTTTTGCCGGGCTCTCGGTAGCACAGGTGGGTGAAGGCGACTATGAGCAGGTGGGTGACTTCCTGATCATTCATACCGGCGAGTACTCGGGTAATAAATCATCATCCCGCCCATTGCCCGCTTCACGTGGTGACAGCTGTGTGGTGAAGGTGGTGGGCAGTAACCACTACCCCCTTCCCACTACCGTATTGGTGGAGTCCCGCAACAAATCGGGTAAACTCATTGTAGGAAAGGTAACGGATCAGGAGGGGAAGGTGATCTTTACGGAAACGGATAAAATCGCATCCCTCCACGTTTCAAGCATGGGTTTTAATGCTCATGCAATAGCCTTCGAACCGGGAAATGATTACCTGGTACAGCTGGCAGAAAATGAGGTGATAGAAAAGAGAAGTGTGCTCTTACGCTGTGAACTGGTTGATGAGGAGACCATCTCCCTTTTGATGTTGAGCGATGATTTCGATATTGGCAAGAACCGCGACCGGGAGCTGGAAAAGTTGCAGAAGAGAGCCCATCGCAGCAACAGGCTCGACAAACGGTTGAAAAAAGAATACGTGCCTTACGAGAGGAAGTTTTAAAACGGAAGTGTCCTCAGGAGAGCAGTTTTCGAACCATCTCCGAGACTGCCCGCCCTTCTGCTTTTCCCGACAGTTGTTTGGTGGCGATGCCCATCACTTTACCCATCTCCTTCATGCTGGTGGCACCACACTTATCGATGATTGCACGGATTGCAGACTCAAGCTCTTCACCGGATAATTGAACGGGTAAAAACTCCTGTATGACCTTCATCTGTTCAATCTCAGGCCCGGCCAGATCAACCCGGTTTTGTGCAGTATATATCTCCGCACTATCTTTGCGTTGTTTCACCATTTTCTGTAAAATGGCTACTGTTGCTTCGTCAGACAGTTCTTGTGTCGCCCCCTTGGCAGTTTTGGCCTCCAGCAACTCTTTCTTGATCCCTCGCAATGCTTCCAGACGAATCCTGTCTTTGGCCAGCATCGCTTTTTTGATCTCTTCGGTTATCACTTCTAAAAATGCCATATGCTCTGTTTTATCTGAATCAATCTTATTCTTTATCAATCAAACAACGATCCTGTTGTCTGTGGTGTCTCTGTTTTAAAGATGCGCGGATTAAAGTCGGATTCACGCTTGAAAACAGGTGTCTTCTCCAGCGCTTCAAGCACCTTATCATCATCCAGCTCATCGATGGTAAGCACACAAGGTTCCAGCCTGTAGTTGACAGTAGTGAGCGATTTCAATCCGGTCTTACCGTAGTATTTCTCTATCAACTCTTTATCCTTTCGCTCCTGTTCGAGCTTAGCATCCCGCTCAATCTGACGCTGAATCTCCTCAGCTCGCGTACGTTCCTCGTGTTGCTCCTCAATGCCCGGCACATCGTTGATGGTAAATCCGGTGGCCAGCAGTGTCACCTTCACCTCCTGACCCAACTCCTGCTCGACAGCGGTACCCCAGATCACCTCTATCTCCCTGCTGAACTTCGACATGAAGTCGTGCATCGCGTTCATCTCCTCCATCATCAGCGGGTTCTCCTCACCAAAGGAGAGGTTGATCAGGATCTTCTTGGCACTGAACACGTCGTTATTGTTCAGCAGAGGGGAGTGCAATGCATTGCGGATGGCGTCGTTGATACGATCCTCACCGCTACCCAGGCCGCTGCTCATGATGGCCACACCCCCATCTTTCAGGGTGGTCTCCACATCAGCAAAGTCGAGGTTCACGTGACCATGCATGGTGATGATCTCGGCGATGCTGCGTGCGGCGGTAGCCAATGTATCATCAGCCTTGGCAAAAGCGTTGAGCATTGTCAGGTCGCTGTAGATATCCCGCAACCGTTCGTTGTTGATCACCAGTAGCGCATCCACGTTACGGGCAATCTCTTCCACCCCTTTGAGGGCCTGGACGATTTTACGGGGTCCTTCAAACATGAAGGGAATGGTGACGATCCCCACCGTGAGAATCCCCATCTCCTTGGCCACACGTGCCACCACCGGGGCCGCACCGGTACCTGTGCCCCCTCCCATACCGGCGGTGATGAAAACCATCTTGGTGCCGTCATTGAGCAGATCCTCGATCAGTGGCACACTCTCCTCGGCCGCTTTCCTGGCCACCTCCGGTTTGTTGCCGGCACCCAGACCACCGGTGGTGTGCTGACCCAGCTGCACCTTAATCTGTACAGGTGATTCCATCAATGCCTGGTTGTCGGTGTTGCAGAGGGCAAAAGAGACATCATGTATGCCTCCCTGGTACATATGGTTCACAGCATTTCCGCCACCGCCGCCCACGCCGATCACCTTGATGATGGCATCCGTACGGCTCACAATCTGAAAATCCAGTATCTCGTCATTCATTACACACAAATATTTCACGGTTATTCGTCATCTTCTGAGAAGATGTTGCCGAACATATCTTCCATTTTTGAGAGGAATCCGCCCTCCGATTTCTCAGTCTTTTCACTATTCACCTTCTTCACCTTTTCCTTCTTTCCTTTTTTCTCTTTCTCGGGCTTCGAACGCCATGGCCAGCTGGAAGAAGATACACGCTCCTCATCCTCCTCTTCGGCAATCTCCACCACTACCTGCTCACAATCATCCTTGGCTGAGAGGAGCATGCCCAACACGAGGGCATAAGAGGGGTCACCAGTCAGTTCCGGAGCGTTGTTGATCATTGTTTTACGGGCCGTCGCCTTACGCACCTCCATTTTAAGCTGTTGACCCAGGTAGAGATCGAGATTCTTGAGTTGAGAGGCACCACCGGTGATGACGACACCCGCACCCAGCTGTTCTTCATAGCCCGACAATGATATCTGTTCCCTGATGTTGGCGATTATCTCATCTAGGCGCATTCCTATCACCTTGTTCAACTCAGCCAGGTCAATATCGGGTTTGGAAGAAAAGGGAGAGGTGAAGAGTGGTCCCTCGTGTGTCTCCATGGCCTTGCCAAATTTGATCTTCAGTTGCTCCGCATCGTTTTCGGTGAAGTTGAGGGCACAGATATCCTTCGTGATACTCCGGCCTCCAAATGGAATCACCACCATGCGACGCAGGATTCCTTCTTTGTAAACCGAAAGTGTTGTGGTACCTGCACCAAAATCAATAAAAGCACAGCCCAGCTCCTTTTCCTCATCAGTGAGCGCAATTGCGGCAGAAGCGACAGGACCGACAACATAACCGGCAATCTCCAGCTCACTCTTTGCTTTGATGCTTTTCTCAATATTATGCATCAGATTTGGACGTCCCACGATCAGTTCGAAGCCTGCTTCAATCTGGCTTCCGGTGACACCAACCGGATTTCTCTCCGGTTTGTCGTCGATGTAATACTCCACATCCGCCACCTGGTAGTTACGTTTCATATCAGGCTGGTATTTCCGGGCAGCTTCGAGTAACTGGTTCACCACCTCATCGGTGACCATCCCGCCAGGCAGCTGTTTCATCTCGTTGTACTCCATGGTATGGATCGATTGGCCCGCCAGCGAGACATAGACCATCCCTACCTTGCGACCGGTACTGTTCTCCATCATCCTTACCAGTTTGTGAACATTGGCCCCTACCTGTTCGATGTTATAGACCATACCCCTTCGGATGGAGTTGCCTGAGTCGATGCTGCCACTGGTAATCACTGAGATGACGCCATTTTCATTTCTGCGTCCCATAACTCCCTTTATTCTGGAGGTACCCAGATCTATCACAGCCGTAAATCCTGATGAGGTCATATGATTGATGAACTTTTGTTTATATCTTTTTTAACAAACACTCTTCTGAACGCTTTTGTTTGCAGCTTCACATCATTTAATGGACACTATAGAGTTGGTGCACTGAGGAGCGGGAGGAAGAAATCACTATTTCCTGGTACAGACTACCTGGTTCTCATACTTCAGATTGATTTCCGAATAACGGTTCCATCCCAACACATTCAATCCCTGATCTACAAAACGAATAAACGTGGAAAGCTTAACCGGATAATCCTTCAGACTCCCCATCACAATGGAGAAATCACCAGCACGGGGTATCAACACCACATCATCGTTACTTCGCACCTCGATCTGTTCTATCCATGCATCCCAGTCAGCATTGCGTTGCAGGAACATGGCAAAATCATACAGCTCTTCACGGGCCATTGTCTCTGTTACGGCACCTGTGACCACCGGCACATACACGGTGAAAGCCGGTGTAACCGGCATGATACGCCGTTCCTGGTCGACATAATAGCTGCGTCCCTGACTGGTGATCACCCTGATCACCGGCTGACGCTGACGGATGGCAGCCACGATACCCCCTGCAGGTGTAGTGTAGACCTCAGCCGATTCTACCAACTGGTTGGTGAGGATGGTATCACGAATAGCCAGGGTATTGATATCACCGAACGATTTACCCACGGGATGGAGGTTGTGTCGCTTCACCAGCCTCTCAATGTCGCGAGTAAGCACAAACTGCACCCGGTTGCTGTCTGCGATCACCACCTCAAAGCTTTCACACAGCTTGTTACGTGACAGCTTCCTGAAATAGGAAGCCGAAAAGACCAGGTAACCGATGGTCATCAGTGCGACCACTATGAGCAGGAATTTCTTCAAGCGTTCAATTGGTTTGTTTTATAATACAAAGATACATCAAGATAGGCAAAGGCCTTGCAAATTAATGTTCATTAATCATTGTGCAGATAACGAGTCCGCAGCATCCTCTCTATCTCAGGCAGCAGACGGTCGATGTCGCCGGCCCCGAATGTTACCAGCACCTCCAGCTCGAGGGTCCGAAGGCAACTCACCAGCTCCTCCTTCCGGCACAACTGCTTTGCGGAAAGGGTGATATCTTTCAACAACATCTCTGAGGTAACCCCTTCAATGGGTTCCTCACGTGCCGGGTAGATATCGAGCAGGATCACTTCGTCGGAGAGTGACAGACTCTGCGCAAACTGTGCAGCAAAGTCGCGTGTGCGACTATAGAGATGTGGTTGAAAAACGACCGTCACCTTACGGGAGGGATAGAGTGCTTTGATTGATTCAATCGCCGCCGTCAGCTCCCTGGGGTGGTGGGCATAGTCATCAATGAAGACGATCCGGTCGCTCTTGATGTGGAAGTCGAAACGACGTCGGGCTCCTGCGAAGTTCATCATGCCACTGCGTATTTCATCGGGTGTCACACCGCATAGTTCTGCGGCGGCAATAGCTGCCACGCTGTTTTCTATATTGACCTTCACCGGCACACCCAGGTCTATATCGTGAATCACCTGTGTCGGCGAGACATAATCGAAACGGATCTCACCATTACCGATGCGTATGTTCTCTGCATGGAAATCACCTGCCTCTTCTGAGTAGCTCCACACGCTAACTCCCGGCTGGGTACGGGGAGTGACTGCTGTCCCTTTTTTCAGTATGAGATGTCCCCCGGGGCGAATCAGTGAAGTGAAATGTGCAAAGCTCTCGCGATAGGCATCTTCAGTGCCGTAGATATCCAGATGATCGGGATCAGCAGAAGTGATAATGGCGATATGGGGCCTGAGCCAGTGAAAAGAGCGGTCATACTCATCTGCCTCGGCAACCGTGACACGGCTTTTATCTGACAACAGTAAATTGTTGTCGTAGTTCTTCAGGATGCCACCGAGGAAGGCATTGCAGTCGACATGCGACTGGCGCAGGAGATGCGCGGTCATGCTCGACACGGTGGTCTTGCCATGGGTCCCTGCCACACAGATGGCATCACTGGCACGGGTGATCTCACCCAGCAGTTCCGCTCTTTTCATCATCCGGAAACCTCTCTCCCTAAAAAAGGTAAGCTCACCATGACTATGTGGCACTGCAGGTGTATAGACTACCAGTGTCCTCTCCTTATCAGTGAAGGAAACCGGGATCTCTTCAATCTCATCGTTGTAGTGCACAAAGGCACCCTCATCGTGGAGCTGTTCCGTGAGGGGTGACTCGGCACGGTCATACCCCCCCACCTGTTTCCCCTGTGCGAGAAAATAGCGGGCGAGGTTGCTCATGCCAATCCCACCAATCCCAACAAAATAGAAATTGTCGTACTTAAACGCACATTCATCGTACTGCTCCATTGTATGCCATCAATTATTACCGGTTCACAATCTTTGCTATCTCATCTACGATTCGTCTGGCAGAGTCATGCTGCGCCAGTGCTGCGATGTTATGTTTCAGTTCCTGCAGCCGGCGTTCGTCTCTCACTAAGCTAAGGGCTGTCATGAAAAGGGCTTCTGTTGCCAGCTGATCGGGTACCATCACGGCAGCACCCCTTTTCACCAGTGCTTCCGCATTCCTGGTCTGGTGGTCTTCTGCCACATTGGGGGAGGGAACCAATACCACCGCTTTCTGCAGGAGGCAGAACTCTGAAATCGATCCTGCACCGGCACGTGAGATCACCAGGTCGGCAACGGCATAGGCCAAATCCATGCGAGAGAGAAAAGCGAACAAATGCACGTGGGGCGCGATCACTCCCTCACGTTGCAGCTGCTGCATCTCGCCGAAGTAATACTTACCGCACTGCCATACCACCTGCACATCGTCACTCTCCGCCAACAGGCTGGTTGCAGCCACGACGCTCTCATTCAGGGTACGTGCTCCCAGGCTCCCACCCAACACCAGGATGGTCTTCTTTGCCGGATCAAGTCCAAAGAACCGGTATCCTTCATTTTGTTTCTCCTCTGTGATCACCAGATCCTGCCGGCATGGATTGCCGGTGAGCACAATCTTCTCCCGAGGGAAGAACTGCTCCATACCCTCATAGGCCACACAAATCACCGATGCTTTTTTAGCCAGCATCCTGTTGGTCACGCCGGCATAGGAGTTCTGCTCCTGCAACAGTGTGGGCACTCCAGCCGCTGCCGCTGCCTTCAGCACGGGACCACTGGCATAACCTCCTACCCCTACAGCTATCGCGGGTCGGAAATTCTTCACGATTTGCTTCGCCTGCCTCATGCTCATGAACAACTTCCAGGCTACAGGAACATTTTTCAGCAGGTTCTTTCTGTCAAAACCGGCTACCGGCAAGCCTATGATGCGGTAACCGGCAGCGGGAACCCGCTCCATCTCCATCCTGCCCAGAGCTCCTACAAAGAGAATCTCTGCTTCGGACCATCGCTCCCTGATAGCATTGGCAATAGAAATGGCGGGGAAGATATGTCCCCCGGTACCCCCACCACTGACGATAACCCTGAAAGCTTTTTGCCCATTGTTTTTGTTTGTCTGCATAACTATACTTTGTTCATGCCTGATGCACTTCGAAGATCACCTCTTCTTTTGGTTCTGCTGAATCGTTTTGATTGATCTCCGGCAGCTCATTGCTGCCGGCAGATACCTCCTGATCATGATCCACCTCTTCCCCGGGCCGGGCTTCGGGTTTCTTTTTCCCGATACCAAAACGATCGGCACTCAGGATAAGACCGAAATAGGCACAGGTGATCAATGTGGAGGTTCCACCACGGCTGATCAGTGGTAATGGCTGACCGGTTACCGGGATCAGGTTCACCGCCACCGCCATGTTGATGAATGCCTGAATCGACAGCATCATGGCGGAACCCAACACAAGGTACTTGGGGAAGAGTCTCTCCATCTTACGGGCAATCATGCCGGCCCTGATCAGTATAATCACATAGAGCAGCAACACGAACAACCCACCAATCAATCCCATCTCCTCGATGATGATGGCATAGATGAAATCGGAATAGGCCTGTGGCAGGAAATCACGTTCGGTGCTGTTACCGGGAAAGACACCCAACAGACTTCCGTTAGAGATGGCGATCTTGGCATGTGCCACCTGATAGTTCTCGTCGGTGATGGTGAAATATTCATCTTCTGATAACTCTTTCCCTGAGTCGAAATGTGCAATACGGTTCTGCCATGTACCAAGGCGACTCAGGGGACCGGAATCAGTCCAGCTCTCCGGGATCACATTGAGCAGCAACAGAAAGAGGAGGATGACTGCCACACCGGCGCCGGCCACCTTGAGCAGGCGTATCAACTTCACGTTGCCGATAAACATCAGCAGGAAACAAACACCGAAAAGAAGCACAGCCGTTGAGAGGTTATCCATCGCGATGATACCGGTTACCACCACCATCAGGCCGATCATCCATTTGAAGAGCAGGCCATCATTGCTTCCGTTCTGTCGGCTTAACAGAAAAGCGATGGTACCCATCAGAGAGATCTTGGCAATTTCGGATGGCTGGATGGTGAATCCCATAAAAGAGATCCAGCGCTCGGCACCGTTGACGCTGGTGCCGATAAAGGGAGTAAGGATCAGCAGGATAATTGCTCCCAGCAGCACGAAGATGAGTGAAGAGAAATATCGATAAGGGATATTGTGGATCAACAGGATGACACCCACTCCGGCAATCAGGAACATGGCATGTCTTAATATCGGTCCCCATATGTTTTGCTGGCGGTATACAATGGTACTGGTGGCGCTAAATATTTCAACCAGTGAGATCACGCAAAGGGCAATAAAAACCGACCAGATCACCTTGTCACCCTTGAATATCTTTTGCCCAAAATCTCCCCAGGAGAATCTCTCTTCCGAAATATTCTCTTCGGTGTGAAGAAAAGGGTTATTCCTGTTGTCCATATTTCTTAGCTTTCAGCTGTCAGCACTCAGCCATCAGCTTTATTTTCTTATTGTTTTACAAACCACGAACTATTCACTTACAAACCTATCAACTTACCAACTTACCAACTTACCAACTTATCAACCTACCAACTCACCAACTTACCAACTTACTAACTTACTAACTTATCAACTATTAAACCCCGAACTATAAACTATGAACTATGAACTATGAACTATGAACTATGAACTATTCAACTTACCAACTTACTAACCTTGAAAACATTCACAGTTTTCTAACACATTCCCTGAACTGATCACCACGATCCTCGTAGTTTCTGAACAGGTCGAAACTGGCACAGCAGGGTGAGAGCAACACCGTATCCCCCTTCTGTGCGAGTTGGTAGGCAGCATCCACAGCCTCTTCCATAGAACCGGCATCGTGGATGGAATCCACCTTTCCATCAAAGAAGGCGTGTAGCTTACTGTTGTCGGCACCCAGGAAGATCAGTGCCCGTGCCTTGGTGCGAACCAGCTCTTCGATCTCCCGGTAGTCGTTTCCTTTATCCGTGCCGCCAAGAATCAATACAGTCCTTGTTCGCATGCTCTGCAGAGCGTACCAGCAAGAGTTGACATTGGTAGCCTTCGAGTCGTTGATATATTGCACACCTCGTACGGTGGCCACCTTCTCGAGGCGGTGTGGCACCCCCCGAAAATCGGCAAGCGAGTTGCGTAGCTGCTCATCGCTGATATCCATCAGCTTGGCCACGATACCCGATGCGAGTGAGTTGTAGACATTGTGCATTCCTTCCAGTGCCAATAATTCGAGCTCCATATCAAATTGATGTTCTTTTATGTTGATGACCATTTTCCCGTAATCGGTATATCCGGCTGTCGTCGTGGTGTGCTTCTCCCCGAAAGGATAGCAGGTGGCAGTCGGTTTCAGTTTCTCTATTTCGCGTGTGATGACAGGATCATCGATCCAGTAGATGAATGCGTCTTCCACCTTTTGGTTGCGGATGATCCGCATCTTAGCATCGACATAGTGTTGCAGCTGGTGATCGTAGCGATCGAGGTGATCGGGGGTGATGTTCAGCAACACCGCGATATCAGCCTTGAAGTCATAGACTCCCTCCAGCTGGAAGCTACTCAGCTCCAACACGTAGTATTCGTACTTCTCTTCGGCCACCTGCCGGGCGAAACTCTTACCGATGTTACCTGCCAGTCCCACCTTGAGGCCTGCTGATTTGAGGATGTGCCAGATCAGGGTGCTGGTGGTTGTCTTACCGTTACTGCCGGTAATGCAGATCATCCTTGCATGGGTGTACCTACCGGCAAATTCGATCTCAGAGATCACCCGTATGCCTCTGTCAAGCACTTTTTGCATCAGAGGTGTGGTGTCGGGGATGCCGGGGCTCTTGACGATCTCATCGGCAAGCAGCACCTGCTCTTCGGTATGGCCTCCCTCTTCAAAATCGATCTGATAGCGGAGCAGTGTCTCACGATGGTCTGCCCTGAGGTTACCGCTATCGGACAGGAATACCTCCAGTCCTTTCTGTTGTGCCAGGATAGCCGTTCCTACGCCGCTCTCACCGCCACCCAGTATCACCAATCGTTTACCATTCATCACCTGCTACTCTTTGCTTGTTGTAAACTGTTCATTATCTCATCTTCAGTGTGGCCAACGCCAGCACGGCCAGAATCATCCCTACCAGCCAGAAACGGCTCACGATCTTGGGTTCTGCCAGCGGGACAAAAGGACGTTGGAAATAGGCATCGATGCTGCCATCTCCCGGTTTTTGATAATGGTGGTGCAGGGGGGTCATCTTGAAGATGCGTCTGCCTGCTCCATATTTCTTCCTAGTATATTTGAAGTAGGTGACCTGTGCGATCACCGAGAGTGCTTCCACGAAGAACACACCACAGAGGATGGGCAGCAGCAGTTCCTTATGGATCAGTACGGCAAAGACGCCGATGATCCCTCCCAGGGTAAGACTGCCGGTATCGCCCATGAATACCTGGGCGGGATAGGCATTGTACCAGAGGAAGCCGATGCATGCCCCCACGAAAGCGGAAGCGAACACCATCAGTTCGTCACTCCCGGGGATATGCATGATGTTGAGGTAGGAGGCAAAGTCGACACGCCCCGACACATATGCCAGAATACCGAGGGCTACACCTATGATAGCCGATGTACCGGAGGTAAGCCCGTCAAGCCCGTCGGTCAGGTTGGCACTGTTGGAGACGGCGGTAACGATCAGGATCACCATCAGGATGAAGATCACCCAGACGGCCTCATCGGCATAGTCACCCATCCAACCCACCAGCCAGCGGTAGTCGAAGTTGTTGTTCTTCATAAAGGGGATGGTGGTACTGGTGGTCTTGACATCTTCGGTCTGGTAAGTCACTTCTTCGATCACGTTGTTCACCCGCACCTCCATGTTCTCCCTCACCACTGCATCGGGACTGAAATAGAGGGTGAGACCCACGATCAGCCCCAGTCCTATCTGTGCGACAATCTTGAACTTGCCCTTCAACCCCTCCTTGTCCTTCTTGAACACCTTGATGTAATCATCTGCGAAGCCCAGCAGACCGAGCCAGATAGTGCTCACCAGCATCAGGATGATGTAGATGTTCTCCAGCTTACCGAAGAGCAGTGTGGAAACCAGGATAGAGAGAATGATGATCACCCCTCCCATGGTAGGGGTGCCCCGTTTGCTGTACTGTCCCTCCAGGTCAAGGTTACGGATGGTCTCGCCGATCTGTTTCTGTTGCAGCTTGTCGATGATTCTCTTCCCCACGAAGATGCCAATGAGCAGGGAGAAGATAACGGCCATGGCCGAGCGGAACATCACATACTGAAACATGCCCGCACCGGGGAAGTTAAGTGTGTCGAGATAGTCGAAAAGATAGTAAAGCATACGAATCTGTTTGAATTGTTACGGGTTATGGTGCGAAGAGAAAATCATCTCCACCTCCTCCCTGTCGTCGAAGTGATATTTGACTCCCTTAATCTCCTGGTAATCCTCATGTCCTTTACCGGCAATGAGGATCACATCTCCCTGCTGAGCCAGCGCACAAGCGGTTTTGATTGCTTCGCGCCGGTCCACGATGGTGAGTGCAGCTTGTTGCTGTTCCCTGTCAAGACCCTCCACCATGTCGCGCAGAATATCTTCCGGCTCCTCAAAACGGGGGTTATCGGAAGTAAGCAGCACCTTATCGCTTCTTTCAGCCGCCTCGCGCGCCATGATGGGACGTTTGGTACGGTCGCGGTTTCCGCCGCAACCCACCACGGTGATGATCTGACCCCGTTTACCGAGCACCTCATGAATTGCCCTCAACACGTTGCTCAGGGCATCAGGTGTATGGGCATAATCGACGATAGCGGTGTAACCCTTCGGTGAGCGGATGGTCTGAAATCGGCCGGCAACCGGTTGCAGGAGGGAGAGCTCACGCAACACCTCCTCCTCATTCAATCCAAGCAGGAGAGAAGCACCATACACAGCCAGCAGGTTGTATACGTTGAAGACACCCACGAACTGAACCACCAGCTCCTTGCCGTTGATCGCAATATCGGTCCCATCGAAATGTTTCTCAAAGATACGTGCCTTAAAGTCGGCCATGCCCATCACTGAGTAACTCTTTTTCGTAGCATGTGTATTCTGTAGCATTACCGTACCGTTCCTGTCGTCCAGGTTGGTCAGTGCAAAGGCATCCTCCGGCAGATTATCGAAGAAGAGCTTCTTCACATTGCGATACTCCAGCATATTCTTATGATAATCAAGATGATCCTGGGTGAGATTGGTGAAGATTCCACCGGCAAAATGAAGGGCATCAATCCTCTTCTGATGAATGGCGTGCGAGCTCACCTCCATGAAGGCGTACCCACAGCCAGCGTCTACCATCTGTCGCAGGAGTGCGTTCAGGGTAAGCGGATCGGGTGTGGTGTGGGTAGTTGGATACTTTTCACCATCCACATAATTGGCAACGGTCGAAATAAGTCCTGCGGCATGTCCCTGGTTGCGGAAAAGCTGCCAGAGAAGGGTAGCGATCGTGGTCTTACCATTGGTACCGGTCACACCTACCAGCTTAAGATGACGTGAAGGGTTCCCATACCAGGCATTCGCAATCTGCGCCAGAGCCACGGCACTGTTCTTCACCTGAAGATAGGTCACCCGTGAGAAATATTCTTCTATCATCGGCTTGTCATATACCACTACAGCAGCCCCCTGCTCGATCGCCTTCCCTATATAGGAGTGACCGTCGGTACAGATTCCTTCTACTGCAATGAAGAGTGCTCCCGGCACCACATGGCGCGAGTCGGAAGTAACTGCGGTAATCTCTGCAGCATCGTTACCGCGAAGGGAAACGATCTTGCATGATTCGATCAGCGTGGCGAGTCTCATATCATTCGTTTATTTTAATGTGATTGCGATTGTCACCCCTTTCACCAGTCTACTGCCGGGAGAAATCGATTGCGATACCACCCTTCCGGCACCGTCCAGATGCACCCTTAACCCTGCTTCCTCGAGCAGGTACAAGGCATCACGGGCTCCCATCCCCCGCACATCAGGTACCAGCGAGCCATTCAACGCCAGTGGCTGCGGCATGTAAACTGCGCTGTCAGCTTTCACCTTCACCCATTCAGTCGGTTCTTCCGTCTCTCCGGCTGGCAGACCGAGGATGGTGAGCATCTTGCGATTGTGTGACCAATTGCCATTCTTTAGTGGCGGCTCCTTGCGCAGCAGTGAGTCCACAGGACAATCCTTCACGGTGAGCTGCACCTTACGGATGTATGTCTGTTCAGCGATCTGCTTAAACACCATACCGGCCATTCCGCCTCCCGAGGGGACACCCTTGGGTTTACGGATCCCAACAAAGATGGTATACATCGGCTCATCGGCAGGGAAGTAACCACAGAAGGAGACGTAATAACCGCCATAACTGCCGCCGGAAGCGATTTGCGCTGTTCCGGTCTTACCAGCCACGGGGAAATAATCGGAGGCAACCACCTTCGCCGTTCCGTTCTCGATCACACCCACCAACATCTCATGAACCTGCTTCAGTGTGTTCTCCTTGCATATCTTCGGATTTACCACCTCTGCTTCCATCCGCTGAATCACCTTCCCATCCTTAATGAACTCTTTCGCGATATAGGGTTTGATCATCTTGCCATCGTTGGCAATGGCATTGTAGAACATCAACATGTAGATGGGTGGTATTTGTGTCTCATAGCCGAATGACATCCAGGGCAGCGTCGTTTTGGACCAGTAATTCTGCTTGTCATCGGGAAAACGGATGGAGGAGGTACCTTCAATACCTCTCAGTGGCACATCCCACTGCAGCTGCTTGCGGAGACCAATACGGTCGATGCCCTCCACGAACTTCCTCGGGTTCTCCTCATAGCCTTTCAGTGCAATCTTGCTCATCACCACATTTGAAGAGATAGCGATCCCTTCGGCTACAGTGAGATAGCCGCGGTCCTGCCCACGCCGCCAGTAGTGGTCGCGCACCCATCGACGGTTATATTGAAACAACCCGTTTCCCACATGGAACGAATCGGTAGGGGTGATCACCCCATCGTCGAGTGCCACCATGGCAGTCACCGTTTTAAAGGTGGATCCCGGCTCATTCATATAGGAGAAAGCATTGGGATTCCCCTCAGCGTAGTCACCGTTACTCATGCGGTCCAGGTTGGCAATACCCCTTATCTCACCGCTTCTGACATCCATGATGATGGCGGTACCCGACTCAGCTTCTGTCTCAATCAGCTTCTCCCTGAGCGCACGCTCAGTGATATCCTGTATCTCGGCATCGAGGGTGGTGACGATATCCCATCCTGCCTGGGCCGGTTTCTCCACCACATCCATCCACTTACCCTGAATCTTCTGGCGGAACTTCACACCGGGTATGCCTCGCAAGAGCGAATCATACTTCAGCTCAAGGCCACTGGCACCCCCCTTGTCGAGGTCCTTATATACATTGCCTACCGTGCGGGTAGCCAGGTTGCCAAAGGGCTTCTTACGTGCATTCCGCTCCTCGGCAATCAGTCCGCTACGGTTGGAGCGCTGATTCCAGAAGGGATAGGTACGTATCTCCTTGAGATCGACATAAGAGATGTCGCCCCGCAATATCTTCACATAGCGTGAGCGGATGGGCACACGTTTGTCAATGCCCCGTGCCTGGTTCTCCCGTATCTGCCGCTGCTCCTCCTCCCTCATCTTCCATCCGTTCAGGATCAGGCTCTTATACTGTGATGCAGTACGGTCGGGGTACTTCTTCGCAAGGGCAATCGAGAGATCACCCACATGCTTGTAAAGAGAATCCTTCACCATTCCATCCGCCCAAAAATCCATATAGATACTGTAAAGCGGCTCGGTAGTCGCCAGCAGTCTGGCGTCATGGGTATAGATGCTGCCTCTCTCGGGCAGGATCACCCGATCACGAATGACCGTCTCCTTCTCCCCCACTTCGCGCCATCTCTTTCCTTCGGAGCTGAAGGCCAGTTTTCCTGCAGTGACGATAATCATAAAAGCGAAGAGCATCAAAAAGAAGACGATCAGGCCATAGCGTCCCATCACCCCCTTCTTCTTTCTTCTCTCTTGCTCATTCTTTTCTTTCATCATCTAAAATTGACTATTTGCCGATATGATACACCGGCTCGTTGGTCACTTTCAACTCCAGGCCTGCCTCCTCCACACGACGTTCAATCTCACCCTGTCGGCTGGCCTCAGTAAGAGATGAAGAGATGGTGAGCGATTCGTAACGGGCATCTTTCAGCACCCGCTCGAGACGCTCAATCTCCGACATCTTCTGCAAAACGGTATAGCGGTGGCTGATAAAAAGGAACATGATCAGCACGATAACAAGGATAAACCGCATGTTCCGGAGGAAGAAATTCTCAGTGAGAACACTTCCTCCAAAAACATGGACAAACGATTTGCGTATGTTATCGAACTTCAGTTTCATTGTTTAGCAATCAGCTTTTAGCTATTTAAAATCTCTTTCAACCTGCTATTTATCAATTATCTCATTGCTTATCGCTTCTTGGCGATCCGCAGCTTCGCACTCCTGGAGCGGGGGTTGACTCGCTGTTCCTCCTCTGAGGGGACGATCACCTTGCGGTTCACCAGCTCGAAGGGAGTCTCCACGTTGCCGTAAAAATCCTTTATCACCTCTCCCTCGAAGTTGCCACTGCGGAAGAAATTCTTTACCAGACGATCCTCCAGTGAGTGGTAAGAGATCACACTGATGCGCCCCCCCGGCTTCAGCATCTCAAGAGATCGCAACAACATCTCACGGAGGGCATCCATCTCGCCGTTCACCTCAATGCGCAATGCCTGAAACGCCTGTGCCAGCACCTTCTTCTCTTTATCTCTTCCGGTGAACGGCTGCAGGATATCGAGAAGCTGACCGGTGGTAATAATCCGCCTGGTTGTTCTGTATGCTGCTATCGCAGAAGCAATGGCGCGGGTACTCCTCAGCTCACCAAAGTGGTAGAAAATATCGGCCAGTTGTTCTGCCGTATAGTTGTTCAGAATATCGGCGGCACTCATTCCGGCCATGCGATTCATACGCATGTCGAGATCCCCTTGAAAGCGAAACGAGAAACCGCGAGACGAATCATCAAAATGATGCGATGAAACGCCCAGATCAGCCATCACCCCATCCACCTCATCGATACCATAGTACCGGAGGAAATTCTTCAGATATCGGAAGTTGCTTCTCACCAGCATGAAACGAGGATCGTCGAAGGCATTCTTCACCGCATCCTCATCCTGGTCGAAGGCGATTAGACGACCTTCGGGTCCCAAACGCTTCAACATCTCACGCGAATGCCCACCCCCACCGAAGGTAACATCCAGATAGATCCCCGAGGGAGCGATCTGCAACCCTTCCACGCTTTCGACAAGCAACGCCGGTATATGATATGCTTCCGCTTCAGACATATTCAACATCCTCTCTGTGATGATTGCCACTCAATAAAAAAAAGTCCTATTATCCACAGGGGAAGAGTACACCCTGCCATTCTCAAGAAACCCCTCTCAGGGATTACCCTCCATCAACTGCTGCAATTGCGACGCAAACTCTTCCGGCTCTACCAGTGGTTTATCGAGTTTTTCTTTCGCCCAGAGCTCGATGGTCTCATCTACCCCGAGAAATCGCACATCCGCCTCGATAGAGACCATCCTCAGGTAACGTTTCGGTATCAACACCCGACCGTTTGCATCCAATTCAAGTCTCTCGGCATCCAGCACAAACTGGCGAAATACCTGCTGCTGATCACGGTTCCATTTGTTGAGCCTGCTGCGGAGCAACTCCACCTCTTTCTCCCACACACTGCCGGGATAGAGGACCAGGCAATCCTGGAAAATATCTTTTCTTAGCACCAGAAACTCTTCTCCCTCGCCTTGCAAACGCTTGCGAAAGATTGCCGGAACAAAGATCCGCCCCTTTGCATCGGCTCTGGCTTCGATATTTCCAAGAAACTGAATCATTACCCGGTCAATTTCAAACGAATAGAGTTATTTTTGCTGTAAAAGTACAAAATTATCCACTTCTCCCCACATTTCACCCCAATATTTTGCAAAAAAGTTATCAACACCCACACAGACAATCGTTTTTTTCTGATTGATTGCGTTTTATGTCATATCCAACAGTTGTTCACAGGGGAGATGGATAGGGGTAACAAAGATTTTTCAGGGATACAGTATATTGCTTTCTCATATTTTTGTACATTTGCGACAAATTAGTAAGCAGAGTAAAATGCAATGAACCAAAACAGTGCATTCAGGATTGATCTTAATAAGGTTTTGCGTGGCAAAGCTCCCAGACATTACAAGAAAATCCCCCGTTTCTTGATCCGTTATCTCAAACGTATTGTCCACCAGGAGGACATAAATGGCATTCTTGAACGCAACCACGATCTGGAGGGTGTTCCTTTTATGCATGCGTTAGTGGAAAAGGAATTCAATCTGACACTGAAGCTGGAAGGAGAGGAGAACATCCCGTCAGAAGGCCGGCTCCTGTTTGCCTCCAACCATCCACTGGGTGGTTTGGACGGGATCTGCCTCTCTTCGGTGGTTGGCGAAAAGTTCAACGGAAAGATCAAGTATCTGGTCAATGACATCCTCTATTATATTGATCCGTTGAAACCCATTTTCGTGCCGATAAACAAATATGGTGCACAGGCAAAAAATTCCGCAAAAGCGATCAATGAAGCATACGCTTCTGACGACCAGGTGATCACCTTCCCCGCGGGGCTTTGTTCACGTAAAGTTGGAGGTAAGATCAGAGACCTGGAGTGGATGAAGAACTTCATCATCAAAGCGGTGGAATTTCAGCGGGACGTGATCCCGGTTCACTTCGAGGGCAGCAACTCCCGATTCTTCTACAACCTGGCCAATCTGCGGAAAGCCTCCGGCATCAAATTCAATTTTGAATTGATCTATCTACCGGATGAGATGTACAAGAATAGCAACCAAACCTTCACCATCACCTTTGGTAAGCCTATACCCTGGCAAACTTTCGATAAAAGCAAGACAGCAGCCGAGTGGGCAGAGACCGTAAAAGAGGTGGTCTATTCTCTTAGGAGACCCCATTCATAAACAAGACATTCACTATGGAAAAGATTATTGATCCGGTAAGCAAGGAACTGATCAAAAGTGAGCTGACCGTCCAAAAAAGGGTGAGAACGACCCACAAGGCGAACAACGAGATTTACGTCTTCACCGCCCACGACTCGCCCAACCTGATGCGGGAGGTAGGGCGTCTGCGTGAGATCGCATTCCGCCATTACGGTGGTGGTACCGGACTGGAGGCCGATATCGACAAGTATGACACGATGGAAGTACCCTACCGCCAACTGATCGTCTGGGATCCGGAAAACGAGGAGATACTGGGTGGCTACCGTTTCATCTACGGATCAGACGTGGAGTATGATGAAGAGGGCAAACCGATGCTGGCCACTGCCCATCTCTACAATTTCTCACAACAATTCATCGATGAATTTCTGCCCACCACCGTGGAACTGGGTCGCTCGTTCGTATCACTCGAATATCAATCCACTCTGCTCGGTAGAAAAGGGATATTCGCGCTTGACAATCTATGGGATGGTTTGGGGGCACTCACCGTCATTGACCCCGAGATTGAGTATTTCTTCGGCAAAGTGACCATGTACGGAACCTACAATAAGGATGCACGCAACATGATCCTCTTTTTCCTCAACAAGCATTTCCCTGACACGCTCAAGCTGGTAACCCCAATTGAACCTCTGGTTACCGGAACCAACATTGAGAAGATGCAACAGCTGTTTCACGGCAAAAGCTTCAAGGAGGATTACAAAATCCTCAACAAGGAGGTACGGGCACTGGGTTACAACATTCCTCCGCTGATCAATGCCTACATGGGTCTCTCACCCACCATGCGTTTCTTTGGCACTGCCATCAACGACGAGTTTGGAGAAGTGGAGGAGTCAGGCATCCTCATCCGGATCGATCAGATCCTGGAAGAGAAGAGGGCACGACACATGGACACCTATATGAAGAGCAAGCCCAGCAAACGTTTTCTGATCCGCCTCAAACGAATGATCACCTCTAAGACAACCAGTAGAAAAGTTACCATACCAAAAACCAAAACTGCCAAAGGGAACGCTGTCACTGACTTATCAAAAAGAAAGGATTAACCCGATTTAGCCCTACGCTTTTAACACACAATAAGAGAATATTATCAATTATTTACCGCTATCCCCCGGCAGGTAACTAATTGATAATATTTTTTTTATGCCCGGAGAAATGCAATCGATTGCACAGACATTCGAAGTTAATTGCGTCATTTTCGGTATCATATACTCAGAGAAGAGATAACTTTGTTATGTAAATACAGGAGATCAACAGATGAAAAATTAACCATTCGTCTGCTCGTTTTGTGATTTGTATTGAGAATGAAGAGAGTATTAATCAGTTAATCTTATAACGTTAACAACATGTATCTAAAATTCAAAAAAAGTAAAAAGGCATTCCTGGCCATATTGTCCGGATTGCTGATGATTTTATCGGCCAATGCCCAGACAGGCACGACGATAAATGTAAGAGGTTCGGTTACGGACGGGAACGGTGAGCCACTGATCGGGGTCAACATCCTGGTAGAAGGGACCTCATCCGGAACGGTAACCGACTATGACGGCAACTTCCAGTTGCAGGTACCCGCGGATGCGATCCTGAATGTCAGCTACATCGGCTACCGCCCGCAACAGATCGCCGTCAACAACCGTACAACCATCCGGATTGTACTGGTTGAAGACACCGAGCTGCTGGACGAACTGGTGGTGATTGGCTACGGTACCGTACGAAAAGATGATGCCACCGGCTCTGTTGTGGCGGTGGATGCCACCAAGCTGAACCGCGGTCTGGCTACCTCGCCTTCCGATCTGCTGGCGGGACAGGTTGCCGGTCTGAGCGTTGTCTCTGCCGGGGGTGCACCGGGTTCCTCATCCAGTATCCGTATTCGTGGCGGCTCCTCCATGTCGGCCAGCAATGATCCGCTGATCGTGATTGACGGTGTACCGGTGGACAATGCCTCCGGCGTGAATGGCATGTCGAATCCGCTGAGTACCATCAACTCAAACGACATTGAGACCTTCACCGTACTGAAAGATGCTTCGGCTACCGCTATCTATGGTTCACGTGCTTCCAATGGTGTGATCATCATCACCACCAAGAAAGGCAAGTCTGGAAAAATGCAAATTGCCTACAATGGCAACATGTCCGTCAGCACCCCCACAGGTAACGTGGATGTGATGGATGCCCCCACCTTCCGCAACTATGTGGTCAACTCATTCGGTGCGGACAGCCAACAGGCTGCCGCACTGGGCAACACTGCAACCAACTGGCAAAAAAAGATCTTTCACGTTTCTGCCAGCACCGACCACAACCTCAGTCTCTCCGGTAGTGCCGGTGAGATGCTTCCCTATCGCATTTCAGTTGGGTATACCAATGAGAATGGGATCCTGAAGACATCCAACCTGGAAAGATACACCGGTAGCGTGAACCTCTCTCCCAGCTTCCTCGACGGGCAGCTAAGAGTACAGCTCAATGCCCGGGGGATGTACAACACCAACCGCTTTGCCGACCAGGGAGCCATCAACTCGGCCACCCAGTTCGATCCCACCATGCCGGTATATGACACTGCAGGATCGCCTTACGGCAATGGTTACCACATGACGCTCAAAGCCGACGGCACACCGATCGACATCGCTCTGGCCAACCCGCTTGCCATCCTGATGCAGAAGCATGACAACTCAAAGGTGATGCGAAGCATCGGAAATATACAGGTCGATTACAACATGCCGTTCCTCGAAGGGTTGAGGGCCAACCTCAACGTGGGATATGATATCTCCGACAGTGAGGGGGATGTGATCGTGGAAGACAACTCACCCATGAGCTACACCTGGGGCAGCTATAAGTCGGGATGGGGTGAAAACAGTTCATATACCCAGCAGAAGTTGAATACGCTGCTCGACTTCTACCTCAATTATGTGAAAGAGGCCGGTGCACATCGTTTCGATGCGATGGGTGGTTACTCCTGGCAACGATTCTACAACGAAACGGAGAATTTCTACCCCTACTCGGCTGCCATGGCCGCTGAGACCGGCAATGAGTTCTACCGTGAGAGCAACGACTACTCCACGGAGAGCTTTGTGATATCCTTCTTCGGACGATTGAACTACTCGCTGCTCGATCGCTATCTGCTCACCCTGACCCTGCGTAACGACGGATCGTCACGTTTCAGTCCCGATAACAAGTGGGGTCTCTTCCCCTCTGCCGCCTTCGCATGGAAGATAATCAACGAACCTTTCATGGAAGATGCAGACAAAGTGATGTCTGACCTGAAACTGCGTTTGGGATACGGTGTCACCGGACAACAGAATCTGGGCAGCGGTGACTATCCATGGATGGGCCGTTACAGCTACAGCCAGGCAGGAGCCAACTACTTCTTCGGTGATCAGATGATCCCGTTGATCCGTCCGCTGGCATACGATGAAAACCTGAAGTGGGAGGAGACCACCACCTACAATGCCGGTCTCGACTATGGCTTCCTGAACAATCGTATCACCGGTGCCTTCGATGTCTACTACCGCAAGACCACCGACCTGCTCAATACCGTCGGGATTGCTGCCGGCACCAATTTCAGCAACCAATTGCTTACCAACGTGGGTGAACTGGAGAACAAGGGTATTGAGTTTACCATCACCGGTCGTCCTGTTGTCAGCAAGGATTGGAACTGGAACCTGAGCTACAACGTAACGCTCAATCAGAACAGGATCACCAAGCTGACCATCAACGATGATCCCAGCTACGTGGGTGTTCGTTTTGGCGGCATCGACGGCGGCACAGGTAACAACATCGCCATCCACGCCGTAAACTATCCGGCCGGCTCCTTCTATGTATATGAACAGGTGTATGACGAGGCAGGCAAGCCACTGGAAGGTGTCTTCGTGGATCAAAACGCCGATGGCTCCATCAACGAGCAGGATATGATCCCCTGGAAGAATGCATCGCCCGATCTATACATGGGTCTGTCCTCGCAACTATCCTATAAGAACTGGGATTTCAATTTCTCCGTTCGTGGAAATATCGGCAACTATGCCTACAACAACATCCAGTCGAACCGAGAGTCGAAAAACACCACCTTCGACCCCTCCGGATGGCTCAAGAACAGAGTCAACAGTGCCACCTACACCAACTTTGATGCGGTGCACTATCAATCCAGCTACTACATCCAGGATGCCTCCTTCATGAAGGTAGACAATGTTTCACTGGGATTCAACTTTACACATCTGCTGAACCACCAGCAGTCGGGAAGGATACACTTCACCGTGCAGAATCCGTTGGTATTGACCAATTACAGCGGTCTCGATCCCGAGTTCACCAACAACGGTATCGACAACAACATCTATCCCCATCCCCGCGTCTTTATCCTGGGTCTCAATCTTAATTTTTAACATCAGACAATTATGAAGACAGTAACATATAAAATACTAACATTCATCGCGATCATCCTGATGACCGGGGGGCTGGCCTCCTGTGTTGATGATCTGAATACCATTCCGCTGGATGAGGAGGAACTGGTGTCGGAAGTGGTCTTCGGCAGTGAGTTGGGGTCCTACCAGGAACTGCTGGCCAAGATATACGCCGGTCTGGCCGTCAGCGGCAACAGCGGCGGCGACGGCGACCCCGATGTGGCAGGTGTGGATGGCGGCAGCCAGGCATCCTTCCTCAGAGGACTCTGGAACCTTCAACAGCTTCCTACCGACGAAGCACATTGTGCATGGAATGACGTGGGTATCCCCGACCTGAACTATATCACCTGGACCTCCAGCAACGTGTTCATCAAGGGTTTTTACTATCGTCTCTACTACCAGATCAACCTAGCCAATGCCCTTCTCAGGGAGACAACGGAAGAGAAACTCTCCTCCCGTGGTGTGAGCCAGACAGATCAGGATAAGATCAAGGCATTCCGTGCGGAAGCACGCTTCCATAGGGCACTCGCCTACTACTACCTGCTCGACATGTTCCGCAACGTCCCCTTTGTGAACGAAGAGAGCCCGGTGGGCAGCACACTGCCCCCCCAGATCATGGCAGCCGACCTGTTCGACTACATTGAAAAGGAACTTACTGAATGCGAGGCCGACATGTTGGATCCGTTCGTCGGTTACAATGCAACCAACTATGGCAGGGCACACAAAGCTGCCAACTGGGCGCTCCTTTCCCGTCTCTACCTCAATGCTGAGACCTATATCGGTGTGAAGAAATATACCGAGAGCATCACCAACAGCAAAAAGGTGATGGCTGTGAACTACCAGCTTGATCCTGTCTATGCAAACATCTTCAAGGCGGATAACCACAACTCTCCGGAGATGATCTTTCCGGTACGTTATGATGGTTCAGACACACAAACATGGGGCGGGATGACCTTCCTGCTGAGTGCGATGGAACCCTCCGACCTGCAGGACGAAGTAAATGCCGTGGGTGCCTGGCAGGGCAACCGTGCCACCAAGGCGATTCTCCATACCTTTGAGAGGGAGTACCAACACGAAATGGACAGCCGTTTCTCGATGATACGCATCGACTTCACAGAGAATGTGGAAATCGTAGACCCCTCGCTCTTCACCAACAACGGCATCCCCGTGGTGAAGTACTCAAACCGCAACAGCGACGGCACACTGCCCCCGAGCAACATCGCCTATACCGACTTCCCGCTCTTCCGCCTGGGTGAGATCTACCTCAACTACGCTGAGGCAGTCCTCAGGGGCGGTACCGGTGGTGATGCTGCCACTGCGTTGCAACTGGTGAACAACTTGCGCAAGCGTGGTTACAACGGCAGCAGCACTGCGACCCTTACCGCAGGCGAATTGACCCTCGATTATATCCTGGATGAGCGTGGTCGCGAGTTCTTTTATGAGGGACAGCGCCGTACCGACCTGATACGTTTTGGCAAACTCACCGGATCATCTTATCTATGGCCCTGGAAAGGCAACGTGCCAGAAGGACGTTCGGTAGACGATTACTTCAATGTCTACCCTATTCCTGCTGACGACCTGGGAGCCAACGAGAACCTGGTGCAAAACAGCGGATACGAATCTAGTAACGCCAATTAAATATCACACAGACAATGAAAAATATCATTCATATATTAGCAATACTGGCCGGTATCACACTGTTCTGGTCCTGCCAGGAAGATGAGAAAGTGGTACTTCAGCAACCGGAGAGCTTTGTGCTCAACACGCCGAAATATGCTTCTGCCATCTATGACCTGAAGAATACCGAATCGATTGAGTTCACAACCTCTCAACCCGATTACGGCTTCACCGCTGCCGCCATCTACAGCGTGCAGGTAGCGCTGACGTCCGACTTTGCAAATCCGGTGACGCTGCCCGGCAGCTACACCACTGCCAAGTTTGCCATCAACGCAGCCGACCTTGCGCTGGCACTTGTCGGGATGCATGGAGTGACAGATGAAAGTGAGTATCCCACCGATCCCCATCCCCTTTATGTACGGCTGATCTCAAAACTCAATGCCAAGAACGTTGGAGAGGTCTTCTCCAATGTGATCACCCTCCCACAGGTGAAGGGTTACTTTGCCCTCGACCCGATGGTGATGCCGGAAGAGATGTTTATCATCGGCAACGTAGCCGGTAACTGGAGCTGGGATGGTGCTACCGCGATGGTTCCCATCTGGGGTTCTCCCGGCAAGTTCTGGGCGATGCAGTACCTGGGACAAACCGGTGACGGTGGCAATGCAGAGATAAAGTTCAATTTTGCCAAGGCATGGGATGGCAACGAGTTCGGCTTCGGCCAGGCAACAGTCAACGCCAATGGTACTGCTGATCCCGGTGCGAGTGACAGCGGCGGCAATATCGGTATCGGCAATCCGGGATGGTACATTGTGGTAGTGACCACCGCCATCAACGGCCGTGACTACGAATTTGCCGTAGACTTCTATCCTCCGCACGTACACCTTCAGGGAAATGTTGCCGGCGGCAACTGGGGCACCACCGATGAAGCTTACCGCTTTACGGTCCCCGCCCTCACACTGGGTGCCGATGCAGCCTTTGTTTCACCTCCCTTCACCAACACTGGTGAGATACGTGCCAGCATCCAGCTGCCCGGACATGAGTGGTGGCACACCGAATTCATCGTCTTAGACGGTGTATTCGCACCCCGCGGTGCAGGTGATGACCAGGAGCGTGTAACCGGCAATGCAGGTCAGAAGCTTCACATTAACTTCACCACCAATACTGGTAAGGTTGAATAAACAGGCAGAACCGGAAAACCTCTTTCAACAGAGGGAGGTTTTCCATAAAAATATTACACAAGATGAATAAAATAAAATACCTTTTTGCCACACTGCTTGCAATCACATTGTTGAATGCATGCGAGGATGTGTACGACCATGTGGCAGCCCCTCCACAGGCCTATGAACAGGAAACGGAACAGAGTGTAAGTGGCTTCACCTTTGCACTGGGAGCAGATGTGAGCGCTCCTATCGTATTCGACGAGGAAGCACTGGCCGATGAAACACCGCTGGAAGCCATCAAGACAACTGCTACGCCCCAGCTTGCTGAGGGTGCGACAATGACCTTCATTCTGGAGGCATCCGATACGGAAGATTTCGCCCAGGTGGTGGAACTCACCTCTGTAAGTGACCAAAACAGTGCCTTTGTGACTGCAGCTACCCTCAACGAGGCTGCAAAAAGCCTCTATGGGAAAGCACCCGAAGCGAGGAGTCTCTACCTGCGTGTGGCCTCCTTCATCAATGAGGGCAGCAACACGGTAAGGGTGCCGGGTGAAGTGGTACTGGGACCGGTGACCGTCACCCCCGTGGGACCGGTGATCGAGACCGAGTATTATCTGATTGGCGACATCAACGGATGGAACATCGAGAATCTTGAGGCTCACAAGTTCAACCACAGCGGCAAGGATGTCTACGAAGACCCCATCTTCACCATTCTGGTGAACAACGTGACCGGTTACTTCAAGATTGTACCCAAGTCGAGCAAAGATGCCGCCTCCTGGGATGGTGTGCTCGGCAACCCTGTTGACGGGAACACTGCACTGGAAGGGGACATCATCCTGGATGGTGCACAGGCGATGCGCGTCACCGAAACGGGATGGGTGAAGATCACCCTCAACATGATGGAGTATACCTACACCATCGAGATCATCGGTGAGATGAACCTCACCCTCTATGTGCCCGGCGGTCACCAGGGATGGGATCCGGCAAGCGCCCCCACCCTCTACAGCCGCAACTTCGACTTCAAGTATAGCGGTTATGTTTACTTCGCGGATGCCAACACCGAGTTTAAGTTTACCGCTCAACCCGGTTGGGATGGAACCAACTATGGTGATGGAGGCGAGGGGACCCTATCTACCGACGGTGGTAACCTGAAGGTTGCTGATGCCGGCATGTACAAGATAGATGTCGATCTCACCGCAAACAGCTACACGCTGACCAAAACGGAATGGGGACTCATTGGTGACGCTACTGATGGTAGTTGGGATAACTCCACTCCGATGAGCTACGATCCTGTAACCGGTCTCTGGAGCGTGACCACCACACTGAAAGATGGCACCTTCAAGTTCAGGGCCAACAACGCATGGGACATCAACCTGGGCGGCGACCTCAACAACCTCAGTTATGGAGGTGACAACATCGCAGCCACAGCTGGCACCTACACCATCACACTCGATCTCTCCGATCCGGAAGCATTCAAGGCGACGGTGGTGAGTGCTGTGTAACATGTTAAAAAGCGCGGTCCGCAAACCGCGCTTTTTTTATCTTTTTCAAATCGTCAGAGACAATGAAAAATCTTTATCTTCTCATCTTCTCCTCCTTGATGTTTCTGCTCTCCTGCAGCCGTACCACGGATGTGGAGAAAACCGATTCCACCTTCGCAAAAGGAGCCGATATCAGTTGGTTGCCTCAAATGGAGGCGAGTGGTTACACCTTCCGCAACGACAAAGGAGAACAGGAGGATTGTTTCAAGATCCTGAAGGACCACGGCATCAACGCCATCCGCCTGCGCACCTGGGTGAATCCGTCCTACGACCCGCACAGCGGCCACTGCAGCACCGCGGAGACCATCAACATGGCCAGGCGTGCCAAGGAATGGGGCATGCGTGTGATGATCAACTTCCACTACAGCGACAGCTGGGCTGACCCGGGCAAACAACACAAGCCGGAGGCATGGGAAGAGATGCCTTTCGATGAACTTAAAGAGACCCTCTACCGATACACCTACGCGGTGATGAGTGACTTGAAGGATATCGGCGTTACACCCGAATGGGTACAGGTGGGTAACGAGATCCCTTCCGGCATGCTCCACCCCGAAGGTCATACCGACAACTGGCCACAGCTGGTGCAGTTGATCAACCGGGGCTACGATGCCATCAAGGAGGTGAGCCCCACCAGCAAGGTGATCCTGCACGTGGACCAGGGCAACAACAACGAACGTTTCCGCTGGTGGTTCGACAACGCCACGGAGCTGGGTGCGAAGTACGATGTGATCGGCATGTCGTTCTATCCCTACTGGCTGGATGACAAACCCGATTACAGCGAGGTGATCGATGACCTGGGGCACAACCTGCAGGACATGGCCTCCCGCTACGGCAAGGAGGTGATGGTGGTGGAAGTAGGCGGTGTTGATGTGTTGCCGGAGAACACCTATGAGATGCTGCGGGCAGTGATCAACAGAGTGAGAGAGGTCCCTTCTGAAAAAGGACTAGGCGTTTTCTACTGGGAGCCGCAGGGTGCCCGTACCTGGAGTCATTATGCGCTGAGCGCCTGGGGTGATGACGGCCGTCCCACCAAAGCGATGGATGCTTTCCTCGATTGAATACCTACCCGTTCCGGTCACGATACAAAAAAACCAGATGGCTGGTTCATCTGTTATAACTAAAAGCACAAACAAAAATATGAAAAAACATATCCTTCTTATTGTACTATTTACCGCCTCCTTTCTCGTGGTACGCGGTGAGACACCCCGCGTGGAACCCTCCTTCTGGTGGAGCGGCATGGCAGAAACCGAACTGCAGCTGATGGTGAGCGGTGACAACATTGCCGATTATGTACCTGCGGTCACATCAAAACATGTCACCATCAGGGAGGTGGTGACCCTCGAAAACCGCAACTACCAGCTTATTTACCTCGATCTCACGGGAGCTGTTCCGGAGAGCTTCGACCTGGTCTTCACCAACGGAAAGAAAAAACTCACCGTACCCTACGAGCTGAAGGAACGCAACCCTGAACGATTGGCGATCGAGAGCTTCGGCCCGTCGGACGTGCTCTACCTGATCATGCCCGATCGCTTTGCCAACGGCGATCCCACTAACGACCAGATAGCGATGCGCACCGAATACAAGGTGGACCGCAACGACCCCAATGCACGGCACGGTGGTGATCTGAAAGGGATCTCCGACCGGCTGGGATATCTCGCCGACCTGGGGGTAACCGCCATCTGGCTCAACCCGGTGCTGGAGAACGACATGAAAGGCGGCTCCTATCATGGTTATGCCACCACCGACTACTACCGTGTGGATCCCCGCTTCGGCAGCAACGAGGAATACAAGAATCTGATCAGCGCTACGCATGAGAAAGGGATGAAGGTGGTGATGGACATGATCTTCAACCACTGCGGCAGCGACCACCCCTGGCTGACAGAGGTGCCCTCACCCGACTGGTTCAACAACCTGGAGGAGTATGTGCAGACCTCGCACATGAAAGAGATGTACTTCGACCCCTACGCCTCGGAGTATGACAAGAGCAAGATGGTGGATGGCTGGTTCGTACCCACCATGCCCGACCTGAACCAGCGTAACCGCCATGTGGCAAAATATCTTATCCAGAACAGCATCTGGTGGATCGAGTACTCCGGCGTGGATGGCATCCGGCAGGATACCTATCCCTATGCCGATTATGATATGATGGTGGAGTGGATTGAGGCTGTAGAGAAAGAGTATCCCCACTACAATATCGTAGGTGAGGCATGGCTCAACAACCCTATCGGCACCGCCTTCTGGCAAAAAGGGAGCCCGTTAAACCCGAACGACACACAACTGAAATCGGTGATGGACTTCCGCTTCATGGGGCTGTCACACAGCGCTTTCTTCGAGGAGACCACCGAATGGAACGGAGGGCTGCACGGCATCTACGACCATATGACCTACGACTTCATCTATCCCGATATCTACAACGTGTTGCGCTTCCTCGATAACCACGATACCGACCGTTTCCTGAAGGAGTACCCGCAGGAGCTCTCCGGCTGGAAACAAGCGGTCACCTTCCTGCTCACCATGCCCGGTACGCCCCAGATCTACTATGGCACGGAGCTGTTGATGCATGGCAACAAGAGCAAACACGACGGTTATGTACGGCTCGATGTACCCGGTGGATGGCCGGGCGATGAGGTGGATCACTTCACCCGTGAGGGACGCGATGCCATCCAGAACGAGGCGTTCGACTACCTCAGCAAGCTACTCCACTGGCGGCAGAACAATGAGGTGATAGCCCTCGGCGGCATGAAACATTACGTGCTGCAGAAAGGGGTCTACCTCTACGAGCGCTTCCTGGGTGATGACAAAGTGCTGGTTTTCATGAACGGAACGACGAACGAGGTGACGATAAACCTCGACCGCTATGCAGAGTCTATTAAAGGATTGAACAGTGTGAAGGATTTTCTTTCCGGAAAAACCGTTACCCTGGGTGAGACACTGACCCTCTCGCCCAAGGAGGTGCTGCTGCTGGAGTAAGAAACTACGATTGCATCCGATGCATTATTCAAAACAAAGTAATATCCAATGAAATATCCCGTCAAATCATTCTTATATCTGTTGCTGCTCCTCTTCGCCCTCTCCTGCGGTGATGACCCTGTGGTAACGCCGGAACCGGAACCCAAACCCAAGCCGGAACCGGAGGAACCCGGTACAGAGGAGCCCGCCCCATTGCAAGACTGGTTCTCCTGGGAGCCTGCTGCTGCTGCGGATGCCGACAAGGTGCTGACCATACGGTTCAAGGCTCCCAAAGATACCGAATTGTACGGCTACACCGGCGAGGTCTATGCCCATATCGGTGTGGTGAGCGAGGGCACATGGAAGTATGTGCCGGCAGAATGGGAAGAGAACATTGCGAAATGCAGGATGCTTAAGATAGAGGGCGAGGCGAATGCCTGGGAGCTCGAGCTCACCCCCTCCATCCGTGAGTGGTTCAACTCGGAAGAAACGCCGGTCAACAAGATCGGTATCGTGGTCAGAAGTGCCGATACCAAAAAGAAAGGCAACAAGGATGGCAAGGATTTCTTTATTGAAAACATCACCGACAGCAAGTACAAGCCATTCCAGCCGGGAGTGGTCAGGAGCGGTTCCATGCCCGCCGGACTGCAACATGGCATCAACATGATTGACAACAGCACCGTGACACTGGTGCTGTACGACAAGGACAAGTATGGTGCACGGAAGGATTTCGCACATCTGGTAGGCGACTTCAACAACTGGACGCTGAGCAACGATGAGCAGTCGCAGATGTTCCGCGACGATGCCGCCGGCTGCTGGTGGATCACTCTCACGGGCCTTGAGCCGACAAAAGAGTATGCCTTCCAGTACTACCTTGGCAACAGCGGCAAGGAGCCCTTCAGGGTGGCCGACCCCTATGCCCGCAAGGTGCTGGATCCAAACAACGACAAATATATCTCTCCCTCCACCTATCCTGAGAATCTGACTTACCCGGAGGGAGCCATAGGGATGGTTTCGGTATTCAAGATCCAGGAAGAAGAATATCATTGGAAGGTAACCGATTTCGAGAAGCCCTCACGAGACAACCTGGTGATCTATGAGCTGCTGCTGCGCGACTTCACTGAAAGCGGTGATATCAAAGGGGCGATGGCGAAGCTGGATTATCTGCAGTCGCTCGGTGTGAACGCCATTGAGCTGATGCCGGTGCAGGAGTTCGACGGCAACGACAGCTGGGGCTACAATCCCGCCTTCTTCTTCGCCATGGACAAGGCTTACGGCACCGACCGGATGTACAAGGAGTTTATCGATGAGTGCCACAGCAGAGGGATCGCGGTAATCCTCGACGTGGTCTACAACCACGCCACCGGCGACAACCCCTTTGCTAAAATGTGGTGGGATGCATCGGCTGACAAGACTACCGCAAACAACCCCTACTTCAACGTGGATGCACCCCATCCCTACAGCGTTTTCCATGACTTCAACCATGAATCGGAGCTGGTGCGTACCTTCGTGAAGCGTAACCTGCTGTTCCTGCTGGAGGAGTACAACATCGACGGCTTCCGGTTCGACCTCACCAAGGGATTTACCCAACGCTCTTCAACCGAGTCCACCGCAAGCAATTACGATGCTTCCCGCATTGCGATTCTGAAGGATTACAACCAGACCATCAAGGCGGTCGACCCTGATGTATATGTAATCCTGGAGCATTTTGCCGACAGCAGGGAGGAGACCGAGCTCTCGAACGATGGGATGATGGTTTGGCGCAACAACAACGATCTGTTCAAACGATCTGCAAAAGGTTTTCAAACTGATTTCAGCCCGGTATATTATGGCAGCTCCGATCGCCCGGTCAACAGCCTGGTGAGCTATATGGAGAGTCACGACGAGGAACGGACTGCCTATGTTCAGTTGTCGGAAGCTTCAACCTACATCAAGAACAACCTGGGTGTGCGCATGTCATTGCTAAGTGCCAACGCCGCTTTCTTCTTCACCGTTCCCGGTCCGAAGATGGTATGGCAGTTTGGCGAGTTGGGATATGATTTCTCCATCAACGAGAACGGAAGATTAGGCAGAAAACCCATTAAATGGGATTACCTGCTGGTACCGGAACGGAAGGAGTTACATGATACCTACTCAACGCTGATCAACCTGAGGATGGAGCATGGGGAGCTCTTCAATGCAACATCCACCCTTAGCTGGAGCGATGGTCGCTACCTTACCCTCTCCTCCTTTGGCAAGGCAAAAAACGTGATGGTGATTGCCAACTTTACAGACAAAACCACCGGTGGTGGGGTCAGCTTCCCCCAAACGGGTGTCTGGCATAACTATCTGGAGAACGGCACAACGATCTATGTGCCCTCACCCACCATGAATGTAGAGCTGCCACCTTACAGTTTCAAGATCTATACCAATTTTGAGCCATAACATCACCATATTTTCTGCTAATCGGTGAAGATTAAGGGGGAGTATCGGATAGGACACTCCCTCTTTTTTGCAGGAAAAAGCGGAAAGGATAAACATATTCCATCTTTTCGGTGTTTAGAGTGGTAATCACAGTAACGACAACAACAAAATGAAATCTATCGCAATTATTTACGGTTCCAGTACCGAGAACACCAAGAGAGCCGCAGAGAAGATCGCGGAAAAAATCGCTGACTACACCCCCACCCTGGTCGATATCTACGACGGGGATGAACAACCCTTCCTTACGCATGATGTGCTGATCATGGGTGTCTCCACCTGGGGGGTTCAGGATCTGCAGGACGACTGGAACGACTTTTACCCCAAGCTGGAGAAGCTGGACCTCTCCGGCAAGACCGTCGCCATCTTCGGCATGGGCGATGCCTCCATCTACCCCAGTTCGTTCGTGGATGCCATAGGGATCCTCTACGAGATCGTGAAAGAAAAAGGTGCGACTGTCGTGGGACAGGTCTCACCCGAAGGGTATGACTTCGAATATTCACGTGCGGTGGTGGACGACATGTTCGTGGGTCTGCCACTCGACGACGACACCGAGCCGGAGCTGACCGATGAACGAATTGCCGCCTGGGTGGAACAACTGAAACCCTACCTGCAGTAAACAGCAAAAAAAACCGGACAGAGGATGCCCGGGTTTTTTTTATCTCTTATGCGGAAATATCCGCTGCGAGTTTATTTGTAAAAGACCCTGTACTCCCAGGGCTTGAGCTGCATCGTCCCGGCAGCCTCAACCACCTCTCCACCGGGAAAGAGGTGATAACCCACACCCGGCAGCGGCTCTTCGAAGGTTACCTCTACCGTTTCGTTACTTAGGTTGAGCAATGCGATCACCTCGCTGCCTTCGTTCGTGCGGCGGAAAGACCATACCGACTGCGGCCTGTCATTTCCAATCCCGCTCATCTCACCACTGCGGCCGGGGGCCTGCAGCGCCTTCTGTTCCTTTTTGAGACGATTCAACGCACTGTAGAAGGAGCTGAAATCATCAGGATCGCTCCAGTCGATCTCATCTTTCTCAAAGAAAGCCAGCCGATGGTCGTAGCCTGCTTCCTGTCCGCTGTAAATCAGCGGCATGCCGGGCAACAGGTAAGTGAGCAATGCAAAGCTGCGTGCCGCTTCTCCCATCCGCTCAAACTCAGTACCGTTCCAGGAGTTCTCGTCGTGGTTGGAGGTGAAGAACATCGGAATGGCATCCGGAGCAAAACGATCGGTCATACGGTTAAACGATGCCCGCAATGAGTCCACATCCTCCACACCCTGCGCCACAGCGTTCATACGGTGGTGGAAATCCCAGGCATAGTAGGCGTCGAACAGCGACTCGTTCAGCTCCGGCTTCTCCGCCTCGGCAAGCATAAAGATATCGGGCTTCAAGGCGATGAGTGAATCTTTTGCTGCTACCCAGAAGTCGGTCGGCAATTCACCCGCCACATCGCAGCGGAAGCCGTCGATACCGGTTTCACGCACCCAGAAGAGCATTGAGGCAATCATCGCCTCACGCATCTCCGGCTTGCTGTAATCAAGCTGGGCGATATCGGTCCAGTCGTACATCACGTTCAGCTCGCCCAGGCTGTCCCGCACGTACCAGTCGGGATGAGCCTCCACCCACACGGCATCACGCGAGGTGTGGTTGGCCACCCAGTCGAGGATCACCTTCATACCCAGCCCGTGAGCCTGATCGACCACCGCCCGAAAATCGTCCAACGTGCCGAACTCGCTGTTCACCGCGGTATAATCGCTGATGGAGTAGTAACTCCCCAGCGTACCTTTTCGATCTTTTTCACCGATCGGCTGTATGGGCATAAACCAGAGGATATCGGCACCCAGTTCACTGAGACGGGGCAGGTGTGCTGTAAAGGCAGTGAACGTCCCTTCGGGGGTGAACTGCCGCGTGTTGACCTCATAGAGTACCGCATCATACACCCATTCGGGTCGGACACTCTCAGCTGTACCGGTCGTTTCAGCTTGTTTGTTTTTGTTTCCGCACGACACCAACAGGGTGATGAGCAGGGAGTAGAGATAGATTTTCTTCATAATGACAGGATTGATCAGTTGTTCTTTTTCTGCAATTTGTAGACATCATCACTGTCCTGCACCATGAATACGCTCAGGGCACCCACTATCAGGGAACAGCCTGCGAGCACCAAAGTGAGGATCACCCGCCCCTCAAACAGCTCACTGGTGATATAGCCCAGGATGCTGGCAGCCAGGATCTGCGGGATGACAATGAAGAAGTTGAAGATGCCCATATAGGTTCCCATCTTATCTGCCGGCAGCGAGCCGGTGAGGATGGCGTAGGGCATGGAGAGGATGCTCCCCCAGGCAAAGCCGACCCCCACCATGGGGAGCAGCAGCAGCTGGGGTTCCCGGATAAAGAAGAGCGAGATAAAGGCCACCCCTCCCATGGTCAGGGCGATGGAGTGTGTCGCCTTGCGGCCTATCTGACGTGCCAGTGCCGGCAACAGAAAAGCGCTGATGGCCGACACCCCGTTGTAGACGGCGAAGAGCACCCCCACCCAGTTGGCTCCCTGGTTGTAGAGCTCGCTGCTGGAATCGGTAGTACCATAGACGTGTTGCGTGATAGCCGGTGTGGTATAGATCCACATGGCGTAGAAGGCGAGCCAGGAGAAGAACTGCACCACCGCCAGCTGCCCCATGGTCTTGGGCATATGGAGCAGGTCGTTCATGATCCCCACCATGCCGTTTGGCCTTGATGAGTTTTTGGTAATCACCCCTGAGAGCAGCAGGATGATGCCGAAGAGCAGCAACAACCCTCCCACGATGTAGAGCTGCCCGTTCAGCTCACCAAGGGAGGAGAAAAAGATCAGCGCACTGGCAACAACACCTACAAGGGTCCAGATCAGTCCTTTGCGCAGAAACTGACCGGAGGTAACCGCTATTTTCGCAGTGCTCTTCACACCACTTATTTTTTCCTTTTCCTCCTCAAAAGCAGCTAACTCCTCCGGCGAGTACTCCTTCGAGGTGAGCACCGTGTAGAGCACCGAGAGGAAGAGCACCACCCCACCGATATAGAAGGAGAGCTTCACCGATAGCGGTATCATCCCCTCGGGAGCCGTATTGGGTACGCCGAACCAGTTGGTAAGGATATAAGGGAGTGCCGAAGCTACCACGGCACCGGTACCGATAAAGAAGCTCTGCATGGCAAACCCCATGGTACGCTGTTCGGAGGGTAGGTTGTCACCCACGAAAGCGCGGAACGGCTCCATCGAGATGTTGATCGAGCCATCCATGATCCATAGCATACCCGCAGCGATCCAGAGTGAAGGTGAGTTGGGCATGAAAAAAAGTGCCAGGGTGGTAAGGACGGCCCCCACCAGGAAATAGGGTCTGCGTCGTCCGAAGCGGTTCCAGGTGTTGTCACTCAGATGGCCGATGATGGGCTGAATGATCAGGCCGGTGATGGGTGCGGCGATCCAGAGGATGGGGATATCCTCAACCCGCGCACCGAGCGTCTCAAAAATACGGCTCACATTGGCATTCTGGAGGGCGAAGCCAAACTGAATGCCGAGAAACCCGAAACTCATGTTCCAGATCTCCCAAAAGGAAAGGTGTCTCTTTTTCATGCTGATGGTTCTCTTTTGATCTATGTTGATGTAGGTATTGAAACGTTCCAAATGGATATGCAATAGACAAATATAGAGAGCATTCCCGGTCGGGACGCCCCCCTCAGGTGCGAACCGCCCCATTTTTCTGTGCAAACGAGTGCATGAAAGGTTTATCGTGTGGAACTCTTCACAACCAGATCAGTCTTGATCAGACGGCTCACCACCCCCTGTTTGGTCTCCTTGCCCTCAATGCGGTTGATTAACAACCGGGCAGCGGTACAGCCCATCTCGAAGCCGTGCTGGTCCACACTTGTCAGCGTGGGATCGGTCACCTCGGTAAGGTAGCTGTTGGTAAATCCACAGACCGAGATTTCATCAGGGATCCTGTAGCCTGCTGATTTCACAATTTGTATACAAAAAGAGGCCACCTCGTCATTGATACAAAAGAAGGCGTCAGGGAGCGGTTGCAACCGTAAAAGTTCAGGGATCACCGTTCTGGCAAGCTCCACCGTGTCACAGATCCTGTTCAACCTGTTCTCCACGGGTAGTTTGTATTTACGCAACGCATCCTCATACCCCATCCGCCGATTGTTGGCAATGGGCAGTGAGGAGGTAGCTCCCAGAAAGGCAATCTGCTTGCATCCGGTCCGGATCATATGTTCAACCGCATTGAATGCACCCGCATAGTCATCGACCACTACTTTGTCGGTATTGATACCGGTGCAGATGCGATCAAAGAAGACCAGATGCACCCCGTTGTCGACGATCTCGCGGAAATGGTCAAACTGTGTTGTTGTTTTTGACTGAGACGCCATGATCCCGCAAACGCGTGCATCGAGCAGTGTCTCAACACTTCGCACCTCACGCTCATAATCCTCGTTAGATTGACAGAAGAGCACATTGTAACCGTCGTTCTCCGCTTCCATCTGAATACCCGACAGCACCGTGGAAAAGAAATAGTGCACAATCTCCGGGACAATCACCCCAATGGTGTTGTTTCTGTTGGTACGCAGTTGCATAGCCAGCGTATTGGGCTTATACTTGTGTTCCAATGCATAAGCCTGCACCAGCTTGCGTGTCTCCTGGCTGATGGCGGGATGATCCTTCATGGCCCGTGATACGGTGGATGGAGACAGGTTGAGTGCTTTTGCAATATCCTTTAAGGTGATCTGAACCATGATATAACCCCTCTAATTCGATAACAGGTAGATTCTCGTTGATTGTGCATCATCTTGAAAGGTCAGTCAGATGCATGAAAGCAATCAATCACAATGCTCAAATATATAAAAAAAAAAGGAGCCTTATTGCTTCAGCATCAAAAAAGCACCCTTTTGGTAAAAAAATGTTGCCGATCTTCGGGAGTTTGACACATAAAAATAGATTTTTTTCATAAAAGAGGCTCCCAGTCTCTTTTTTTTGTCAAATATAAGTTGTATATTTGTGGTAGATAGTAGGCGATATTAAATTTACCATGTTATGAAACTGTCAGTAAAGAAAAGTGGAAGGCTCACCTACCTTTACGCGGTAAAGGGCTACAGGGATGACAAGGGCGTGAGCACCTCGAAGGTTGTCAAGAAGTTTGGCACCGTCGAGAAGCTGAAGGAGAAGTTGGACGGTGAAGACCCCGTGGAATGGGCCAGGGCACGAGTCGCGGAGATGACGGCATTGGAGAAGGCCGAGAAGCGGGAGATACTTGTAAAATACAAGCCGTCGGTCAGGCTGAAGAAAAACGAGCGGCGCACCTTCAACGGCGGGTATCTTTTCCTGCAGAAGATATATCACGAGCTGGGGCTGGACAAGACCTGCTCGAAGATAGCGGACAGGCACAAGTTCGAGTTCGACCTGGACGGGATCTTGTCAAGGTTGATCTACACGAGGATAATGTACCCGGGATCCAAACGTTCATCCCTGGAGGAGTCCGGGCGCTACATCGAGCAGCCCGCGAGCGACCTGCACGAGATATACCGTGCCCTGTCGGTGCTGTCCGGGGAGAGCGACTTCATACAGTCCCAAGTATACAAGAACAGCAAGAAGGTAATCACCCGCAAAACCGGCGTTATATATTACGACTGCACGAACTACTACTTCGAGAGCGAGCAGGAGAGCGGGTTAAGGCAATACGGCATGTCCAAGGACCACCGCCCGAACCCCCTGGTGCAGATGGGGCTCTTCATGGACATGGAAGGGATGCCGCTCGCCTTCGAGATCAACCCGGGGAACACCTCGGAGCAGCTCACGATGCTTCCCCTGGAACAGAAACTCAACGACAACTTCAATATCTCCAAAATGGTCGTCTGCACGGATGCCGGCCTCTCGTCACACGAGAACAGGAAGGCCAATGACGTGCCCCAGCGGTCGTTCATCACGGTCCAGTCCCTGAAGAAGTTGAAGGGACACCTGCGGGAGTGGTCTCTCGAGCCGGAAGGGTGGCGCGTGAAGGGAACCGACCGGGTATTCGATATCAGCCGGTTGGATGAAAAGGATCCGGATATATATAACGCGACATTCTACAAGTCCCGCTGGATAAACGAGAACGAACTGGAACAGCGACTTATCGTCACCTTCTCCCTGAAGTACAGGGATTATCTCAGGCATATCCGCGGCAGACAGCTGGAACGTGCCGGCAAGGCAATCGAAAAGGGAGGGGCAAAGCTCGGCGGCAAGCGATCCACGGACTACAGGAGGTTCATCAGCCAGGCCAGTTACACGCCGGACGGGGAACTGGCACCCATGACCAGTTATGCCCTCGATATGGAGATGGTCGGACAGGAGGAGCGCTTTGACGGTTACTACGGCGTGTGCACCGACCTGTCCGACGACGAGCAGACGGTGCTCAAGTATAATGGTTTTCGCTGGAAAGTGGAGGACTGCTTCAGGGTGATGAAGACCGACTTCGAGGCAAGACCCGTGTTCCTGCAGAGGGATGACAGGATAAAGGCGCACTTCCTTACCTGCTTCCTTTCATTGCTGGTGATGAGGGTGCTGGAAAAAAAAGTCAACCGGGCCGGTCACAAGTTCTCCGTCAGGGAGATTAGCGACACCTTGGCAGGGATGGATTTTTGCAGCGTGCCCGGGGAAGGGTTCGTGCCGACATATACAAGGAACACGCTCACGGATCACCTGCACGGTTCGGCAGGCTTCAGGACAGACTACCAGATAATCACGAAACAAACAATGAGAAAAATAATATCATCTACCAAGAAAAAAGATGAAAGTAATTATTGACCTTCTTTGTGTACCACAAAGTTGGGAAAATAAAAAGGCCTCAAATCCTTTTCAGAACTTGATCTATGAAAAATAGACTGTCAAAGTCGGGAATATA
>Ga0334901_1000124_pt1 | contig 122830 bp, 114 predicted proteins | sample GraSluR3_MG_3_FD_207216 | JGI IMG/M metagenome (GOLD analysis project Ga0334901, IMG submission 207216) | Sludge microbial communities from methane-producing bioreactor in Wageningen University, Netherlands - Granular Sludge_15_08-R3 | ecosystem: Engineered > Bioreactor > Anaerobic >... | reverse complement strand
GTATCAATGAATGTAGTAGGAAGTCCATTTAATGCAAATGGATGGTCAAAAACAAATTTTGATATAAATATAGAAACAACAGATTTAGAAAGTGGAATATCTAATTATAAATATTGTCAAACAACCAGTTCATCATGTACACCATCAACTACCGTAAATAATGCAAGTGGAGTAGTAACAATAACAACTGAAAGTGCAACAAATAAAGTGTGTGTACAGGCATTTGATAACGCCAATAATAGTAGTGAAGTAGTATGTACAAATAGTTATAAACTAGATAAAACATCACCTACTGCAGGAACAATAAGTTTGAGTGGAACATTAGGAAGTAATGGGTGGTACACAAGTAATGTGACAGTAAATAAAACAGACGGGTCAGATACATTAAGTGGCCATGCAACAACAACACTATCACATACATCAATAACAAGTGAAACAACAGGTATAACAGTAACATTAACAACAACAGATCAAGCGGGCAATACAGCGACAAGAACAGAGTTAGTAAAAGTAGATAAAACAGCTCCTATTGCAGGAACAATAAGTTTGAGTGGAACATTAGGAACAAATGGTTGGTATAGAAGTAATGTGACAGTAAGTAAAACAGATGGTTCAGATACGATAAGTGGTCATGCAAGTACAACATTATCACATACATCAATAACAACTGACACAAGTGGGGTAACAATAACTTTAACAACGACTAATAATGCTGGATTAACATCAACAGCAACCCAAACAGTTAAGGTAGATAAAACAAATCCTGCAGTAACGTTTGGAACAAATGGTAATAGTACGTATGCAAAAAGTAGAAGTACAACAGTAAGTGTAAGCGATGCATTAAGTGGTTTATTAAGTGGAAGTTTAAAATACTTGTGGAATACAAGTACAACAACACCAAGTGAAGCAAGTTTTACAACATCATTTAATAGCGGAAACACAATAAGTAGCCCTGCTGGAGTAACCGGTGGATATTACTTATGGATACTAGGAAAAGATAATGCAGGAAATACAATAATAACAAGAAGTAATGTATTTAACTTAGATAATACAATTCCAGTAATCACAGTAAATCCAACAACAGTAACAATTGGTAAAGGAACAACATATACAGATACAGGAGTAACAGCAAGCGATAACATAAATGGAAATATAACAGCAAGTATAGTAACAACAGGAAGTGTAAATACAAATGTAGTTGGGTCATACACATTAACATATAATGTAAGTGACTCAGCTGGAAATACAGCAGCAACAAAGACACGAACAGTTAATGTAATTGAACTAGTGTATAATTTTACATACACTGGTAACTATCAGACTTGGACCGTTCCATCAACAGGTACTTATCAAATTGAATTATGGGGGGCAGCTTCGGAGGCTTACCGAGAAAGTTCAAGTTCTTGGACGAGAAGTAATGGTAATTATGTGAAGGGAAATATTCATTTAAACCAAGGATTAACTCTTTATATTTATTCCGGTGGAAAAGGAATTGAGGCAACTTCATCATCTACTAATACGGGCGCTGGTTGGAATGGCGGTGGTAGTGGTAGAATGGGTACATATGGAGGTTATCAATATGGCCGTGGAGGCGGAGGAGCAACCGATGTTAGATTAGTATCTGGAACATGGAACGACTTTAATTCATTAAAATCTCGTATTATGGTTGCTGGAGGAGCTGGTGCGGCTTCATCAGGAAATGTGTTTAATACCTCGGATTCAATAACATGCAGTAGTAATAGATATGGATCACCAAAATTTGATGTATTAGGTGCAACCCAAACTAGAGGTGGAAAAGCATCTCCAGGCGCAGATAGTTTTTCTGGCCAAGCAGGAGGTTTTGGTTTTGGCGGTAATGGCGAAGGTTATTATTATGACTACGGATCTATGGGCGGCGGAGGCGGCTACTACGGCGGTGGAGGCGGCTGGAGTAGAGATTGGTATCCATATCCTAATTATCACGGAGAAAGATATTGTACTGGTGTAGGGACATATGGTTCTTCATTTGTTTCCGGATATGCAGGGTGTGATGCAATTTCAGCATCTTCAACTGTAAATAACATTATACATACTGGACAACCTAATCATTATTCGGGTCATGTATTTACCAATGTTTCTACACAGGTAGGATCAAATGAAGGTGACGGTTATGCTAAAATAACATTTATTTCTCAATAATAAGAAAAAAATAAGAAGAATTGTTCATTCATCTTATTTTTCTTATATAATACTTGAAAAAAACTATATAATATATTATAATCATTATATAATGAAAGGAAGAATGTATGGATAGTATTTTATTAGAAGCTGAATTAAAAATGACGTCATCAATCGAAAATATGGAAAAAAGATTTAATAATATTAGAGCAGGGAGAGCAAATCCATCTTTGCTTGATGGAGTTAATGTATCTTATTACGGAGTCGATACTCCTTTGAAACAACTTGCTACTATATCAATTCCTGAGGCACGCCAATTATGTATCAAGCCTTTTGATCGTAGTTGCTTACCCGCAATTGAAAAAGCTATTTTTGAAGCAAATATAGGGTTAACGCCTAATAATAATGGAGAAATAGTTATTTTAAATATACCTGCTTTAACTGAAGACAGTAGAAGAGAATATGTCAAACAAGCTAAAGGTATTGCTGAGGAATGTAGAATTGCTCTAAGAAATATTAGACAAGATGCTAATTCTGATATTAAAAAATTAGAAATTCCAGAAGATGATATTAAACAAGGGACTGAGGAAGTTCAAGAAATAATTAATAAATTTAATAAATTGATTGATGATAAATTAAAAATAAAAGAACAAGAATTAATGAGTGTGTAAGTAATTACATGCTTTTTAGTTATACTAAAAAGAAAATAGTATTTTCTTTGTAACTTTGATATAATAAAAGTATAGGGTGATGAAATGATAAAAAAGATAATAAGATTTATGTTAGTTATTGTTTTGATTTTACCATTAGTAATTTTTCCAGAAGATATAAATGCTTTAAATGAAACGCTTCAGGATTTAATTGATAATTTAAACGATTTAGAACAAAGATTAGAAGAGAATGCTTTTGATAAGGAATTGACCGAAGAAAGAAGAAAACAAATTGAAAAGAATATTATAAAACTCGGATTCGATATAAAAGCTGTAGAAGAAAATATTTTGAAATTACAAGACGATATTCTTAAATTAAATGAGGATATAAAAGACAAAGATAAAGAGGTTAAGCAATTGATTAATTTTCTACAGCTTACAAGTAGTCAGAATGTATATTTAGAATATGCGTTTGGAGCAACCTCACTGACTGAGTTTATATATCGTTTTTCAATTGTTGAACAATTATCTAAATATAATGAAACACTAATAAACAATATGAATGATATGATTAAAGACAAAGATGATAAAAGTAAGGGTTTGCAAATCGAAAAAAAGAAGTTAGAACAAAAGAAAAGGGATTTAGGGGTAGAACAGGAAAAATTAGGAGAACGTATGAACTTTTTGGATGAAGATGCAAGAAGTTTAAAAGAAGATATAGAAGATGCTAGAAAGACTATTGATAATTACAAAAGATTAGGTTGTGGACCTAATGATATATTAGAGATATGTTCTAGGATTCCTGATGACTCAGATTTTTTAAGGCCTCTTAATCAAGGGTATATTACAAGTCCGTATGGAATTAGAGATAATCCTTTAAATCCTGGCAAAGGAGATTATGTATGGCATTACGCTATTGATATAGGGGGAAATAGTACTGGAACACCAATTTATTCAACAGCTGCTGGTAGGGTTGTTCTTGTAAGGCATGCACAGACACCTTCGATACCTAATAGTTCTTGTGGCGGTAATTATGTCATAATTCAACATAAAATAAATGATGTTTACTATGCATCTAGATACTTTCACTTAAATAAGATTTTAGTGGTTGAAAATCAAGAAGTAACTAGTAACACCGTGATTGCATTAGTAGGTGGCGGGGAAAACTATGATAGATGTACTACTGGACCACATTTAGATTTTGCAATTGCCAAAGGAATTTATTCGCAAGATTTCTTCTATTTTAGAGAACCATATACACTAGATCCAACGACAGTGATTAATTTTCCTTCATTAGGAGTATGGTATAATAATAGATACGAGAAACATTAAGTATTTACATTGAAAATAGTTAATGTTATAATAAATCTGAGGTGTTATAATGTTTAGTAAGAAGAACGCTGGAAAAGAAATTGATATAAAAAAATTGAATGATGTTATTGGTCTTACCAAGAATATTTTAAAAATTGCTTATGTCTTAATCGCAATCATTGGAGTATATGCCATAACATTATTGTTTAAAGAGTGGAATATAATGGGGTTTATAAAAACAATCTTAACAATTGTTTCTCCATTGTTTATAGGTATTATTATTGCTTGGCTTTTTGATCCATTTGTAAAATGGTTAAAAAGAAAAGGAATAAGAAGAGGAGTAGGTGCCTCAATTACATATTTCATTTTACTTGGAGGACTTTTCATTTTAATTAGTGCAATCATTCCCCTTTTATTAGAACAGATAAATGAATTTGCTAGTAGCATTCCATCAATCTTTGATTCTATAAAAGTGTGGATAGATGGTGCTTTTGATAAATTAGGTAACATTAAAAATTTTGATGCCTTATCTATGAAGACAGAATTGTTCACCAAAATAGAAGAGATTGGTTTAGGTTTAACACAATCATTACCTGAGACAATCGTAAACTTTATCAAATCACTATTCTCTGGTATTGGAGTATTCTTAGTTGGACTTATAATTGGATTTTATTTACTTATTAGTTTTGATAACGTTAATGAATCTATTGTCACTTTTTTACCTAAAAAGTTTAGACCAGATGCTAGAGATTTGATGAATGAAGTAAATACTTCGCTAAGAAGATTTGTACAGGGAACTTTAGTGGCAGCAACATTAGTTTTTATAGCAACATCATTAGGACTTAGCATGTCAGGAATAAAGGCTCCATTGCTATTTGGATTATTTTGTGGTATAACTAATATTATCCCATATGTTGGACCTTATATTGGAGGCATACCAGCAATTGTAGTAGCATTTTCGCAAGATGTCACTACAGGATTATTTGTTCTGATCGTTATTATTATAGTACAATTTTTAGAAGGAAACTTCTTCCAACCAATTATAATGAGCAAAACAATGAAACTTCACCCAGTTACAATTATGTTAGGGTTATTAGTTTTTGGATATTATTGGGGAATTATAGGAATGATTTTAGCAACTCCAATTATTGCAGCATCAAAATCAATCTTTGTGTTCTTCAATGAAAAATATGATTTATTAAATTTTTATGATTAAAACGTTGACTAAAGATAAGTATTTTAACTGATTATTAAAGAGAGTTAGTGGTAGGTGGAAACTAATATAATCGTTAATTGAAGCTCCTTTAGAGTGTAGTAATAACTACCGGGTAAAACCGTTAAAAAAATTAAGCAAAAAATAGGATGGTACCACGGTTTTTTCGTTCCTAGGAAAACCCGTGGTTTTTATATATAGAAAGAGGGATAAAATGGAAATATATAGTCGCAATCCAAAAATTTATATTATATGTGGAAAGGCTCGTCACGGAAAAGATACAGTTGCTGAAATTATAAGAAAGATATATGAAGAAAAAGGTTTAAAAGCCCTAAATTTACAATATAGTTCTTATATAAAAGAATATGCTAAAAAAATATCTAATTGGGATGGTAGTGAAGATACTAAACCTCGTGAATTATTACAAATATTAGGGACACAAGTAATTAGAGAAAAAATAGACAGTCTATTCTTTGTTAAAAATGTTTGCAATGATATAAAGGTTTATTCATATTTCTTTGATATCATTACAATTAGTGATTCAAGGGCAAAAGTAGAAGTTGATATTCCAAGAAAAGAATATGACAATGTAGTTGCTATACACGTATTAAGACCTAATTTTGATAATGGATTAACTGAAGAACAGAAAAAACATTTTACGGAAGTAGATTTAGATGATTATGATAAATATGATTATAAAATATTAAACGATTCTACTATAGACGATTTAGAAATAAAAATAAGAGCAATGTTAGAAAAGGAAGTGTTATAAATGAAAAAACTAACAGGAAGTGAAATGAGGCAAATGTGGTTTGATTTTTGGTCAAGCAAAAATCACGAAGTTATAGAAAGTGCATCTTTAGTGCCAATTAATGATCCTACTTTATTATGGATAAATGCAGGTGTTACACCATTAAAAAAATATTTTGATGGGAGCGTCGTTCCATCAAATAGAAGATTAGCTAGCAGTCAAAAATGTATTCGAACTAATGATATTGACAATGTTGGTAAAACGGCTAGACATTTAACATTTTTTGAAATGTTGGGTAATTTTTCTATTGGTGATTACTTTAAAAAAGAAGCAATCACATGGGCATGGGAATTTTTAACCAGTCCTGATTGGATTGGTTTTGAAAAAGAGAAATTATATATTACTATATATGCAACAGATGAAGAAGCATATAATGCATGGATTGATCTAGGGGTAGATCCTAATCATATAATCAGATTAGAAACAAATTATTGGGAAATAGGTCCTGGTCCAAGCGGTCCTGATAGTGAAATTTTTTATGATCGTGGAGAAAAATATGATCCAGATGGGCTTGGAATAAAACTTTTATCAGAAGAAATAGATAATGATCGTTATATTGAAATATGGAATAATGTATTTAGCCAATATAATGCTAAAGAAGGAATGAATCGTGAAGACTATCCTGAACTTCCTAGTAAAAATATTGATACTGGTATGGGACTTGAAAGAATGGTTTCAATTTTACAAGAAGTAGATACTAACTTTGATACCGATCTTTTTATGCCGATAATAAAAAAAATAGAAGAAATTAGTGGTCAAACTTATACTGGCAATATGCCATTTAAAGTTATTGCTGATCATGTAAGAACACTGACATTCGCATTATCTGATGGAGCTAATTTTGGTAATACAGGACGTGATTATGTTTTAAGAAGATTACTTAGAAGAGCAGTTAGATATAGTAAAATGTTAGGAATAGAAAAACCTTTTATGTCGTTTTTAGTGCCTGTTGTAGTCGATATTATGAAGAGTCACTATCCCAATTTAGAACCAAGGCAAAGTGTAGTTATGTCTAAAATAAATAAAGAAGAAGAATTGTTCCATAAAACTTTAATAGCTGGTGAAAAAAGATTAAATGAATTATTTGAAAGTAGCAAGGATAAAAAAATAAGTGGTGAAGAAGTATTTAAACTATATGATACTTATGGATTTCCTTTTGAACTAACTTTAGAATATGCTAGTGAAATGGGTTACGAAGTTTCAAAAGAAGAATTTGATTTAAGTATGAAAAAACAAAAAGAATTAGCTAGATCTAGTCGCAACAATATAAGTAGTATGAACGTTCAAAATGAACAATTAATAAATTTCAAAGATGAAAGTAAATTTGTGGGTTATGAGAATTTAGAAGTAGATACAAATATCATTAAATTGTTTGATGGCCAATCATTTGTTGATAGTTTAACGAATGAAGGATATGTTGTATTAAAGGAAACACCTTTTTATGCAGAATCAGGAGGACAAGTATCAGATACAGGAACAATTATCTCTAAAGATATTGCAATAGAAGTAATTGATTCTTTTAAAGCGCCAAATGGTCAACATTTCCATTATGTTAAATTTGATGGAACAATTAATACAGGGGATAGTGTAAAAGCTTCTGTAAATACCGAAATGCGTAGTAGTATTACTAAAAATCATAGTGCTGCTCATTTGTTGCAAAAAGCCTTAAGAGAAATTTTAGATAGTGGGGTTCAACAAGCTGGATCTAAGGTTGATGAACATACATTAAGATTCGATTTTACGTATGAAAATAAAATTTCAAAAAATGAAGTAATTAAAGTGGAAGAAAATGTTAATAATAAAGTCAAACAAGATATATTAACCAAGGTTGATATAATGAGTTTAGATGAGGCTAAGCAAAAAGGAGCTGTTGCTTTATTTGATGAAAAATATGGTGATAATGTTCGTGTAGTAACAATTGCTGATTCAATTGAACTATGTGGAGGAACACACGTTGAAAATGTTTCAAATATCGGAAGGTTCGCTATTAAGAGTATTGAGTCTAAAGGAAGCAATGTATATAGAATTGAAGCTACAACTGGTGATAATATTGAAAAAGAACTGTTTGAAACAATTAAGCCTTATAATGATGACATGATTAAATTACTTTTAAAAGCTAAAAAAATTGTTGAAGAAGCAAAAGAAGAAGGAATTGTATTAGAATTTAATTTTGATATTAATAATGATGCACCTCATTCATATAAGGATATAGTTTTTAATCTTGAGGAAATGGAAAAGATAAAGCAAAGTGTGCAATTGTTAGAAAAGAATTATTCTAATGAGAAAACTAATAAAGTTTTATCAAATTTAAGTTTATTTGAAGAAAAAATGGAAAAAATAGGTGAGATAGATACAATAATAACCGTTTTGGAAGGTTATGAAATAGATGTTTTAAAACAAGTTATTGATACTTTATCTAATAAATATCAAAATAGTTTTATTTTCTTTGCAAATATTAATAATAGTAATGTTAATTTCTTTGCTAAAGCATCAAGTTCTTTAAAAGATAAAATTCACTGTGGAAATATAGTAAAAGAAGCTTCGCTAAAATCAAATGGTAATGGTGGAGGCAGTCCATTCTTTGCCCAAGGTGGAGGAACTGATGTAAATAATATTGATAATATTATTAATGAGGTTAAAAATATTGTCAAAAGTATCAATTGATGATAAAATAAAAGTATATTCATAAAAGGGGTAAAGGGGTGAAATAATGGATCAAACAAAAATCTATAGTTCTGATAAGTTTCAAGAAGTGTTAATTGAAGACACTATTAGAGAAGTAATTTCTATTTTGGAAGAAAGAGGATATAATCCTATTAATCAGATTGTTGGTTATTTAATGAGTGGTGATCCGGGATATATATCTAGTCACAAAGAAGCAAGAAGTAAACTTACTAAATACAATAGAACCGAAATTCTAGAAGTATTAGTAAAGAGTTATGTTAAATAAATGCGTTATTTAGGATTAGATCTAGGTAGCAAAACCTTAGGAATATCTATTTCTGATATTACTTGTACAATCGCTAGTCCGTTAAAGACAATAAGATTTGAGTCTGAAGAGTATGAATTACTATTGCCTCAAATTAGAGAAATTGTAATAGAATACGAAATAGAAAAGATTATTTTAGGATTACCCAAGAATATGAATAATACTATCGGAGAAAGAGCATTAACAGCACTTGATTTTCAAAAAAAATTAGAACAATATTTAAATATGGAAGTAATAATGCAAGACGAGAGAAGGTCAACAATTGAAGCTACTAACTATATGTTGGCGGCAGATATTTCTCGTAAAAAAAGGAAACAAAAAGTTGATAGTCTAGCAGCAAACATTATATTACAAACGTATTTAGATAAAATGAAAGGATGAAAATATGAAAGAAGAAAGAATGACCTTTAAGGTGTTTGATGATAATGGTAAGGAAGTAGATTGTGAAGCATTATTTACTTTTGAATCAGATGAAACTAAAAAAAGCTATATAGTATATACTGATAATACTACTGATGAAGAGGGAAATATTAAAGTTTACGCATCAATTTATAATGCGGAAGAACAAGAAACGCTATTACAACCTATTGAAACAGAAAAAGAATGGAAAATTATTGAAACCATTTTAAGTGAACTTCAAGAAGAAGTTAAAAACAAAGGAGTAAATGACGAGCAATAAAAAGCTCGTTTTTGCTGTATATGAAAAGATTAAGTAATTTTGCACTATTTTTAGTAATCTTTAGTGCAATTGTAATTACAATAGGTTGTACAATGTATAATATTAATATTGCTCCTGTTAGTAAGAATGAGGAACTAAAGGATATCGAAATTAAATCAGGGAATTCTTATTTAACAATAACCTCAATTCTAAAGGAAAATAATTTAATAAAATCAGAATTATTTTATAAAATTTATATTAAGATTTTTGAACCCAAACCACTAGAAGCTTGTACTTACAAACTTAGTGAAAGTATGGGAGTAAAAGGGATAGTTGAAGAACTAGAAAAAGGGTGTAAGACTAATCCCGATACTGTCAAAATTACGGTTCCGGAAGGAAAACATTTAGAACAAATAGCTGATATTGTTGCATCAAAAACAAATAATTCTAAAGAAGATATAATGACAGTATGGAATAGTAGCGAGTTTATTGATGCTGTTATTGAAAAATATGATTTTATAACAGACGAAATTAAAAATAAATCTATTCGTTATTCTTTAGAAGGTTATTTTTTTCCTTCTACATATGAACTTCAAAATAAAGATGTAACCCCAGAATATGTGGCCTATAAAATGTTAGATCAATTACAAAAAGTATTAAATAAATATCAAACAGAAATTTCTAATAGTGAATTAACAGTTCATGAAATTTTAACGTTATCGAGCATAGTTGAATATGAGGCGATACTTGATAGTGATCGTCCAATTGTAGCTGGCGTTTTCTATAACAGATTAAATATAAATATGAAACTTCAAAGTTGTGCAACTTTGGGATATGCGATAAATAAATGGCTTTTAGATTATGGTGGTTATTTGGATGTTGATTCACCCTACAATACATACTACTATACTGGTCTACCTGTAGGGCCTGGTGGTATGCCAAGTGAGAAAAGTATCGTTGCTGTTTTAAATCCAACCAATCATAAATATTATTATTTCATGGCCAATGTATGCGACCCATCTAGTAAAAAAACATACTTCTCTGAGACATATGCGCAACATGATGCATATGTAAGAAAATACCTAACTTGTCAAAGATGATCGATAAATTATCAAAAATAGAGGAGTATGCTAAATTAAATAATGTCCCAATCATGGAAAAAGAGGGCATTGACTTTTTGGTTACTTATATTAAAGAAAACAATATAAAAAGTATATTGGAAATTGGTTCTGCAATCGGATATTCTGCTATTAAAATGGCATTGGTTAGTGATGATATAACTATTACTACTATTGAACGTGATATTAATCGTTATGATCAGGCAATTAATAATATTAATGAATTTGGATTAAATAAAAGAATTGACATTATATTAGATGATGCTTTTAATGTAAAAATAGAAAAAAAGTATGATTTAATTTTTATTGATGCAGCTAAGAGTCAATATATAAAATTTTTTGAAAAGTTCAAGATTAATTTAAATGAAAATGGAGTTATAGTAACTGATAATCTTAAATTCCATGGGCTTGCTATTAATCCAGAATTAATTAAAGGACGTTCTTTAAGAGCTTTAGTACGTAAATTGAATGATTACGTTGATTTTTTAAAAACGAATGAGGAATTTAGTACGACTTTCTATGATATAGGTGATGGTGTTGCCATTAGTACAAGAAATAAATAAAGAGAATATATTATATTCTCTTTTTTATTTACATATTTCATCTTTCTTAGTTGACAAAATATGACAAAATACATATAAATTAACTGTAAAGTGAATCTGGAAGAATGATTTATTCCTTTATAAATAAAGGGAACTTAAAGATGTAAAATAAAAAAAATTTATTTTTTCTTTTTTACTGTTGACACCGCCTGTTTATTTATGGTATTCTATAATAATTTTTTCAAAGGAGGAGTGATTACATGAAAAAACGAATTATCATCGGAAAGAATGTAGATGGTTACCACTATTCTATTCGACAGCGAATTGGCAATGAATGGGTTGTTGTTGATTCAATGATTAAAAATGCGGAATGCCGCATAATGAAAATATTAGATGCTGAGATAACTACTTTAAAACATATTGATAACTTATTGTTTGTAAAAACAAATGATGACTTAGTTGTTATAGAAAACTATTCACAATTAAATCATGATAGGGTTTTTAAAAGCTTTAATGATAAAGTAATAAGAAAAACTGTTAACAAGAAAATAATGATTAAGGATTTAAAATTACAAAAAGAAACTAACTACAAGATGGCAAAAATCGGATCTAGAGTAATTTGTTGTGCTAGCATTGTCGCAATGTTGGTTATACCATCATCAATCGTAACGGTTGGTGATATAGATGATAGAATTCCAAAAGTGGAAACATCTGTTGTTATAGAACAAAACGATGTGTTAGAATTAATGCCTAATGTAATAGAGGATTCATATATAGAAGAAACTCCAGAGGAACCGCAATTAAGTGAAGAGGAAGCGTTATATTTAAGTAATATTGAAGAGTACAGTGAAATGTTTTTTATTGATGAGGAAAAAGCACTGGAAATAATAGAGTCAAATAAAGAAGAAGTAGAAAACGAATATGTAAATGAAGAAGTTGGAATAATACGTGTTCTAGCAAGTCACTTTCATGATGATACTAGCATAAGTAAAACACCAATTGTATCCGATATAACACCCTTAGAACGCGAAAAATTAATTATTCAGTTTGCAAAAGTACATGGTGTATCTGATGTTGATACGCTTGCTACGATGCTTGCAGTACACCGTTTAGAAACTGGTAAAGGAACATCACCTGCTTGTATAGAAAAAAACAATTTTGGGGGTCTTCGTGCTAGAAATAGAAAAACAGGCAAATATTATGTAATGAGCTTTAAAACACCAGAAATAGGTGCAGAAGCTATGGTTAGAACTTTTTTAAATATTAAGCAAAAATCATTGAATAGTAAAAATTATAAACCAAATAGCTCTTTAGAAGAGAATATGAATAAGATTTACTGCGGGGAGGATACATGGCCCTCTAAAGTAACAGATTTAAAAAGAGAGGTAATAAGTGAATATAATCTAAACGACTATTTAAAAGAAGAAGAAAAAATAAAACAATTAATAAAGTAGTGAAAAGCAAATCTAAAAGTACTAATAATTTATTAGTACTTTTTTTGTAAAGTATAGGTGATATACTTTACTTGTATAAATCTATATAATATAATGATAAAAGAGGGTATGTGATTAAAATGGTATATAAAAAATTTGAAGAGTTAAAAGAATCTATCCAAAAGAATTTATTGATACTATGTAAATCTGATTATTACTTCAATTCCTCACAAATGATTTTAAAAGGAAAAGTTCATATAGAGGATAGTGAATTTTCTTCAAAAGGTGGATGGTATAAGGATGCATTAATAATACCAGATAGTGTTGTAAGTATAGGTAATTCCTCTTTTAGGTATGGCCGAATAAAAAGTATTTTTATACCAAATAGTGTTGTTAAAATTGGTGATTATGCCTTTAATTCAGCAATGTTGCAAGAATTGGTTATACCAAATAGTGTCACTGAAATAGGGAGAGCTGCGTTTTGTCTAAATAAGATAGAAAAAGTAGTAATATCAAGTAATCTAACTTATATAAGCGATCTTTTATTTTCCGGTAATCTTTTAACAGAAGTGATAATACCAGATAAAGTAACTAGCATAGGTAATAATGCTTTTGATTATAATCAACTTTCAAATATTGTAATTCCAGATTCTGTTGTATCAATTGGAAAAAATGCTTTTAAAAATAATAAACTACAAACTGTAATTTTGCCTTCGTCATTGAAAAGTATTGGCCAAGATGCTTTTGTTGAAAATCCTGATTTAAGTACTATAAAGTTTGGAGATAATGTAATTGGTAATATACAAGGTTTTGATAATTTAAAGATGTTAGATGATAAACTATTAATTGCATCTAACAATAATTATATAATAGCTGATAAATCGGGCAATAATGTTTATATATCAACAGATGATTTGAAAAAAACATTTGGTAATATAGATAAAATGATCGAGCTTTTCAAAGTAGATGAATTGCTAAAATGGAAAGAGCTTTATACATCTAAAAGTGGGATTGTAGATGATGTGATGCTAAAAAGACTTGATCAAGAAATTTTATTAACATTACCAGCAAATAGAGAAAATGCCAATTTATTAAGGCAAGGAATAAACGAATATAAGGAAATAAAAAAGCAAGCTAATTTTTCTAATTATGAAGAAAATAGAGATTTATTTAAGATGTGTTATTCACTTGGGGTATTAAGTGGAAATAAAGATGAGTCTAAATATATGACGGAATATATAAAAAACAGATTAAGTAGTAAGACACTTAATGAAGAAAATATTCATGGAATATTTGATACCTTCAAATTAGAAAGTGGCTATAATAAAGATAAAGCAATGTTAATTATTGCTGCTTTAAATGATTACTATTTTACTGATAATCCAGAATATATAGCTAGAATATATAATGAATATGATGAAATAAAAAAATATATTGAAAAAGAGTATAAAGAAATAATTGGTAGGGACATAATTGGATTAATAAGAACGTTAACTGCAAAAGAAAATCTAACCGAAAAAGAAAAACTAGATTTAGTAAGATTACAAGATGAGTTAACTAAATATCAAAAATCAATAAATAAACCTAGCTTAAAAGATGTGAAATATTATATTGAAAATAATTTATTTAAAATTAGAGATGAAAATAAAGAACTTTTAAAAATTGTTAATGATTTAAAAGGTATAAATCAAGAGAAATTTGATAGAATGCAAGATTTATATGAAAAATCTAAAGGCTTAATAAAAGAAATAGTTCAGACAAAAGACCGTAACGATGAAGGATATACTTATCAATGGTCTGCAAGTGATAATCCATCTAATTTAACATTAGGTTATAAATTGCGTTGTTGTGCTAAAATTGATGGTGCTGGTGAAGATATTATGGTACAAGCTATGATAAATCCATTAGTGCAAAATCTAATAATAAGAGATGAAAACCAAAATATAGTAGGTAAGGCAACGGTTTATTATAATAAAGAAAAACAGTATATGTTATTTAACAATGTTGAGGCATTAAGTACTATTAATAAATCTCAAGCAATAGGCGCTTTAAAAAGAGCTATAGATGATCAAATAAAAGCCTTAAAAACTAGAGGTATAGAATTAAATGAAGTTAGAATTGGTATGTTAAGAAATGATTTAATAAGTGATAAAGATATTGAAGTTGTAAAAACTGATTTATTAGAAAATTATGCTTATAAAAATTATGATGGTGATGCTAATGATCCACAATATGGACAAGGAATTTTATATAAAAATTTAACAAAACAAATGCAAGAGACATCAAGAAGTAGATAACATAATAAAATTAATTTGAAGAGAAATTATTGATTTCTCTTTTTTATTTCATTGACACTAATCATTAATTATTGATATAATCAAACTATGATAAAAATAGGAGTATTACTTATGAACAAGAAAGAAAACTTAAAAAAAGGATTTACTTTAATTGAATTACTGGCTGTAATTGTTATATTAGCAATTATAGCCTTAATAGCTATCCCTTTAATATTAGACTATATTAATAAAGCAAGAGATGGAGTTTTTTCTACTAATCTAGATATGGTTGAATCAGCTACTAGGAATTATGTTGTTTTAAACTATGATGTTCTTCCAAGTAATGAGGGAGAAATTTCAACTGTAAGTCTTGAAAAGTTAATAAGCGAAGGATACGTAAAAAATGTTGTAGATCCTAAAAATCAAAGAAATAATTGTGAGGGTTATGTAAATATAACAATGGTATCAAAAAATGATTATGATTTTAAACCATACCTTAAATGTTCAAACAATTATGTTTCTGATGACTATGGAATGGTTTTAGTAAGTATTAAAAATTATGGAGGAACTTTATATGACACACACCTTGATATAATTTCCTTAGATGAATATTTAATTACAATTGGAAATTCCTATTCAAGTGACAATGATTTAGCAGGTTTAAACAAAGGTGATAGTGATGCTATTATAGTTAAATATGACAAAGAAGGCAATATAATATGGAATAAAAACTTTGGTGGTTCATTACTTGATAGATTTTATCGAATTGTTGCTGTAGAGGATGGTTTTATAGCAGTAGGCCATAGTAATTCAAATGACAATGATTTGGCTGGATTAAATAAGGGTGGCCAAGATGCTATTATAGTTAAATATGATTTTAATGGTAATCTAGTCTGGTCAAAAAATTATGGAGGAAGTAATAATGATTATTTTAGAGGAGTTGCAGTTTTAGAAGATGGAATAATAGCTATTGGTTATAGTGCATCTGATGATGGCGATCTAATAGGTTTAAATAAAGGTGGCCAAGATGGACTGGTCGTTAAATATGATTTTTCAGGCAATTTAATTTGGAGTAAAACATATGGCGGAACAGCAACTGATTACTTTTACAATGTACAAGCAATTGGAAATGGCTTTGTTGTAGCTGGTTATAGCAATTCCGTTAATGGGGACTTACAAGATATGAATAAGGGGTCTAATGATGGTATTGTTGTTAGATATGATTCTGATGGTAATATCGTTTGGAATAAAAACTTTGGTGGTACTAATAGTGAAGTTTTTAGAAATATTACAGTAACTAATGATAGTATTTTAATTGTTGGTAATTCTGATTCTAATAATTTAGACCTTGCAGGATTACAAAAAGGTGGAACTGATGGTATTTTAGTTAAGTATGATTATAACGGTAACCTAATATGGACAAGAGTTATTGGGGGATCAAATAGCGAATTAGCTAAGTCAGTATCAGCTATCAACGGTGGTTATTTAGTGTTAGGTAATGGTAATTCAAATAATTTAGATTTTGAAAATCTTAATCGTGGTGGCTATGATTTATACGTAGCTATGTATGATACTTTTGGTAATAAAATATGGAATCAAAATATTGGTGGTAGTGAAATGGATGGAACTGATTCTGGTTTTGCTATTATTGAAAATAGAATATATTTAACTGGTGGATGTTATTCAAACGATTATGATTTAGAAAATCTTAATAAAGGTGATAGTGACGCTTGCTTAGTAGAAATATCAATAAAGTAAAAGAGATGAAATGAATTCTCTCTTTTTTTTATTCAAATAAAATTTGTATATTGATATAAACATGATATAATATTGTCGTTACAAAAAAGAAAAAGGTGATTTATGAGTAAAATTATGACAATACCTAGTAGTAAAGAAAGTATTAATAATCTAATTAATGTAAGTGATGCTTTTTTAATAGGTATAGAGAATATGAGTGTTAATTTACCCATTTATTTTAAAATAAATGAAATAAAGGAAATAATTAGTTATTTAAATGGTAATAATAAAGAGGTCTTTGTTGCATTAAATAAAAATATGCACAATAAAGATCTTACATATTTAAAAGAAGTTATGTTAATGTTAAATGATTATGATATTAAAGGTATTTTTTATTATGACATAGCTGTTGTCAATATATATAAGAAATTAGATTTGAAATACGATTTAGTATGGGCGCAAGAACATTTATCTACTAATTATCATACATGTAATTATTGGTATAATTTTGGAGCTAAATTTACTCTTATAGCTAGAGAAATTACATTAGATGAAATTGCAGAGATAAAAGAAAATACAAAATCTAAATTAATTGTTCCTATATTTGGACATTTAACTATGTTTGTATCAAAACGAAATTTAGTTAAAAATTATTTGGATTATTTTAATTTAAAAGATAATTCAAATATCAATTATATAGAAAAAGAAAATAATATATATCCTATTATTGATGATAATAATGGAACTAATGTATATTCTGCTAATATACTAAATGGTTTAGAAGAAAGTTTAATGTTAAGAAATCTTAATATAGATTATTTACTGCTAAATAGTTTTAATATAAATGAAGATAGTTTTAATAAAATTGTATCTTTTTTCTATAATGTAAATGAAGAAAATAAGAAAGAATATTCTAATAATATTGGAAAATTATTGGATAAACCTATAGATAAAGGGTTTTTATATAAAGAAACGGTATATAAGGTGAAAAATAATGGATAGAGGAATATTAAAAGGAAACACGAATATAATAAAAAAACCAGAGTTGCTGGCGCCAGCTGGTGATTTAGAAAGATTAAAATGGGCCATAATGTATGGGGCTGATGCCGTCTACATTGGTGGTTCATTATTTGGTCTTAGAGCAAACGCAACTAACTTTACTTTAGAACAAATTGAAGAAGCAATTTTATTTGCGCATGAACGTGAAAAGAAAGTATATGTAACAGTTAATGTTGTTTTGCACAATAAAGAAGTAAAACTTTTAGTTGATTATTTAAAAGAGTTAGACAAAATTGGAGTAGATGCCATTATTGTTAGTGATCCTACGGTAATTGACTTGGCTCGTTCTAATACGAATCTAGAAATCCATCTATCAACCCAACAATCAACTCTAAACTATGAGGCTGTTCAATTTTGGAAAAATCAAGGTGTTACTAGAATTGTTTTAGGAAGAGAAACTTCTAAAGAAGAAATTATAGAAATAACTGAAAAAGTCGATGTTGAACTTGAGTGCTTTATACATGGTGCTATGTGTGCATCTTATAGTGGGCGATGTGTATTATCTAATTTTCTAACTGCTCGTGATGCTAATCGTGGAGGATGCAGTCAAATATGCCGATGGGACTTTAAATTATTGGATAAAGATAAGAATAATATTCAAGGTGAAAAAGACTTCACTTTTTGTACAAAAGATTTATCTATGCTAAGACATATTCCTGAAATGATTGACATGGGAATTGCTTCTTTAAAAATAGAAGGAAGAATGCGTTCTATTTATTATATAGCAACTATTGTCAATATATATCGTAAAGCTATAGATGAATATTGGAACAATCCAGAATCTTATACATATAATAGTGAGTATGAAAAAATATTAAGCAATTGTGCTAATCGTGAATCTACGCCGCAATTTTTTAACGGAATTTATGATAGTACATGTCAATACTATAATGGAAGAGAAGAAGTATCTAATCAGGATTTTTTAGGAGTCATACTTGCTTATGATAAAAAAACGAGTATGGCTACAGTTGAACAACGCAACTATTTTAGTCGTGGAGATATCGTTGAAATTTTTGGTCCTGAAATCGAAACTGTTACTATTAAAATAGAAGAAATTATTGATGAAGACGAAAATAATATTGAGGTTGTAAGACATCCTAAGCAAATTGTAAAGCTAAAAGTAAAAACTCCTGTTTATCCTAATGATTTAATACGTATAAAAAGAAGTTGACAAAAAGGTAAAAGTGTAGTATCATTTTGTAAGTTCAAAAACGAAAAGGAATTTTGAGGTGAATATATATGTCAAATACAAAAGAAGTTTATCTAACTCTTGCTGGTTTAGAAGAGATAAAAAAAGAATTAGAATATCTTAAATTTGAAAGAAGGCCAGAAGTAATTAATGCCTTAAAAGATGCTCGAGCACTGGGTGATTTGAGTGAAAATGCTGAATATGATGCAGCTAGAACAGAACAAGCCTTAGTCGAAAGCAAAATTCAAGAATTGGAATCAATGGTTGAAAATGCTATTATAATTAAAGAAGTAAAAACTGATAAAGTCGCAATAGGAACGCATGTTAAATTACAATATGTTGAGGACAACGACACTGAAGTTTATTCAATAGTTGGTAGCAAAGAAGCTGATCCATTTAATAATAAAATTTCTAATGAATCGCCAATCGCAAAAGCGATTATGGGATTATCAGTTGGTGAAGTTGTTACTGTTGATAGCCCAAATGGCAAATATGACGTAAAGATTGTCGAAATTTTTTAAGCACTACTTTGTAGTGTTTTTTAAAATAGGGTTGTAAAATAAGGAAAAATATTATATACTATATAAGTATGTTTAAGGAGGATTTTATGGAAGAAAAGAATATAAAAAAAATTTCTATCAAAGTGGAAGGTAAAGATTGGGAGAATGCTTTAGATAAAGCTTTTGAAAAAGCTAATGGTAAAGCTAAAATCGATGGTTTTAGACCAGGTAAAGCTCCGAAAGAAGTGTTTTTAAAGAAATATGGAAAAGAGTCTTTATATATGGAAGCTGCTGATGTATGTCTAAGTGATGCATATACAAAAATGTTAACAGACAATCAAGGATTAGAAATTGTAGCTCAACCAGCGGTTGATTTAAAATCAATTGATGAAAGTGGAGTTGAATTTGAATTTACTTTAACCTTAAAACCTGAAGTTAAATTAGGTAAATATAAAGGTTTAAAAGTAGAAAAAGAAAAAGTAGAAGCGACAAAAGAGGAAATAGAAAATTCAATTAATGAATTACTTAATCGCTATGCTGAAAGCGTTGTTAAAGAAGGAAGTATTGAATCAGGAGATACTGCTATAATAGATTTCGAAGGATTCAAAGATGGTGTTCCATTTGAAGGTGGAAAAGCTGAAAATTATTCTTTAACAATAGGAAGTAATACTTTTATTCCAGGGTTTGAAGAACAACTTATTGGACTTAATAAGGGCGATGAAAAAGATATTAACTTAACATTCCCAGAAGAATATCATAGTGAAGATTTAAAAGGAAAACCAGTTGTTTTCAAAATTAAGGTTAATGAAATTAAAACAACATCTATCCCTGAATTAAACGAAGATTTTTTCGCTGATTTAGGTATGGAAGGTATTAATTCAAAAGAATCATTAGAAAAACAAATGGAAGAAAATATTTTAACTCGTAAAGAGGCTAATGCTGAAAATAAACATATGGATGCTTTATTAGAAGAAGCAGCTAAGGAAGTAGAAGTAGAAATTCCTGAAGTTATGATCAATGAAGAGGTTACTCGTATGATTGGTCAATATGAAGAAAATTTAAAAATGCAAGGAATTAATTTAGAACAATTCTATCAATTTACAAATTCTAATGAAGAAGCATTAAGAACTCAAATGTCAGAAGAGGCAAATAAAAGAGTTAAATTTAGATTAATGTTAGAACAAATTGCTAAGGAAGAAAACATCACTATAAGTGATGAAGAAGCAGAAGAAGAGGCAACTAAATTAGCAGAAAAATACCAAATGGAAAAAGAAGAATTTTTAAAACTATTTGGTGGAACTGATATGATTAAATATGATTTACAAATGCGTAGGGCAATTGAAATATTAAAAGGATAGAAATGTCCTTTTTTTATGTTATAATATAAAAGAAGGTGAGACTTATGACTGTAGATGTATTGGTTGAAATAAAAGCAAAAAGAATTGATAGAACTTTTACCTATAGTGTGCCTAATTCTATGGTTAATAGTCTAAAAATAGGCATTAGGGTTTTAGTGCCTTTTGGTAGACAAAAACTAGAAGGTTTTGTATTAAATGTAAATACCGATACTATTAGTTATGATTATGAATTGAAAAATATTATTGATGTTATAGATGAAGAACCAGTTATAAATGAAGAGATGCTAGACCTTGGAAAATACATAAGTAAAAAAACTTTATCGACATTAATAAGTGCATATCAAGCTATGTTGCCATCTGCACTGAAAGCAAAAAAAGGTTTTGTAGTTAATAAAAAGTTTGCATGTTATTTGAAATTAAATGAAGTTAATAATATTGATAAATTGGTAAGCAGTGAAAAACAAAAAATAATTATAGATTTATTAAAAGAAAAAGAAATAGTCTTAAAAAAAGAATGCGATGATATATCTAAGTCAGCCGTTAAAACATTGATTGATAAAAAAATAATAATAAAATTTGAAGAAGAAATATACAGATTAAATAACGATCAATTAATAAGAAATAAAAATATTACTCTAAGTAATGATCAAAAGGAAGTTATTGATATAGTTAAAGATGATCTAGGCAGATTTAATCCTTTTTTATTACATGGTGTAACTGGTAGTGGCAAAACAGAAGTTTATATGCATATTATAGAAGAGGTTTTGAAATTAGAAAAAGAAGCAATTGTATTAGTACCTGAAATTAGCTTAACACCACAAATGGTTAATAATTTTAAAAATAGATTTGGTAGTAAAATAGCTATTTTGCATAGTCGTTTAAATAATGGCGAAAAATATGATGAATGGCGTAAGATTGAAAGAAAAGAAGTTTCTATTGTAATAGGTGCTAGAAGTGCTGTTTTTGCTCCGTTTACCAATTTGGGAATTATAATAATAGATGAAGAGCATTCGGCAACCTATAAACAAGAAAGTAATCCAAGATATAATGCCATTGATATAGCTTTATATAGGGCTAAAAAACATAGTTGTCCATTAGTACTCGGAAGTGCAACTCCTTCTATTGAAAGTTATACTAGAGCTAAAACAGGAGTATATACTTTATTAGAATTAAATAATCGAATTAATAACAAGCTGCCTAAAGTAATTTTGGTTGATATGAAAGATGAAATTAAAAGAGGTTCTAAAGTAATATCAAGATTTTTAAAAGAACAGATAGAAGACCGTTTAGCAAAAAAACAGCAAGTAATCCTTCTTTTGAATCGTAGGGGGTATACTACTGTTATTACTTGTCATAGTTGCGGATATACTGATAAATGCCCAAATTGTGATATTCCACTTACTTATCATAAAGCATCTAATACAATGAGATGTCACTATTGTGGATACGGTAATCGTAAACTCATTAAATGTCCATCATGTAAAAGTGAACAAATAAATCAGTTTGGAATGGGTACTCAGAAACTAGAAGAAGAAATAATAAAGTTATTTCCAAATTCTAAGGTTCTTAGAATGGATGTTGATACAACAAGTAAAAAAGGAAGCCACGAGAAAATAATTTCGGAATTTGAAACAGGAAAGTATGATATTTTAATTGGAACACAAATGATTGCTAAAGGTCTTGATTTTGCAAATGTAACCCTAGTTGGTGTTTTAAATGGGGATGCCTCTTTAAACATTCCTGATTTTAGAAGCGCTGAGCGTACTTTTCAACTTTTAAACCAAGTTGCAGGAAGAGCAGGAAGAGGGGAAGAAGCTGGTCTTGTAATTATTCAATCATTTAATCAAGATCATTATAGTATTGTAAAAGCAAGTATTCATGATTATAAAGGATTTTATAACGAAGAATTAAAGATTAGAAAAAGTTTGAATTATCCACCATATTATAATCTTTCAGTTATTAAAATCGAATGTAGCAATTTTGATCTAGCGATGAAAGAAAGCAATAAAATTAAAGACTACTTAGTATCTAATCTAAATAAAAATGTAATGGTTTTGGGACCAAGTAGTGCCTCTGTATCTAAAATTAATAATATTTATAATATTCAAATAGTCTTGAAATACAAGAAAAAAGAAGATGTTATAAATTCCTTATGTGCAATTGATATGCAATATAAGCATAATAATAAAGTAAAAATAGAAATAGATTTAAGTCCTATAAAAATATAGTTATTTTTAATTATTTATGATAAAATAATAGTTAGGGTGATGATATGGAATTAGAAAATATCAATATAGAAAGAGAATTAAAAATTTTATTTATGGGAACACCAGATTTTAGTGTTCCTGTGTTAGAAGGATTAATGAAAAATTACAAAATTAGAGCAATTGTCACACAACCAGATCGAGTAGGTAAAAATAATAAAGTAATATTTCCTCCAATAAAAAAAGTTGGAATAGATAATACGATATTAGTTTTACAACCGGAAAAAATAAAAGAATCCATCGATGAAATATTAAGCTTACAACCAGATTTGATTATTACTTGTGCCTATGGTCAGATTTTACCAAAGCAAATATTAGATTATCCTAGATTAGGTTGTATTAATGTTCATGCTTCTTTGCTTCCTAAATTAAGAGGTGGTGCGCCTATTCATAGAGCAATAATGTTAGGTCATGCTAAAACCGGTATTACAATTATGTATATGAATGAGGGTATGGATCAAGGCGATATCATTAGTCAATCGGAAGTTGAAATAACTAATACTGATACTGCTGAGACATTGCATGATAAACTTAGTATAGCAGGGCGTGATCTACTTTTAGAAACCCTACCAGATATAATTGCTGGAAAATCATCTAGAACTCCACAAAATTCTAATGAGGCAACTTATGCATTTGTAATAAAAAGAGAAGATGAAAGAATAAATTTTTCAAAATCAAGAAAAGAAATTTATAATAAGGTAAGAGGTTTAAACTCATGGCCGGGTTCTTATTGTTATTTTGAAGGGAAAATATTAAAAGTATGGGAATGTTATGTTTCTGATAGATATTTCCCTAGCCTGTTTGATGGCCAAATTACCGGTATATATGAAGATGGATTCGGTGTAAAAGTAAATAATGGAGAACTTGTATTTACGGTTGTACAACCTGAAGGTAAGAAGAAAATGAATGCAATTGATTTTATTAATGGTGTTAATAATAAAGAACAATTAGTTGGTAAGATTTTAGATTAGGTGGTGGAAAATGAAAGAAAAAATAAAAAAAGCCAAAGAGTTATATGCTAATAGAAGATATCGTGCTTTATTCATTTTAGGATTGTATGCTATATTTTTTATGATTGTAATAGCAATCTTTAACACTTCTAGTTCAGCTTACGTTCCTATAGAAGAAGAAAAACCAAAAGATGTTGTTTTGGATAAATTCGGCAAACTTAACAATTATGAATATAGTTATAAAATTGAAAGAGTTATTGGCAGTGATGTGATTTACTACAATGTTGATGGAAAGCGTTATCAAAATAAAGAAATGTTTGTTATAAATGATGATATCAATGACTATTATACTGAAAATAGTACTATATATATTATTAGAGATAATTTAAAAGAGAAGGTTTTAGAAAAACCTTTAACAGTCGATTTATTATTGTTAAGACCACAGAATATTGTTAATTTAGTTTTACTTTCACAATTAGAATCTAAAACGGATATATATACAGATGAGTCTGTGAGAAAAAGTTACTTATTACCTGTGAAAGATTTCATTAAGTTATATTTTAATGAAGAGGTAGAGGAAAACGAAAAATTTATTAGTATCAACACTTATGAAAAAGATAATGAAATAATAAAAGTAGAAATTGATTTATCTAGTGCTGATCAATTTGACCAATATATTATTGATTTTCATAAACTAGAATTTAATTACAGTAATTTTGATAAAGTAGAGGAATTTAATAAGGATATTGAAGAATAGACAAATATATGAATAAATAACTAGAATAAGAAAATAATATTTTCATTGTTGTATCAATATAATAGTGTAGGTGATATAATGGATGGAATATTATTTTTATTTTTAGCTCTACTAACAATTATATCTAGTATTAAAGTTGCATATTATGCTAATGCTATGGATCAAAAAACCAAAGTTAGCGGTTCTTTTATTGGTGGTATTTTATTAGCAGGAGTGACAAGCTTACCCGAGTTAGTAACTTGTTTGACTGCTACATTCATTAATAATCCTTATATGGCTATAGGAGATATAATAGGAAGTAATATTTTTAATCTTTTTGTTTTAGCTTTTTTTGATATTATTTTTATAAAAAAAATGATTTTCAACAAAATATCTCATCGCTACTTATATATCAATGCATTATTAGTTTATCTTTATGTAATATTAATAAATTCTATTATCAATAAAGGACAAAATATCATTTTTAATATAGGGATGCCAACTATAGTTATTATTATATTTTATATTATATATATATTATTTCTTGGGAAAATAAATAATGACCACACTGATACTGAAAAAGTAACAGAGGTTAAAAATGTTAAGCTAAAATTTATTTTTACTGCTATTTTCATGGTAATAGTAAGTATCGGGTTAACTTTAATCGCAGATAAATTAACACTCGAATATCCAGCTTTTTCTTCTAGCTCAATTGGAGCCTTTTTAGTAGGGGTAACAACATCATTACCAGAGGTTGTTAGTATTTATGCATTAATTAGGATGAATAGCTATAATTTAGCTTTTGCTAATATAATAGGAAGTAATATGTTTAACTTACTTATTTTAGCCCTATCTGACATTTTATATCGAAATGGTTCAATATACCTTTTTAGTGATAACGAGACTTTATCGATAACTAAAATAACTTTGTATATTAGTATATTGGTCTTTGTATACATAATCCGTAGAAAATCATTTTCAAAAATTACTTATATAATTCCTTCTATTATAATTGTATTAGCTTATATATATTTATTTAATACAATAGTTATGGGTTAATGTATAAAATCGCCTTTAATATTATTGATTAATGGTATTGTTTATGATATTATTAATTAGTATAAAAGGTGGTAGGATTTATGGAATTACTAATATTAATAATTTTAATGGTTATTGTATTTTTTGTCTTTAAGAAATTTGAAAGTTTAGTCTATTTTATTGCTATGACAGATATTTTTCTTAGAATACTTACATTCATAAAACAAAATATAACAATGCCTGAATTATATACTTTTTTAAATAAATATGTTCCTTTATCAATTCCTAATATAATTGATAAACATGCATCAGGGATATTCAATGAAATTTTAATTTGGGTTTATGTGATTATCTTTGCTATATTTGAATACTATATAATTAAAACTTTCTTTAAAAAGAAATAATTTTTAAAAGGCCTCGTGCCTTTTTTTATGTTATAATTATAATGGGTGATATTATGTATGCGTATATAAAAGGAATAGTAAAAATAGTTGAGAGTAATTATATTGTAGTTGACAATAATGGGGTAGGATACTTAATTTATACAGCTAACCCTTATAGTTTTAATATTGATGAAGAGTACTTAGTATATTTATATCAACATATTCGTGAAGATGAAATTAGTTTATATGGCTTCAAATTAAAAGAAGAAAAAGATTTGTTTTTAAGCTTGATTGAAGTTAAAGGATTGGGCTGTAAAATGGCTTTACCTATTTTAGCTACTGGTTCTATTAATGGAGTTATTGATGCTATAGAAAGAGAAAATATTTTATATTTAAAGAAATTCCCAAAGATTGGCGATAAAGTAGCACGTCAAATTATTTTAGATTTAAAAGGTAAATTAGTTAGTACTAATGAAACTAAAGTTAATAAAAAAGAATATGATGAATTAATTGATACACTAAAAGCATTAGGGTATAAGAGTGCTGATGTAAATAAAATACTACCTAATATAAATAGTGAAAATACAATTGAACAACAAGTAAAAGAAGCATTAAAGTTATTATTAAAGTAAGCGAACAAATGTATTGACTAAAAATTGTAATGATTATATAATGTAGATACATTCAAGTATAAAGGCGGTGACATTTATGGATGAGAGAATTGTAACTAATCATGAATTAGAAGAAGATAAATTTGAAGAAACAATTAGACCAGATAGTATTGATGAATATATTGGACAGTCAGAAGTAAAAGAAAATTTAAATATTTTTATGAAAGCAGCAAGGATGCGTGAGGAACCATTAGATCACGTTCTTTTATATGGCCCTCCAGGACTAGGTAAGACGACTTTAGCTTATATAATTGCTAATGAGATGGGGGGGAATATAAAAACAGCTAGTGGTCCTTCAATTGAGAAAAGTGGTGATTTAGCAGCTATTTTATCAACGTTAGAACCAGGTGATGTACTTTTTATTGATGAAATACATCGTATACCTCGATTTATCGAAGAAATATTATATCCAGCAATGGAGGATTTTTCATTGGATATAATTGTGGGTAGTGATTCTAGTACCCGTAATATTAGAATAGATTTGCCACCTTTTACGTTAGTAGGTGCAACTACTAGAGCAGGTGATTTAACAGGTCCGTTAAGAGATCGTTTTGGAATTATTTCAAAACTCAATTATTATACGATTGATGAATTAACTGAAATTGTAAAAAGAACAAGTCGTGTCTTAGATTGTCCGATTGAAGATCAAGCAGCCATTGAACTTGCTACACGTAGTAGAGGAACACCAAGGGTTGCTAACAGATTATTTAAGCGTGTAAGGGATTATGCTCTTGTAATGGGGGATGGTAATATTGACTTAGATATCTGTAAATTAGCACTCGACCGATTAAAAGTTGATAATTTAGGGCTAGATGATACAGATTATAATCTAATCAAATCAATAATTGAGAAATTTAATGGTGGTCCGGTAGGAATTGAAGCATTAGCTTCTAGTATTGGTGAAGAACAAACTACTATTGAAGATGTTTATGAACCATACTTATTACAAATGGGATTGTTAAAAAGGACGCCAAGGGGGCGTGCTGTAACTAAAAAAGCATATGAACACTTAAATATCGAGTGTCCAGATAAAATTAATTAGGCAAGGAAGATCAATGTGGAATATAAAAAAATACAAAATAATTACATAATTAGAATTGATAAAGGTGAAGAAATAGTTACTAAAATAAAAGAATTATGTGAAAAAGAAAATATAAATTTAGGATTTATAAGTGGAATTGGTGCTACTGATAATCTTGAGATTGGTTTATTTAATACAAAAACCAAACAATATTATCCAAGCACACTAAATGGACTTTATGAAATAACTTCTATTATGGGTAACGTTACAACAAAAGATGGTGAAATTTATTTACATTTACATATAAATGTATCTGATGAGGACAATAATACTTATGGTGGGCATTTGAATAAATGTTATGTATCAGCAACCGCTGAAATTATTATCAATGTAGTTGATGGTAATATAAATCGAAAGTTCGATGAAGAAATTGGACTTAATTTATTGGAGTTTCAAGATGAAAACAGATGATTTTAATTTTGAACTGCCAGAAAAGTTAATTGCCCAAACACCACTTAGTAAAAGAGATTCTTCTAGATTATTAGTTTTAGATAAGAAAACAGGAGAAATAGAACACAAGCATTTTACTGATATTATTGATTATTTAAATAAAGGTGATGTATTAGTATTAAATGATAGTAAAGTTATGCCTGCACGTCTTTACGGGGTTAAAGAAGATACAAATGCATTAATTGAATTATTGATGTTAAAAGAGGTACAAAAAGACACATGGGAATGTTTAACTAAACCTGCTAAAAGAGTTAAAATAGGGACTATTGTTTCTTTTGGTGAGGATAGATTAAAAGCTCAATGTATAGAAATAAAGGAAGAGGGAATCCGTGTATTTAAACTTATTTATGAAGGTATCTTATATGAAATACTAGATCAATTAGGAGAAATGCCACTACCTCCTTATATACACGAGAAACTAGAGGATAAAGATAGATACCAAACTGTGTATGCTAAAAATATAGGTAGTGCTGCAGCACCAACAGCTGGTCTTCATTTTACACCAGAATTGCTTGATAAAGTTAAGCAAAAGGGAATAAAAATTGCATATATTACTTTACATGTAGGGTTAGGAACATTTAGACCTGTTAGTGTTGATGATGTTAATAATCATAAAATGCATTCTGAATTTTACCTCCTTACTAAAGATAATGCTGATATATTAAATGATGCTAAAAAAAATGGAAATAAAATAATTAGTGTTGGAACAACAACGACAAGAACATTAGAAACTATATTATCTATAAAAGAAGATTTTGCAGAATGTAGTGGGTGGACAGATATTTTTATATATCCAGGATTTAAGTTTAAAGCTGTCGATATATTAATAACTAATTTCCATTTACCTAAATCTACACTAGTTATGTTGGTAAGTGCGTTTTCAAATAAAGAGTATATACTAAATGCATATAATGTAGCTGTTAAAGAAGAGTATCGATTTTTTTCTTTTGGTGATAGTATGATAATTAAGTAGGTGATTTATGAATAAAGTAATAGCTATAGTCGGTCCAACTGGAGTTGGGAAAACTAAATTAAGTATTGCACTTGCTAAGATATTAGATGGTGAGATAATTAATGCTGATAGTACACAAGTATATAAAGGTTTAGATATCGCAACTGCTAAGGTAACAGATGAAGAAAAAGAAGGTGTTGTTCACCACCTTTTAGATATTAAAGAAATAACTGATGATTATAGTGTGTATGATTATCAAAAAGATAGCAGATCTTTAATCGAAGATATTTTAAAAAAAGGCAAAACACCAATCTTAGTTGGTGGAACTGGTCTTTATATTAAAGCTTGTTTGTATAACTATGAATTTAATTCAAAAGTAGTTATTAATAATTACGATAATCTAACTAATGAAGAGTTATATAATAAGTTAATACTAGTAGATCCTAATACAGAAATACATATGAATAATCGTAAGAGAGTAATAAGAGCGCTTAATTACTATGATACTAATAACAAACCTTTTAGTTCAAAGGAAAAAACAGATCAATTATTATACGACACTATATTTATTGGATTGACTACCAATCGTGATTTGTTATATGAAATAATTAATAAACGTGTTGATAAAATGGTACAGATAGGATTAATTGATGAGGCTTTCAAAATATACGAATCAAATATACGAACCAAAGCAGTTATGACACCTATTGGTTATAAAGAATTATTTGAATATTTTGATAATAGTAAAACGTTAGATGAATGTATATTTGATATTAAACAAAGAAGTAGGAAGTATGCTAAAAGGCAATATACTTGGTTTAATAATCAAATGCAGATTGATTGGATAGAAGTTAATTTTGATAATTTTGATATAACAATAAAAAAAGCGTTGGAGTTAATAGAAAAAAAGAAATAGAAGTTATTTCAAAGTAACTGTTCTGTTTCTTTTATTTTAGAAAACATTGACTAAATATCTTAAAAATTGGTATACTAAAAAGGGAAAGTACGGGAAGGATTTTGAAGTAGTATGAAAAAAAATCGCGGATTTACATTAATAGAATTAATAGCTGTAGTTGTAATACTAGGAATAGTAGCACTTATAAGTATTCCTATGATTATGAATGTAATCGATGGGGCTAAAAAAGGGGCATTTAAAAATACTGCTTATGGAATAATAGAAGCAGCTAAGCTTGATTATGCTCAAGATATGTTAGATAAAATGGCTGATAAGGTAACATTTACATATGTTGATGGAATAGAAAATTCTAGTGTACCAGGTAAAAAACTAGATTATAAAGGTGAAAAACCTGAAAGTGGCATTGTAATGGTAAATAGAGACGGAGAAGTAGCTATTGCCGTTTATGATGGAAAATACTGTGCTGAAAAGGATTTTCAAGAAAGTGTAGTAAAAATATCAGAAAAGACAAAAGAGGAATGTACAATTATTGTTTCCTATGCAGATACAAGTGGAGCTAGTAGTCCAGAACTACAACAAGGCATGATCCCAATTAAATGGGATGGTAGTAAATGGATAAAAGCAGATATTACAAATGAATCAGGAGATAATGAATGGTATGATTATGGTAGTCAAAAATGGGCTAATATAGCACTAGTAACAAATAGTACTAGAGCTAATTATGTTAATGCATTTGTTGGTTCGGAGATTAAAGAAAATGACATAATTGCTTATTTTGTTTGGGTACCAAGATATAGATATAGGTTATTTAATGTTGATAATTTATCAGTAACAGAACAAAAAATAGAAATTCAATTTGAAGATAAGGGTACAACTAAATCAAACGGTAGTGAAAATGGACAGTGGTTAACACATGCTGCATTCACATTTGGAACAAGAGAGTTAAATGGTATATGGGTTGGGAAGTTTGAAACAACAGGAACTGATTCTTTTCCAACAATTAAGCCTAACAGCCTTTCTTTAACCAATCAAAATGTAAACAACCAATTTGCAACATCTCAATTATTTAATAACCAATCAACGTATGGTCTAACTTCTTCTAGTGAGGCTAGAATGATGAAAAATACAGAGTGGGGAGCTGTTGCATACTTATCACAAAGTGATTATGGTAAATATGGTAATCCGGTTTATACTGGTGAATTGGGATTAGAAAAAGAAGTTTATATTAATAATATAAATAGTTATACTGATACTGAGGCCGGACCTACTATAACAGGGTGTGCCGGTGATACTTTGTATGCTGCAGAGGTTAAAAGTTTAACCTGTCCTATAACGAATCAATATACTACAAATCAAGGTGTAAAGGCCAGTACTACAGGAAACATCTATGGAATATATGATATGGTTGGTGGTTCTTGGGAGTATATCATGGGAGCAATGTATAATTCGGACAATACAACTATTATGATATCTGATTCTGGCTTTGATCAAGGAACTATAGACGATCCGAATATGTTAAAATATATAGATAAATATCTTTATGGTACAACCTTTGATGATCAGGATGCTTTTAATAGAAGAATATTAGGTGATGCAACTGGCGAAACAAGAGGTTGGAATAACGGTCCTATTCGTTTTGCAGATTCAACTTATCCATGGTTTAGACGTGGCGGCAGATTCAGTGATGGAGAAGGAAGTGGATTGTTTGTTTTTTACCGCACTTCAGGTATTGAAACAACTAATTATACATTTAGAACAGTCATAACAAATGAATAAAAAAAAGATACTAAGCTGTTCGCTTAATATCCATAATAACAGGTAGAATAATTGGTTTTCTTCCTGTTTTTTCATATATATATGATGATAACTGATTGATTATTTCTAATTTGATTTCTGTATAATTAATACGATTACTTATTTTAGAATTAATAGCTAATTTGCTAATTTCTTCTAATTTTTTTAGTAACTCAGTATTATCATTAACTAGAACAAAACCTCTAGTTGTAATATTTGGATTACCAATTAATTTATTATTATTTGTATCAATATTTGAAATAACAACAACAATCCCATCATTAGCCATCACTTTTCTGTCTTTCATAACAGCATTACCAACATCACCAATACGATTTCCATCGACGTAGATGTCTCCAGCTTGAATGTGACCAGCACGTTTGATTTCTCCTTTGTATAATGATAATACTTCACCATTACCAAGGATAAATGTGTTTTCTTTAGGTATACCGCATTCAATAGCTAAATCAGCATGACTTTTAAGCATACGATATTCACCGTGAAAGGGCATAAAATATTTAGGTTTCATTAGTCTAATCATTAATTTTAATTCTTCTTGACTACCATGACCAGAAGTATGGATATCACTTAAAGAAGTATTAGTATAAACCTCAACACCTTTTAAATAAAGTTTATTTATTGTTCTAGAAATACTTAAAGCATTTCCAGGAATTGGTGATGATGAGAATATAACTATATCATCAGCCTGTAACTTTATTTGTCTATGATTACCATTAGCTATTCTACTTAAAGCTGCCAACGGTTCACCTTGACTTCCCGTACATAATAAACATACTTTATTAGAAGGTAAACGATTTGCTTCCTCAGGAGAAATGAAAAGTTCTTTATTTTTTATAAAGCCGCATTGAATTGAATTTTCAATGTTAGTTTCCATACTACGACCAAAGGTCGCTATTTTTCTTCCGTTTCTTTTACATGTATCAATAATATGTTTTACTCGATATATATTAGAAGCAAAAGTTGCCACAATAATTCTACCATTATGTCTTGCAAAAATTTCTGATAAAGCTTCATCTACTTTAGATTCGCTCATCGACATACCTTCATTTAAAGCGTTAGTACTATCACTTAAAAGTAGTGATACACCTTTTTGACCAATATATGCCATCTTGTGTAAGTTAGACATAGGTCCGATTGGTGTGAAATCAAATTTAAAATCACCCGTTGTTACTATAACTCCATTTGGAGTAGTAATACAAATTCCATGAGAATCTGGTATAGAGTGGGTAGTTCTAAAGAAATCTACCTCCATATTTTTAAACTTTACTTTTGTCTTTTCCGAATAAACATATAAATTCTTAAAACTAATTTTTCTTTCATCTAATTTTTTCTTTATTAATCCAATTGCCTGACTAGGAGCATATATAGCTGGAATATTTACTGTTTGTAGTAAAAAAGGTATTCCGCCAATATGATCTTCATGTCCGTGCGTAATAAATAAAGCTTTAATTTTAGATTCATTTTGCTTTAAAAAAGTATAATCAGGAATAACATAGTCAACGCCCAATAAATCGTCTTCTGGAAATGTTATTCCGGCATCCGTAATAATAATTTCATTGTTATGCATTACTGCATACATATTTTTCCCGACTTCACCTAAACCACCTAAAGCAAATACTTTAGTATCTTCGTTGTTAAAAAATTTCATAAAAACTCCTTTCTTTTAAATTTATTGAAAATTTAACTATATAATTATACCTTTTTTTTATAGTTTTGTCTAGTAGCACTATTATTATTTGAAATGTTTGACACTGGCTAGTTTTTGTGCTACTATATACCCCAAATAAAAGTGGGAGGAAAGTATGAATAAAGAGCAATTTTTAGAACAATTTTTAGCTAATTTAGAAAAGAATGGTTCCAAAAAAGAACAACTAAAAGCCTTGAGAAAAAAAGCTATGGATTTATTAAATAAAACTAACGATAAAGATCCGTTTACAGTAATAGAAGATTTAGTTGACGAGATTCGTTTGGAAAGCCAAAAATTCTTAGAAGCTAAAAATATGCACGATACTAATTTAATTCATGCCATTTCTACTTGTATTTATTTACCAGATTATAATAATGAAGGATATAAAATAAAAGTTATTGGTGGTAAAGTATCAAGAAGTATTGATAGTGATTATATTGATTACAATACAATATTTGATGCAGCATCAATTACCAAACTTTTTACTCTGATTTTAATTTTTAAATTAGAAGAACATGGTTATTTTAGTTTAGAAGATAAAGTAGTCGATTTACATCCTGATTTTCAAGGATTAGAGGATTTTACAGTACACGATTTACTCTTAATGGTTGGCGAATTATACACAAATGGTAATATAAGAAGTGCAAGTAATATAAATGAGGCGTATGATTTATTAAAAACATTATATATAAAATCGCATGATAAAAGTCGTAACCTTTATACTGATTTTGGTTCAATTGTCCTAGGTAAAATATGCGAAAGATTAATTGGTGAAAAATTAAATAAGGAAGTAACTTATGATGAAATAATGGCTGAATATATTTTAAAACCAATGGGTTTAACTAATACCAAATATAACCCAGTTCTTGGGAAAGATTCAATTGCAGCAACTGGTGATGATTCAGGATTAGTTCATGATCCAAAAGCTAGAATATTAGGTGGCAATGTTGGCTCAGCTGGGCTTTTTACAAATAGTGATGATTTAGCCAAATTATCTTATGAAATGTATAAAGTTAATTATGTGAATTACGACTATATGAAAAACTTGATTAGTAAAAATAATTTAGCAAAATGTGGCCAAGTTACTTTCCCAAATAGTAATCAGCCACATAAAGGACATTTAGGTGTCTATCAAAAACATCCACTAGGTTTAGGAAATACATTTGTACCTTGTGAATATGCGGATAGATCATTTGCCGCTCAAGGCTGGACTGGTTCTATATCAGTATTTGATCCTACAAATGAAATTCATAATAACATTCTAGTAGGAGCTCTAGGTGAAAAAGATAAACAAGATGATACAAGATACTATAAAAATAACAAACCAATTGGTTTTAAAGAGTATCATACTAGGTATCAACAAATGATTACTACAAATAGCTTATTAATATTACTAGTTAAGAAATATTATGACCTTTTCGAAAAAGAAAATACTATTAATAAGAGTTTTAAAATATAATTTGAATAATTAATTACTAAAATTATATTTATATTATCTTTAGAATGAAAGTAAAACCCTAGTTTAAAACTGGGGTTTTATTTTATACTTAGCCAATTAAAAGACCATTAATATGTAATCAATGGTCCAAGAAACAATATAAGTTTTTTATGTCGTTACCGTGTTGGTTGATACGGGTGCATAATTCATTACTTCAAGTACTACAGGCGTCTGTGCTAAGATTGGCTCACCACCAGCAGGCACTGCTATTTCTAACTGACCAACTCCAGTTGCTCCAGGGGTATATGTATTAATTCCCTCCATTTGAAGAACTCCATTTACATATACATTAAAGTAACTATTATCAGCAGTTAGTGTTGGTAAGGTTACCACCGCAGCACCATCGTCATCGAAAAAGTCAGCTGCATCTATTGTTAATGTATTTTCCGGATCTGTCTGTGCATCAGTTACATAAAAAAAACGGGTATCAGTAGGAGTAGTTACAGTTGACGTTGATACAGTAACGTTTAATTTCATTAATTGAATAGCCATAATTTAACACCTCCTTTCATATGTGTTTAGCATATTATAAGTCCAATAATTAAAGGTTAAAACTCTTTTATAAAAATTAGGTGCTTGACATTATTTTATGATTTTTACTAGTTGTAATATAATAACTGTTCCAGAACTAGGGACATCTTCAGTGTTAAGTATCAACTTACCTTCTGTAAGGGTATAAAATGATGGGGGTTGTAACATTCCGTTAATAAATAAGTTTGAATAAGAAATAGTAAAAGGATCACATATCACATTGAATCCTTTGATACCATCGCTATTAAGATAAACTTGCTTAATACCATCAGAGACAGTTATGTATTCAGAAGTTTCTACTGGTATTACATGTGGATTATTTATAATTCCTTTTGGAATCCCTTTTTTAGCACACACAGGTTCCAAACATTTTACACCACTAAAACAATTGATGTTGATCTTTATACAAATACTAGTTCTTATAAACTTGCTGATTGAAACTGAAGAGAAAAAATCACATACTTCATTCTTACAAGAAAAAGGAGATATTTGTCCCTTAGAAGTTTGTGGTTGTAATAATTCTAATGTAGCAATTTTTCTTTCCTGATCTACTTTTATTAAGCGAAAAACGGGTGTTTTAAAACATTTATAAACGTTAGTAACCGGATCGTTAAATACCCCTTTAGCAATGTACCAATCGCAATTATTTTTACATATAAACATTAAAGGAATTGTGTTGTACATATAACTATTCATTCCTAATTTTTCTTCACATGGATTAATATTGCAGTCTTGTTTCAATTTGATTTTTTCGAATATATTAAGTATATAATCATTTGAATTATCACAACCCATTTTGATTCATCTCCTTTTACTTTACAATATATTATGGAAGGTTAAAAATTTTGAATCGGCAGAAATATAAGAAAACAAAGATTTTATAATGTTGAAATTTTATAAGAAAAATCTTTTTTGTAACAAAAATTTAAAAAGTGAATTATTGTTCATCTTTTTAAATTTTTATAGAAATTTTTAAAAAATTAGTGTAAAATGGTAATAGGTCATAATATATATAACAATATTATGGAGTCAGTATTATTAAGGAGGCTTTTGATGGGGTTTTTTGACAAGTTTAAAAATATTTTTAATAATAAAGATAAAGAGATGCAAAAAGAAATTGATTTATATGATAAAGGTTTAGAAAAAACAAGAACTGGTTTATCATCTAAATTAAATATATTAACCAGTAAATATAAAAAGGTTAATGACGAATATTTTGAAGAATTAGAAGAAATATTGATAATGGCAGATATAGGTGTTAACACGGTAATGGAATTTATTGACAGACTTAAAAAGAGGGTTAAAAAAGAAAATATTATTGATTCTAATGATTTAAAAGAGATAATAGTTGATGAAATGTTTATAATTTATGTTAACGAACAAATAATTGTTAATAAAATAAATTACAGTAAGGAAGGTCCAACCGTTATATTATTTGTTGGTGTCAATGGGGTTGGTAAAACGACAACTATAGGAAAAATTGCTCATAAATTAATTGAAGATGAAAAGAAAGTTTTATTAGTAGCTGCTGATACATTTAGAGCTGGAGCAGTAGAACAATTAATTGAATGGGGAAATAGGATAGGGGCTAAAACTGTTTATAAAGAAGATGCCGATCCTTCTAGTGTAATATATGATGGTATTACTAAAGCTAAGGAAGAAAATTATGATGTTGTTTTAGTTGATACCGCTGGACGTTTACAAAATAAAACAAATTTAATGGAAGAACTTAGAAAAATGAATAAAGTAATTGGTAGTTTGATACCTAATGCTCCACATGAAACTTTATTAGTTATAGATGCTACAACGGGACAAAATGGAATAAGTCAAGCAAAAAGTTTTAAAGAAATTACCAATATCACAGGTATTGTTTTAACTAAGTTAGATGGTACTGCAAAAGGTGGAATTGTACTTGCTATAAAAGAAAGTGTTGGTATTCCCGTTAAGTATATTGGACTAGGTGAAAAGAAAGAAGATTTACAAGTATTTGATATAGAAAAATATATATATGGTCTTTTTAAGGATATAGTGGGGGATTAATATGGAAAAAAAGAGTAAAAAAAATAATGAAAATTTAATATCATTAAAATATTTAATAATGTTTTTTCAAATAGCAATATTACTACTTTCTTCTGTTTTAACTCTAGGTATCATTGAATTTTTAATGGGTTTATCTGTATTAGCAATGTCTTATAATAACCAAAAATTATATGGAACTACAATTATGACATGGATTTATGTTTTAATAGGTGTTTTATTACTATTTTTAGGTATTGCTGATTTAAATGGGTATAGTTTTTTATAATAGAATAGGAGTGTTGAATTTATGAAAGAAAAACTAAAAATGACTAGGGAAAAAGAATTTGATCAAGTAGGTTTGTTAATTCAAACTATTTTATCAGTATTTTTGTTATTCTTTACAGTACTAACAATTTTTGAATCATCATTTTTAATATTGACACAAATTTTAGTAAGTTTTATGATGTTTGTTATGGCGTATAATAATCACAGAACATTTAAACGTAGAGGATTAACATATGCTTATATCATTATGGGATTTTTGATGGTATTTTTAAGTATTGTGTTATTGATAAAATAAATGGATTTTGTATACATAAATAATTTGTATGATTATTATCAAAAGTTATTAACAGAGAAACAACAACAATATTTTGAAGATTATTATTTTAATAATTTAACTTTATCGGAAATTAGTGATAATTTTAAAATAAGTAGAAATGCTGTACATAAACAAATAAAAGATGTTGAAAATAAATTATATGATTATGAAGATAAATTAGGGTTATTAAAAAAACAAGAAAAATTAAGAAAATTAGTATCTAATATTAAAGATGAAAAATTAAAAAAAGAAATAGAAGAATTATTATAGAATAAAAAGGGTGAGACTATGTTTGGGAAAATAATATATATTAATGATAATTTAGCGCATATAAAAATTGTTGATGGTACACCACTAGCTACCAATCTAATGAATTTACATATTATGTTTGAGGATGACAAAAAGAAAATTTTAGGTGAAGTTGAAGATATTGGCGAAGAGATTATTAAAGTAAGATTTTTAGGAGAAATAGTTAATAATAGTTTTGTAGGTGGGGTTATTCGTAAACCGACATTAGAAGCAAAAATTAGAGTAATTACTAGAGAAGAAGTAGGACTTCTTGTCGGTGATAATAACGCTAATAGTTTTTTACTTGGAGTTTCGCCTTTATACGATAATTATCCAATTCATGTTGATATAAATGATTTTTTTAGTAATCATTTTGCTATATTTGGAAATAGTGGTAGTGGAAAATCTTGTGGTGTAGCTAGAATTATTCAAAATGTACTTGCAAACCCCAAACTTTTACCACTTAGATCAAATTTCTTTATATTTGATGCATATGGTGAATATCATAATGCCTTTATGGCAATAAATAAAATAAACCCTAATCTTAACTTTAAATTTTATACGACTAACTTAAATGATTCTAGTGAATCTGTATTGCGTATACCATTATGGTTAATGGATGTTGATGATATGGCTCTTTTACTATCTGCTACAGAACATTCACAATTGCCAATAATAGAAAGAATGCTTAAATTAGTATCCATTTTTTCTGAAGATAGTGAAATGGCAATAAAGTATAAAAATCACTTAATTGCCAAAGCAATTATGACAATTCTTTATACTAATCAAACTTCTTCAAGTAAGAGAAATGATATATTTTCAGTTCTAGCAACCTGTAGTACTGAACAGTTTAATATAGAAGCTCCAGTTCATGGAGTTGGATATGTTCGTAAGTTTAGAGAATGTTTTACAATAGATACAAGTGGTAGTTTTACAGAAAGTGTATTAGTAACAGAGTATATTTCTAAATTTATTGATGAAAAATTAGAAAAATATGAGGCTAAATCAACTAATTTTTATACAATAGATGATTTAGAAAAAGCACTTGAATTTACACTTATATCAGAAGGTCTTTTACGTAATGAAAAATCTTATAATGATGCGGTTACACTAAAAGTACGACTTCATTCAATCGTTATTGGAAAATATAGTCAATACTTTAAAGTTGATAGTTATGTGTCAATGGAAAATTACGTAGCAGGATTAGTTTCTACGAGTGGGAAAAAAGCCCAAATTATTAACTTTAACTTAGAGGATGTTGATGATTGGTTCGCTAAAGTTGTAACTAAAGTATATACAAAATTATTCTTTGATTTTACAAAAAGATTAAAAGTTAGAGCTTCAATTCCTTTCCATGTTCTAATTGAAGAAGCACATAGATATGTTCAAAACGATAATGATAAATATTTATTAGGTTATAATATATTTGATCGTGTTGCAAAAGAAGGTAGAAAATATGGACTACTAATTAGTTTAATTTCCCAAAGACCGGTTGAAATATCTGAAACAGTTATTTCACAGTGTTCAAATTTCTTAATATTTAAAATGAATCATCCAAGAGATATAGATTATATTAAGAAGATGATTCCAAATATAAATGCTGAAATAGTAGAAAAACAAAAGAGTTTACAACCTGGTACATGCGTGGCATTTGGAAAAGCATTTAAAGTTCCTATGATTGTAAAAATGGAAATGCCTAATCCTGAACCACAAAGTAGTAACAGTGATGTAGCAGATAGATGGGTGGTAAGACAACAATGACAAATAAAGTTGTGATAATTGGTTGTGGTAATGTAGGTATGAGTTATGCCTATGCTCTATTAAATCAAAGGACAAAAGTTAATGAGATTGTCTTAATTGATTTAGATCAACAACGAATTGATGGAGAAGCTATGGATTTAAATCATGGATTACCGTTTGCGCCATCTAAAATTAAAATTAGAGCTGGCAGTTATGATGATTGTAAAGATGCAGCTATAATTTGTATATGTGCAGGGGCTAATCAAGAAAAAGGTGAAACAAGGTTAGATTTATTATCAAAAAATAATTTAATATTTAAAAGTATTATTGATAAGATTATACCGACTGGTTTTGATGGAATTTTTTTAGTAGCAACTAATCCAGTTGACATTATGACTTATTTTACATTCAAGCATTCTAAATTCCCAGCTGGTAAAGTAATTGGTAGTGGTACTACTTTAGATACCGCTAGACTACGTTACTTAATTGGTGATAAACTTAGTGTTAATCCTAAAAATGTTCATGCTTATGTCATGGGAGAACATGGGGATAGTGAATTTGTTTTATGGTCTAATGCTTATGTAGGTAGTGTCAGTGTTCAAAAATTTTTAGAAAAATCTGAATTAGATAATATCAGTTTACAGGTAAAAAACGCTGCATATGAAATAATAAATAGAAAAGGTGCTACTTACTATGCTATTGGAATGGTCTTAGTACGTATTACAAATGCTATTTTAGATGATGAAAATACTATACTAACGGTTTCTTCTTATAGTAAAGAGCATGATATATATATTGGTATGCCAAGTGTAGTAGGAAAAAATGGTGTTACAAGTTTAATTGAGGTTAATTTTACAGAAGAAGAAAAAGAAAAATTTTCTAATTCTGCAAATATTATTAAAAAAGAAGTCGATAAATTATAAAGCCTATATGGCTTTTTTTCTTTGATTTATGATATAATTGTATAGGTGATATGAATGTTAGAAAATTTAGGAGATAGATTGCAAAACGCAATTCATAAAATAAAAGGATACGGAAAAATAAGTGAAGAAAATATTAATGAAGTCACAAGAGAAATAAGATTAGCTTTATTAGAAGCTGATGTTAACTATAAAGTAGTCAAAGAATTTATAAATAATGTAAAAGAAAAAGCACTAGGAGAAGAAGTTCAAAAGAGTTTGAAACCTAGTGAAGTGTTTGTAAAAATAGTAAAAGATGAATTAGTTTCATTATTAGGTGGAGAAAAACAAGATTTAATAATAAATGGTAATCCGGCTATATTAATGATTGTTGGTTTACAAGGTGGTGGTAAAACAACTACTATTGGAAAAATTGCTTCTTTCTTAAGAAAAAAGCACAATCGTAAACCTTTACTAGTAGCATGTGATGTATATAGACCTGCTGCTATTGATCAATTAAAACAACTTGGTAAACAACTTAATATACCAGTTTATGATGAAGGTGCAGGAAACCCGGTTGAAATTGCTAAAAATGCTATTAGTTATGCCAAAGAAAATAATTATAACTATGTCTTAATTGATACAGCAGGGCGATTACATATAGATGAACAATTAATGATTGAATTGAAAAATATAAATGAGACAGTAAATCCTAATGAGATATTATTAGTTGTTGATAGTATGACTGGTCAAGATGCTATTAATGTTATTGAAGGATTCAATAGTAATTTACCTTTAACAGGTGCTGTTTTAACAAAACTAGATGGTGATACTAAAGGTGGAGCAGCTTTATCAATCAGACATTTAACAAACATTCCAATCAAATTTATAGGTGTTAGTGAGAAAATGGATGGGTTAGAAGAATTTCATCCAGACCGTATGGCAACTAGAATTCTTGGTATGGGTGATATTTTATCCATGATTGAGAAAGCTGAAGAAGTAATTGATCATGATGAAGCATTAAAGGCTGCTAAAAAGATGCAAAAAGGTAACTTTGATTTAGAGGATTTTTTAAGTCAATTAAAACAAATTAAAAAATTAGGTCCAATTGAAAATATAATTAAGATGATTCCTGGAGCGTCTAAAATGGGTCTTAAAGATGTGAAAGTTAATCCTAAAGATATGGCTCACTTAGAAGCAATTATTTTATCAATGACTCCTTATGAAAGAAGAAATCCAGATATTTTAAAAGCTAGCCGTAAAATAAGAATCGCAAAAGGTTCTGGTAGAAGTGTAGAAGAGGTCAATCGTTTACTTAAGCAATTCGAACAAATGAAGCAAATGATGAAACAAATGAAAAATGGTAATCTTAAAATGCCTTTTTAAGGCTAATTCCATATTCACAAAATCCCTTTTATCATATTATAAACTAGATAAGGGGGATTAATATATGTTATTTAATAAAAGATGTGGTTTTGGTTTTCAAAATCCAGGAATGATGGGCCCTGGAGGAGTAAATCCTTGTTGCCCTGATCCTTGTATGAATCAACCAGTAATGGAACCAACTATAACAAAATGTGTACAAAAAGATTTCTGTCATGAAGTACCACATGTTTGTTGGATAAGTGATAACATTAATATATTGACACTAAACAGCCAAAAAGCTGTTTTTTTGTTGATATATAAGGATAGATTGGCAAATAATGTTGACATGAATTATATATATGATATAATCACTATAGAGATAATAAAGGAGAATTTTTATGAAACAACAAATAAAAAAAGTCTTTTTGTTCCTATTTGTAATTGCTGTAGGAGTATGTATTTACTTATTTTATAATCATGTAGATTTTGAAAAGTTAAATAAGGGTATACTATCTAATAATTTTATAAAAGGTATTATTATATTATTATCATTGATTTTTGCATTTTATGTCAATAGTTATATTCATGGACGAAAAAAAGCAAAAGAACTACGTTATAGAGATAAATTATTTAACTCGTTAGTAAAAAATTCAGATACTGTTTATTTTATGTATGATAAAGTAAATGACAAAATAATTTATATGACTAAAAATGTAAATGAAGTTTTAGGAATTGAAAATGTTGATACTGAAGAAGAGGGTATGAAATTAATTTCCGATATTTTTGAAACTCCTATTATTAAGGATGAATTAAGAAAATGGGATGAAAACAGTGAATTTGTTAGCCAAATGATTTCTTATCGTCATCCAACCTATCAACAAACAACTAAATGGATAAAAGTTAAAATATATCCATTTGCTGAAAAGAAAGCAAAATATGAAGTTATATCTATTTTAGATGTAACCAAAGAATATGATCGTCAACATTTATTAGTTATTCAAGCTAGCGACATAAAAATTAGAGAAAAAAAATTAAATCAAATTACTTCAGCTTCTTATGATATAGAAATGAATGTTAATATAGCATCAGGTGAATTTAATTTACGTAATTTAAAAGAAGATACTCATTATTTTGGAGTTGAAAAAAATGGCAAGTATGAGACTGAAATATCGAATATTATTAAAAAATACGTTTATTTAGATGACCAAGAACAAGTTTTAGAAGATTTATCGCTTGCTAATTTTGCAAAATTTGTAGAAGAAAAACGATTAGAACCATTTTCTACAAGATATCGTTATATAAGTGATAATGATACAATTTGGTTAGAAAGTACTGTTTTCTTTACCCACAGTAGAGGTGAAGCTCATGTTACTATTTTAACTAAGAATGTAACAGAAAATGCCGAATATATGCGTAAGCAAAATAATTTGTTACAAAATGCTTTAAATGATGCGAAAAAAGCTAATAAAGCCAAATCAGAATTTTTAACACATATGTCTCATGAAATTAGAACACCAATGAATGCTATTATAGGGTTAAGTGAATCTGCTTTATCAGAAAGTCTTCCAATGGCAGCTCGTGAGGATGTTGAAAATATTAATAGTGCTAGTAAGAATCTATTAGATATTCTTGATGGATTATTAGATATTTCTAAAATCGAATCAGGCGTTTTAGAAAAAAAAGAAAAAGAATATGATGTTCCAAAACTATTTAAAGATTTAGTGGGGATTACTAAAGAGAATATTGGTAAAAAGAATATTAATTTAAAATTAAATATTGATTCAGATATTCCTATAAAATTATTTGGAGATAGCAGTAAAATACGTCAGGTATTATTGAATATATTGAATAATGCTGTTCAATATACTGAAAAAGGGGTAATAACTATTTCAGCAAAAGCTGAAAAGAAGCAATCAAAGGTTAATTTAATTGTATCAATAGAAGATACTGGACAAGGAATTGAAAAAGATAAATTAGAAAAACTATTCGATGATTCTGTAAATGAAGATTATGCTTTAGATTTGGGACTGGCTATTACTAAAAAGCTAATTGATGCATTACATGGTCAGATTATTGCTGAAAGTAAACCAGGTGAAGGAAGTAAATTTACTGTATCAATTACTCAGAAAATAATGGATGAGGAAACTATTGGTGATATTGAAGAATATATAATTCAAAAGAAAAAAGTGGGATTTTTTAATGCCAAAGGTAGTTCGATATTAATTGTTGATGATAATAAATTGAACTTAAAGGTAGCGGCTCGTTTATTAAAACCATATGAAATGGATATTGAGTGTGTTGAAAGTGGTCAACAGTGTATTGATTTAATAAAAGAAGGTAAAAAATATGATTTGATTTTATTAGATCAGATGATGCCTGAAAAAAGTGGTGTTGAAACATTACACGAACTTAAAAAGAATAAAAGTTTTGATACACCTGTTATAGTACTTACAGCAGATGCAATAGTTGGGGTAAAAGAAAAGTATCTTGAAGAAGGATTTAATGGTTACTTATCAAAACCAATTGATGTTAATGAGTTAAATGAAATATTAAAAACTTATTTAAGAAAAGAAAAAATATGATAAAATTCATATTTTTTTTGTGCTATAACCCTTTAAAAATCATAAGTTTTTCAAATATATGGAAAAAATTTGACAAAAAAATAATAATGTAGTAGAATAAATCCCAACAAAAAGGGGGATATGTTATGAAAAGGGCTTTGAATATCGGAATCGATGCAGATGGAGTTATATTTGACTTATTCCGTTTTCAAATTGAAAAGGGGAAAAAGCACTTTAAAAAAACAGATGAGGAAATAAATATTGATAAGTATGATATTGCAGATATTTTTAATTGTAGTCGTACTAAACGTCAGTTATTTTGGATTAAGCATATCTATGAATATTGTATGTATAGTCCACTTATGGATGCTGCTGTTGAATCAATGAAAAAATGGCGTGATGAAGGCCATAAACTTTATAATATCACATCAAGAGTGTATGTTGATAATCGAACTCCACTTGGTGCATTTTTTAGATATATGATTGAAAAACGTTATAAAAAAGAAGGTATTGTGTTTGATGGTATTGATTATTGTTCTGAAAAGAATAGTGCTAGAGATAAAACTTTGGCTTGTAGTAAACGTCAAATTGACGTTATGTTGGAAGATAAAGAAGATAATATTGAGGCAATAAGCAAGATTTCTAAAGTATTATGTTTTGACGCTGGATATAATCAAAATTGTGATGTTGAAAATATGATAAGAGTAAGTGGGTTTAAAGAATCTGATGAAATTATACAACAAATTGCAATGTCCCAAGAAAAAGAACTAGGTGATACACAGTATGTTGTTGATGGTAAATTTAAAAGGGTAAGAGCAAAAGATGAAGCTAAATTAACACGCCAACAATTAATTGATTATTATAAACAAAGAAAACAATATTATGCAGATCAAGTTAATCGTGAACAAATGGAAAAACATCAACGTAACTTTAAGATGGCATATAGAGTTATAATTCCTGCTTTTAAAGGTTATTATAATCCACAAATTATCAATAAAGAATTAATTCCTTACCAAAATGGTATGATATTTGTTGCTAACCATTTAGATTATAAAGATCAATTTGTTTTATTACCTGCATTAGGTAATAGACCTGTACACTTTTTAGCGGCATCTGAATTATTAGAGATGAAACGTGGACTTTTATATAAAAATGTAGGTTGCGTATTTGTAGATAGACATAGTATGAGAAGTAAAGCTGAATCATTAGAAACATTAACAAGTATAGTTGCTAATAACGGTAATATCTTTATTTTCCCAGAAGGAACAAGAAATAGAGATCCTGAAAAATATATGTTAGATTTATTACCTGGGCCAGTTATGATTGCTCAGTTAACAGGAGCTCCAATTGTTCCAATTGCTATAAATAATAACTATCGCTTTAGAAGTAATGATTTATTAGCTCGTATTGGAGAACCATTTATAGTTAGACCTGAGGATAACTTAGAAGAAGTAAATGATAAGTTAAAAGAAATTCTTTCAACTATGATTTGGGAAAACATGGAAAAAGAAGCTGAAATAAATAAGACATTAACATTAAAAAGATAATATTAAAAGAATAAGTTATACTAATATAATTTATTCTTTTTTCTATTTATATTTTCAGTTGCAATTATATTATATATTATGTTAAAATGTTTATAGAATTGAAAGAAGTGAGAATTATGAGTAGTTTGTATTTTCAAATATGTAGTACCACTTATATGATACTTTTGATGGTTGTTTATTTTAGTAAGAAAAAAATAATGAATATTGAAAATAAGATTTATTCAGCTCTTATTATTACAACCTTTATAGGGTTAATATTAGATTATGCTAGTACCGCTTTAGCACTAGTTGATGTTACCAATCCATTTGTTAATCTTTTATGCAAGTTATACTTAGTATATTTATTAACATGGGTATTTCTATTTACAATATATACTTTTGTAATATCTTTTAAAAACTCTAAAAATATAGAAAGAGTAAAAGAAATATTTAAAAAATATGTATTACCTATAACTATATCAATATTTGTAATTATTTTAGCGCTCATCTTTATTTTCCCATTACATAATTTTAGTGAAAATGGTGTTGTTTATACTTATGGACCAAGTGCTGATTTATTATATGGTGTATCAACAGTTGCATTTGTAGTTATGATACTATGTATAATTGTAAAATTTAAAGATGTTAAATCACATAAATATTTACCAATGTTTGCTTATATAGTACTTAATATAGTAGCAGCAATAATTCAATTTTCATACCCAGAAATATTATTAGTAACATCGGTAACAGTTTTTGTAACATTCTTTATGTACTTTACAATTGAAAATCCCGATTTAAAATTAATTAATGAACTTAATATAGCAAGAACCCAAGCTGAAAAAGCTAATAATGCTAAAACAGATTTCTTATCTAATATGTCTCATGAAATTAGAACTCCTCTAAATGCTATTGTAGGATTTAGTCAAGCTTTATTAGATGAAGAAATACCAGATAATGCTAAAGAAGAAGTTAAAGATATAATCATGGCTTCAGATAGTTTACTTGAAATAGTAAATGGTATATTAGATATTTCTAAGATAGAAGCAAATAAATTAGAAATTGTAAATACAGAATATAGTTTTGAAAAAGTCTTAAAGGATCTAGTATCTCTTACTAAAGGTAGAATGGGAGATAAACCATTAGAATTTAGAACTGATTTTGATGAAACTATACCTCCTGTTTTATATGGAGATTATGTTCGTTTAAAACAAATTATTATCAATATTTTAACAAACTCAGTTAAATATACCAAAGAAGGTTATATAGAATTTAAAGTTAGTTCAGTTATAAAAGGTGATGTATGTCGTTTAATCTTCTCAGTAGAAGATAGCGGTATAGGTATAAAGAAAGATAAGATTGATAAATTATTTACTAAATTTGAAAGATTTGATGCTGAAAAAAATATCACTATTGAAGGTACTGGATTAGGGCTTGCAATTACTAAGAAATTAGTTGAACTTATGAATGGTCAAATTGTAGTACAAAGTGTATATGGTAAAGGTTCTAAGTTCACAGTTGCTATTGATCAAAAAATAGTTAAGAATCCAGCTACTGTTATGGAACAAGAGAAAAAACAAGCTGATGGAATTGAAATAGATATTTCAGATAAAAAAATACTAGTAGTAGATGATAATAAGATCAATTTAAAAGTAGCTGCTAGATTATTTCAAAGTTATAATGTTGTAATTGAACAGGCATTGAGTGGTCAAGAATGTATAGATAAAATTAATAATGGTGAAAAATATGACTTAATTTTATTAGATGATATGATGCCTAAGATGAGTGGTATTGAAACTCTTAAGATATTAAAACAAATAGATGGTTATAATATTCCAACTGTTGCCTTTACAGCTAATGCAATATCAGGAATGAAAAATAAATATCTAGATGAAGGATTTGATGATTATTTATCAAAACCAATTCAAAAGTCAGAATTAAATGATGTTTTAAAAAAATTTTTAATGAATGATTAATCTCTTCATTATTTGAAAGAAAAGGTGAGAATATGAAAGAAGTTAGTTTATTAAGTAGTAATGGTGTAAATGTTGATGAAGGTATAGAATTACTGGGTGACATCGAAACATACGATGAAATACTTGAAGATTTTTTGACAGAGTTTGATGAAAAAATGACCAAAATAATAAATTATAAAGAATCATCAGATATGGAAAACTATGCTATAATGGTGCATGCATTAAAAAGTGATTCTAAATATTTAGGATTTACTAATTTGGCTGAATTAGCCTATCAACATGAAATGGAAAGTAAAGTAAATAATACTCAGTTTATTAATAATAATTTTGAACAATTAATAAATGAGGCTAATAGAATTATAGATATAGTTAAACAATATTTAGGAAAATAAAGTCAACCAAATAGTATTATTACTATTTGGTTTTTTTATATTAAAATAGTTATTTTTTCATATCTTTTAATAGTAGGGAGGTGTAATATGAAAATAACTTGTTATTTTAATGATCAAGGAAAAACGATACAACAAATAATGGAACAGTTTATAATAAACTATTTATTAAATGAAAAGTGATGAATATAAAGTTGGTATTTATATAAGATTATCAAAAGAAGATGAAGATAAAATTAATGAAAGTGAATCTATTACTAATCAAAGAAATTATATTTTAGATTACCTTAAAAATAATGATTTTATATTATATAAAGAATATATAGATGATGGTTATTCTGGTACTGATTTTGATAGACCATCCTTTAAAAAAATGATAAGTGATATTGAAAATAAAAAAATAAATATGGTTATTACTAAAGATATGTCTAGATTAGGTCGTGAAATGAGTGAATCATGTTATTATATTGAAAAATATTTTCCAGAAAAAAAAGTTAGATATATTGCCATAAATGATAGCATAGATACATATATCGATTGTCTAGGAAATGACATGATTGGTTTTAAAGCAGTATTTAATGATTGGTATGCGAAGGATATATCTAAAAAAATAAAGAGTAGTCTTACTACTAAAAAGAAGCAAGGTAAATTTTTAGGAGCCCATGCACCATATGGTTATTTAAAAGATCCCAATGATAAGTATCATCTGATAATAGATTCATATGCGAGTGAGGTAGTAAAAACTATTTATAATATGTTTATCAATGGTGACAGTTTAAAAAAGATAGCTAGATATTTAACATTAAAAAAAATACCTAAACCAAGTATTTATAAAAAGATGAATTATAATAATATTAAAACTAAAAATATATGGGATGAGAGAACAATAAATGATATTTTAAAAAATCCTAATTATACTGGTAATTTAACTCAATGTAGAAGAAAAAAGGTTAACCATAAGTCAAAAAAGATTATTAGTACATCCCCATCTGAGTGGATAAGAGTTAAAAATACTCATGAAGCAATAATAGATCAAGAAACATATGATTTAGTACAAATAATATATTCCAAAAATAAAAATAGAAATTCTAAAAGTACTAATTTATTACTAAGAGGTTTTCTTTATTGTAAAGAGTGCGGACACACAATCGGGATAAATAAAAGTAGTGATAATAAAAGATATTATACAATTTGTAATCACTATAGAAAGTATTCTAAGAACTCCTTTTGTACTTGTCATTCAATGAATTATAAAGATTTAGAAGTTACTATTCTTAATCATATTAAAAAGACATGTGAAGTAGGTGTTAATATGTGTAAACTAGAAAATAGTTTAAAAAAGAATCTTTATAAATCTAAGAAATTAGATGAAATTGATAATAGGATAATAAGAATTAAAAACATCATAAGTAATAATAAAAAAAATATACAGGATATGTATATAGATAAATTAAATGGAGTTATTTCATTAAAAATGTATAATGAAATACAAAATAAATTATTAGGTGAGATTAGTGTCAATCAGGATTTGTTAAAGCAACTTGAACAAGAGAAAAAAAAGTCAAATAAGAATGATAATTATCATGATTATTATAACAAAGTAAAAGATTATGTATCATTTAAAAAAACTAGTAGGAATTTGCTTGCTAGTATTATAGATAAAATAACAATAGATGAAAATAAGAATATAGAAATATATTATAAGATAAAACCATCATTTAGTTCTATGGTATAATATGAATAGGAGGGATATTTATGAATATTTTCACATATTGTCATAATGATAGCAAAGGATATTTGTATAAGAAGAATAATAAATGGTTTATAAAAAAGGGTAGCATTTTTGCTAAACAACCAAAATTAAATTTTATCAATAAACATGGTGAAAATGGTAGTTCAAAAAATTTGTTGCCATTAAGGAATAAAATAATAACTGTGCATTGCATTAACAATGTGTTACAAGATGATATAGAAATAAGCAGTCCATCTTTAGCAGGTGCATTAGTTGGGTATGATGCGGCTGGTGTAAAAAAGAGATGGAAAAATGAAAATGGTATTTCCCTTTCCGAACTTGAACCAAGGAAAAGCAAGAAGTAAAGTTAAAGTTGTTATGAGCTATTATCACCTTAGAAACTACCACATGTTTGCCCAATACATACACATGTTGTAAATCGACACATTTTTAAACACACTTACGCTCCACAATATTCTTGTTCAGAAGAAAATCAAATAGTTAACATTGATTGTGGAAGTTGTTCACAATTCTAAGAAAACAGATTTATTCTGTTTTTTTATTTAAATAAAAAAAGAAACTGATGTCAGTTTCTAAAAAACTTTAAAATTATATTCCAGCAAAGACTGGTTTAAAAGCTTTAGTAGGTGATCCTAGCGAAAGTACATATACTTTGCTTCCAATAATATGTTCCTGAAGAATTGAAGTTTCTTTAATATCTCCATTATCATATGTAGGAACCATTATATATTTTTCTTGCAATATATAAGGTAATTTTTGTTCATTTACTTTTACTTTATATTTCCTAGCATATTCTTCAGACTCTAATATTAATTCAGCACTTGTCTTTACCTTTAAGTCATTTAATTTTATTGATAACCTTCTTAAGTCATTTAAAGCTCTTATTTTATCAATGTTTCCTATCATTTTATTTTTAGTTATATCCATTGCTGTCCATACAGTAAAAAGCATTGTAGCAGAAACACCAGCACTCGCTATTGATCTATGAAGTGGTTGTCCTGTTGATACATTAATTAATGTGTAAACACCAAACCAAGGTGAAACTTTTTTTAAGTTTTTTTGAAGTGCAGTAGATATGCCTAAATTATCTTTGGCATCTTGTATTCTTGTAATTAAATCATAATTTATTACTAATTTCATAGTATCCCCCTGTAACCGTTCATGATTATATCACCTTCAAATATTTTTGTCAATTTAAAACATTTCAATTAAATTTATGTGTGATATAATTATTATAGAGGTGGTAGTATGGCAATAACAAAAACTAAATTTATAAATTATGTAAGATGTCCTAGATATGTAGCTTTAGAAGAAGTTAAAAAAGAAAATTTAGAGGCTTTAGTTTCACTAAAAGATTATAAAGAAGAAGAAAGAGAGCAGGTAATATCTGAGGTTCTTTCATCAATGACTGATGATGAAGGTAATGATCTAATTGATGTAGTAAATGAGCAGTTAGAAATTATGATGCCATATTATAATGAAATAGAATTAATTGCTGGTCGTTTAGTAGAAGAAAAGTTCAGTGGTAAAGCAGTTTACTCAAAAGATACTTTAAATCAAGAATCTTTTGATGCTAAATTTAATGGAATAAGATACATATGTTATGTTGATATTTATAATGAGAAAGAAGATAGTTTTGATATTATAGAGGTAAAAGCAACTACTACTAATAAATTTTTGGATTTAGGTAAAAAGACAAAAGGCGTACTTAATTCTATTTTTATAAGGGATATTGATAATATATATCGTTTAAGAGAAGAAATAAATGGTAATGTTTTTGATGATGATCTTCCTGAAAAGGATTACCAAAAACATAAGGCTAAATTATATAATAAGTATAATGGAGCAGGACACTATGTATATGACTTAGCTGTTCAAAGATATATAATTGAAAATGATTTAAAACAAAACAATCAAACTGATAAAATAAATAAGATAAGATATTATTTAGCTGTTTTAAATAAGGATTATGTATTTGATGGTAAATATGAAGATGGTAAACCTGTATATGGGAAGGATAGCGAAGGTAATAATATAGTTGATTTTATTGACTTAACATCAGTTACTAAAGATTATATGGATATTATTGATATTGATAGGAAAAAGATTGAGGCATATATTAGTGAATTAAAACTTGATGATTATAAAATTGGGGAATTTTGTGAAAAAAAGAAAACGACTAAGTGTAAGTATTGTCCTGTTTGTTGGAGTATATTACCTGAGAAGAATTCTATTATGAATTATATTGATAATCATCATGGTTTTAAAGATGATACTGGTTATAAATATGAGAGATATGATTTAATAAATGATGGTAAAGTTCATATGTTAGATATTCCTGATACATTACTTAATAGAAGGACAAATCAAATACAAAGGGATGTTGTTAAAAATAATAAAATATTTATTAATAAAAGTAAAATTAAAGAGGGAATAAAAGAAATTAGTTATCCTATATATCATCTTGATTTTGAGACATTCCCTTGCCCTTTACCGAGATATAAGGATGAAAAATGTTATATGCAATCAGTATTTCAATTTTCATTACATATTGAAAAAGAACCTGGTGTATGTGATAAAAATAATGATCATTATGAATTCTTAGCTTATAATCATGATGATTTAAGAGAAGAATTAGTTAAAAAGATGTGTGAATATATAGATGTTGATAGTGGGGGAACTATTCTTGTATATAATGAATCATTTGAAAAAACTAGATTAAAGGAATTAGGAGAAATTTATCCTTTTTATAAATCAAAGTTAAATAAGATGATTACTATGATATTTGATTTAATGTATTTAGTTAAAACGAATACAGAATTATATAAGAACTTAGGTTTTGAAGAAGAAGAAGCTAAACTATTTAATTATTACCATACTGATTTAAATGGATCTTTTTCAATAAAAAAAGTTTTACCTTTATTTAGTGAGTTAACATATAAAGGAATGGAAGTAGGTAATGGAATGGAAGCGCTTACTACTTATGCATCTTTTCCTAATTTAAGTAAAAAAGAGTTTGATAATAAATATAAAGCCTTAACTGAGTATTGTAAACAAGATACTTGGGCAATGGTTGAAATATTAAAAGGCTTAAGAGAATTAGTTAAGTAATATAAAAATAAAAACAGATTATCTGTTTTTATTTTTCGTATTGTTCAAAATATTCTTCTAACGTCAAATTATTTTCGTATATAACTTTGGCTACACCAACGCCTACATAACGATAATGCCAAGGTTCATACTTAAATCCAGTAATATGTTCTTTCCCCTTAGGATATCTCATAATAAAGCCATATATATGAGCATTATCTCTCATCCATTCAAATTCATTACTACTTTCAAATTCATCATAATCATTGTTTGAACCCATAACATCTACTGCTAAACCAGTTTGATGTTCAGAGTGACCTGGTCTAGCTGAACTTTTATCAGCATACACTTGACCTTTTTCTTTTACATAATTTTCATATAGTTTTTTTTGATATTCATAGTCTCTATAGGCAGATACTGCAATAATGTTATATCCTAGTATTCTAGCATCACTACTAAGTTGTTCAAATTTTTCTTTTGCTTCTTTAACTAACTTTTTATCAGCATTAGAAAATCTTAAATCAATTATTTCTAAATTATTAGGAACAAAACCATCAGGTAACTTATTATTCTTATTAACTAATACTAATAATTCATGTGGCTTTTTAATAGTTTTAATATCTTGATATTCTTTATTTCCAAATAAAGGAATATCTTTTGTAAAAAAGACTAGTATCAAAATAACGATAACTGTATAAACACAATTTTTGAATGTCTTATCACTCATTTTATCACCATTATATTATATGATAATATAAAAGAAATAGGACGTGTCCTATTTCACATAATAAGCATAATATTCTTCATATGTAATATCTAACTCAACTATCTTAGTAGCTACTTCTTCTCCTACATAACGGTAATGCCAAGGTTCATACATATATCCAGTTAAATATTCTTTACCTTTAGGATATCTTAAAATAAAACCATATTTATGGGCATTTTCTTTCATCCAACTAAATTCCATTGTTTCATCAAAACTATTAAAGTTACTATTTTTTGAAACTATATCAATAGCAAGCCCAGTTTGATGTTCAGAATGGCCTGCTCTTGCTGAAAATGTGTCGGCTGCCTGTTTACCCCTAGTATTAGTATAATTAGCGTAGAGAGACGCTTGGGTACTATAACTACGGTATGGTGATGTAGCAAATAAATATAAATTTTCTAATATTGCATCTTCACACATCTTTTTATATTGTTCATAAACATCTGATTTTAATTGATAAGGGTGTCCATATTTAGGATCTATATTAACAAGATTGTCAGGTACAAAGTTCTTATCTAAAATATAATATTTATTTACTAAAACTAAATTACCTTTAGATATATCAACATCTTTGATATTAGTATAAAAATCATAATCAATATTACTATTAACAGCACTTATAACATCCTTAGAAGATATATTATCAACTTTATTATAGTAATCTAAATATCTTTTTACATTTTCAACTATAAAGTAATCACCATCAATTAAATCTAAAATAAAATCATTATATTCATCTATAAAATTATCTACATTATTATTAACAATACTTATAACTGAATTCTCACTAATATTAGGATTATTTTCATAATAATTAACATATCTTTCTAAATTTTCAGCCTTAAAATTATTATTACTAATTAAAAGTATTAAAATATCATTATAATCTATTTTATCAGCATCATAATTAACAATCATAACTACATCTTTACTATCTAAAAAATTATATTTTTCATAATAATTAATATAACTTTCAAAAGCTTCTTCATTAAAACTATCATCTTCAATTATTTTAACTAAATATTGATTATATTCATTACTTAAAATATAATCAATATTATTTTTATTTAGAGTAGTTGTTATAACATTTATTTCACTAGAACTATATCCAAGTCTTTTTAATTTAAAATTATTATTGTTTATATAATTAAATCCTAATATTCCACTAATACCTAATATAAATATTAGAAATATCATTACTATCTTTTTCATATTATCACCTATATAATTATACTATAGATTAAATAAAAAAAATAGGATAATATCCTATTTCACATAATAAGCATAATATTCATCATAAGTTATACCTAGTTCATATATCTCTTTAGCAATATCTATTCCAACATAACGATAATGCCAAGGCTCATAATTAAATCCTGTGATATGTTCTTTTCCCTTAGGATATCTTAAGATAAAACCATATTTATATGAATTTTTCTCTAACCATTTAAATTCATCTGTTTGTTCAAAATTTTCCATTGTATTATTATGAGTAACAATATCTAAAGCTAGCCCTAATTGATGTTCCGAATGACCTGGTCTAGCAGAGTAGTTATCAGCCCATGCTTGACCATTACTATTTTTATAGCCATTATACAAAGTTGCTTGGAAATTATAATCACGGTAAGAAGAAGTTACAATTAAAGTTAATCCTTCTTTTTTAGCCCCATTCCACATATCAACATATTTAGTATTTACCTCATCAATAATACTGTGATTACTGTAAGCATACCAAGTACTAATTGGAGTAATATTTTCTGGTACATAAGATTCAGGTAATTGATAAAATTTATTAACTAACATCAAATTACCTTTAGAAGTATCAACATTTTCAATTCCCGTATAAAATTCACGATCATTATTGGTATTAACAATAGCAATGACTTCATCTAAATCTTTATCTTCATTGTTTTTTAAATATTCTAAATAGCGATCTAAATTTTTATAAATAAAATATTTCTTATCAATAATTTTTACTATATTAGAATCATACTCTTTTTCTAATAGTGGAGTAATTTCTTTATTTTCAAGATATTTTTCAATATCTTTTACTTCTTCTTTAGAATAACCAAGTTCCATTAATTTAAATTCCATAGTTCCTCTATATAGAAGATATTTAGTAGTAAAAATACCTATACCAATAACAACAATTAATAGACCTAATTTAATAAATATTCCCTTTTTTATTTTTCTTTTTTTCATATCATCACCTAAGTTTATTATAACTATTATTTCAATAAAAATCAATTAAAAAGCATTAAATAAAGAATTTTGTCATAATTTAATAGTAGAGGTGAATCATGAAAAAAATATTAATATGTTTGTTAGTTTTATTGTTAATGCCTATATCTTATGTTAAAGCAGAACAACTTAATTTAGCAGAAAGTGCGAAAAGTGCGATTTTAATAGAAGCTAGTACTGGTGAAATAATTTTTGAAAAAAATCCTCATGAAAAATTAGTTCCTGCTTCAATGACAAAGATAATGGGAATGCTTTTAGTAATAGAAAGTATTGAAAAAGGAATAATTAGTTGGGATGAAATGGTTACTATAAGTGCGAATGCATCTGGTATGGGTGGTAGTCAAATATTATTATCAACTGGAGAAAAAATGAGCGTTAGAGATCTTTTTAAAGGGGTTGCTATAGCAAGTGGAAATGATGCTATTGTAGCATTGGGTGAAAAGATTGCTGGAACAGAACAACAATTTGTAAGTATGATGAATAAAAGAGCAAAAGAATTAGGATTAAAAAACACTAATTTTAAAAACCCACATGGGTTAGATGCCGCCAATCATTATTCAAGTGCTTATGATATGGCTATGATGGCAAAAGAACTAGTTAAATATGATGAAGTCTTAAAATATACTTCAATCTATGAAGATTATTTAAGAGCTGATACTGATGAAAAGGTTTGGCTAGTTAATACTAATAATGTCGTACCGTAATAATGCAATAAAAAAGTAACGTAAAATAAGGGAAAACACGATTTTGAGAAAAATTTGTCGACTTAAAAGTAGTGGGAAAAGAACATCAATTTTGGAATAATTTTTGGACTCATATCTATAATTTATTAGACTGTGAGGATGATAATTATGGATATAGAAAAATTGATAAGTAGAAAACTACAAATTAAGATGATGAAATTTTTTCTTAGTACTAGTGTTCCTAGAATTTTAAAGGAGTCCTATTTGAAAAATTAAATAGGAGGAAAAATTTATGTTAAAAATGCCAACGGGGATTTATATTAGAGTTTCTACTGAAGAACAAGCTAGGGAAGGATTTTCGATTAATGCTCAAAAAGATAAACTAACTAAATATGCTGAAGTCCATGACTGGGATATTTATGACTTTTATATTGATGACGGGATAAGTGGAAAGAATATTGTAGACAGACCAGAAATTACTAGACTGATTAATGATGTTAAAACAAAAAAGATTGAAAATGTATTGGTTTATAAGTTAGATCGCCTAACTAGATCATTACTAAATTTGATGGAATTAATTAATTTGTTTGAAAAGTATGATTGTTCGGTTAATTCCCATACTGAAAAATTAGATACTAGTAATGCAGTAGGGAGAATGTTTGTTAAGATACTGGGAACGTTCGCTGAATTTGAAAGAGAAAACCTAGCAGAAAGAGTATCATTTGGATATGAGCAAAAAACAAAAGAAGGCAATTATACTAATACTAATGGAGTATACGGATATGATTATATAGTAGGAGAAGGAATACTTAAAGTAAATGAAATTGAAAGAGTAGTAGTTAATAGAATATACGATGAATATATAAAAGGAACTTCAATGTTAGGAATATGTAAAATAATGAATGATGAAAATGTTCAAACGAAACGTGGTGGAAAATGGAGTCAATCAACCATTCGATCTATCTTAACTAATCCTTTATATATAGGAAGGGTTAGATATGGTGTTAATAAAAAAATAAGACATCGTGCTTTTGAAACTGATGGTGTTGATGTTGAACCAATCGTAGATGAAGAAAAATTCGAATTAGTCGGGGAAACAATGAAAAAAAGAGGACAGTTTAAATCTAAAAAATATCCTAGTGAAAATACCTATTATTATCGAGTAATGAAATGTGGTGCCTGTGATGGTTCCATGCATGCTAGACAACAAAAAAAGAACGGTGTAACTTATATAACTTATGCTTGTAATAATAGATTAAATGGAACTTGTACAGAACCTGGTTTCTCACATAGTAAAATTGAAGATGCCTTTGTTGGTTTGCTAAAGAAAATAAAAAATTTTATGCCAGATGAAAGTATAATATTAAGTGAAGTTAAGAAAGATGAAAATAAAAAATTAGCTAGCAATATCGAAAAAGAAATTGAAAAATTATATAATAAGAAAGATGAAGTTAGAGATCAATTTATTAAAGGATCAATTGAATTTGATGAGTATCGTTTAGTATTAGAAAAACTAGAAGAAAAAAGAAATTTATTAAATATTGAATTAGGAAAATATAAAGAAGAAGATAAAAAAGATAAATACTCACTTGAAGATATTAAAAAAGAAATGACTAATGTTAAAAAGAATTGGATAAAATTAACTAATTTAGAAAGAAGAACTTTTTTAGAACAGTTTGTTAAATATATAGTAGTAGAAAAAGTTAATAAAAAAATAGTAATAAAGGATATAGAATTTAATAATTAAAAACCTCAATAATAAGAATATTGAGGTTTTTAATTAATTTTAAAAGTATTGAAGATTTTAATATACATTTTTATATTTAACATAAAAACTAGCAAATTTTTACAAAAATAATATAATTTCTAGACTGTATAGAAAGTGGATAGTAGTAATCGGGCTTATACGAATTGTTCAAATTTGTAGTATCAAGGAGATATCTAAAAAAATAAGTAAGGATTTTGTGTAAGGTTATTTTGACACGGTAGAATATCTATTAATGTTAAAGAGCGTAGCAATGTGATAATTTTATTTTCTAAGTTCTTAAAAACAAAAAAACATATGAAAAACTTGGAAGAAAAAAATAAACTTTATCATTATTATACGATTTGTTGAAGCACTATCAGGAATGTACCAATTTTTATTGAAATAAACCTAAATTTTTGATATAATATCATGGAGTGAAAATGCGACTTTACGAAGATAATATATAGAGGTGAATATAATGAAGACGTCAGAAATAGATAAAAAATACTTAATTAGTTTAATAGAATCAGGCGAACAAATTCCGGAAGATTATAAGTATTTATTATTTCCAAATCTTCAAGAGGAGTATGAACTAACTTATGCAGGTAAAATGAGAAAAGAAGATGTGCTTGCTGGTGAAGATGGTACTCTTCCTGTTCCGCTACAATTGGAACGCGTATTTAATGGAACTGAACATCCGGAATTTGAAGATGGATGGAAAAATATGATTGTATTTGGAGACAACCTTCAATTATTAAAAACAATCAATGAAAATAGAGATCCTTTAATTAAAGATAAGATTAAAGGAAAAGTGAAGTTAATATACATAGACCCACCTTTTGCGACTCAGGATGAATTTCAGAATAAAGAAGGAGCAAAAGCATATACTGATAAGAAAAAAGGGGCAGAATTTCTGGAATTTATACGTAGAAGATTGATAATTGCAAGAGAAATACTGTCAGATGATGGCTCTATTTATGTACATTTAGATGAAAAAATGGTGGATTATATCAAGTGTATAATGGATGAAGTTTTTGGAAAAAACAATTATAGAAGGCAAATAATTTGGTTTACAAAAACATCATCTGGATATAAGACAAAAGCTGAAAATTGGATAAGAGGACACGATGTGGTTTTATATTATACAAAATCTTCGAATTTTATTTTTAATAAACAATATATCTCAGATTATAAACAAGAATATTTAGATAGATTTAAAAAGGTAGATAAAAATGGTAGAAAATACAGGGATGACAGAAGTAGCGGAGAGAGACAATATTTAGACGAATTAAAAGGTATAGCTTTGAATGATGTATGGGATGATGTTATGTCTTTCCAGCAAGCAGCCACGTCTAGTGAAATAGTTGGTTACCCAACACAGAAGCCGGAGGAACTGCTTGCAAGGATTATAAAAGCTTCTACTAATGAAGGTGATTTGATCATGGATTTTTTTGGAGGATCAGGGACAAGCATGGTTGTAGCTGAAAAACTCGGCAGACGATGGATAACCTGTGATCTTGGGAAATTATCTTACTTAACAATGCAAAAAAGGTTACTTTTAATAAATGAAGGTAAAGATTTGATTGATAAAAGTTCGAAATCTAGAAAATATAATAAACCGGCTCGATCGTTCATAACTTGTAAGTTAGGGATGTATGACTTAGGAGCCACATTAAATCTTGAGTGGGATAAGTATAAGCACTTTGTATCTCAACTGTTTGAGTATGATATTAAAGAATTAAAATCTTCAGGTATAGTGTTCGATGGAGAAAAAAGAGGATTTCCAGTTAAAGTTTTCAACTATATTAAGTACAAAGATTCGGCAGTTGATTATAATTACATAATTGAGCTTCATAAAAACATAAAATCAAAAAAATATAATAGAGTTTATATAGTATCTCCAGCAACAAAAGTTGATTTTATAGCAGATTATGAGGAAATAGAAGATACAAGATATTATTTTTTGAAAGTTCCATATGAAATGATAGAAGAGATCCACAAGACACCATTTACAAAATCAAGACAACCAAGAAGCAAGAATGATGTAAATGATATTGAAGAAATGAAAGGTTTCCAATTTATATATACACCTGAGGTCGAATGTAAACTTGAAAGTGATAAAAAAGATATCATATTAAAAGTAACAAAATTTACAAGTGATCCTCTAAATGGTTGCGAAACAGATAACTTTTCAACATTATCAAGTATATTTGTGAATTATGACTATAATGGAAAAGAATTTTTAATGGATGATGTTAGATTTTGGAGTGAGATAGAAAGTAGTAAAAAAGAAGATGAAGACACAAAAGTAAATTATACAGATGGAAAGCCAACAAGCATTGAATGGAAAATCCCAGCAAAACAATTAGGTGATAAGACAGTATTTATATTTACTGATGTATATGGAAATGATGTAACTGTATCTTTATCAAAGGAGAAGTAATCATGAAGTTTAACTACATTGGTTAATGGCTTATGGAAATTTTAATTGCTAAAAAATGAATAAAATAAATTTAAAAGATATATTTGAAATTTCTTCGAGTATAAGTTCTAAAATGAAAAAGGAAGAAAATATTAATTTTGAAGTACAAAAAAATAACCGTTGAATTCAATGTTGATATTGAAGAAATTATCTTTTTGTATAATAATAGGAGATGGTAAATATGAAACTAAATGTAGAAGATAAAAAATACTTAATTAATTTAATAGAATCAGAAGAACAAATCCCAGAAGACTATAAATATTTATTATTTCCAAATCTTCAAGAGGAATATGAATTAATTTATGCAGGTAAAATGAGAAAAGAAGATGTGCTTGCTGGTGAAGATGGTACTCTTCCTGTTCCGCTACAATTAGAACGTGTATTTAATGGAACTGAACATCCGGAATTTGAAGATGGATGGAAAAACATGATTGTATTTGGAGACAACCTTCAATTATTAAAAACAATCAATGAAAATAGAGATCCTTTAATTAAAGATAAGATTAAAGGAAAAGTGAAGTTAATATATATAGACCCACCTTTTGCGACTCAGGATGAATTTCAGAATAAAGAAGGAGCAAAAGCATATATTGATAAGAAAAAAGGGTCTGAATTTTTGGAGTTTATACGTAGAAGATTAATTTTAGCTAAGGAAATTTTGGCTGATGATGGGGCTATTTATGTGCATTTAGATCAAAAGATGGGACATTATGTCAAAGTTATTTTGGATGAAGTATTTGGTAAAAATAACTTTAGAAATGAAATAATTTGGTGCTATAAAACAACTTTAAGATCATCAAAGGAAAAATTTGGGAAAGATCATGATATTATCTACTTTTATGCTAATAGTTTACATACTATTTCACCTGATAGAAGTGATTTCCCTGCAAGTGGGAGTACACTAAAACGCTGGGCAACGTATGCTGATGAAACAGGCTTTGTAAGTAATATTCATTTTGCTGGAAGTAAATCAACTATAATTGATACATCTGATGAAACTAAAGGTTTTAACATCAATCATGGAATACCAAGAGATTGGTGGGAAATTTCAGCGAATGTTTCAAAAGGAAATACATCAGAAGTTATTTCAGGGAAATACCCAACACAGAAACCAGAGGAACTGCTTGCAAGGATTATAAAAGCTTCTACTAATGAAGGTGATTTGATCATGGATTTTTTTGGAGGATCAGGGACAAGCATGGTTGTAGCTGAAAAACTCGGCAGACGATGGATAACCTGTGATCTTGGGAAATTATCTTACTTAACAATGCAAAAAAGGTTACTTTTAATAAATGAAGGTAAAGATTTGATTGATAAAAGTTCGAAATCTAGAAAATATAATAAACCGGCTCGATCGTTCATAACTTGTAAGTTAGGGATGTATGACTTAGGAGCCACATTAAATCTTGAGTGGGATAAGTATAAGCACTTTGTATCTCAACTGTTTGAGTATGATATTAAAGAATTAAAATCTTCAGGTATAGTGTTCGATGGAGAAAAAAGAGGATTTCCAGTTAAAGTTTTCAACTATATTAAGTACAAAGATTCGGCAGTTGATTATAATTACATAATTGAGCTTCATAAAAACATAAAATCAAAAAAATATAATAGAGTTTATATAGTATCTCCAGCAACAAAAGTTGATTTTATAGCAGATTATGAGGAAATAGAAGATACAAGATATTATTTTTTGAAAGTTCCATATGAAATGATAGAAGAGATCCACAAGACACCATTTACAAAATCAAGACAACCAAGAAGCAAGAATGATGTAAATGATATTGAAGAAATGAAAGGTTTCCAATTTATATATACACCTGAGGTCGAATGTAAACTTGAAAGTGATAAAAAAGATATCATATTAAAAGTAACAAAATTTACAAGTGATCCTCTAAATGGTTGCGAAACAGATAACTTTTCAACATTATCAAGTATATTTGTGAATTATGACTATAATGGAAAAGAATTTTTAATGGATGATGTTAGATTTTGGAGTGAGATAGAAAGTAGTAAAAAAGAAGATGAAGACACAAAAGTAAATTATACAGATGGAAAGCCAACAAGCATTGAATGGAAAATCCCAGCAAAACAATTAGGTGATAAGACAGTATTTATATTTACTGATGTATATGGAAATGATGTAACTGTATCTTTATCAAAGGAGAAGCAGAATGGAAAATAAAATTGTATTTAACCAAAAGGATTTAGTCATTAAAGTAAATAAAAATTATGATAAATCTATACTAAATTTAGATAAGTGGGAAGTTTTTTTAGAGGTTTTGTGTGGGGATAGAAATTATCAAAAAGATGCAATTAAATCTGCTATAGTTTATCTAGCGTCTGGCATGTATAATTCAGTAGAAGATATTGTTAAGGAAAATTATGATAATAACCCAGAGTTAAGAAAGAAATATCAAAATCTTTATGATTATAATTCTAAACTTCAAATGAAAAATAAACTTTTTGCTAATATCGACTTAGCAACTGGTACAGGTAAATCATATGTAATTTATGGAATAGCTCAAATTTTATTATCTGAAAAGGTTGTAAATAGAGTTTTAGTGCTGTGTCCATCTTTAACTATTGAAAAGGGATTAACAAAAAAATTCGAAGAACTATCATCTAATACTGATCTAAGAAATGCCATCCCCGAAGAAGTGGAAGGAATATTTCCTAGAATTATAAGTGCGGATTCTACTATACGTGATGGAGATATTTGTGTTGAAAATATCCATGCAGTATATGACACTACCGGATCATCAATAACAGATAGTTTTAAAAATGGTGGCGAAGATACACTTGTGTTAAATGACGAATCTCATCATATTTTTAACAATACTAATGAAAAAGATATAAAGAAATGGAAGGAATTTCTTTTAAATGAAAATTATAAATTTAAGTATATCCTTGGTTTTACGGGAACAGCATATACAGATGATGAATATTTCAATGATGTTATTTATAGATATTCATTGAGAAATGCTATCGATGATAGAATTGTAAAAACTATTGATTATGTTCAAAAAGATGATGTTTCTAGAGATATAGAATATAAATTTCAGAAGATAAGAGAAAATCATGAAACAAACAAAAGAAAGTATCCCAATATTAAACCCATATCTATTTTAATTACTAAAGATATAAAAAGTGCTAAGAATTTATATGAAGATTTTATAGACTTTTTATGTAATTTTGAAAAAATTGAAAAAGAAACAGCGGAAAGAAGAGTTCTAATAGTAACTTCAGATGCAAAACATAAAGCTAATATAAGTATGTTAGATTTTGTTGATAGCAAAGATAATTCTTTTGAATGGATTATTTCTGTGAGTATGCTTACAGAAGGTTGGGATGTAAAGAATGTTTTTCAAATAGTTCCATGGGAAGATAGAGCGTTTAATTCTAAACTTTTAATAGCTCAAGTTTTAGGTAGAGGACTTAGAATCCCTCTAGAATATTCAAATCCACAGCCATCGGTTATAGTGTTTAATCATGATAATTGGAGTAAAAATATAAGATCATTGGTTAATGAAGTGCTTGAAATAGAAACAAAAATTATAAGTACTGTTAAATATATTGGGGATAGAAACAAATATAACTTTACTGTAAAAAACTTAATATATGATAAGGAAGAAAAAGAGGTTAATACAAAGGTAAAAAATTTGAATTACACAAAGTCATGGGAAAATGGAATAAAACTTAAGAGTCAAATTTTATCATCTACAAAAGAAACTGAATATGAAAACCTTTTAACAGGTAAGAGAAGGAATATTGAATACAACATTAAACTTAGAAATAAAACTGTTAATGAAGTTTTAGATAAAATTTATCGTGAATTTAGATTAAGAGATTGGGAAACAAATATTCTTGGGTTAGGCGATAATTTAGTATATTCTAAAGAAAATCTTCCACCACGAGATAAAATAGAAGCTATTATTAGAAAATCAATGCAAAGTGTAGGAATAAGTGGAGATATTCTCATAGAAGAAAATGCTAATAAAATATTTACTGCTTTTTCTACATTATTTAGACCTAGAAGTAAGAATGTAATAAATACAATTAAATCAACAGAGATTGAAAATATTAGCACAGTTGATATGAGGGATGAAACAAGGGGAATTTCTTCTTTTAGAATTGATTCTATGCTATTTTATACAAACCAATATAAGAATGAAATGCCAAATGATGAACAGAAGTTAATAATAGATAGCTTTATAGAAGATGAAACATTTCCTAGGCAAGCATATACTGAGATAAATCATTATGATTTTAAGACACCTTTAAATACGGTAATTGCTACTGCAGATTCAGAGTATAAATTCTTGAAGAAATATTTACTAAAAAATAAAAATACACAAAAAATCCAGGCATGGATTAAATCAAGGAATATAGGATTTTATAGCATAGAATATTCGTATAAGTTAAATTCTCATACTAAAGTTGGTTCTTTTAATCCTGATTTTATTATTAAATTAGATAAGACTGAAGATGTGTTTGTTTTCATAGAGATTAAAGAAGATGGTGATGCTTCAGCAGAAAATAAGGGTAAAAATAGAGCTGCAAAAGAACATTTTAGTTTGTTGAATAAAAAGTTGAACGAGAACGGTATAGATGAAAAGTATTTATTCTATTTCCTAAGCCCAAATGATTATGAAATATTTTTTCAATATCTAAGAGAAGACAAACTTGATTCATTTGTTAGTGAATTAGATAATTTGCTTGATGAGATAGAAAGATAATTAGTTCTAAAAAACAAAAGTATTTTATTAAGTTTAGAAATGAGAAAATAAACAACGAATCGGATATACAAGATTATAATTCAATATACATTGTTTTATATGAAAGAAAAACTTCAATCCTATTTTTCATCAGAAAATATATCCGAAAATTTATCCCTATGATTATCCAAAGTCAAGTGATATAATATAGTAAAATACAAGAAAATTATATGAAGCAACAAAAAAAATAATTGTTGCTTTTTTGTGTTTTGAAGCAAAAATGATTGCCTTTTGCTAATAAAAATGTTAGTATATATTGCAATTAGTGAGAAGCAGTACCTTTATTTGGGCTGCTTCTTTTTGTATAAGGAGTGATGAAATGCAGCAATTAATGAGAAAACATAAGAAAAAAATTTTTGAATCTTATACAACTAATTTATTTTTGCGAGAAAAGAGAATTAATGAGTTCATACTTATTTATTCTCTTTTTTTGTATACGAAGGGGGAAATTATGGGAACGAAGAAATTATTAGGTAAGCCAATTATTGAAGTTTATAACTTTACAAAAGTTAAAAGACGAGTAACAGAACTTTTTTCTATACTTGAATATTTAAGTATAGCTAATGAAGAATTACCTAGTATAACGACAAGTTATACTGTCAGGTATAATCAGTTTCAATCAACCAAAAATTCTAAAATTGAGAACTTTGTAGTAAATAAATTAATGAAAGAAATAAAAGATGATGAAAAAAGAATAATTTTGTTATCAAAAATAACAATAGCGTTACGAAAATTAACTAAGGAAGAGCTTCAAGTGTTTAATATGATGTTTTATGAAAATCGAAAAGACGATTACATATTAAGTAATGTTCCTTTTTGTGAAGATATCATATATACAATTAAAAAAAGTGCGTGTATAAAGTTTGTAGTAGCACTTGGAATAGATTATGATTTGCACAAGTAAATACGAGTTTAAAGTGATCTCGTTATCAAAAAACTTTTTTTATTGGAAAGGATGTGATTTGATGAGTGAAAATACTAATACGTTATTTTGGATAATAACAGGTGCAGTTATCGTAGTTGCTATATTTGGATTGTTACAAAATAATATTACTGATTCAATATCAGGAATATTTGATCATTTTAATGGTTTGTTTAATTAATTAGTTTTAATACTTAAGGAGGTGTTTTGTTGGAAGAAATCCTATCTGATGTACTTAGACTTATTAATGATGCGATGGGATATGTAAGAGTATTTGTAATAGGTGCAACTGCTTTTTTTGTGGCAAAAGATATGGCATTGAAAATGGCTAGTAGTGATGATAACCAAAAAGCTAGTTATGATAGAAAAGTAAAAACAACAATTATTGCAGGAGTATCTGTATTATTAACGGCAGAATTTGTAAATTGGGTTTTAGGATATTTTAAATAATATGACCAAACGTGAACTTGCTCGTGAAATAACTAAATTTTGTTATTACAATAATATTTTTGATGTTAATAAACATTGTTATGCTGAAATGATAGATGCAGTTGAAATAAATTTACAAAAAGCAGATTATTTAGAAACCATTTCTAAAATTATAGAAGATAAAATGAATGAAAATAAAAAGTACATCAAAACAAATAAAAAACTAAATAATATTTTAAAAAACATAGAATTACAAAAAGGAGAAGTGATTGATTGAAAAAAATCCAATTAGCAACTAAATTGGTTGATTTTTTTGAAGAGTTTGATCATTATAATTTTAAAGAAAATATGCAAGGTGATAAAGAAGATGAAATATATCGAATATCTTCATCTTTTTTTAGCATCGATTCTATAAATCAAATTATAAATCAATTAACTAATTTTAGTTTGTCAGCAAAAGAAGAAAATAAAAAAGAGTATCAAAAATTAGAAGAAATTATCGATGATTTACAAGACTATAAAGAAAGAAATAGTTTAGATGTTTTAGTGTTACAACCTAATAAAGTGCCTTATCATAAAACGATTATTAATGATTACGAATCGATTGAACGAGAAATTAATGGTAATGTTTCGGTTTATAGTTATAGAGATAATTATAGTTTATATTGCGATGATAATGGTTTTGAAAAGCGACTGGAAGAAAATAGAGTCATTAATGATAATTTAATAGTTGGAAAATTTTTGATTATTGCACATAATGAAAACGGAAGAATTTCGTTAACGAAAAAAGAAATTCAAGATTTATCTTATGAATTAAAAAATTATATAAAAGAAGAAAATATAGATTTAGAATTAGGAGGAAATAAATTATGTTAAATCAAATGGTAGTAGTAGGAAGATTAGTTAGAGATCCAGAATTAAGAGAAACAGAAAATGGTAAAAAGGTAAGTAATATCACATTAGCAGTACCTAGAAGCTATAAAAATTCAGACGGAGAATATGATACAGATTTTTTAGATATAACATTGTGGAATAACATAGCAGAAAATTCAGTTGAGTATGTTACGAAAGGTGATTTATTGGGTGTGAAAGGTCGTATTTCTTCAAAAAGCGTAGAAATTGACGGAATAAGCAAAAATGAAATTGTTTTAGTCGCTGAAAAAGTAACATATTTGTCTAATAAAAAAGAAAGGGATATTGATGATTCGTTAGAAAAAGATAAGGATATATAAAGGTAATGTATATTGGCAAGTTGGATGGTTTCATCTAACTTGCTATATTATAATTTTTACGATATATTATTAATGAGGTGGGCTATGAAAAAAATAATTATAGTAGTAATGTTTTTATTTATATTTCCGTTTGTAGTAAATGCTGAAGAAGTTTGTACTCAACAAAAATTAGATAGTTATTTACAATACATAGATAAATTTAAAATAACTTATGAACCACTTGGTCAAGCTGGAACTTATGCTGTTTGGGCTAGTAATGTTACAGGAGGAATTGCATTAGATCATGGAAGAATTGTCTTTGATGATGGTTTTTTAGGATATGGTCAACAAGGTGAATCATTTGATATTAGAGTATATGTAGCTGACGGAAGTGAGTGTGCTGGAAAGACGATAAAGAATCTTCAATTATCTATGCCGAAAAAAGAAACAACATCACCAACGCCTACACCAGTTCCTGAACCAAATCCACCAGTGACTACACCTTCAACAGAAAATAACAATCAAAATAATAATGAGAATAATAATCAAACTGATAAACAAAATGTGTCTATAAAAAAGCCAGAAGAAAGTAATACCATTATAGATGAATCTCCAAAAAGCGAAGAAAATATAGTGGATAATAATTCTGAAGAAAACGAAACAATTACAGATGATTTAGTAATTGATAATAATTTAACAGGAGTGACTGATAAGAATATCAGTAATAAAAAAAGTGATAACTATCAATTAAAGATATATATAATAATAATTATAACTTTATTTATAAGTGTTATCTCACTTATAATACTGAGATATATATTAAATAATAGAAATAAGAATAAGGCATCCTAACGGATGTTTTTTTGTGGAGGTGATATCATAAAAAAAGTATTAATGTTTATTGCTTGTTTAATTTCGTATTTTGTGTTTGTCAACGATGTTGAAGCTGTAGAATATAGAAAGGTAAGAAAAAGTGATTTTCAATATGAAATAAATAACTTTTATATTTCAGGTGATTATTTAATAATTAATGGTTGGGGTAAAATTGTGGGTAATTCTCAACATTATTTAAATGATAGTACTCATGCCTACTCAATTTTGTTAAGAAATATTAGTGATAGTTCTATTTTAGAGTATCATGCAACACTTTTACCAACAGATAAAACTAATTATTTCAAAAGAGTATCAACCAATCGCGTTTGTTCTCCTAATTTAACATATCAAGATGAAGATTATTGTTATATGAATGTTAAAAATATTGCTTTTGAATTTAAAATACCTTTATCAGATTTAGGATCAGATGTTAGTTATAATGTTTCTTTAAGAATGCATGCAAAGACTATAAATATAGGTTATCAAACAGAAATGTTTGCACCTGCAATCAGAGATTATCAAGAAAGAAACGGAATAAGATATGAATTATCTAGTGATTATTCTACCACTAAAATTTATGTTCTGTCTGATATGTTGTTTGTTAAAGCAGGTCCTGGTTTAGAGACGGCAAGACAAACTAGTTGGCAGTATTGTTCTTTGACTGGATATACACTATATTGGCGAGAGTGGCATCCTTTTACATCATTACAAGAAGTAGCAAAAACAAGTTCTAGTTATGATGCTGAAACATGGTTTAGAGTTTTATTTGATCAAGGTCTGTGTGAAGGTGGAAGATCCCGTGCTTTTATGGGATGGTCATATTCAGGATGGATGCCTTCATCATATACTGATTTTGATGGAACACCAGCAATGATAAAAATAACCACACAAAATTATGCTTCAATAGATCAAATTAAGACTTATACTGCGCCTAAAGGGGGACAAACAAAAATAAAGATAGGTTTATATAATAAAACAAATCAAAATAATAATATAAAAGTATATAATGACGGAAAATTAATATACAATCAAAATTTATCTTATAGTGGTTCAAAAGAATTAGAAGTTAAATTTAATATAGAAAAAAAGGGTGAAGTAGAGGTAGTCATTACAGAACCTAGTGGTTATCAAACGAAATTAAAATCACCAATTTATGTATCAAGTTTTGAAACTCATGAAGTGAAAGAAAAAGAAATAAATATTAATCCGGAAACACCAATTATTGTTATTACTGATAAACTTGGTAGCAGAAATATATACGAAAAAATCAAAATAACAATTCCGTATAGCTCTATTAAATTAGTTAGTGGAAAATCAATTCAAACATGGTCGTTTATCGAATATAGTACAACTAATAATGAACTGAATATAAATCAAGATGTAAATTCTAAAGTACTTTTTCCTACTCAAGAAAAAACTTTAATGTATCCATTTGAAAATAATAAAATAAAAGTAAAAATGGAAAAAGTTGATAGTAACTCATCGCAAATGTTATTAAATTTACCAGAGTATGTTTTAGATAAAAATAAAGGATTTGTCTATCAAAAAGGAAATGAACCCAAAAATATTAAAACGATAAACGGTGATCGTAAGTGGTATGTACCAATTAGTGAAAATATAGGAAAATATGATTATCAAATCAACCTAAGTAATGTAGGAGTAAATAAAGTATCGGTTACATTTAATTGTAATTATGAAATTATAAAAAAATTAATTGGTGACATTAATAGTATATATATAATAAAAAGAGTAGATGTACCACAAAATTTAATAATTAGATTTTCAAATATTTATTCTTATAATGACTTAATTAAAGAAGGTGGATATTAATGAATTTTAGTTTTATATTTAAAATGATATTTATTTCGTTATTCATATTTTTAATCATATATTCAATTTCCTTTGTTAGTGTTCAAAATGATATGTTATCATCTAATAATTTTGGTATTAAAAATGTAACTAAAGAATCATTAAATATTGGTGATTTAAGAGCTAATGATACAGTTACATTTGATGATGACATATTGTTAGAATCAGTCATTAATAATTATTTGAAAAATAATAATTTAAGTATAGATAAAGTAGGTTTTGATGTAGCAGTAAACAACGATATTGTAACTGTTAAAATATATAGTTACAAAAATATGTTTGAAATTGATAGTAATTCAGTAGAAACATTTTCATATCGAGTTTTGAAAGGAGAGTAACATGTCGAAAAAAGAAATAATCCCAGCAATAGAAATTATGGAATATTTAAAAAAATATGATGTTAAGGATATAGCCATAGCTTTAATGCAACTAGAACTGAGAGATGGAGAATATCCAATAAATTTAGTTGATTATAAAAAGTTTGAAGCAGTATATAATGTTTATTTAAATGATCATAAATATGAACATATAACTGGTTTGTTAAATGAAGTTTTACAGAATGCAGATAAGGTATTTAAAGAAATTAAAGAAGATGTTGATTATAGTAATTATTTGAATGAGGAAAAGAAAATATGAACGATTTCAAAAACATATTAGATGAAATATTTAATAAAGAGACTATAACAGATGTTAGTTTTAATGGTAAAGATTTATACATTCAGGATAATTTAAAAGGAAGATATAAATATAAAGATGTGATATCTTCTGATATGGTTGAAAATTACATCAAGCAATTAGTATATGAAAATAATCAGAAGTTTAATGATGAAGAACCTATTTTGGATAGTGAATATCCCAAACTTAGAATCAATAGCGTACATAAAACTTTATCAACTTACGGAACGACTGCAAGTATAAGAAGTAGTAAAGCAAGTGTTAGAATAAAAGACTATGACACCTCATTCGCACCAATTAAAGTAATGAAATTACTTGAAGCATGTGTAAAAGCAAAATGTAATATTTTAATATCCGGTATAACTGGTTCTGGAAAAACAGAGTTACAAAAATATTTGTGTAAATTTATAAACGATAATGATAAAATAGTTTTAATAGAAGATACCTTAGATAGTCATCTAAAAACACTATATCCTGAAAAGGATATTTTTTCTTGGAAAACGAATGAAAAACTAGAAAACAAAATAGGGTTTGATCAACTTATTAAAGCAGCACTTAGAAATAATCCCAACTGGATTATTATATCTGAAACTAGAGGAAGCGAAGCATACTCTATGTTAAAGAGTGCTTTATCAGGGCATAACATAATCACAACACTTCATTCTAAAGGAGCAAAAAATAATGTTGAAAGATTAATTCATATGTGTAGAGAAAAATATCAATTAGATCAATTATTGTTAGGTAATATGATAACAGATATTTTTGATGTAGGAATTCACTTGGATTATGAAATAGACGAATTAGGTGTCAAAAGGTTTATTGTAGAAGTAGTAGAATACATATCCTATGATAAAGAAGGTGTTAAATGTAATAATATATTTGAAAGAGAAGTAAAAATTAAAAAGAATAACGACAAATATGAATATTTACTTGATTATAAATACAACTGTGTAAGTGATAATTTATATAGTAAGTTAGCTAAAGCAAAAGTTTTAGATAAAAATATAAATATTTTCATAAAATAATATCGATGTAATATTAATGTTTGTGTTAAACGATTATTAGTAAGTAGGTGATATTATGTCACGAAGAAGATATCAAAGTAAAAAAGACTATAATCAATTTGTAAAATTTTTAATACTCAAACATTGATAAATTTTGAATAATAGTATATTATATATATTGAATGCAATCTTGCTGAAGTACCAGCGAGTGTTGCATTCTTTTTTGTTGCAAAAAGGAGGAACTAATTGAAAAGAAAATTTAAAAATTTTGTTAAAAACATAAATAAAATTATGTTTTATCAAAAATATAAAAGAACATTTAATTATATGTTACAACAAACTTCATTCAAAGAATATATAATAAAATTTGTAATTGTATTAATTATTACATCAGCATCAATGTATTTGATTTTTCCAAAAGTTATATATACTGTGATTATTGGTTTTATAACAACTGTATTTTATATTAACCAAATATATTTGAACAGTAAAAAGATAAATTATGAAAAATATTTATTAACTCAATTAACGATATACACAAGTCAAATGTCTTTATTACTAACATTTAACAATGTATATAAATCACTTAATGATGTTGTCAAGTTTTTAGGTGAACCTATAAAAAGTGATATTATAAAAGTAATTAAGCAAATAGAAATCGGTAATAGTATAACTACAAGTTTCAAAGATTTTAATGAAAAATATAATAATAGAACGATTAGCTTATTTAATCAAACATTAGAAATTTTTGATAATCACGGTGATCGAGATTCAGAAGAAGTTCTTCATAACATAAGTGAAGAATTAAATATGTTAAAAATTAGAAAAGATAAATATTTGAAATACAAGAAAGAATGGCGAGTAAATTTCTACGTTGTTCTTTTTTTATGCATGAGTATGCCAATTATATTAAAAGCAATGATACCAACTATTTATTTAGATTTTATGAAAAGTATTGGTAATGCAGTAATGATTGGTATTGTAATAGCTAATCTATTTATTATTAATAAGGTAGAAAAAACTTATAGAGATCAAAATATAGGGGAAGGAGGCTATTAATGAAAAGATATGATTCAAGGTTTGGTTTTCTTTTGACTAATAAACAAAAGCGAGATATAAAAAGAAGAGCCAATAAATTAGATATTTCAATTGCTGAATATTTAAGATGTTTAGTGAAAATAGATACTAGATTTGATGAGATTGAAAAATTTAATGCAAAAACAAAAGAGAGACTTCGTGAAATAGATATCATTAAGGCAAAAATGGGTGATGTAAAATGAAAAAAATATTTATAGAAAAAGATTTAAAAGAATTATTGCATTGGTTAGGACTAAACTATAAAAAGGCTATGCGAAGAAGAATATTTGATTCTTTGTTAATTACAATATTAATATTTTTAGTAGGAACCTTTCTACGCAATATACCTATTCAAATTTTTAGTATAATATCATTTTTTTTATATTATAAATATCAATACTATGAAATCAAAAACAAAAGAAAAAAATTAGTAATTATTAAAAAAAGAATGTTTCCATCGTTTATGAAAAAATTATTAATACTCATAAAAACTAATAATATTTATCAAGCATTAAATAAATTGATTGAATATACTGATGAACCTATTAAAAGATATTTAATAGAGTTAATTAATAATATTGATGTTGATAAATCAATTAAACCATATATAAAATTTGCTGAAAGAATGGAATTTTCAGAAGCTTATCAAGTAATGATAGTTATTTATACTTTTAGTGAGCATTCCATGAAGAAAGAATATTTGACAAGTTTAGAAAAAATGATATCAAGGTTATATGATAATGAAATAGAAGAATTAATTGAAAAGAAAAAAAGATTTCTATGGGTGCTACCTAATATGACGATTGTAACAATGTTAGTACTAATTTTCTCACTTGCATTATATATGTTTTCTAATATATTTAGTGAGGTGAGATTTTAATGAAAAGTATTTTTGATGTTATCATGATTATTTTTATTAGTATGACTATGTTTGTTAGTATGTTATTCTTTTCTGAAGAAATTTTAATTAAACAACAAGCAGTTCAAATTCGAAATAGATTAATTAATTTAGTAGAAATGGAAAGTGGTTATACTGATAAAGTAAAAGAACAATTAAATAAAGATTTAAAAGACTTCAGTAAAGAATATATTATCAATGTTTCTAAAAATGGTAAATTAGAACAATTTGAAAAGTTAGAAATAGAAGTTGTTATTAAACATAATAGAAAACTACCATTTAATAGTGAAAGAAAAGTTGATCATATAAGCAGGGGAGTTTATTATAATGTTAATCCTTAAGATAGAACAAGTTGAATCAGGTTGGGTTATAGGAGCTATTCGTTCTATTTTATGGATGATAGCTAAAGGATGTTTATTGCTATTAGATGGAATGTTTTCTATAATCAATGAAGTTTGGAGATTTAAATTTTTTGATAATGAGTATGTTAATACATTATTTGGTGGGGCAATTATATTTGCAAGTGCTTGGATTGTACTCAAAGTAATGATAGAGTTTTTAGTTAATCATATTTTAAAAAATGATAATGATCAAAATCCTTTAACAATTTTTAAAGGAATTGTGATAGCAATTGCAGTAATGTTTTTAATAACGCCGGTCTTTGATTTTGGACATAAATTTTCTACAGCATTAACAGATTCAATTATAAAAGTTACTAATAGTACAAGTGGAGTAGAAAATAAAATATCAAGTGCTGTAATGGAATCCATGTCTAATAATAGTAATATGAAAAATGCAGATAAAGAACATTTCGTAAAAAATTGGAAAACAGCAGATTACAATGCAACTTATGATCAAGGGATATTAAAAAAGGATGTATATAAGTATGACTTTAATTTATTTATGTTAATAGTTATAAGCATATTAATATTATTTTTATTATTGTTTATTGGCATTCAAATGGCCAAAAGAGTAGTCGAATTAGCACTTTATAGAATAATTGGTCCTGTTGTAGCAACCGCACTTACTAATCCTAAAAGCAAGGCCTTTCACACTTGGATGAAAGGAGCAATTGCTTTGTTTTTAGTAACAGCTATTCAATTTATTTGTTTAGGACTATTAATTAATGTTTTTGGTTCAACTGTGGATAAAAGTAATAATATTATGACTTCTATTTTGTTATTAGTTGGAGGATTGTTATTTGTTATAACATCACCTAATATAGTTTCTAATTTACTAGGAGAGAATATTGGAGCGATGAGTGCTTTTAATGATATACAAACTACTGTTATGATGGGAGCAGGTGCTGGGATGGGACTTAATGTTGCTAAGTCAGGTGTTATGGGTGGACTTGCAAAAGGAGCAAGTGTTATGAATATAGTTCCGAAGAGTGCTGGTGGCATTAAAGGAATGGCTGAACAATATAGAAACATTAGATCGTCAGGATCATCTAGGCTAAGTTCATTAATGAAAGTTGGTGCAAATCAAACTTTATCACCGATAAAAAATAACTTCGGTAGCAAAATGAATCAATTTAAAGATATATACTCACATAGTAGGAGTTCCACCTTGTCAAGAAATATAAGTAAAAATATCAATCCAATAGGTTTTGTTGAAAGGAAAAGTGATAACAAATGATATATCTTATTCCTAAAAATATAAAAGTGAAAAAAGAAATATTTAAGGGTTATGGATTGTTTGAGTTAATATTTGTAGTTATAGGTTTAATTATAGGATATTTATTATCATTTATATCAAAAAATATAACTTTTAAACTTATATTTGGATCAATAATTCCAATAACATTTATATTATTAACATTACCACTTCCAAATGGTTTAACGGTTTTGAAAATATTGAAAAAGTATTTTAAATATAGATTTAAACAGAAAGTTTATAAACGTCTTACAAAAAACGACAAATTGTGATATACTTAATTCAGATTAGCAGTATCGGATCTATGATTTGGTGCTGCTATTTTTTGTAGGATGGAGGAAGATTAGATGATAGACATAAAAATAAGTAAAATGTATGGTTTTAATAAAACTAATAATATTATTGAATTTAATTCTGAAAAAAGAACAAATTTTGTTTATGGTATCAATGCCATAGGAAAAAGTTCGTTCTCAAAGGCTATTAATTTGTTTGTAACAAATGATGAATATAAACCAATATTGAAAAATGATTCTGAAGATTTTTTATTGAATTTTAAATTTGATGATTTGAATGGAAATATTAAACCAAAAGAACTTATAAACATCAATAAACCAGATGAGTTTGTTAAAAGAGTATTTGTATTTAGTAAAGATTACTTAAATAAAAATGTATCAAATATCAATTTAGAAAATGGTGTTACTATAGGATTTGATATAGTATCAAGAGACAAGAAAATATTGGATACCAACGAATTTATGGAAACACAAAAAGATATAATTGTAGAAAAAGCAAAAACTAAAAAAGTATCATTAAATTCAACTGATTTATTATCAACTTGTAATATCAAGAAACTGAAGTCAACATCTAAAGATAAAGGCAAAGAAAGAAATGAAAGAATTGAAGCAGTAAATTCTTTATATGATCCAAATTGTGACGACATATCGATAGTTGATAAATTAAAAAGAGATGATTTTTTAGAAAAAAATGTAAATAGTCTTAAAGAAATACAAAAAATTAATATTGGTTTAAAAGATAAAATTGAAAAGATCATTACATTATTTAAGAGCAATAAAAAATATAATATAACCACTATAGAAGATAAAGAATTTTATGAAATAGTTGTAAAATACTTAAAAACCAAGAGCGTTGAAGAATGTCCAATATGTCAAAAGGGTGATTTTAATGCAAAAGAAATTATAGAAAATATTGAAAAAGATATAATGGAAATTGTAAAAAATGAAATTATAGAGAATTATTCAATTAATATTTCAAAAATAATAGAGAAAGATTCGTATTTTTATGAGAGTTATTATAATCTGTACATTCAAATGATTTCTGGAAATATTGATATAAGTAATGTAAACAACTTAGATCAAGAACTTAATAAGTTTATTGAAAATTATGATTATATTTTATTAAAATATATAGGATATGAGTTCCAATCTACAGAATATACCCGATTTCAACAAGATTTATTAAGCATTGATGAAATAAACCGTAAGAATAGTGAGTTAGGTGAAAGTGATAAATTTATTGAAATATTTGATAAATTACTCAAATATATTTTCGATGATATTTCTTTTGAGGCCAAAAAATACGAATATCAAAATATAGGATATAAATATTACGGAATACAGTTAGTTATAAATGGAGAAATGAAAGAAGGAATATCTGTTGAGGATTTTTTTGAAAGGGTGTTAAGTGAAAGTCAAAAAACAAGAATATCTATGGCATATATGCTTGCATCAGTTCTTTTTTATGACTATAACGGGAAAATACTATGTATTTTTGATGATCCGATAGATAGTTATGATTCGGTAAATAAATATAAAATGGTTAGATTAATATATGAATTTATTAATAAAAAATCTATTTTTTCTAACTATCAATATGAATGTAATAGTATAATTCTTTCACATTCGTTTGATTATTTTAGATTATTTAATGAGTGTTTTTCTGAAGTAATTGATACGGTACAATATTTTGTTATGAACAAAGATGCTATTGAAAAAATCGACTATGATAAATTGTATATATTAAGAGGAGATTATAATATTTTAAAATCCGTTAGTAAAGAAACTGACTTGTCTATAATAAAATTTATCTCAGTTCTACCAATTGCAAGAGAGTTATCCGATATAGTATCGAAAGTACTAGATAATAAAGATTCAAACAAATTTGTTATATATAACAACAACCAAAGTATCAAAGTTATGGAACTTGATAATTATATTTCTAAAAATTTAATTCATGGATTTGATAAAAACGTTAAGATATTAGATGTTCATCAGAACATAATAAAATATATTGATTTTGATTTAGAGCCAGTCACCAATAATATAGGGATATATGAATTTATGAAAAATTACATAGATAATAACAGAGATGATTTTACGTCTATGGGTTTTTATGATCTTACCTTTGTAAAAAATATAATTTCAATATACATAAGGGGGAAAATGGATTCTAAATTTGCAGATATTATAAAAATTGAATTCTATAGCGCTAATAATGATTGGGATTTAGATAAAATTAACAAAAAGTTTCCTATGCTTAAAAATAAAATTTCAAAAGTGCATAAAGAGGAAATTATAAGAAAAAAATATAAAGACATGTTATATATAGGAAATTATCTAAATCCATTGTTTAATGATTTTGCCCATAGTGCAAATATATTTTTGACACCACTTATTGATGTGCAGATTAATGATTTACTCAATTATTATGATAAAGTTAACGAAAAATTTTAAAATTAAAACATCTTAAAAAAGGATGTTTTTTTGCATAAGGAGGTAAAATTTGAAATTAAAAGAAAAATTAAAGAAAAAAGAAGACAAAACAATAAAAGAATATATACCATATAAGGAAGTATGGAATAATGTTTGTATATTAGAAGATGGTAATATATTAAGTGGTATTAAAATAAATTGTTTAAATTTATATTTAATGTATGAAGAAGAACAAACAAGTAAAATTGAACAATTCAAAAAAATACTTTTAAGTATGAATTATAAATATCAAATATTATCAATGGATTCTAAAGTTAATTTAAATGATAATATAAATGAATTAAAAACAAAACTAAATATAGAAAAAAATGTAAATAAGCAACAATTATTAAATGAAGATATTGAATATGCTTCTTTAATAAATAAAGTGGGTAATATTAAAAATAGAGATTTTTATATATTGATAACTGATAACAATGAAAATAATTTAAAACAAAAATTAAATGATTTAGTTTTGAAATTCAATGCTATTAATTTAAGAAGTGATATATTAAAATCAGACGAATTAAGAGAGTTAATTTATAATAGTTTAAATCCTACTAAATCATTAGAACTATATCAAAATGAAAATAAACTAATTAATAAAACGTTTAAGGACAAGATATGTCCTTTTTGTTTTAAATTTAATGAAAAAGATATTTTGATTAATGATATATATGCATCAGTTATAACTGTAAATACATATCCTTCTTTTGTTAATATAGCTTGGCTAAGTGGTTTATCTAATTTAGAGAATACAAGAATGAGTATTATTGTAACTCCTATGGATTCCCATGAAGTATCTAAAACATTAAAGAAAAGTATTAGTGAAGTTAAAACTAAAATGATAAATGTTAATGACCATAATGATCAAATATTATTACAAAATCAAATGTCTGACTATGAAGAGTTAGTAAATAAAATAGACAGGTCAAATGAAAAAATAGTCAAAATAGGTGTCAATTTCTTAGTTTATGCTAATAGCAGGGAAGAACTAGAAACTCTCAAAAAGGAAGTTAAAAACAGCCTTATTTCAGCTAATTTGAATGGAATAGACTTGATGTTTGAACAAGAGAATGGTTTTAAAATGTGTTTACCTTTAGTAGCTGATAATTTAATTAAAGATTATGGGTTACCTATACCAATAACCACTTTTGCGGCTTCATTTCCTTTTGTATATGAAACACTACAAGATGAAAAAGATTCTATTATATTGGGAGAGGATTTAGGCGGTAGTATAGTTACCTTTGACTTATGGAAAAGAACTAGCAAAAGAAACAATTCAAACATGACTGTTATAGGGAAAAGTGGTAGTGGTAAGTCAACAATGCTAAAAAAGATTATTAGAGGTAGTTGGGCAAGAGGAGTTAAAATAATTGTAATTGATCCTGAAAGGGAATATAAAGATTTATGTTTAAGTGTTAAAGGTGATTGGATAGATTGTGGATCTGGACAATCAGGTATTATTAATCCACTAGAAGCTAGAATTGGAGCTGATGATGTAGACAATCATATTGATATAGCAAAACATTTTCAAATCTTCAGAACATTTATTAAATATTATTTTAGAGATTTAACTGAGTATGAAGGAACAATATTAGAGGATATATTAAAAAAAACATACATAAAAAAAGATATTGATTTTAATACCAACATTTCTAATTTAAAACCAGATGATTATCCTATTATGAGTGATTTGTATAATGAACTATTAAATGAATATAAAGAATCTAAACATAATTCAAGTCGAGAATATACTAATTCATTAGAAAAATTAGTGTCGATAACTAAACGAATGACAGATGGAGCAGACTCTATATTATGGAATGGAATATCAACTGTAAACGCCCAAAGTGATTTTATAGTGTTGGATATTCATACACTTGTAGACAGCGATGAAACAGTGTTAAGAACGCAATTTTTTAATATATTATCTTGGGCTTGGAATATGGTCAGTAAATCAAAGCAACCAATAATTCTAGTTGTAGATGAAGCTCATTTATTAATAGATCCTAATAATAAAGATGGAATAGATTTCTTAAAAAGAACTTCAAAAAGAATTAGAAAATATAATGGTAGTTTAATAGTATCTACTCAAAATATGATAGACTTTACTGCTGATGAAATTAAAAGATTTGGACAAGTTATTGTAGATAATAGTGCTTATATAGGAGTCATGGCACAAGGGGTTAAGGAATTAGAAGCATTAGGACAAATGATGAATTTAAGTGATTCTGAAACTAATTTTTTAAGAACTGCTTCACGTGGTGAAATGTTATTTGTAATCAGTCAAGACACTAGAATACCAATATCAATTGTAGTAAGAGATGAGGAAAAAGAATTATTTGGTAATGCTGGTGGTAGATAATGGAACAGTTATTAAAGTATAAATTAATTATTATTTTATTAGCGCCCTTGTTAATAATTTTTTTTATTTTATTTTTGGTTATGGCATCAACTGGAACAATTTTAAATTTACCAGAATTAGTTTTAACTAACTTCTTTAATATACCATTTGAAGATGATACTACTTATGTAATCACTTCAAAATATGGTGAACGATTAGATCCTATGACCAATGAATTAAGCTTTCATTCAGGAATAGATTTAGCTATCCCTGAAGGTACTAATGTAATTAATGCATATCCTGGAAAAGTCATAAAAGTTGGTTATGAAGATAATGGTTTAGGAGAATATATTAAGGTACAACATACAATAGAAAATGATCTATATATGACTGTTTATGGGCATTTAAAAAAAGATAGTACTTTGGTTAAAGAGGGTGATAGTTTATCAGAAAATACAGTTATAGCACTATCTGGTAATACTGGTAAAAGCACTGGACCACACTTACATTTTGAAGTTCATTTGTTAAAAAAAGATGGTAGTTTAGACAAAAAAATAGATTCTATAAATATATTTGATGAGTGATTTGTGGTATAATTGATATAGTCGAAATGAGGTAATAATTATGCAAGTTTTTAGATTTAAGAATGAAGATTTTTCACAAAAGCAACATCAATATAATATTTATGACGGTAAAAATATATTTTTAACTGAAAAATTATTTTTAGAACCTTTATATAAAAAAATAGAGTTGCCATCTTCTGAGTTAAACAATATACTTCCGTATTATAGTTATAATTCAATAAAATCTAGTTTAGAGTGTCCAAAGTTAGAATTGTATTGTGCAAAGTGTAAAATTAAAAGGGTTTTCAAATTTTTAGCTGCAGATCCTAATTTGGTTTCTGGTGAATGTGGGCCTGCACCAATTGGTAGTATTATTGATATTTTACCTAGACAAAAGAATATGTCGAAAAAAGATAAATTCATGAAAGAAACAGATTATTTTTATTTATATGCACTTTCTGATTGTGGTCATCATATTGTAATAAATTTTAAAGTTTTAGATGAAAATAGTGTTATGAAAATAGGCCAATATCCATCAATATATGATTTGAATGAAAATATTAATAATAAGGATTTTTTGAAATTGTTAGAAAATGAATATGCAAGTTATTATAAAAGTGCATGTTCTTTGCACAGTTTTAATACTAACATTGGGGCTATGACTTATTTACGTCGTATCTTTGAAAAGATATTAATAGATACATTTAATGAAAATGAAAGTGACTCTGGTATAGAAGAATTTAAAAAAATGAGAATAGAAGATAAGGTGAAAAAATTAAAAAATTATTTACCTGAATTGATATTTGAACAAGGTTTTTGTCAGATATATTCATTAATTAGTGATGGTGTTCATAATTTAACAGAAGATGAATGTAATGAAAATTTTGATTTATTGAAATGTGCAATTGAAGAAATTCTAATTGAAAAGCTAAGCAAAATTGAAGAAAAAAAACGTAAGGAAGACCTGAAACGAAGACTTCAAAACATATAATAAAAATATAATTTTCGTTTTATTTATGCCCAAATACGCAAGTAAAACGCAATACAAATAATGAAAAGTAAAGGTAAAGCCGCATTACAAAAATAGTGCGTTTTTTTCTTTGCCTTGCAATAGATAAAATAAAAATCCTTATGAAATAAGGTCAAACTAACCACTGGTTAGTTGTGTGAGTGCAGGACTTATCCTGTTTCAACTCGATAAAGAAATAATTGTCATTTTAAAGGAAGGAGGTACCTATGAATAATAACAATTTAAAAATTTTAAAGGTAAAAGTAGAACCTAAAACCTACAATGCTTTAGCAAAAATTATAAATAAAAATAATAAAACCATACAATCATTAATAGAAGAATTATTAAAAAATTATATATATGAAAATATTGATTTGATAGTTGGAGGTGAGTGATATTAGTAATCAAAATTTAACTATAAGAATTGATGATAGGAAAAGAAAATGGTTAAAACAAATGTCTGAAAAAAATGATTTAAGTGTATCAAAATATTTAACAATGCTTATTGATCGTAATATGGGTATTAACAATGTTATCGATGGCGAAATGGCATTAAGAGAACTAATTGGTGATTCAGTAGCTGAAGCAATTGTAGTTCCAATTAATAAGATTCATACCCGTTTAAATGCAATTGATTTAGTTACTGAAACAATTCTTTTACAAAATGATATGACACTAAAATATTTTGGTATTCCACAAAAAAGAGAAGAACTTAAATCTCACATTAATGAACATCCAATAACAGAAGTCGCTCGTGAGGAAGTTATAAAAAGATTAAGACAACGAAGGTTAGAAAAGAGACTTTTAGATGAGTAATGTTATTGTAAGAGTAAGATATCAAAATTGTAAAAGTGTTAAAGAAGGTGTTAGCAGTTGGGGAAAATATGCTTCAAAAAAAGAAGGGGCAGATGGTCATAGTGTAAATGATGATTCTAGTTATTATGATTATATATCTAAACAGTTTAAAGTAGAAACAAACAATTATGATAATGATATTAGTTATTTATGGGGTAAAAAAGGAGATATAGTGTTAGATGAAATTTTAAAGAACTTAGATGAAAGTAATGGTTATATTTGGGATATGGTAATTTCTTTTAAACCGGATTTTTGTTATGAAAGTGGACTTACTCATAAACATAAATTTTATGAATTAACTAAAACAATATTACCAAAGTTTTTGAATGATGCTGGGTTATCTACTGTTAATACTAATTGGTTAGGTGCATTACATTTAAATACTAAAAATCCTCATCTCCATATTTGTATATATCAAACAAAACAAACCAAAACAACTTCAAAATTAGATCAAAATGCAATAAAAAAAATGAAAAGTAATATTTCATCATTTTTAATGGACTATAAAAAATTCTATAATGACAGAGATAATTATTTTTTAGGTATAACTTCAAAAATTAGAGAAGAAAATTTTACTAATGTTGTAAAACAAACCTTTTTTACCGAATCAGAAAGAAAAATATTAAATAACAAATTGCTAGCTCTCTATGATAAATTACCTGGTATAGGAAGATTACATTATAATTCTAAAAATATGCAATTTTTAAAACAAGATTTTAATGATGTAATAGAATATATTTTAAAACACAGTTCTATTAAATATGATTATGAGGAATACTACAATTCATTAATTAATCACCGGAAGGAATTAAAAAAAATGTATGGTGAAAGCAAAAGTAATAATTATTTAGATAACCAACTTAATAGACTATATTCTAAAATAGGTAATGATATTTTGAATGAATTTAAAATATATAGATCAATTCCTTTTATAGAAAATCAAAGGGAATTTTTATTAGAAAAAGTATTTGATATTAAGTTTAAAAGTTATACAAAAAAGGAAAAATCTATTATTGATGCAGGTGAAGGTCTATATAGATTAGGTAAATTAGCAGGTTTAGATGATTACGGTATGATAAAATTATTTAATAATTGGGTTCAAAAAAGTGGATATGATAAACCATCATTATTTTTTATTAATATATATAAAGACAAAGAATATCTTTCTTTAACGAAAGAAGAATTTTATTCGATAATAAAAAAACTTGGATATGATAATCAAAGATATTTTAAATATAAAAACAAACATTTTTATCAAAACGTTAGGTATCGAAAATTATACCATCAAGCCAAACAATATTTATCTTATGCTTTAGAAGAAGAAAGGAAAGAACAAATTGATAAAGAAGAATATTTTGAAATATAAAAAAAGAGCTAACGCCGGTCAGCAATTAACTCTATACTTCGTACTAAAACTTCTAGTACAATTAAATTGTATCAAAATTAGTGTTCTTAATCAAGAATATTTGTTTAAAAGTTAAAGAATGTCGAAAAATGAAACTATAAGTCTTTTTGAACTTATGTATAAACCGATAGAAAAATTTGAAGGAATATTAAAAATCGGAACATTTTTTAGTGGTATAGGTTCACCAGAAAAGGCTTTAAAAAGATTAACTGATGAAAACATTATTTCAGGATATGAAGTGATGTTTTTTTGTGAAATAAATTCTAAAGCAGCACGTAGTTATTGTGCTATACATAATGAAGATATCAATAAAAATAAAGTTGATATTAATAAAATAAAAGGTAGAGATTTACCATATTGTGATTTATGGGTTGGTGGTTTTCCTTGTCAAGATATTTCTAATGCTGGCAACAGGAAAGGATTTGATTTTGACAGTACTACTAGATCATCTTTAGGATGGGAAATGATTAGGTTAATAAAAGAAGTTAAAGATAAACCTAAATTTATTATTTTTGAAAATGTTGCTAGTATTATGAATAAAAACTTTATTAAGACTTTGCATTTATTTATGAATGATATTGAAAAATTAGGTTATACATATTATGCTAAAATACTCAATTCAAAAGATTATGGTATACCACAGTCAAGAAAAAGATTTTTTCTTGTTTGTATTTTAGGTGAGTACTACTATAAGTTTCCATCGCCTTTTAAATTAGATAAAAAATTAAAAGATGTATTAGAAAAAGATGTTTCGAAAAAATATTATTTATCTGAAGTTGTTGTTAATGAAAATGATAAAAAAGCGATTTTAAATAATAAAAAAAATCCAAAACATAAATTTGTAATAGATAAATTCAAGTATATAAAAGGAGAAGTTTGTGGTTATGATACATCTACTAAATATAATCAATGTAGAAGATTGTTTAGTGAAAATGGAGTTATTAATACTTTAACAGCAAGCTCAATAGTTGACGGTTCAAAAATAGTTGTCAGTGAAGATGGCATTTTAAGAGTTAGATCACTAACACCGAAAGAATCATTTATATTAATGGGTTTCGATGAAGAAGATTATAAAAAAGCTAGTAAAGTGAACAATAAAACAAATCTATATCATCAAGCGGGCAATAGTATTGTTGTTGATGTTATGTATTGTATGTTGAAAAACATTTTGAAATAAAAAAATGTCAAAATATGTTATAATTATTTTAGTAAGACAAATAGTAATTTGTAGAGGTGAAAAATATGTTTAATGAAATATGTATTTATGAAGTGAAACTAAATAAACAAGAAGAAGTTGAAGAACTTATGAAAGAAGTAGCTGAATTTTATAAATCTCAAAAAGGTGTTATTGATGTTAAATATATTAAAAGAACTCACAGGCAAAAAGATTTTAATGCAGTTAAGGAAGGGATACCACCAGTTGAACTAACTAGATATGTTGATAAAGTAACATATATTTTGCATTGGACTTTAGAAAGTAAAGAAGTTCATGCAGAAGTAGGTAAAATGGGTTTAGAAAAGTTTTATAAAAGGTGGAATAGATGTTTAACAACAATGCCTAAAATCATACTAGGTGAAGATATTGTTTAGGAAAGGAAATCAAGGTTATGAATGAATTATTATTAACATTATTAGTAGGAATTGTTATAGGAGTTATAGATGTAGCACCAATGATTAAAATGAAAATTGATAGATACGCTTTGTCTTCTGCATTTACTTTCTATTTGGTTATGCCCTTTATTATTTATAATTTAGATTTTTTAAATAATATATGGTGGCTAAAAGGTGGACTTATAACACCTTTATTATCTATTCCAACAACAATTCTTATAGCAAAAGCAGATAAGAAAGGTTGTATTCCTGTTATTATTATGTCTATTGTACTTGGAACTATAATAGGTATAGTTGGACATTTATTAGGAATTATGTAAAAGATAAATTACAATTTAGGAGTGAGTTGATATGATAGAAAAAATAAAAAATCTTTATAATGAAGATAATAATATTGCATATAAAACTCTTTTGGGATTAGAAACTATAACAACTGAATCAAATGAGTTATATAATTATTTTAATGAATTTTTAAAAATGTTAAATAATGATAAAACTTTTGTTAGGGTTAGAGGTTTTAGACTAATATGCTGTTTAGCAAAATGGGATAATGAAAATAAGATAAACCAAAACATTGATGTAATATTAAAAGAATTAGAAGATAAAAAAGGAACATCAGTAAGACAATGTTTAGAAAAACTTAATTTGATTTTGATGTATAAAATTGAACTTACAGATGTTATAGAAAATAAAGTAAAAAATTTAGATTTGTCTAAATATAAAGAAAGCATGCAATCTTTAATCAAGAAAGATATAAATTATATTTTAGAACATATCTAATACAAATTACAATTTATGTGGTTTGTGCTAAAAATAGTAATTTGAAAGTGAGATTTTATATGAAAATATTAAATTTAAAAAAAGATTTGAAACATTTATATGCTAGTACAAAAAAAACATCTACACTTGTAGAAGTACCTAAAATGAAATTTATTATGTTTGATGGAAAAGGACACCCAAATGAATCAGATTTTCAGTTAGCAGCCGAAGCAATTTATACTATTTCATATTTATTAAAATTTGAAATTGCAAGAAAAAAACAAAATATTGATTATAAAGTTATGCCAATGGAAGTTATCTGGAATTTAAATAGAGGCAACAAAATATCATTTACTTGGACTATGATGATAATGCAACCATCTTTTATTACTGGAGATATGTTTCAAGAAGCAGTAGAATTATCAATTCAAAAAGGAAAAAACATTGAGTATAAAAGATTAAGGTTTGAAGAATATGAAGAAGGTTTATGCGTTCAAGCATTCCATTTAGGGGATTATAATAAAATGAATAACACATTGGAAAATATGATTTCATTTGCAAAAGAAAATAATCTTGAATATGAAATTGATACACACGATATATACTTAAATGATGTCAGAAAAACTAAAACTGAAAATCTAAAAACAATTATGCGAATAAAAGTAAATAAGAAGTAATATAAATTACAATTTATATGATTTGTGAGAAAATAGTAATTTATTTAATAGATTATATAGTTTGTTTCGCGAAAAGAACAATTGCTATATTGAAGGAGAATAAATTATGAGAAAACAGAAAAAAACTAGTATATTATTTGATCTTATTATGACCATACTCACTGGTGGAACTTGGTTAATTTGGGTATTGATAAGATATTTAAGGACTCATTAGAAAAATGAAAAGGAGAATAAAACAATGAATAATTACCAATTGAAAAATGATGAAGCTATACTATTTGTAGGACAGGTAATAGTCAAAGAGTTTAAATCAGAAGTTAAATTTACTTTAACATCTAAAAATATGATATTTGAGAAAAAAAAGGGAATATTTAAAAGAAAAACAAAAGTTGTTGATGTGATTCCACTTACAGATGTCAAAGTATATAAAGAAGATGTTCAAGTAAAACAAAACAAAGCAAATGTGCTGATTCAAACCATTGGTAAGAATATTAATTTATCTTGTTCCAACATTTCCGAAGCTAAAAATATTGCAGAAGAAATAATTAATATTAAAACTAATTCTAATAAGTTCGATAGAAATTCAAAAAAAGTAACTAAAATAGTTAAAAACGTTGGAAACGTTGTAAAAGGTGTTGGAGAGGTTGTAGTAGCGGTTGCTGCAATAGCAGGACCTGCTTATAAAATTTTTAGAAAACGAAACAAATAAATTACAATTTAAAATAACAAAACTAAAATTTTATGATATACTACTTATTGAATTGGTTAGGTTGGACAATTGTAGTCCTTCATTGCCAATTCTTTTTATTTAGGCACTGACTTTTTTTAAGTAGCCCGATATAATACATTTAGAGGTGATTATAGTGAATGGTTATGAAAAAGAAAGTAAAGTGTTTTTTATTACAAAAGGAGCAGAAGCTCTAGCTCATGAAATATATTTATATAATAAGTATTTTAAAGAGAGTGCTGAAACTTTAGAACAGTTATATCGATCTACTACTGATGAAATAGTAATAACAGAACCAGAAAAACAATTAATGTTTGAACAAACTAAAAAAATATTGATTGATAAATATAACTTAAAGTTAATTAGTATTGATCCCGTAGTTGTTGAATCTGTATAAGGAGGTTTGTAGTTGAATAAAAAAATAATCAAATGGCTTACATTAATAGTTGGTATAGTAGTTATATCAACTTTTTTTATCGCCAATTTATATAACATTATTAGTAATAATTTAAAATTTAGTTTGATATTAAATCCATTAAACATAATAGATACTTTTAATGATAATAAATCTTTAATATCTGGTTTATATTTAATAGTAGCAATAATTGTATTATTTATAATGAAATATGATTTTAATATAAACAATAGATTAAAAGAAAGTGATGATATACCTGATAAAAGTGGCAGTAATGAATATGGTAGTTCTAGTTGGGCTAAAGACAAAGAAATTAAAAGATTTAAGACATGGAATATTGGAAATAAAATAACAAGTGGTGGGATAGTAGTAACTCATAGAAAAGGGAAGATATATTATGATGATTCATCTAATCATACTTTAGTAATTGGCTCAACGGGTTCAGGGAAAACAGTATCAACGATTATGCCACTTATTTTTAATTTAGCTGATGCTTCGGAATCAATGATTATTAATGATTCAAAAGGTGAGTTATTAAGAAAAACAAATAATTATTTAACCGAAAAAGGTTATCAGATTAAAGTAATCAATTTAAGGGATCCTGGTAATAGCAATTATTGGAATCCTTTATACTTACCATATAAATATTATAAGGAAAAAAATATAGAAAAAGCAGTTGAATTAATTAATGATTTTTCCTATTCATTATGTCAAGAAGTTAGTGCGAGAGATCCATATTGGTCTGAGTCATCTGCATCTGTTTTATCTGGCTTATGTTTAGCGATAATAGAAGATTCGAAAAGTATCGATGAAGTACATTTTAATAGTATTTATAACTTATTGGTAGAGCATGGAACTAAAACATTGATTACTAAGAAGAATTCATTAGATGACTATTTTGATTCTAAAGAACTAGGTAATTTAGCTAAAAATTATTATGCGACAGGAGGATTTGCCAAAGGAGAAACTAGAGCAACTATTTTTTCAGTATTATCATCGAAGCTTAGAATATTTAATGACGTAGGTATTGCTAATATGACAAGTAATACTGATTTTGAATTAGAAAATATCGGTAAAGAAAAAACAGCAGTTTTTTTAGTAATACCTGATGAAAAAGAATCACGACATATTTTAGGGAGTTTATTTGTTGATCAAGCATATCAAAGTTTAGTAAAAGTGGCTCAAGAACAAAGTGACGGTAGATTACCTTATCGAGTTAATTTTGTATTAGATGAATTTGCTAATATGCCAGCTATTAAAAGTTTTAGCAATAAAATAACAGTATCGAGAAGTAGAAATATTAGGTTTTATTTAATAATACAAGATTTTGATCAATTAAAGGAAAAATATAAAGATCAAACAGGGACAATAAAATCTAATTGTAATAATTGGATATATCTTTTAACAGCAGATAACGATACGGCAAAAGAAATTAGTAATAGGTTAGGAAAATATACGATAACTTCATCTAGAATATCAACTTCAACTAGACTAAATAAAATAGATTTGAATGTTAGTAATGATAAGTCTTTAATCGGAAGAGAATTACTAACACCAGATGAACTAATGAAATTTAAGTTGGGAGAGGGAATATTTTTACAAACTAGATTAAACCCGATCAGAAGTAAATTCGTTCAAATAGATGATTATCAATTCAAAATAATAGATTCGGAATTTATTATTAATCAAAAAAAGAAAAAATACAAATTGTTTGATTTAGATAAGTATCGAGAAAAAATTAATTCAGAGAAATTTAAAAATGAAAATGTTACTATGGATATAGTATATGATCCTACTTTAAATATTAAAGATAACACGAAAGGAGAATGATGTTGAAAGAAAAGTTAAAAGAATATTGTGATATATCTTATAAAATGAATAAAATAAAAAATGAAGATTTAAAACAAGAACTAAGCAATATATTAATAGAATTTAAAAAAGAAGCAATATTAAAATTTAAAGAAGAAAGTAATATTAAAACATTTTTGGATAATATAACTAGTTTCAATAATTATTCGTACAATAATCAAATATTAATATACTTACAAAGACCCAATGCAAAGTATGTTACATCTTTTAAAAAGATTAATGAAATGGGCTATAGAATTAATAAAGGCGAAGAGGGAATTAAGATACTAATTCCTTCTTTTTTGAAATTAATAAAAGTTATAAAAAACGGAGAAGAAGAATTAAAAAACTATAGAAATTTAAGTAAAGAAGAATTAAAAAAATATAATGATCCAAGTGATAACAGTGTTGTATTGCATGATGATGTTCTAGCATATTTTAAAATTGGAACAGTATTTGATATAAACCAAACTAATATGCCAATTCATCAAATACAAGATGAATTAAATACTATTTTAGAAGATTGTCAAGCAGACGATATTATTGATATTTTTATAAAAGCAATTTATAAGGATGGCTATAAAGTTAATTTTAGAGATGTAAAAGATAGTACTAAAGGATATTGCGATCATAAGAACAAAATTATTGTTTTAAGAAATGGGTTAAATAATTTAATGAAACTAAAAGTATTAGTTCATGAATATACACATGCTATTTCTCATAATCATTTAGAAAATAATTATAAAGAGTATCAACTAAATCGTAATAGATATGAGGTTGAAGCTGAAGGAATATCCTATGTGGTTTGTAAATTTTTGGGATTGGATACTAGTAGTTATTCGATAAATTATATATATAATTGGAGTAAAGAAAAAGATTTTCTAGAAATTGATAAGTCTTTAGAAATGATAGTTAAGGAAAGTTCTAAAATCATTCAAAACTATAAAAAAATGTTAAAAAAGGAATTGTTATATTCAGATGAAAAAAGATTGTGATAAATTATTTTTTGATAATTTAAACTTAGTGTATCATATCTTGCAAAAATTGGATTACAACAAAAATGACCGTGAGGATTTAATTCATGAAGGAGCAATAGGCTTACTGAAATCAATAAAAAGTTTTGATGATAAAAAAGGTATAAGATTTTCAACTTATGCCTTTTGTTGTATTAAAAATGAAATGCTATATTATCTTAGGAAAAACCAATATTATTATATTTACTTAAATGACTATATTTATGATGATATTGAATTAATTGAAACTATCCAATCTTATGACACCGATATATTAGAAAATTTAATTAAAAATGAAATGGTAGAATCGCTCAAACAATACTTGAATGAAAAATTAAATAAAGTAGAAAAATATATTATAACAAGATTATTTGGAATAAATTGTGAAAAGAAGAATCAAACAGAGATTTCAAATATATTAAATATTTCGCAGGGAAGTGTGAGTAAAAATAAGAAGAAAACATTAGAAATTTTACAAAACCATTTGTTGATGTGATATAAGATATTATTCACAAATTGGAAAATTATGGTATAATAGTGCCTAATTTGTGAATGGAGGGATATTTTGAAAGATGTATTTGAAATTTTAACATCAACATTATCAATTGTAGATGATCCAATATTAGATATTGTAATAATTTCTATTATTGGCGCTGTGGCTTTTGGTATAGCGTGGAGATTTGTTGGCGAAATAGGTGTTAGAGGAAAATTAGGATCAATAATTCATTGGACAGTTCGATTATTTGTTATGGTAACTTTGTGCTATTTAGTTTCAGGGATAATAAACTTTATTAAATTTGTAATGAGTATACCAAAAGAGTGGTGGATTAATTTAGGAGCTATTCTTCTTATAGCGTTTTTGGTATATATAAGTATTAAACTTACTTTCTTTAGCAAAGATGAAAAGAAAGAAAGAAAATTAATTTCAAATAAAACTAAATATCAACAAATATATAACTTTATTATTGAACAGTATTATTTAAATAATAACAAAGAAATAGATAAAAATGTCTTAATTGAAAAAATAAAAGATAGTGAAATTATTCAAAATATAGAAGAGATGTTAATAAATCGTAACCTTATAATAATTGAAAAAGAAACATATTCTATAAATTATGAAACAATTTTATATTTGGAATCTATGTTAAGAGATACATTAACATACAGACTTGCATCTTTGGCTTTTCTTGTTAGTTTTATTCCATATTTTTCTGATAATGTAAAAAACATTAATGTTGATTTAGGAAATTTCGTATCATTTATTATGTTTATATCTTTAATAATTGTCATATTTACAATTTTCCCGAAAAATAATAAAATATGAAATAATAATTTTAAAATCATTGTAATATAAAGGCAAATGCGGTATAATTTAAGTATCAAATATGACTTAAATTATACTTTTTTATTGCATTATTAGCATACGACCAAAGTCGTATGTTAAACTCGACTAAAGTATAATTTCATAAATCCTTTAATTAGGATTTTTTTGTTGCATGTTAAGGATATTATAACACGAAGTATCTTGGTAATAAATGAAAACCATTTAGAAATAAAAAGATGATACATATTTTGACAAAAATTATTCAGAAGTGACACAAAAATAATGAAATTTATAATTATTAATGATATAATATATATAATAGTGAGGTGTTTAAATGAAAGAATATAGAATTGCCAGTCTTTTTGGTGGAATTGGCGGAATAGATTTGGGGTTTGAACAAGCAGGTGCTAAATCAGTTTGGGCAAATGAAATTGATAAAAATTGTGCAATCACATTTAAATCAAATCACAAAGATACAGAACTAGTTGTAGATGATATTTGTAATATAAAGGGAAAAGATATTCCTAAAATTGATATTTTAGTTGGTGGCTTTCCGTGCCAACCATTTTCAGTAGCTGGTTATCGTAAAGGCTTTGAAGATAATAGAGGAAATATGTTTTTTGAAATAATTAGATTAATACATGAAATGGAAAAAAATAACAATAAACCCAAAGTTGTTTTCCTTGAAAATGTTAAAAATCTATATCGTCATGATAAGGGACGTACGTATGCCAAAATAACTTCAGAATTAGAAGATATGGGATACGCGGTTGATTCTAGAATAATGAATAGTGCTGAATATGGAAATGTTCCGCAAAATAGGGAAAGAATATTTATTGTAGCTTTTCTGAATAAAGATCAATTTAATAAATTTAAATGGCCATCTAAAATTAAATTAACAAATACATTAAATAAGTTAATAGACAGAGATTCATTGTGTGACATAAAATATTATTATCAAGATGATAAAAAATGTTATGAACTATTAAGAGAAAATATGAAAAGTAAATCTACTATATATCAATATCGAAGGGTATACGTTAGGGAAAATAAAAGTAACTTATGTCCAACCCTGACAGCTAATATGGGAATGGGTGGTCATAATGTTCCTTTAATATTAGATAATAGTAATAGAATAAGAAAATTAACTCCAAGGGAATGCTTATTACTTCAAGGGTTTCCTAAACAATTTGTGATTCCAGAAAATTTAAGTGATTCAAGTATTTATAAACAAGCAGGTAATGCAGTGACTGTAAGTGTTATAAAGAATGTTGCTAAAGAGATTATTAAAGCTTTGGAGGATTGATGATGGAAATAAGTCAATTTGTTGAATTAAATATAGAAGAGATAAATCGGAAAATAACAGATTTTAATAATAATGACCAATATAGTGCTGTAGAAATAAAAAAATATTTAAATTCTAAAATTTATGAAGAATTATTAACTAACATTGAAAGACAAGAAATAATTATGACAGAATTCGCAGAAATGAATTATGTTAAATCCAGAGTAAAGGAACTAGCTAATAGACATATTTATTATTATCCAGATTTACTTAATTTTCTAAAACAATATATATTTAATGAATTAAATGAAAAAATATTTGACAATAATATTATAAGACAAGTTGAGGACACTATATTTAATAATGTTAATATTGAAGAAAGAAAATTGAATTTTATTGCTAATGATTTTAAAAAATTATTGTTTAAATCGTTATTTGTTGCGTCAATGGATGGTTTTTCTTCAAATATTTTGAATGTTGAAAGTGGTGTTATGACAGCAAATGCTGGAGATTCTGCTCAATTTTTATTTCTTTCAAGAGCCATACTTGCTGGTTATAATAGTTCTAATGTAGATGTTCGCTCAAGTCGTTATGATGCTATTATTGATTATAAAGGTGTTTTATTGAAGGTTCAAGTAAAAGGGATAAGTTCTGATGTTGTTAGTTTCAAAGATAGGGATAGGGGTGGTAGAGGTATAGATCATACTCACGAAAGAAATAGAGGTCGAAGAATTACTAGTCGAGATTGCGACATTTATGTTGCGGTAGATAAGCAGGTAGGAATATGTTATATTATTCCAATGAATATTATAGATACTTGGGATGATCAATCTATAATTTCAGTAAATACTAGAGAATTAGAAGAATACAAAGAAAATTGGAAAATTATTGATAATATGGCTAATGGACGAATTTAAGACAGTTATATAAGGGAGTGTTATTTTGGAAAAGCTTGATAACTTTGGTAATAATTATTATATAACAAGCAAGAGACCTATTAATTGTTTGATAAAAATTGATATTCAAGATGTTGAAAAATGCTTGAATTTTTCTTATGATATGTCTTTTGGAGCAACTGGTGAACATAGAAACCGAAGAAGCGGTGGACAACATAATAGGAAAAATGGCGAAATTTTTTGTAATACTTTCCACGGTAAAATTGCCGAAATTGCATTATTTAATTATTTAAACAACAACAATTTAAAAGTTGATTATCCAGATTTTAGTATCATGAAACTTGGTGAATGGGATTCGATAGATTTAAAATGTAATGATAAAAATATTGCAGTAAAATCCACAAAGGAATATGGAAATTTATTACTTTTAGAAACAGCAGATTGGGATGCAAAAGCTAATTATATACCTAATTATGATAATGAATCTTATAATGTTGATTTTTTTGTTCTTAATAGAATAATGCCAGATTCTACTGCACTCCTAAAACAAAAACGTCTTTATTATTCTAATGTTGCTGATATAGAAGAATTAAAAGAAATTATTTTGGATAAAAATTGGCAAATAGATTTAGTTGGATTTTCAACTAAGGAAGAAATTAAAAAAATTATCAAAAATGAATTTATATTACCAAAAAATGCTATTTTAAATGAACGAACAAAAATGGATGCCGAAAACTACTATATTCAGGCTGGTGATATGCATATTATTGAAGACTTAATTTCGATTTTGAATGAATAGTATTAACTACTAAGTTAATAGAGGGAACTTAAAAGAATCCTTTAATATGGATTCTTTTGTTTATAAGAATTTTGATAAATAAACTTTGTGGTTTAAATATATATCAAAATTGCTAAAATTGTAAAATTATGGTATTATAATGTTTGATTTTAGTAGTACATTTTTTTATGTACTATTTTTTTTAAGAGTGGTGAATATTATGGATGAAACAGGCAGAGAAAATTATGATATATTGTTAGACTATTATAAAAATGAATGTAAAGATTTAATTTTTATTGGTGAAAAAAACTTAGAAAACAATAATAAAGCAAAAATGTTTTTGTTGGATGTAGATAATGATTGTGAAATTAATAATTATAAAAAGGTATTTCAGGAGTATTTCCCATTTTATATAAAAAATTTTGACCAAATCAGAATGTTTAAATTAGATATTGATATATCTTTGAGTTTATTGAAATATGGGAAAAAGACATGGATTGAAGAGGAGTTCTCATTGCAAAGAGTTCAAGATTTAGGAGTATTTGGAGAACTTTTTAATGAGTTCTATTTTAATATTGTTACGGATGAACCTATATTTCTCTCTTATATTTTAAAGAAAGGATTTGGAAAAGGCAATATAAAAGGCATCGATGTTGTAGCATCAAGTTATTCAAATAACCAATTAACACTGGTCTTTTCCGAAAGTAAATTTGTTTCTACTGCTAGTTCTGCAACCAACGAATTAATAGGTGATATAAAGGGCAAATATAAGGAAATAAAAAAATATAATGGCAAAAAGGAACAAGTATTTATAGATGGACATCTAAATGAGCAATATTTAAATAGATATGGTAATTATATCCTTAATAAAACAACATTTCCAAAACAAATAAATCTACATGATGAGAGAGAAATTGAGATGATAATTAATAAATTAAATGACTTATGTCTAAATGAAGAAATTACATTCATTGATGCTATAAACTTTTTAAACATCAAGATTAAATTCGTTTATTTTGCAATATTCCGCCAAATAAATGGACGAGACCCAAGATGTAATAAAGAAAACTATATAAAGATAATTTCAGAATTTGAAAATAACATTGTCAAGACAGGGATAAAAAGCTATGATATGGAAGTAATTTTTATTCCAATAAAAAATAAGACTATGACTATAAAAAGGGGTATGTCACAATGGAGTTGAATCGTATAGATATAATAAAAAAAATAAATACTATTGATAAATCTAATGGGCACGAAGAACTTATAGAATTATTATGCGAAATTCTTGATAATAAAGATTTTGCGTCTAAGAACAAAGATTTAGTTTCAGTAATTATTGAAATTGGTCAACTTTATGGCTACGAAAAATATATAGAAATGTATAATGAAGAAACAGAAGAAATTAATACTTTTTCAGCATATTTAAGAAAAAAGAGCTACAAAGGGTTAGTACAGGATAATATACATTATAATTATGGTCAATTATCACTATTAGACGAAATTGACAATAACGATAAGGTGTTTATATCAGCTCCCACTTCATTTGGCAAAACAAGTATGATATTAGAATATATAATTAGAAATTCAAATATATATAATAATATTATTTTTGTGTTACCGACTAATGCCTTAATTGAAGAAATATATATAAAAATAATGACTATAAATAAAAAACATCAACTTAACTATGCTGTTAAGAACACGCCAATAATGGCAGGTGATAGGAATATTCTTATATTGACCCCTGAAAAATATTTGTTATTTTGCGAGAATAATACGAAAAGAATTGATTTGATCATTATGGATGAGGCTTATAAAATTCTAAATGAAACCAATAATAGAAATGGAATAGATGCACTTAATAATAGGTCTTTTAAATTTAGAAGATGTATTGATATGATATCTGCTTCCCATAGTAAAGCCATATTTTTATCACCGTATACTTATAAGTTATCTGAATCTATGAGAGAATTCCTAAAAAAACATAGTATTAAAAGTATTGATAGGAAAATTGAGTATGTTAATCATCAGATATATGATATATCCAACACAACGAAAGCTCGAGAAATCTTTAATGATTTTAATATCAAATATTCTACAAAATCAAAAATAAAAAATGCACTGCAAGTTTTAAATAAAATGAATAATAACACAATAATATACATTGCAACTATTTCCGAAATAAATGTTGTGTTGTCTAGTATAGGGCCTGTAGACAACAGTGATTTATTTAATGACCAAAGATTCAAAAAATTTTATAACCATCTACTAGATAATTATTGTATTGAAGAAGTTGAAAGATGGTATTTGATTAATGCTCTGGAGAAAAAGGTTGGTATATATATTTCTCCTATACCAAGATATATAAAAAAAGAAATCCTATCTTTATTTAATGGTGGTTTATTAGATGTCTTGATTGTAACGACTTCTTTTATAGAAGGTGTAAATAGTCAGGCCAAAAATATAATAATTACTAACCAATCTGCAGCCAACAAATCTTTAACAGATTTAGATTTGTTAAATATAGCAGGAAGGTCAGGACGATTTGGGGTATATAGTAAAGGTAATGTTTATGCAATGAAAAATGAGATTGCGGAAACGATAAAATCCGCAAAGAAAAATGGTGTTTGTTTGGAAAACCCCAATTATGTATATAACGGAAGCAACGGTATAAGGTCAGATTATGAACTAGAAATGATAGATAATAAACATCTAAATGATTTTGAAAAGCAAAGAAAACAAATGATTTATGAAGAACAAAATATGTTAAAATTAAGTGATGAAGATTTAAAAGTGTCTTTAAATGTTTCAAATTATGACAAAATAAGATTATATAAATATTTCACTTCTTTGAAGAAGGAAGATATTGATTATAGAAAACTACTCATTAAAGAATTGTTTAATGATACCACTACCACGTTGACAGTGGTTATGAAGTGTATATTTGATGATATAAGAAATGCTGGAATATGTATATACACTGATTTTGGTGAGATTCAGCCTTATAATTCAAAAGGAGAATTTATTTGGGGTAAATTCTATTCAATTCATGCATGCCGAGACATAAAAACGATTTTATTGAATAAGAAAAGATATTTGATTAATCAATATAATGAAATCTTAAATGATACAAAATATTACATAAATAATTATAGCGACATTAAGGAAAACTTTAGAAGAGCTAAAAAACTTTGGTTATATGATTTTTTTATTCCTAATGGGAATTTTAATGATTTTAAGTTGTATAATGATACTTTTAAATTTATTTCAAATGTTATTGAATATAAAATTCCATATTTTATGGGGTTCTATGTTTCTATATTTAAACTATATTGCGAAAAAAACACTATATCTATTGATGACATAGCAAAATTAGATTCGATATCAATTTCAAATTTTTTCGAAGGTGGAGATTTAGAAAATGAATATTCCGATATGTACGAGTTTGGAATACCTAGAAATACCATATTAAAGTATAAAGAATCTAAAACGAATCAACCTAGTAATAATTTGGATGCATATGAATTACTTTTAATTAATGAATATAATGAAATTTTTAATTAACATATTGGGTTATTGCTTCCTAAATTAAACAATTCAAATGCTCTATCGCTGATTTTATTACCAAAAGTAATAAAATTAGGATTTACATAAAAGTGGGATTTTTGACCAATCCCATCTTTTTTTATAACATTGCATTTTTCTAACTTTTTCATATGTCTTCCTAATTTATCGTAATTGATATATATTTTCTTCGATAGCATCATTCTATTGGCTGGTACTCCGTCAATTTGGATTATTTGACTTCCGTAAGGTAATAGGTCTAATAGTAAAAATAGGGTATTATATTCTACCTTTGATAAATTAAAGTGGATTATATCTTTTATAGAAATCTTAAATAATTTAAGAAAACTCTTCTTTTGTTGGTGGTAATTCATTAATTGTTTTTTAGTCGTAATTTTCAATTGTTCGTTATCTGTTAATTCTCTAATTACTTCACCAGTTTCAAGACCGGTGATACCTAGTTGTTTTTTATCCATATTTATAACTCCTTTTTATACTTAGCCCTTTAAAATCAGCGCATAAACAGGGGATATTTGTACTATTTTCAGCGTATATAAAATAACCTTATTCATTGATAAATAAGGTCTGTACACTAATATAATAATAATTTATATTCTTATCTTTATACTGTATTTGTATAATAGAAAGAGTTTTAAACTATTATTGTTTATTATTAATTATTCTCGGGATAGACGTTGTCATAAAGAATCTGATTATTGCTTCCTGAGTTTTTTTGTTTATCAATTGATTCAAAATAATCACCTAATAAATTATATTCTTTAGCAACTATTTAATGAAAATAATTGTTAAAAAGGGGTATTCAGCGCATAAAAAGCTGTTAGTGAAATTTTTGCTTGTTACTTGATGAATATTTACTAATGTGATTGAGTATTTATATATACACTAACATAATTACAAGGGGGGGAGTTTACAAACTCTTAATGATTGTTAACTGCTACTAATTAATAGCACCAAAATAAATAAAAAGCCCTTACAGTTTTGGGCTCTAAAAATCAAAAATTGAAAAAGGGGTTGGGTAGAATCGGTAAGGCTCACAAACGAGTTTATGATTGATTTTTCAGAATTGCCCCTTATATATATTAAGGAAGACGCTTGGGAAGCCATATGAAATAAGGGGAAAATTTTAATTTTGCGACCGAAAAAGTAACAAAATGGGTCTTTGAGTGATTTTTTCACCTAAAAGTTTGATGCGGAATTGGATGTGTGAGGGCAGAAATTTTACACATGTTTATAAGGGATTGGGTTAGTTTGTAGGCGAATGAGTTCTAAAGTCTCAAATATATAATGAGTATATTTAATTATCTGCCCTAGTTAAAAAATTCATCTTTCAACACAATTAATGTACAATCATTTTTTTTGGTTACCTTATCAATAATTTAAGTTTACAGCAATGAAGTTATTTGTTGTTTTTATGTTAATGGGTTATGGGAACTCTGATGATGACGAGTTTGCTTTCATTAGGGAATGTAATGAAGAGCCTTGGTACAAATACATAGTGTGGTCTGATGAATGTTATGTAATAAAACTAATGAGTATATAACTAGCTAACAGATATAACATTTTTTACAAATTAATCGATAAATTTTGACAATTATAATTTAATGGTGTACAATTGTCATAGATAAAGGGTTAGTATAAACTTTATGTTTTGCTAACTCTTTTTATGTTTTTGGAGGTTTTTATATGCAATACAATGTTTTTAAAGTGAAAAATAGAACAAATTTAATTACTGAAATGGAAAATAAAGGCTACGAAAGAAAAGGAACTGAAGTTAATAGTAATGACTATAAATTGAAATTATATTGCAGGTATGATAATAATCAAAAGATTAGTTGGAAGACAGTTTTCGATGTTTTTGAAGAAGAAAATATACCTAAAAAATCTAATTTATCTGGTATAATTTTATGTCATAATGATAATAATTGCTTTGCTTTAACTTATGGTAATAGTTCCTTCCTTGTTCAAAAATTTTGTGACAAAGAATTTGGTTTTGATTTTGCAAAGAGAGTACCACTGATTGAAATGAAAAGAAAAAGTTCTTATAGTGCTGCTTCTACCAGAAATTCTTCGATAGTATCTTATAGAAACACTAAAACCTTTGTTTATGATACAGGAGAAAATGTCACTAGTTTATCTTTTACCCCAGAGAATGAATTTTATGGGAATAGAATAGATATAGGAAAATCAATTAAATTTAATTTAGATCTAGAATTACCATACATATCAGAATTGTTTGATGAAATTATTAGTGAGATGGATAAACCTGTTATTAATCATATTCCGTTATTAGTTGAAATAAAAAATGAAGAGCAAGTATGCCAACTATATGAACAGTTCTATAATGATTTTAGATTAGCGCTTGAACAATTTTCACAAAACCGTATAGATGTTCAACAAAATAATCTTGTTATTAATGAATTTACAGTTGTTGGATGTGATTATTTTTTTGAAAATGACAATAATTTTGTGTTAAAGATAGGAAGACAAAAGTATGAAATTAATGAGTTAGATTTGAAAACTTTGTTCAACATTTCAATACGTAATTTAATAGATATTCAAACATTAGTGGAAAAGGGTAGACTAGTTTATATGGATGACTCCAGTGAAAGTATATATTCTGACCCCATAAAAAATCATATCAATTATGAAATTAGAGATGAGAAAATTTGTTTTTATGAAGGTAGTTGGTATGAGTACAACGCAGATTATTTAGAATTAGTAAATAGAGAAGTAAGTACTATAGCTGTGACTTATAAGCGGGATGATAGTTTCACTAAAGCACAAATAGCACAAATGGATGGTTTATATCGTGAAGATAAAATAAATAAATATTTGAGTGATAAGTATAATGGAAGGCTCCTCGATAGAAACAATTTTATCGTAAAATATGAAAATGAGTCTACAAAAAATACATATAGAGTCGAGATTGCTGATTTGGTTCTAGATAACCAGTACTTTTCAGTCAAAGTAGGATCAGCGCAATCTTTATCTTATTGTATTGATCAGTCTATTCTAGCATCAAATATTGTACATTCCAGGTCTATAGATTTAGAAGAAAATAACATGCAGGACATAAAGACTTTCGGTTTATGGTTTTATTTAGAAACCACAAGATTTTTTGATTACAATCCGTTAAGCCTTTTAAATATAAATTCAATAATGTTGTTAAGTAAACTAAGTCTATGGTCTGTCCATATGAAACAAAAAAGTATGCAGCCAATAATATATATAAGCCAATATATTGATTAATGTATTATTAAATATATTGATTCCTTTTGTGACTTTTGTGATATTTATAACTGGGCTTTATAGATATATTTGTCATTTAATTATTTTTAACTACTTTAATATAGATCAAATATACAATGATTATTTGAACCCCAATATATCGTTTAATTTAGTTGTGGGTATTGCTATTACTTTTGTAGCCAAAATGTTTAATAGTTGGTATTCTACATTTAAAAATGTGCTATCAAATATTTTGGCTAAATTTAGAGATAAGGAAAATAGACGTAATATCAATTATAAAGAGTGGTTTAGACTCTAGTATTATAAGTGTGATGTTATAATATATAAAACAAAAGAATATTTTATAACAGCTAATTGTGAAATTAGAGACAAGAACCTGATAATATATTACAATAATTAAACAAAAATATCATCAGAAGGTTTAGACGTAATAATTCGATAATTTGATGATATTAAATTGAAAGTTAATTAAAAGTTAGATTACTAATGCAAAAAATATTTTTATTTACTCTGATTTTAATACAGTACACAAACTGTAATATAAAAGAATATCTTTCTTCATCATTTAAGTAATCCCAATTTAATTTTAAATTAGTGACTAAAGATTTAATAGAAAAATAATCAATTTGTTCTTCTTTTTCTTTTGTAAGTGATTTTAATTTATCTTCAATAATTTCTTTTTGTTGCGAAATATCTAATATAAAATCTTTGTAATCATCACTAGAGATTGTTTCATCTATAAATAGTGATTGTATACGTTTTCTTTTTTTATCGATTGTATCTAATTCATTTTGTAATAATTCTTCCTGATTATTATCGTCAGCTGTATTTATTTCTATATCTTCATCTAATTTTATATTTTCAATATATTTCTCAAATGCTTTCAGTATCTTATTATGAGATATCCCAGGACAATCACATTTGCCTGTTTGTTTATTATTACAATAATAACTAATATATAATTTTCCTTTATGTTTTTGTTGTTTAGGGTGGAATCTTGAACCACATCTTTCACATATTAATGAATTACTAAAATATGCATTAGTGCTTGGTAATTTTTTAATATTAAATTTCTTTCGTTTTGACATCTGATCTTGAACTCTGTTGAAAGTGTCTTCATCTATAATTGGTTCATGTGTTCCATCAACAGCAAAAGCTCTGTTTTTAAGCTTCTTATTAACTCCATATCTAATCTTTCCTATATAGAGTGGGTTAGATAGAATAGACTTAATTGTTGACTGACTCCAAGAACCTCCTCGTTTAGTAGGAACCTTTTTTTGATTGAATTCTTTAGCGATTGTAATCATTGCTTTTCCGTTTAAAAACATACTATAAATATCTCTTACAATTTCGCTTTCTAAGGGGTTAATTTCGAGCGTTCCAACACCTTTAATGTAATTATACCCATAGACCCCATTTACATTGGTATAACCCCCTTCACGAGTTTTCTGCTCATATCCAAAGCTTACTCTTTCAGATAGGTTTTCACGTTCAAATTCAGCAAACGTACCAATTATTTTTAAAAACATTCTACCAACGGCATTACTAGTATCAAGTTTTTCTGTTTGAGAGTTTAAAGAACATCCATATTCATCAAAAACATTTAATAAATCCATTAGATCAGATAGGGAACGAGTTAATCTATCTAACTTGTACACTAAAACATTATTAATATTCTTTTTCTTTATCTCTTCAATCATCTTCTTTATTTGTGGTCTATCTTTTAAGTTCTTACCACTTATTCCGTCATCGATATAAATATTATATAGTTCCCATTCATTAGCTTCTAAATATTTAGTTAGTTTTTCTTTTTGAGCATTAATTGAAAATCCTTCTGTTGCTTGGTCTTCAGTAGAAACCCTAATATAAATAGCCGTTTTCATAATATTTGTTTTTATCAAGTTATCACAACCTTTATTAATAAAGTGTATGTTTTTATTAATAAAAACATTAAATTTATAATCAGACTATTATTGCGATAAAATGTGTAAACTATGCTACAAAATATACTAATTAATCAAAATATTATTGATTTTTTCATGTTTGAATGATATTTTAATATTAGGTGTAAGCAGTATCGAATCGACGAATATCGAGGTTGTATTGCTTTTTTTATATTATGCAACCTCATCAAACGGAGGTGGTAATTAACTAAACAATTTTTACAAATATATAGTAGTACCAAAAAATGATAGGAGAAAATTTATGAAGAAAATTTTGTTTTGTATTTTGCCGTTATTTGTTTTATTTACTATAAACACGCAAGCTTCAGCACTTGAGTTAGACAAGAGTGAAAAGTTTTATATAAATTCTGTTGGAACAAAAATTTTGTTAAAGGAGCATAATATGCTAAAAGATTTTGGCTTTTCTGATGGATTTATTGAAAATATAACATTTGAAAAATTAGATAATTTGAAAAACGAAACGTTTATAAGTAGTAACACTAAATATTTAAAAGAAAATTTCTTTGGTCATATTGTAGAAGTATCAAAAGAGGAGTACGATAACGAAGTAACCTCTGGAATTAGTATAATGAGTTCAAATAGTAGTACTAGTAGTTATAAGACAATAACAATTACTTTAACGCAACAAAGTACAGGTATTTATAAAGTATACACTGATTGTGCTTGGTCGAAGAATCCGGCTAATAGATCAATCGATATTATGGCTATTACATATCCATTGAATGCATATCCATCAGCCTACTCAGCAAAAGGGACCGGTAAGGATGTTTTGACATCAAAAACTTGGTATTCTTATACGGGATCTACTGAACCATATAACAAATTTATGTCTGACAGATATAACGGTGGAGTTCCAGCTAATTTTTTGCAAAATGTAGGAACGAAAGTATCTGCAGCAGCATTCAATATTCCAAATTGGTTGATTATGACAAATTTATATAGCGAATTTAATTTAACTTTAAGTTCATTAACTGCTGGTTCGCAAGTCTGTATGAGTTATAAACATAATGAAGATTGGGTTGAAAGTAATATGAATTATGCGTACTTACTTGTATCTGGACTTTCAGGACATAATGTTGGGTTAGGTCAATCTAGTATGCCAAATTTATATGATGGTGCCTTTTCTTCTCATAGAGTATGTACTAATGCATAGTAAATAAAAGGGTTTAAAACCTTTTTTTATGATATAATTTATATGAAGTATATGGAGTAAGGAGAATTTAGATGAGCTTAATTGAAATAAAAAATTTATCAAAATATTATGGTAAAGATAATACACTAGTAAAAGCCATTGACGACGTTAGTTTTAATGTTGATAGTAAAGAATTAGTGGCAATTGTTGGCGCAAGCGGTAGTGGTAAAACGACATTACTTAATTTAATGGGGACAATTGATTACGCAACGAGTGGAGATATATTAATAAATGGAGTTAATATTACAAAAAATCGTTTTGAAGACTTAACTATATTTAGAAGAAAAAATATAGGTTATATATTTCAAGACTATAATTTAATTGAGACTCTTACTGTTAAAAAAAATATCTTCTTACCAGTTTTATTAGACAATCAAAAAGTTGATAGAGATTATTTTGAAAAATTGGTAAAAGTTACTGGTATAGAAAAAATATTAAATAAATATCCTTATGAAATTTCTGGCGGTGAAGTTCAAAGGGTAGCTATTGTTAGGGCATTGATCTCAAAACCATTAATTGTTTTAGCAGATGAACCTACCGGGAATTTAGATAAGGAAAATACATTAGAAATTATAAAATTGCTAAAAGAATGTAATGAGAACTTGGGTTGTACTATAATAGTTGTTACTCATGATGATGTTGTTGCAAATGAAGCAAACAGAATAATTACAATAACTGATGGCAAAATAGAAAGTGATACAAAAAATGCTTAACTACTTTCGAATAGCAAAATATAATATTTTTGATAATGTCATCTCAACTATTTTCACAATTCTTACTTTAATAGTATCTTTTTCTTTATCAATAACTTTATCTATTATTACTTTTAATACATTAAACAATAGTAATTCTGAAATGCCTTTGAATTTTGGATTAATGATTATTTACGCTTTTATTTTATTAGTCATATTTTTAATTGTATTTATAAATATTTATAGTCTTTATTCCGTTATCTTTTTGAGAAGAGAGAAATACTATGCAAAATTAAAGGTTATAGGCGCAACAGAAAAGCAAATTTTTTGCGGAATTATTTTAGAAAATATAATACTGCTTATAATAACTGTATTATTGTCATTTTTAATAATTAATGCACTAATGAACTATATTACTGATATAAGTTTAAATAGTCTAGATGTACTGAATTTCGTTAATATTAGGTATCTATCTAATTCAATATATGTATATTTAATTCCAAGCGCATTATTTGTTATTTCATTATTTCTCGTTATATTTAAAATGAAAAAATTTTTATCTTCAATTGTAATAGTGGAAGCATTGAAAAGTAAAAAAGAATTTCTAAATAAAAATAATTCTAAAGAAGAATTAGATGGAAAAAATATAATAAACCAATATATATATATGAACATAAAAAAAAGAAGAAAAGATGCATTATTAATTACATTAGCTATAACTTTATTGTTTTCTATCTTAATAAGTAGTTTAGTATTTTTTAATATTATCAAATATTCTACAAAAAATATCGAAACTTTAACAGCAAATAATAATTTGTTAGTGAAAATTGAAAATAAAAAAAATAATAATGTTACAAATAATCAACGCTTAGAATTCATAAGTGATATTGCTGGAATCTCTGAGGTAGATGATATTGTTAGTTTTAGAATGAACCAAATTCTTCTTGGTATGATTCTTTCTCCTAATGATTTGAAAAGCACGACTAATATTAAACAGGAAAATAATAAAATAATTATATCATTAAATGTTTTAAGTATAGGAGATAAAAAATTTAAGGAAATTTCTAATAATAAGGATGTTATTATTATTGATAATTATAATGGTAAGTCTATTTTAGAAAAAAGATTAAGTGAAGTAATCCTGTGTGCCGATTACGGTAGTGATTATAAAAATAGTTTAATTGATGAATCTAAGTGTTCAACTTATAGAAATATTCTGATAACTGATGATGAGAGATACAATTATAATTGGCTTGATGATAATCTAACCATAATAGTTAGTGATCAGTTATTTGACCAATTACATTTAAATTATAATTATTTTGGTGAAACAAACATTGATTATATTGATGATGCAAAGTATAGTGATGTATATATTAAAACCAGTGATGTTACTAAAACCATTGCAATGATTGATAGTTTTAATAATTTAGGATTAAATATATTATTCGAGGATTTAAATGAAATGAAAGAAAATTTACGTAATAGTAAACTTGCTATATTAGTAGTTGTTGGAATGATTAATATATTAATTTCTATCTCTATAATAATTAACATATTAAATATTATTTTAAATATCGTTGTATATAGAAAAAAGGAGTTTTTGACTTTAAGAATTTTAGGCATGAAAAGAAAACATATAACAAAAATTATATTCCTGGAGACCGCTTATTATCTCATTAAGGGAATTATAATGGGATTCTTAGTTGGAATATCATTTGGTTACTTAATATATATGGCATTAAAGTTGTTTTTCAAAGACTCAATATTTATATTTGATATACCATTTGCTGTAATATTTATTTCGATTATTTGTGTTCTAATATTCTTATATGCTTCAGTTTTGATTATGAGTAACGGAATTAAAACAAGAAAAATTTGGAATAGAAAACAGATTACATAAATATATTTGGAAAATAAGTTTGTTAGATTTATGGACTAACTGACTTATAAAAAAGAATTGCTAAGATCAGCAATATTTGGTAATATAAAAATTGAAGTATTAATAGCGACATCGCAAAAAATACAATAGTGAATTTATCAATATTTAAGTGGCGATTACAAGTTTTCGCCACTTTTTAATATTGTATAAAAGAAAGGAAATATTATATGAAAAAAAATAATACAGAAGATGTATCAATAATTACCTATGAGGCGAACCCAACAAAAGAAAACATCAACTATGCATTTCAAAAATTAGTTACACCAATAATTGCAGCTACAGGATATAAAGCATATCAAGAATCACATCAAGAGTTTAAGTAGATATTAGATACTGCTACGGATTGGATTATTCTTTATGCTAACACTAATGATTTAACTAAGATAGATTGGGATGAATTCATTAATATAAGACAGCAACTTTTTGATTTAGATAGTAAATATTTACCCTTAGATGGCTGTTATGCTGAAGAAGCTTACGAGTGGGCAATACAACTTCAGGTGCTCTTAGAAAAATCAAACAAAGAAGGGAATTATAAAGATAGCGTATAAATCATAAAAATCATTAACCAATAATAATTGTTATTTAACCCTGCTCTAAAATTTGATGAAGTATTATCAATTGCGACTAAATATAAAAACAATATTATATCAAATAGAGATGAAATTTTATAGGATCTATATAAAATAGTAACTAATTGTAGCTTATTGTTTTAGAAAAACGAAGCATGGTATAATTCAGGTATCAAATGGACTTGAATTATGCTTTTTTAATACACGACTAAACTAGTACGTTTCTATGAAGGAGTAGATGGTCTTAAAACAGGTTATACTAGTGCTGCAGGATATTGCTTAACCGCAACAGCTAAAAAAAATAATATGCGTATTATCGCAGTTGTAATGGGAGAACCAGATAGCAATACTAGAAACAAAGAAGTAACAGAAATGTTAGATTATGCATTTGCTCAATATGAAGTAGAACAACTACTATCTAAAAATAGTATATTAGGTAAAAGAGAAGTTGAAAAAGGTAAGGATAAGTATGTAGAATTAGTTCCAGTAAATGATGTAACGGTTTTAAATAAAAAAATTGATGGAAAGAAAAATGCTACTTATGAGATTAAAATAGATAATTTAAAAGCGCCATTAAAAAAAGGTGATATAGTAGGAGAATTAAAAGTAAAAGAAAATGATAAAGTAACTAGAACTATTGATATAACAGTTAAAGAAGATGTCAAAAAAGCAAATCTATTTGAATTATATTGGAGATATTTAAAAGATATTTTTAAAGGAGATATAAAGTTATAATATTAACTACATCATTTTGATGTAGTTTTTTTATATAAATTTGTAATTATTATTGAAAAATATCATTGGTAAAATCTATGAAATTTATTTATTAAAATAATTATAAGAGCGGTTGCGTATTTTGTTAATATTTGATAATATATAGGTATGAAGTGCGAAGTAAAAGAATATCGCTATATACATGTTGAGTAATTAGCAAATTAGAAATGGCGATAATAGTTTGCCATTTTTTCAATGCTTTATTAATGAAAGGAGATTAATTATGGGAGCAAAAAGATCAAACAGAGAGATAGAAATTGCATTTACTCGTTTAATAGGACCACTTGCTACAATAACAGCTTTGGAATCATATAAAGAAGCACACAAAGAATATGAAAAAATATTGTCAATTATAATTAAGTGGTCAGCAGATTATATGAATACAAGAAAATTGTCTTTGATAAATCATGAAGACCTGTTGGGTGTTTATAATAAATTAGATAACTTAAAAGGAAAATGGTTATTTGATGCTAATCTTGGCGAAGAAAGTGAATTATCTGATGAGGTGGTTATTTGGATGTGGGAAGTAATGGAATTAAGAAAATTAGAAATAGAAAATGAAAGGAAGAAATAGTATGGAAAAAAATGATAGAGGAGATGTATTAACAATTACTTATGAGGCATTTCCGACAAAAGAAAATATCAACTATGCATTTCAAAAATTAGTTACACCAATAATAGCTGCTACAGGATATAAACCATATCAAGAATCACAACAAGATTTTAAACAAATATTAGATACTGTTACGGATTGGATTATTCTTTACGCTAACACTAATGATTTAAGTAAAATAAATTGGGATGAATTCATTAATATAAGACAGAGGCTTTTTGATTTAGATAGTAAATATTTACCTTTAGATGGCTGTTATGCTGAAGAAGCTTACGAATGGGCAATACAACTTCAAGTGCTCTTAGAAAAATCAAATAAAGGGGGGAATTATAAAGATGGCATATAATTCAGATCGAAAAGGTTTTGAAACTAAAGACGGTGGTTTAATTAGAGTAAATGGTAGTGGGGATAAAGTTAGAATAGATGTTTATGATGGAGATGAAAGAACTTCTAATCATAGTAGAGATTCAATCCATTATGATAGTAATACTGGGAGTGGAAGAATAGATTCTCATAATGCAGATAAATCAGAAAAATCATCAACGGATACTAGTTGCTACTTAACTTCAGCGTGTATGAAACATTACCTAGGTAATTTTGATGACAATTGTTATGAACTAAAAGTTTTAAGATGGTTTAGAGATAAATTTGTATCTCAAGAAGACATCGAACATTATTATCAAACAGCACCCATTATAGTTGAGGCTATTGATAATATCCCTGAAAATAATGTTATATATAACGATATTTATCAAAATGTGGTTAAAATATGCATATTAGCAATAGAAAAAAAAGATTATGAATTAGCTTATAAAACGTATAGAAATAGTATATTAATTTTAGAGGAAAGATTTGCAAGAAAAGAAATTCAAAAAAGATTAGTAAAGATTTTTAAAAGTTGCAATAGTGAAAATCATACCAACTAAGTAGGATTAAAGTATAATTTAATTATTATAGAGGATTAGATTATACTTTTTTTGCGCATTATTAAGTTAGAGCATTGTGATATTTAATCTCTGGAAAATATCTTATATCTTAATATTAAACTAAGATTTTTATAAATTAAGTCCGGTTACAGTATCAAAAAAGTCCGGTTCAGAGTGGACTTTTTTTGTATTTTTTAAAAAAAGTCCGGTTTTTAACGGAAATTATTAAAAAATATCAATAAATGACAGAATATTGATATTATCAATGTATAATATATTTAATAGGAGGTTTAATTTTATGAAATTAAAAGATTATGACAAGGCGGAAAACTCTAATATAGACTTTAAAGAAAAAGTGGAAACAAGTAAACCGAAAAGTTGGTTAAAGTCGGTATCTGCTTTCGCTAATACAAATGGTGGTGTTATACTATTTGGAGTAAGAGATAATGATAGATTTGCTGTTGGATTGAACGATATTGTAGGGGATTCAGAAAAAGTATCTCAACTAATTAACAGTAAAATAACGCCTTTACCTAGATACGAACTTAACACATTTATTGAAGATAAAAAAGATTTTATAGAATTAAAAATAGGGGATGGACCTAGAACACCTTATTATTATGATTCTGATGGCAGAAAAGAAGCTTTTATCAGAGCGGGTAACGAGAGTATTCCAGCTCCTAAACATATATTAGATAATTTGATACTAAAAGGTCAAAACGTTACGTATGATGAATTGCCAAGTAAATATAAATTAGAAGATGTAAGTTTTACATTATTAAATGCTACTTTAAAAAAAGAGACATTAAAAGAAATAGATAAAAATAAAGATCATATTTCTTTAGAATTAATTACTAGTGACAATCAAGTAACTAATGCTGGATTGCTGCTTAGTGATCAAGGTTTATTATAACAATCTAGGATATTTTGTACAAGATGGAATGGTTTAGTAAAAGGCTCGGTTTTAGGTGATGCTATTGACGATAAAGAGTATACCGGGAGTATAATATCATTATTAGATAATTCAGAAACATTTATAAGAAACAATTCCAAAATAAGTTGGGAAATTCAAGGGATGAAAAGGATTGAAAAAGAGGATTACCCAGTTAAGGCTGTTCGTGAAGCAATAGTAAATGCTATTATTCATCGAGATTATCAAATCGTTGGTTCGGAAATTCATATTGATATGTTTGATGATCGATTAGAAATAGTATCACCTGGCGGGATGATAGATGGCAGTTTTATCCAAGATTTAGATATTAAAAAAATTTCTTCAATGAGAAGAAATAGAATCATTTCAGATATATTTAATAGACTTAGATTTATGGATAGAAGAGGTAGTGGATTGACCAGAATATTAGAATCTTATAATGATTATTTAAATAAACCCCAATTTTGTTCAGATGTTTCATCATTCAAAGTTGTACTTCCTAATAAAGGATATAAAGTTGAAAAAAGTCCGGTCTCTGATCAAAAAAGTCCGGTTCAGGGTGGAAATTTTGTTAATGACGATGATTATTTTATGATAAAAATGTATAAAAACTTAGCTGGTGTAGTTAATAACACCACCATTGAAAAAGTGAAAAAACTATTTGAAAGTTTTAAATATAAATATAGTTTCAATCGTGAAGATGTTGAAAAGATATTCGCTGTAAAAAAATCAAGAGCTTCAGAAATAATTTCAAAGTTATTAGACTTGGATTTGATAGAGGATGCTGAACCAACAAAATATAAGTTTAAGAAATAAGTCGAACAAATTTGTTCGATTTTTAAATATAGTTAATTTGTAGCAAATAAATATTACCAGCACCTGATAGTTCATCATATATACATAAAGCAATATCGAAAAGATGGCTTTTATAAATGCTATTACTAGACACGATGATAATAAACAAATCAAGAAATAACTAAGTCTTATTGTTCAATTACAAGTTATATACTAAAAGATCGTACTTCTATTGTAATCGAATAAAATATCATTGGTAAAATTTGTAAAAAATGTTGAATTTTGTCATGTAATATGTTATATTGTTTATATGGAGTAGTATTGAGCCAAGGGTTTTTTCTACTCATTTTTTATAGTAAAAGAGGTATGTATTTATGAAACAAAATAATTTTAATAGTAAAACAATATCAATGAGAAAAGAATTAAAAAGAATAATTATAGGGACTATAATAACCGTAATTATTCTTTTTTGTGGTAATTATTATTTAAATCAAAAGATAACTAAGGCGTTTGATTTAAAAGAACAAGGTCATGTAGTAGAAAATAATCAATACTCTACTGTTATATTATCAGACGGTAATCTACCTTCTGTTATAACAGAAGACACTTATTTAACAAAAGGAACATATACAGTAAATAGTGATTTAACAATCGAGGCCGGTGTAACTCTAGAAGTAGAAGCAGGGACAACTATTACTTTTAGTTTTTATAAAAATATGACCATTGATGGAACTTTGAAATTAAATGGAACTATAGAGGAAAATATAAACATAGATCATTACTTTCTTTTAAATGATGGAGCATTTATTACAATAGGTGAAGGAGGAACTTTAGATTCAACTTATACTAACATAAAAAATACTGCTACAATTTCATATGAAGTTCGTAATACTTTGGCAATAAATAATAATGGAACATTAAAATTAAGTAATTCTAAAATAACTTCAGCTATTAATATTTTTCATGATATTACTAGTAACGGCAATATAGAAATGATAAATAGTGAAATACCAAGGAAAATAAATATAAATGAGGGTAGTAGTAATTTCATAATAAAAGATAATATTATAAAAGGAGATATAACTATCCCATTTGGTATATGTGATATAACAACATTTGATAATGTAAAAAATAATACGGATGCAAGCAGTAATCCAAAAACAATAATATTAACCGGTAGTCCAGTAAATAGTATTAAATTATCTAAACAAAATTATAACTTAGTGGATAATTTAACAATACTTGAAGATATGGTATTTGAAGTAGAAGCAGGGTCAAATATAACTTTTAGTAACGATAAAAGAATAATTGTTGATGGAACCTTGAAATTAAATGGAACTTTAGATGAAGAAATAAATATAAATCATTTTCTTAGAACTAATGATACAGCATTCATTACAGTAAGTGAAACCGGAGTTACAGAATCCACTTATACTAATATAATGAATACTGCAACAATCTCATATGAAGTTCGTAATACTCTGTCTATAAATAATAATGGGATAGTCAACCTAAACAATACGAAAATAACTTCAGCTGTTAATATTTTTTATGATATTGCTAGTAATGGAAATATTGAAATAATTAATAGTCAAATACCAAGACAAATAAATATAAATGAGGGTAGTAGTAATGTTGTAATAAAAGATAATATTGTAAAAGGGGATATTACGATACCGCTTAGCATATGTGATATAACGACATTTGATAATATAAAAAATAATACTGATGCAAGCAGTAATCCCAAAACAATAATATTAACAGGTAATCCAGTAACTAATGTGAAATTACCTAAAGAAAAATATGTGTTTCCTAATGATTTGATAGTACCCGTTAACACAACATTTGAAGTAGAGGCGGGAGCAAACCTAACTTTTAATACATATAGAAAGATTATTGTTAATGGAACACTTTTATTAAATGGAAATGAAACAGAAAATATAAATATAGCTCATTTTCTTATTTCAAACGGTGTAGCTTTTATAGAAATAGGTGAAACAGGAACACTAGAGTCAACCTATACTAATATGAAAAACAGTGGAACGCTTTCATATGAAGCTTGTACTACTATTGCTATAAAAAACAATGGAACTGCTAAACTAGATAATACGGAAATAACTTCAGCTAATAATATCTTTCATGATGTTATAAATAGTGGAAATATTGAAATAATTAATAGTCAAATACCAAGACAAATTATTATAAATGAAAATAGTGGTTATGTAATATTAAAAGATAATATAGTAAAAGGAGATATTACAATTCCACTTAGTATATGTGATGTAACAACATTTACTAATATCAATAATAATAAGGATATAAACAATAATCCTAAACCAATTAAATTAACAGGTAATCCAGTTGATCATGTAAAATTATTTAAACAAAATTATTTCTTTCCTGATAATTTAACAATACCAGAAAATATAGTTTTCGAAGTAGAAGAGGGAACAACGCTAAGAGTTAACACTGATAAAAACATTACTGTTAATGGGATTTTAAATTTATCAGGTACTTTAGATGAACCAATTAAAATCACAAATTTAGATGATAGAACATACATTTATTGGGGAAGTATAAAAATAAATCCAACTGGTGTAGTTTTCGCAAGTAATGTAGATATAAGACAAGCTGGTTATTCTTCTTATCCTATTGAAAATCAAGGACAATTAGTTATGTGGAATTCTATTATCGCAAATGGTTATCTCAGTAGAGCAATAAGATATAATACAACTAATCCTGAACAATTTTTATCAAATAATTCTATACTTGGTAATGTAACTTCTAATATTGAAGTTCAAGCCCATTATAACTTTTGGGGACATGAATCTGGGCCTAGAAGACGTAATCCTGAGACAGGTATTTATATAGGAAGTGGATTTACAGTAAGTGATAACATTGTAGTTGAACCATTTCATACTTCATTTATAAAAACAGAACAAGAAAATTTTGAATTTATAAAAATAAATGAAACCCGTCATTTTGGAATCCCAGGCGTTAATTCATCTAGTGGAAATTATAGCAAGCAATTTACAGATTTTAATAATCAAAATACAATTTTAGGTTTTGAAAGAACATATAATTCAAGAAGTGAACAATCAGGTATATTAGGGTCAGGTTGGACATCTAGTCTTTCTTCTTCGGTAAAAGAAAATCCACATGATCCAAACTCATATCTTGTTTATTTACCTAATGGTTCTATTAATATATTTAATAAACAAAGTGATAATACTTATATTGGAATAAATAGTCGAAATACATTTGAAATAGTTAATGAAAAATATATATTTACTAAAGTAGACCAAACAATATATACCTATAATAATAATGGAATACTAGAATCTATTACTGATAAATATGGAAATATTACGCAAATAATAGTTAATTCAAGTGGTAATATAACTAGTATTGTTGATTATGTTAATAGAGAATATTTATTAGAATATAATAGTAATAATTTATTAACAAAAATAACTGACCCAATAGGAAGAATTGTAACTTATACTTATAATGATAATAATCTATTAGAAACTGTTACAAATGAAGACGGAGTAGTAACAACCTATATATATGATTCAAATAATTTATTAATAAGTGTTAAAGAAAATAATGTTGAAATAGAGAAAATCGAATATCTGGAATCTGGAATATTTGGTGGAAAAGTATTTAAATATACCAATCAATATGGTAATGAAATTACATATTCATATGATCAAACAGCTAATATTACAACAGAGACTGATTTAAATGGATATGTAACCCAAAATTATTATGATAGAGAAGGTTACGTTTATAAAATAGTTAATCCAGATAATACTCAAATTCTAACAACCTATAATACTGTAGATGGTACTAATAAGTATGGTGAAGTGTTAACAAACACAAATATTTATTCACATAAAACAACATATACAAGAGATCCATTAGGAAGAGTTACTAAAATCACTAATCCTGATTTAAGTTATAAACAATATACATATAATTCTAAAAATAACATTATTATGGAACTTGATGAATTAGGTAATATTACTGAATACATTTATGATAGTGATGAAGTAACATTATTACATGTTGTTAAACCTATAGATGGCTTTACTTTATATGATAGTGAGATTAATCCAATTATATTTGAGATGAAATCTTACACATACTATAATCCAAGTGAAGTAAATGGCATAAAAGGATTATTAGAAACTAAAACAGATGAAAAAGGTCTAACAACGTATGAATATGATTTATATGGTAATATATCAAAAGTTATAGATGGTAATTTAAATGAAACAAAATATACAAGTAATAAGTTAGGTTGGATTTTAACAGAACAAAAAAATGATAATTATATTACTAATTATCAATATAATAATTCAGGTAATTTAACTAAATTAGTAAAAGATTTAAACACAATATCAATTACAGAATATAATTATCAAAATAAATCTTCTAAAATTATAGATGGTAATAATAATTTTGAATTAATTGAGTATGATAAAGCTTTAAATATCATCAAAAAAACAGATAGAGAAGGAAATATTACTAATTATGAATATGATTTATATGGTAATCTAATTAAAAAAATTAATCCTAATAATTCTATATATACATATCAGTATGATAAATTAAATAGATTAACTAAAACATATTTTAAAGAAGATCAATCTAGTGCTTCTATATTATTAGAAGAAAAAACTTATACAAATGTTAGTAACTATACAATTACTACTAAAACATATACAGCACCTACTTTATTTAAAACAAAAATTGAGACATATAATTATCAAAACAAATTAATAAGTGAAAAAAATGAAAATGTTACTAAGTCAAATACTTATCTTAAAAATGGTCTAATCTCATATGAGATGGATGGTAATGCTGGATATACTTATTATTTCTATACTAAAACAAACCATTTAGAGAAGAAGTATGTAATGACTGATGCTAATCAATATATTGTTTCTATTTATGTGTATGATAATTATGGTAGAGTAATTGAAGAAAAAGTAGGAAAAGAAAAGGTAACTTCAACTACGGAATTACCAATTACATTTATATCAACTTATTATGAATATAATGATAATGGACAAGTTATAAAGAAAACCACTTCTTCTTTAGAGGAAATAAATTATACTTACGATGAATTTGGTAATATCATATCGGAAATTACTAAAATAGATAGTGACAATTATCAAACTAAAGAATATAAATATAATTATTTAAATAAAGTAATAGAAGAAAAAAATGACAATATTATAACACAATATGATTATGATAATGTTGGTAATCTTATAGAAGTAACAACAGGTGAAAATAAAGTAACAGAATATGTTTATAATAAAAATTCTAAAGTTACTAAAACTATAATTGATACTTTAGTTCATGAACAATTTTATTATGATAGTATGAATAATATTATTAAAAAAATAGATGGTAATAATAATATTTACGAATATATTTATGATAAACAAAATAATTTAATTGAAGAAAAAAATCCAAAATTATTATCAACCTATTATTCATATGACTTAAATAATAGATTAGTAGAGTTTATTAATCCCAATAATACAGTAACAACTTATATGTATGATAAATTTGATAATGTTATTAAAAAAACAATTCAAGATGAAATCATTTATGAATATGAATATGATAACAATAATAATCTTACTAAAGAAAAAGATCCACTTGGATATATAACTTTATATACATACGATAAGACTAATAAACTTAATCAAGTAACGGATAAATTAAATTATACAATTGAATATGAATATGATACACAATTGAATATAATTTCTGAAAAAAATAAAAAAGGTCAATATACATATTATGCATATGATGAAAGAAATAATATTATTAGTAAAACTATTAATGATATTGTAGTTGAACAAAATGAATATGATTTATTAAATAACTTAATTAAAACAATTGATGGTAACTTAAATGAAATAAATTATGAATATAATAATATTGGTCAGCTAATTAAAAAAATAAATCCACTTGGATATACTGAGGAATATGAATATAATGATGATGGCCAACTAGTAAGAATATTTGATAATTTAGATAAAGAAACTATTTATTCATATGATAATAATGGAAACATCATAAACGAAATTGTTCAGAAAATAGATGGAACAGAAAGAATTGAAATTTCAAATGAATATGATCTTAATAACAATTTAATTAAGAATATAGATGGTAATCGAAATATTACTACTTATCAATATGATAGTTTAAATAATCTTGTTAAAACCATTAATCCTTTAAATCAAGAAACAACTTATACATATGATAATAATAGTAATTTAGTTGGTGAAACAAATTATTTAGAAGATTCTAAAACATATATTTATGATGAATATGATCGTTTAATTGAAACTAAAAACGAATTAGATCAAACTATTGAAATTTTAGAGTATGATTTAAATAGTAGACAAATAAAAAGTATAGATGCCCTTGGAAAAACTATTACTTATGTATATGATAAAAATGATAATATTATTGAAACAATAGATCAATTAAATCATAGTGAAGAAACATCATATGACCAACTGGGTAATATTACATCAAAAACTGATAAAAATGGAAATGTTACAACATATGAATATGATATAAATCAAAATTTAATAAAAGTAACAAATGCGTTAAATGAAGTTACAGAATATCTTTATGATAACAATAATAATTTAACAAAAGTTACAGATGCTAGAGGAAAAATAATAGAATATACATATGATAGTCTAAATAATGAATTAACAGAAAAAGATGGATTAGGAAAAATTGAATATAAGGAATATTATAGTAATGGTTTACTAAAGAAGAAAATAACTAGAAACCAAGATATAATAAATTATACCTATGATATTCACGGAAGATTAGTAATAGAAAATGATATTACATATTCTTATGATGATAATAATAATTTATTAGAAATATTAGATTTTAATAATCAAACAGTACGTGTATATGATTCATTAAATAGAGTAACATCAAAAACAGAAAATGGACTAACTTCTACATTTATATATGATATAGATGGATATAAAGAAAAAACAATTGATCCATTATTAAATGAAACAATTAAAGAATATGATAAATCAGGAAGATTAATCAAAGTTAATAATGAAGCAGAATATATATACAATATAGATGGTACATTACAAAAAGTAATATATATAAATGGTGCAACAGAAGAATATTTCTATAATGAAGATAAAACATTAAATAAACTAGTAAACACATATGATAGCACTATAGAAGAATATATATATACATATGACAATAATAAAAATATCATAGAAGAAGTAAATCCAAATCAAACGATAGTAAATACCTATGATGCATTAAACAGATTAAAAACAGTTTCATTAGATGGTATTGTAACTACATATACATACGATAAATCAGGTAATAGATTAAAAGAAGTAACAGGAACTATTACCAAAGATTACACATATGACTCTAAAAATAAGTTATCTAAAATAACAGAAAAAGATAATGGTGTAGTTACTAAAGTAACAACCTATGAGTATGATGACAATGGTAATAATACAGATGTAAAAGTTTTAGAAGGTATAATTGAAGATACTACTAAAGATGTCTATTACATAAAAACAATCCAAAATAATTTATATGTTGGAATAAAAGGAAATCTTGATACAAATGGCTCAAATGTTGAATTAACTGCTCTAGGACAAGAGGGTAAACAAGAATGGAAACTAATAGAATTACCAAATGGTAATTACGAACTACGAGCATATAATTCAACCAACAATCAAACTATGAATATTGCAGGTGGTTCATCATCTAATGGTACAAATATAAACA